>JACCDH011012530.1_pt1 | contig 54471 bp, 34 predicted proteins | sample 7442481 | NCBI WGS metagenome assembly JACCDH01 (sample SAMN15323433, study PRJNA562643) | freshwater metagenome | isolation source: river surface water | place: USA:Blue River Watershed | collected 2017-08-15
CAATACTCGTTTTGCGGCTAAAGTAGATGCTTTGGCTTTTGGTAATCCGTGGGAAAAAGGAGTGATGTTAACGCCACTTCCAGAGAAAGAAAAACCAGCGTATATTCAAGAATTAATTGACGATGCAAAATCGAATGGTGCTCAAATTTTGAATGCAAAAGGAGGGGAGCATAGCGACAATTTTATATTTCCAGCAGTTTTGTATCCTGTCAACAAAAATATGCGTGTGTACCACAAGGAGCAGTTTGGTCCAGTAGTGCCAGTAATTTCGTTCAAAGATATTCAAGAGCCATTGAACGATATGGCCGAATCAAATTACGGACAACAAGTGAGTTTGTTTGGAAAAGACATTAAAACTATTGCACCACTAATTGATACTTTAGTGAATTTAGTGTGTCGAGTTAACTTGAATAGCTCGTGTCAAAGAGGGCCAGACGTATTTCCATTCACGGGTCGTAAAGACTCTGCGGTAGGAACTTTGAGTATTCACGATGCGTTGCGTTCGTTTTCGATTCGAACTTTTGTAGCTTCTAAAGACAACGACTATAACAACGAAATCTTGCAAGAATTATTGAATAGCAAGGAGTCTAATTTTATCAATACGGACTATATTTTGTAGTCTGATTTTTTCAAATATAAAGCGTCTTATTGGGATACAATAAGGCGCTTTTTTTGTTTGGAGTTATTAACAAAAAATTGTTAAAAACTTTAATTCATGCGTATTATTTTTTTAATCATTGGTAAAAAATAGTTAGGAGCCATCGATTAAAAGTAATTTTATCCAATTATAGTGTTTAGAAGCTAAAACACAGAATAGAGTTGGTATTCCAAGCATTTATTTTTGTGTTATAGCAGATAGGTTCTATATGGAAATAAATTATAAAAAATAGTATGAAAAAACCCCACAAATTTCAGTCTGTTCTACTCTCGTTATGCCTATTAGTAGGAGTTTCTTCTTTTTCAAAAGAATTAGATGTAAAAATAAATACTACCATAGATGTTTCATTAGTAACACCAACAGTTTCTTCTTTTTCTCCTTCGGAAGGGTATGCAGGAACTATTGTAACCGTTACAGGAACTGATTTTATTTCTACATCAGTTGTTAAAATAGGAACTACAATCATTCCGAGTTCCAACATAACATTTGTTTCGAGTACAGAATTGCAAATTGTTGTTCCTTGTAATATTACTTCGGGAGTAATAGATGTAGATGGGGGAGTATCAACTTCTGTTTTTACTTATAAAACAGCGTTGTTATCCAGTGTATTTCCTGATTTGTCCTATTGTGTGGGAGCTACAGTTCCATCAGTAAATGCAGTAGGTACTCCATCGGGAGTAGTTTTTTCATGGACAAATTCAAATGCTGCTATTGGATTAGCTACAAGTGGGTCAGGGGTTATTTCAACTTTTACAGCAACTAATGCAACTGCAGAACCTATCTCTGGTACAGTTGAAATAACTCCTTCAATCAATGGATGTGTGGGAGTTTCAAAGACTTATACCGTTACAATAAATCCAAAACCTGTTGCAAATTCGATCAACAATCGTATTGTTTGCGAAGGAACGACTATAAATGGTGTAGATTTGACTGCAGCTTCTCCTTTGAGTGGCTCAGGAACTTCATTTAATTGGACTTCGACCAATGCGAATGCAATTGGATTAAGTCAGTCTAGTGGGAATACCTCACCAATACCATCTTTTACAGCTACTAATTTAACAAATAGTACAGTGTCTTCTGTGTTTACAGTGACACCAACCTATCAAGGCTGTGTGGGTAATTCAGTACAATTTACGGTAAGTGTTGAACCTGATAGTGTTGCAGGAACAATTTCTGGTCCTAGTACGACTTGTTTTGGGACAGCCCCAGGAGTATTAACATTGAATGGAAATGTAGGTTCGGTTGTTAAATGGCAGTCATCATTAAATAATTTGGCTTGGACAGATAGTAACGTGTCAACAAATACTTACTCTCCAGGAATTTTAACAACAAATACTTATTTTAGAGCAGTTGTACAAAGCGGTAGCTGTTTAGAAGTGTATACTCCATCAATATTAATCACTGTTAATGCACTTCCTGTAGTTAATGCGGGTTTAGACCAAACAGTTTGTTCAGGAAGTTCTGTTACATTAGTAGGAAGCGGCGCTACCACTTACACTTGGAATAATAGTGTGGTAAATAATGCTGCTTTTGTACCATCAGCAACTGCTACTTATACAGTAACAGGAATAGGAGCAAATGGTTGTGCTGCGACAGATCAAGTAGTTGTCACTGTCAATCCAATACCATCAGCGCCTACAGCAACTGCTCAAACCTTTTTAGCATCACAAAACAAAGCAGTAGGAGATTTATTGATTACGAGTTCGGGAACTCCAATTTGGTATAATTTAGTTTCTGGAGGTTCGCTTTATGCGAGTTCAGCACTATTAACTACGGGAACGTACTATGCTGCTCAAAAGGTTAATGGTTGTGAGAGTACCAATAGAACAGCAGTTTCAGTTTCAGTATTTAGTGATTCGGTGGGAGGAAGTGTTTCGGGCACCACAACAGTTTGTTCAGGAGTAAATTCAACAACTCTAACTGCTGCTGGGTATACAGGCACTATTTTAAAATGGCAATCTTCTACAGTTAGTGATTTTTCAACTAATGTGATTGATTTCAATGTACAAAATGCAACGTTTACTGCTACCAATGTAACAACATCCCTATATTACAGAACTGTGGTTCAAAGCGGTAGTTCTACTTCTTATTCAACACCAGCTTATATAGCAGTATCGACTCCTTCTAATGGAGGGACTTTAACAGCAATAAATTCAAGCGTTTGTAAAAATGTAATTGGAGGGGCATTGAATCTAACAGGTAAACTAGGAGAGGTGGTACAATGGCAACAATCCACTAATAATGGTGCGACTTGGATTGATATAGCTTCTACAGCCACTACTTTTACAGCACCCTCTTTATCCCAAACTACCCAATATAGAGTTGAGGTTAAAAACGGGGTTTGTTCATCATCATTTTCTAATATAGTAACTATACAAGTAAAAGATACTCCTGTAGTTACTGATATACCAAATCAAGAAATTTGTATTGGAAGTACTGGAACTTTTGGGGATGCTTTTGTAGCAGGTCAAACCTATTCATTAACATCTAATTTAGGTTATTTAAGTACCTTACCACAATCTTCTATTACATTCACTACCGCAGGAACTCAAGTTTTTACTTATCAAGTTACCAATACTGCTTCAGGTTGTTCTACTCAAGATCAATTTGAAGTAACTACCAATCCGCTTCCTACTGCAACGGTTGTATCAAGTAGAACTATTTGTGAAGGAGATTCATTAACTATTGGAGCCAGTCCAATCACAGGAAATACTTATTCATGGTCAAGTAATCCATCAGGTTTTACTTCAACTAGTTCCAATCCATCAGTTACACCTTCGGCAACTACGACTTATATTCTTACAGAGACTAATTCATCAACCGGTTGTTATAAAACAAATAATGTTCAAATTACAGTTCAGCCTTTGCCTATAATTAGTATTACAGATGCTCCACAAATTAGTATTTGCGAAACGGCTACTAATCAAACTATTATTGCTTCTATTGCGAATTTATATGCATCTTATAATTGGGAAGTTATACCGGCTAATGGGGGTAGTTTGACTAATGCAAATTCATTGAGTCCACAATTTACTCCAAGTTCTGTAGGTATTGCCAATGGTTTTGTGATTGTTCGTCTAAATGTAACCGGGCAGAATCCTTGTAATACAATTGTTAGTCAAGATTTAAAAATTACAATTGATAAAACAACGGTTAATTTAGGGCCAGATCAAATAGTTTGTGAAGGTCCAATTACTATTTCATCTACTATTCAAAATGCAGGAACAATTTCTTGGACTCACAATGGTAGAGGAAGTATTGTAAACTCAACTATTACTACTGCGACTCCTATATATATGCCATCTACATTAGATAGAGATCAGAGTGTAACTTTTACCGTTACAGTTACTCCAAATAATGGTTGTGGCCCTAATGTTACGGATAGTGTTATTTACAAAATTAATGGGGCACCAACTGTTAGTGCAGGCTCAAGTGTTACCATTTGCGAAACACAACAATCGTATGTGTTAAATGGTTCTTCAACCTTTACAGATTCGGTAGTTTGGTCGCATACTGGATCTGGAACTCTTGATAATTCTAATGCATTAGCCCCAACATATACTTTTAGTCCTACAGATATTGCTACAGGGTCCGTTACATTTACTTTAAGAGGGAAAAAACTAAATTGTTCAGACGCAGTTAGTATGATGACAGTTACTATAAGAAAAAATCCCGTTGCTAATGCAGGAACAGCTCAAACCATTTGTCAAGGACAAACCGTTTATCTTGCTGGTTCAGCACCTAATAATAGTTCAGTAAGTTGGTCAAAAAGTTCAGGAAGTGGCGTATTTAATAATACTGCTACGTTGACGCCAAATTATGTTTCTTCAACCTCAGATACAGGAACAATTACTTTTACTTTAACGGCGCAACCTCAATTTCCATGTGCTGTACCTTCGGTTTCTACAACTACAGTTACGATAATTTCAAAGCCAACAGCAAGTATTAGTGCAATTAATCCCCAAATTTGTGAGGGTGCTACTTATACTGTTAATACGGCTAGTGCAGCTAATTACGAAAGTTTAGAATGGACAGCTTCAAATACAGGAGGGAGTTTTACAGGAGGCAATACCTTATCCCCAACGTATACACCTGGAGCAAATGACATCAATAATGGTTCAGTAAAATTAACCCTAACAGCCAAAAGAAACTCACCATGTACTTTAGATGCTATTGCAGAGGTGACTTTGATAATCAATAAAATTCCTAGAATCACCGTAGTTAATTCAACACAAGATATTTGCTCTGATGCTGGAGTTGCTGTACCAATTTCGGGTACTGGTTCTTATTCGGGTATAGTGGCAACTAATTATGATTCTTTAGTTTGGACAACATCAGGCAGTGGAACTTTTACAACTCCATCACCATTAAATACGAGTTCAGCCAATTCATATATTCCATCTGCGGCGGATATTTCTAGTGGTTCGGTTACGTTAACCTTGACAGCGTCTAGAACTCCGTCTAATTGTAATTCATCTACTACCAATACAATTACTTTAAATTTCATCCAAAAGCCAGTAGCCAATGCAGGACTGGATGCTACTATTTGTGAAAATGCAACCTATACATCGGCAACTGCTTCAGCATCTAATTATAGTACAGTGGTATGGTCTTCTAATGGTAGTGCAGGCACAATTGCAAATGCAACTTCATTGAATGGGATGATTTACACTCCAACTGCTTCAGACATAGCGGCTGGTTCTGTTACTTTAACCTTAACAGTTAATGGTAATTCGTGTCAAACTCCAGTTACAAACGATATCGTCATTAGTTTTCAAAAGTTACCAATTATTGCAACGGTTGCCAGTGCTTCCATTTGTAAGAGTGCTAATCAATATGCTATTAGTGGCACTACTATAACAAATAACTTCTTAGCGGGATCAATTCGTTGGGTAACAACTGGTACAGGTTCATTTACCACAACCGCAGATCCAAAAAACCCAATATATATACCATCAAATATTGATAAAACTAATGGGTCTGTTACATTGACTATGTATGTACTGCCGGTGAGTCCTTGTGCTACAGAACAATCTAAATCATTTGTTTTAAGTTTTATTCCTGAGCCAGTTGCTAGTGTAGGGCCAAGTTTAACCCAATGCGATTTGCCATTTACTATTACAACAGCAACAGCTACTATGGGTACTATTAGTAGTTTGAGATGGACTTCATCTGGCACTGGAACTTTTAATGTAGATAATACAATCAATCCGACGTATACACCATCTGCATTAGATGTGCAAAATTCGCCTATTACATTGACATTAACAGCTAGCCCAATAGCACCTTGTGCAACTCCATCAGTTACTACAACTACAGTTACTTTGGTTAAATCCCCAATTGTAAATGTTATAACTCCTCAAGCAACTATTTGTGAGGATGCTACTAATATCTTGGTAGCAGGAACAACCGTTGCTAATGCAGCGTCTTATAGTTGGACTTCTACGACAGGAACTACAGTATCTAATGCGACTTCATTAACACCTTTAGTAACACCAAGTGCTACAGATATTACTAACGGGTATATTGATGTAACTATTACTGCTATCCCGAATGCGCCTTGTAGTTCATCAGTATCAAAAACGGTACGAATTCCAATTCAGAAAAAACCGATTTTAAGTGCGGGAGCTTCTCAAACTATTTGCGAAGGCAGTGTAATTACGACTGCTGATGCAGTAACTACTCAAGTAACTAATTTAAAATGGACTAAAAATGGGGGAGACGGAAGTTTTTCTACAGCTGATACTAGCCGCGTAGTAGAATATATTCCGGGTCCTAATGAGATTGCAGCAGGTAAAGTGGTGTTGACTTTAACAGGAGATGCTATCGCACCATGTGTAGGAACTATTTCAAATACGGTGGAACACTTAATAATTAAGAATCCAGTCATTACAGTAAACCCAACTCAAGTTACCATTTGTGAAACAGGTACTTATCAAGTTCCTTTGAGCCAAATCAATGTGGTTAATCCAACTTCGGTTGCTTCTGTTCAATGGACTACAACAAATGCTAGTTCATTAACAGGAAGTACAACATTTACTCCTGTTTATACCCCGTCAGCTGCAGATATAGCTATGGGTTATGCTAATTTAGTATTGACTGTAACTCCTATAGCACCTTGTGCAACTCCTATAGTAAAAACGATTCGTGTTAATATTGCTAAAAAAGCAACTATAGATGCTACACAAGCCAATTATACTTTTTGTGAAAATACCTCGAAACAGTTGACAGCTACTTTTGCGTATCATAATGCGTCTACAATACAATGGCGAATAGTTTCTGGTGCAGGGACTTTATCTGCAGCTAATTCAGCAACACCTATTTACACGCCAGACGCTTCTAGTACAACAGTTGTGATTGAAGTAAGTGTTTCAAGTAATTCACCATGTACAGAAGTAACAACAAAACAAATTACTTTAAATGGTATTAAGAAACCAGTAGTAAGTTTTGCAAAAACAGCTGATACTATTTGTAATACCCAAACATCTTATGCTTTAAACGGAAATACAGTTGCTAATACGACTGCTAGTACCACTTATCTATGGACAACAACAGGAACGGGGACATTTGCTAACAATACAGCTTTAGTAACTACCTATAATTTTTCGGCGGCAGATTTACTATCTAATTCAGTAACCCTTCGATTATTGGCTAAGTCAGATGCATTATGTGCATTGACGGATTATAAAGATATTGTAATTACTATTAAACCAGCTCCAACAGTAACTACAGTAGCATCTGAAACAATATGTGAAGGAAGTGTGTTTACTGCTACAGCTATTGCAACTAATAAAACTTCTGTTTTATGGACAACTGTTGGGACTTCTAATGGGACGTTTACCAATGCTAATTCTGAAACAGCGTTATACACACCAGGAACTAATGATACCAATGGTTTTACACTATTGTTTACCGCTATTGGAGATTCAGTATGTGCATCGGCTAGTATTACAAAAACAGTTACTATACAAAAGCGTCCTGTAGTAGATGCAGGTGTGGAAAATAGAAACAATTGCTCAAGCGAACCATTCCAAATTACAGGAGTGACAGGGCAAAATACAGGAACAATAACTTGGAGTTCCAATTCAAGTAGCGGAGTGAATAGAGGAACGTTTAGTAATCCATCGATATTAAACCCAATCTACACTCCAAGTGCAGCTGAAATTGCAGCAGGGACACCTATAATTTTAACAGTTACAGTAAATGCAATTGCTCCTTGCTTAAATTCGGTTTCAGATTTTATTATTCTTAATTTAAATCCAAAGCAGGTAGTAAATGCAGGTTTAGACCAAACTATTTGTGAGGGAGCTACTGTAAATTTAGTAGGAGCTGTAACTCGTACTTCGAGTGTTAATTGGACAAGTAGTTCCTCTGGAGCATCTGGTTTTGCTAATCCTAATTCAGCTGCCACAACCTATCAACCAAGCGCTACAGATGTATTAAATGGAACAGTTACCCTAACACTTCATGGACTAAGTGATTCTAATTGTCCTGAAGTAGTTGACACTATGGTGGTAACAATTGTCAAAAAACCAATTGCTAATGCTGGAGCGAATGCGGTTATTTGTGAAGGAACATCCTATACATTATCTGATGGAGATGCTTCGGCTCAAAATTATGCTACAATTACATGGACTGCCACAGGACCAGGAACCTTAGACTCAAGTACTATACATAGTTTAACACCTACTTACAATCCGGCTCCAGGTCAGGTTGGTACAGTAACATTAACACTGACTGCCGTGGGGTATAGTCAATGTGGAATAAATGCAGTTTCGGCTAAAACATTGACTATAATTGCAAGCCCTTCGGTATCGGTTCCAAGTACGAGAACAATTTGTCAAGGACAGTCATTGACATTAACGACGGCCGAAGTATCAGCTTCTAATTATGCAGCTTTAGCATGGACTTCATCAAATGGATTAGGTAGTTTTGCTCCTAGTACTACTTTAGCTACAGTATATACACCAACAGCTACACAATCAGGGACAGTTAATTTACGATTGACAGCTACTGCTTTGAATACAGTTTGTGACAATGCTTTTGCGAATGTTGCGGTTACAATTATTCCTAGTCCTATACTGTATGCAGGAACAGATGCTAGTATTTGTCAGACAGGAACTCATACCATCTCGGGTGCTAGTGTACCTTCGGGATCAGTATTTAATTGGACTATTTCAGGACCAGCAACAATTAGTGCAGGAACAGAAACTACACTTACCCCTGTTGTTGTTCCTAATTCGGGAGCCTCAGGAACAGTAACTTTAACATTAACAGTTCAAGGTGCAGCACAATGTCCTACACCAGTTTCAGATACGGTAACGGTTACCATTTTCCCATCACCAACGGTAGATGCTGGATCCAATCAAACTGCATGCGAAGGAGTTGCATTTATTTCACTTAATGGAACGGCTAGTAACGGTATTAATTATACTTGGACAACAGATGGAGCAGGAAGTATCCAGACAGGTACAAATCCATTACAGGCAAAATATATTCCAGATCCAACAGACTATGCTAACCTTTCAGGGGTTAATGTAATCACTATGTACTTAACTGCTTCAGGTACAAACGGTTGTTCTCAAGTTGTGGACTCAATGACCATTACGCTATATTCTAAACCAAAAGTATTTGCAGGAATTGATCAAGTAGCTTGTCAAGGAACTACCGTTTCTTTAGGAACTGCTACGGCAAGTAATTTTAGTACCGTAACTTGGACTACATCTGGAAATGGAGCTTTTAATTATTCAGGTTCTAATGGAGGGATAAGACCATCTTATGTTTTAGGGGCAAATGATTTGTCTACGGTTACATTGACGATATCGGCAATGCCAAATGCCAATTGTTCACAGGTTGCAGTTACAGATCAAGTTGTTATTACAGTTCATAAAAATCCAACCATTGTAGCTTCTTCAAACGAAGTTACAATGTGTGCAGAGACATTTACCTTACCAGATGTAATTACTGTAAATGATGCAAATTCTTTTTTATGGACGAACACAACAGGTATGAGTACTGTTGGTGCCATTGTAAATGGAACTTCGGAAACTCCATTAGTAACTCCTACAATTGCTGAAATAGCAAATGGTTTTGTACTATTAACTGTAACAGCGCAGCCATTAAGTGGTTGTTCTGCATCTGATTCCGAAGTTATTAAGGTAAACTTAGTACCTAAGGCTATAGTTAATGCAGGTACGGACGCAGTATTTTGTCAAGGAACTCCAATAGTAGTTAATAGTAATGCAAGTGTAACGAATACAACTAATTATTATTGGACTGAAAATGGAACAGGTGCTATAAAAGCATCAACTTTAAATACATTGTCTCCAGAATATATTCCAGGTACTAATGAGACCGGAATCATTACCCTTACTTTGCACGCTACCAATGCAAGTCCTTGTACTAGTGAAGTTACAGATACTATGACTGTAACCATTAATCCACAATCAACAGTTACTGCTGGACCAGATGCTACAATTTGCGAAACATCAACTTACAATTTAGTAAATGCTTCGGCTGCTAATTATGATAATTTAGCAACCAATTTAAATTGGGTAGCTTATCAGGATATTAATCAAACAACATTGGCAACAGGAACATTTTCAAATGTTCATGCTGTAAATCCTACTTATGTACCAAGTGCGGCTGATATTACTTTAGGGAAAGTATATTTAACTTTAAAAGTAGCTAGTACAAGTTGCGGAACATTAGTTACTGATACAATGGAATTGACAATTGCTCAAGGAACGGGTGTCAATGCGGGTGTCAATGCTTCAATTTGTGAGGGTAGTACGTTTACATTGTCACAAGCAACAGCAGATAATGTTGCCACCGTATCATGGACAAGTTCGCAAAATAGCAATGGAACTTCAAGTTCAACGTACCAATCAGGAGTATTTAGTGATTCGTCAATTTTAAAACCGGTATATACTCCAAGTGCAGATGATAGCAATTTGGGTTATGTTTATTTGAAATTAACAGGTGTAAGTAATTCAACTTGTCCGGCTAATACAAGTGTTATTCGTTTGGATATTGTTAAAAAGCCTACAGTAGCAGCTAGTGATGTTCAAATGTGTGTTAATAGTCCGCAAGTTACTTTGAATGGAACATCTACTAATTATCAATCCGTAAATTGGAGTGTTCTAAGTGGACCAGGAAGTATTATTGCTAATTCTGCAAATCCTTTGAATCCAACATATAGTTCTGGATTATCCATCAACGAACCTACAAATAAGACTGCTGTTGTTCGATTGTTTGTAACACCAAAAGCAGGATGCCCTTCCTCCGCAGCAGTTTATGAAGACGTTACGATTACTATTCAAGCTTTGCCTATAGTTGAAGCAGGAGTGAGTGGATCAACGTGTTACATAACAGGTCAACCTATTGCAGCCTTTTCAATCACAGGAACGGAGGTTACCAATGGAGGTACTCAAAACTGGACGACCTCTGCAGCAGGAACATTTACATTAGGCAATCCAGTATTGTATAATTCATTTAGTAATAGTTGTACCTCTGAAGTATTGACCTTAACAGTTAATGGAGTAGGAGCATGTAGTACAAGTTCTAAATCAGATTCAGTAACTTTAGCGATTAATTGTTCTACACCTAATTTAGGAACTATTTCTTCTAGTAATGGAAATACAATTTGTCAAAGTGAAACAGCTACAGTTACTTATACAGTTCCTGCAAATCCTAATGTGTTAACATACAATTGGTCGATACCTTCTGGAGCTACTTTGGTTTCTGGACAAAATACAAATACGATAACTGTTCGTTATGGAATAGGGTCATTGTCAGGAAATATTTCGGTATATGGTGCAAATGGTTGTGGTAATGGTTCAATATCAACTTTCCCAGTAACTGTAAATGCATTGCCAACGGCTACTTCAATAACAGGTCAGCAGTTAGTTTGTGCTGGATCATCAGGAATTGTGTATACGGCTTTGGCAATACCAAATGCAACAAGCTATTCTTGGACTCTTCCAAATGGAAGTACTGTAACGACAGCTTCTAATACAATAACTATCAATTATCAAACAACTGATGTTTCAGGTAATTTAAGTGTTGTTGTAAACAATACTTGCGGAGCAGGTCCTGTTTCTGTAAACTATCCAATCACAGTTGTTCCTAAGCCTACATTTACAAGTAACCTAACTCCAGCAGCTGTTTGCAGTGAGTCACTATTTAATTATGTACCTAGCTCATCGACTTCCGGTGTTTCTTTTTCTTGGTCTAGAGCTACACAAAGTGGTATCTCAAACCCTGCAACATCGGCAAATGGCAATATCAGTGAAGCATTGGTAAATACAACATCAAATCCTGTTAGCGTAGTATACCAATATACTATTCAAGGAGCTACCCCAAGTTCTTGTTCTAATGTAGCAACGGTAACAGTAACTATTAATCCTACTCCAAATTTAACTTCACCAACTAGTGTAGCGCCAATTTGTTCAGGCACAACATTTAGTTATACTCCAACAAGTAATGTTTTAGGGGCTATTACATGGACTCGAGCAGCTGTAACAGGTATTACTGAATCAGCTAGTTCAGGAACAGGAGCAATTAGTGAAATTTTGACAACAACCTCTAGCTCTAGTAAAACGGTTATTTATAAAATTACATTACCTGTAAATAGTTCAGGTTGTTCTAAAATAGTCGACCTGCCTATTGTTGTAAATCCTTTACCAACAGCAACTATTTCAGGATCAACAGCCGTATGTAGAAATAGTACAAATCCAACGGTTACTTTTACAGGAGCAAATGGAGTGGCTCCATATATATTTACTTATAAAATTAATGGAGGAGCTAATCAAACAATTACTACAACTACAGGAAATAGTGTGTCTTTAAATGTTTCTACTGCCAATGTAGGTTCTTATGTCTATAGCCTAGTAAGTGTGCAAGATTCAAGCAGTTCAAGTTGTTCACAATTGCAATCTGGTTCAGCTACTGTTACAGTTAATGCTTTACCGGTGTTAGTTGTCAATGCCCCTGCTCCAGTTTGTGCACCAAATACGGTAGATCTAACAGCAGTTACTACAGGATCAGATACAGGTTTGAATTTTACGTATTGGAAAGATAGTTTAGAAACTATTCCATACAATACTCCAAGTTTAGCCACAGCAGGGACGTATTATATTAAAGCAACTAATTCTAATGGATGTACAGATAGTAAATCTGTAACTGTTTATGTAAATCCGTTACCAACAGCTTCTATATCAGGAACAACCGAAGTATGTAAAAACAATGCCAGTCCTATAGTTACTTTTGCAGGAGCTAATGGAACTCCTCCATATACTTTTACTTATACTATTAACGGAGGTGCTAATCAAACGATTACTACTTCTAACGGAAGTACTGCATCTATATCAGTAGCTACTGTAACACCGGGTGTGTATAATTATAATTTAGTGAGTGTTCGTGATTCAAGCTCTTCTACGTGTACCCAGTCGCAATCGGGTCTAGCAACGATAACAGTTAATCCATTGCCTACAGCGACTATTTCTGGAACTGTTTCAACTTGTGTTAATGCAGTGAATCCGGTGGTAACATTTACCGGAGCAAATGGAACCGCGCCATATACATTTATATATTCCATAAATGGAGGCGCAAATCAAACTATTACAACGGCAACAGGAAATAGTGTTACACTTCCGGTAGTTACATCTACCGCTGGAATTTTTACGTATAATTTGATTAGTGTAAGCGATAGCAGTTCAACAGCCTGTTCACAATCTCAGACAGGAAGTGCAACAGTTACTATAAATCCTCTACCTACACTTATTGTTACAAATCCAGCAGACGTTTGTGTTCCTAACACAATTGACTTGACAGCTACGACTACAGGATCTAGCTCAGGATTAACCTATAGTTATTGGAATGATAATGCAACCACTATTGCAATAGTAAATCCAACTGCTATTGCAGTTTCGGGAACTTATTTTATTAAAGGAACCGATGCTAATGGCTGTTCTAATGTCAAACCTGCAATTGTAAAAATCAATCCGTTACCAACAGCTACGATTTCAGGAACTACAAACTATACAGTTTGTCAGAATGCGAGTCAACCGTTGATTGTATTTTCGGGATCCAATGCTACGCCTCCTTATGTATTCCAATACAGAATCAATTCAGGAGCTATACAAACTGTTTCAACTACAGCTACTAGTAATACTGTGTCAGTGGCTATTCCAACATCTACCGTAGGTAATTATACAGTTACTTTAGTTAGTGTTAGAGAATCTAGTGCATCAGCTTGTAGCAACTCTTCTATAACATTGCCAAATCAGGCTTTTGTTACAGTAGAACAAGGAGGTACAGTTACGCCACAAAATGCAATGACAGTAAGTCAAACGGTTTGTCAAGGTTCACCTATAAATCCAGCAGTATTTACTATTGGAGGATCTGCTTCGAGTGCTTTTGTAACTAATCTACCAGCAGGAATTATAGGAGTGTATAATGCTATTGCAAGAACGGTAACACTTTCTGGTAGTCCAACAGCTACAGGGGTGTTTAATTATGTGATTCATACGGCGGGTTCTGTGAACGGATGTGACTCAACTTTTAATGGTACACTTACTATTAATGCAGATGATACTATAAACGTTTTAACTCCTACTGCCGTTAACCAAAAAGTATGTGCTTGTACAACAATTCAGCCAATCGCCTATAATTTAGGCGGAGGAGCTACTGGAGGAGACGTAGTATTCTCTCCTCATGTCCCAACAGGATTAATTTGGTCTATTGCTTCTAATACGTTGACTATTTCTGGAAGTTCTTGTGAAGTAGGTACGTTTACTTATACAGTTCAATCGTATGGTATTTGTGATCAAACGACCTATTCTGGAACAATAGAAATAGTTCAAAATGCTACGGTAAGTGTTATTTCAGGCAATCCAAATACGACAGTATGTACGGGAACATCATTTGCAGTTCCTATTAAGTTTGCAATAACTCCTTCGACAGAAACGATGGTGCTTAATGGAGCGTTACCTACAGGAGTAACATTTAATCCTAGTACAGGAATACTTTCAGGAACACCAACACAGAGCGGTTCTTTCCCTTATGTTATTGCTTCGTCAACTTCTTGTGGTACTAGTATATCAGGTACAATTAAAGTAAACTCTGTTCAGTCGATAAGTTTGCTTTCGGGCGCTACTAGTCAAATAGTTTGTATTAACAGCGCTATCAATCCTACTACATTTACGGTAGCTCCAGGAGTAACTAGTGTTACTATAAACCCAGCTTTGCCTAACGGAATAACAGCTTCGTTAAATACTACGACAGGAATAGTGACAATTTCTGGTGCACCTACTGTGGCAACTAGTTTGCCTCAAAATTATACTATTACAACGCAAGGCGGATGTGGTGCCTCTGCTTCAACTAGTATTATTTTTGATATTAAGCCAGCGGCAACTATTACTTTCTTAAGCAATAGTGCTTCCTTGAATCAAGCTGTTTGTCAAAATGGACCAATTGTTCCAATTCGATTCACAGTAGGAGGTGGAGCAACAGGTGTTGTAAATCCTACATTACCAGCAGGTTTGACTATTTCGTTTGATGCAGCAACAGCTGTATACACTATTCAAGGCAATCCAACAGTTAACGGAACGTTTACTATTCCAATTAGTACAACCGGTTGTTCAATTACAGAAAATGTTGTTGTCTCTAATGTTAATTCGGCAGTTTCAGTGAATTTGATTTCGGCTACAGGAACAGATAATCAAACACTTTGTCAGACGAATTTTAATACAGCAATTGTTCCGGTTAGATACACTATTGTTGGTGCTACAGGGGTTACTGTTGCAGGATTACCTGCAGGAGTTTCTTCGTCATTCGATTCTGAGACAGGCGAGTTGTTAATTAGTGGAATTCCAACCCATGCAGGTATTTTTAATTATACTATTACAACCTTACCTTGTAGCAGTGTCAAAACGGGAGTTTTAAAAATTTCGACTCCAATGACTATTACGAATGAATCAGTTACTAATGTAACGTGTAGTACGGCACAAAATGGAGCTATTTCGGTAACAATTGTTGGAGGTGTAACTTCAGGAGGTCTTTATGCGGTACACTGGTCAGGACCAAATGGATTCCAACAAAATTTAACCAATATTACAGGTTTAGAAGCAGGTAATTACACTATTAGTGGAATAGATGCTGTTGGTTGTCCGTTGCCAACAAAAACCTATACCGTATTACCAGCACAACCAATAGTTATATCATTAGTTTCAACAACTAATGTAAGTTGTAACGGTTCTCTAGGATGTGCTAATTTTAACTATTCGGGAGGAAGTGGTATCTACAGCAGATTCTTGTTGCAATATTTGGATCCATCATCACAAGTATTGAATACCGTGGTACCTCTAAATAATAATTATTTCAATATATGTAATTTGAAATCAGGATTGTATTATTTATCGGTTACAGATAGTAATAACTGTACAACTGAACCTTATTTGTTTACAATTTACGATTATAGTACATTGAAAATTAATTCGGTTAGTTTAGATCAAAGTTTATGTGCTAATACCTCAGGAAAAGTTAGAGTTGATGTTTCAAGTTTAGATAGTAATCTTACATTCTATTATAATAATACATTAGTATCTAGTGTTAATTTAGGGAATAATATATATGAGGTATCTATTGCAAATCCAACAAGTCCTACAGGTATGCTTAAAGTGATGAATAGTCAAAATTGTTGGGATACCAAAGCAATTACAACTACATTAGTTAATCCGCAGTTGAATTACACTTCATTAAATTTAACAACCTATGGAAATATTTCAGTTAACGAAAGTGTTAAGTTTACCAACGGATTGACAGCTTCTACTATTCCAGTAGAATACGCTTATGTTGTTTGGGATTTTGGAGATAATAGCCCTCCAAAAGTATTCTATAACCCAAGTGATATTAGTCCAAATAGTTCGGGTGAAAGTATCACAACAGTATATCATACTTATGCGATAGATGGATTGTATCCAGTCACATTTACAGTATATAATCAATTTGGTTGTTCACGTTCTATCACTGAAATCATTACGGTAGGCCAAGGTGCAGGTATCATGTTACCTACAGCTTTCTCACCAAATAATGACGGTATCAATGATATGTTTAGACCATCTTTATTAGGCTTAAAAGAGGTAAGTATGTATATCTATGATAATTGGGGTAATTTGGTTTATGAAATTAGTTCCGATACAGCATCACTTCCTTCAGATTGGGGCTGGAATGGAATAGAAAAAGTAAATTCAGAACCGGTTAATGGTACCTATCGTTATTATATTATGGCCAAAACTATTAATGATACAATAATTGAAAAAGAAGGACACTTTATCCTAATTAAATAGTAAAAATTATGACTACTAAATATATATATACATTTCTTGCTGCTATTTTTTGTCTCCCTATTTTTGGGCAAGATTTTGCTATAAAAAACCAGAATAAAGTAATGGGAATTGTTAATCCTAGTTTTTACGGTTTTGGTGATTCCTCTAAAGCCGGAGTAATTTACAATTCAGAAGGCTATAATGATGGAAGTAAAATTGAATCTAGATTCGGTTTTGCCACACATTATTTTGATAATAATGAGTTTTCGTTGGCATTAGATGTTAATTCTACAAAAATTAGTCAGTTAGGGTATTCTACTACTCAGGCTAATATTCATTATATCTATAAAGCACAATTGACTTACGAATGGACTTTCAATCCATCCATAACTGTAGGTTACGGTAATAATAGACTGGATTATTCCTCATTAGTATTTGAAGATCAAATCAATGTTCTTACAGGTTATATAGCGGGAATTACTAGAGATCCTGTTACTATAGATAATAAAATTAATTATGTAGATATTGGTGCAGGAGCAGTGGTTCATAATAATAGGAACATGTTTTTTGGATTAAATTTAAAGCATATCAATCGTCCTGAGACATCATTTAATAGTGATACTAGTAATAAAAAAGACTTGTTTATGTCGGTTCAATCAGGTTATGAAAAAGATTTGAATCCGTATGGACAAAGCGCTTTTTTACCTGAAAATTCCTATTTGTATTTGTATAACTCTTTTGCAAAACAAGGTGCTAAAACAAGAATTGATTTGTATCAAGAAGCAATTTTAGGTAATGTTTCTTTTGGATTAAATGAGCATTTTAATAAATACGATGGTTTTACTATCTCGCAATTGGGAACATCGTTTAGTGTTTTTATTGAAGAAATTGAAGTGGGAGCTAATTATTCATTTGATATAGGCACTAAGAAAATAGCAAGTACAACTTACAATACTTTTGAATTATATGTAACTTTTGATTTCAATCCATTCAAAAAGAATAGACGAGGAAATAACAGTCGTTTTTACGATATGCAATAGCGTCGATTATAAACTAAAAAGGCTTCCAAATGGTAGCCTTTTTAGTTTAATATAAATCTGGATATTGATTAGGATGTACTTCACTCATCATGGCATATACTTTTTCAAAAATATCTTCGGTGGATGGTTTTGAAAAATAATCACCATCGGTTCCATAAGCAGGACGGTGTGCTTTTGAAGTTAATGTTTGTGGTTTACTATCTAAATACGAGTAACCGTCTTGTTCTTCTAGAATTTGTTGTAAAATATAAGCCGAAGCTCCTCCAGGGACATCCTCGTCAATAATCAGTAGTCGATTGGTTTTGGCTATACTTTTTACAATATCTTTATTGATATCAAAAGGTAATAAAGATTGAATATCAATAACCTCACAATCAATGCCTATTTCGGCTAATTCATTTGCAGCTTGTTCTACTAATCGTAAAGTAGAACCATAAGAAACCAAAGTAATATCTTTTCCTTCTCGCAATGTTTCTACAATTCCAATAGGAGTTTTGAATTCGCCATAATTCAAAGGTGTTTTCTCTTTTAATCGGTATCCGTTGAGACATTCGATTACCAAAGCAGGTTCGTCAGCTTCTAAAAGAGAATTGTAAAATCCCGCAGCTTGAGTCATGTTTCTAGGAACCAAAACATGAATTCCTCGAATGGCATTTAAAATCATTCCCATTGGCGAACCAGAGTGCCAAATGCCTTCTAAACGATGTCCACGAGTACGAATAATTAGCGGTGCTTTTTGTCTGCCAGCTGTTCGGTATTGTAAGGTAGCTAGATCATCGCTCAAGATTTGTATAGCATAGAGTAAATAATCTAAATATTGAATTTCAGCAATAGGACGCAGTCCTCTAAGCGCTAATCCAATACCTTGTCCAATAATAGTTGCTTCTCGAATACCAGCATCAGTTACCCGAAGGGAGCCATATTTTTCCTGCATCCCTTCTAAACCTTGATTTACATCTCCAATATTTCCTGCGTCTTCGCCAAAGACTAAAGCTTCAGGGTACTTACTGAATAACGCATCAAAATTATCTCTCAAAATCATTCGTCCATCAGTATCTGCAATGGCGTTTTCGTTGTATTTTGGTGTAACAGCTTGAACGGAGTGAATGTTAGCATTAGATTCAGAATACAAATGACTACTGAATTTTCTTTGAGTGATTTTAGTGTAGTTTTGGATCCATTCTGCCACCTCATTTTTACCATTCTCATTAATTATCAAACGAATCGCTTTTCTAGCGGTACTTAAAATCTCCTTTTTTAAAGGGTCTTTAATATTTTTTAAAACCGAAACATATTGAAGAATTTTAGTCTTATTTTGACTAGATTCAGCTACTTTTTCAAGTAACGAAATCAATTCTTTTTGTTCGTTTACGATTGGTTCAATGAATTCTTTCCATGCTTCTTTTTTACCTTCAAGAACTTCTTTTTTAGCATTAGCATCAATTTCGTCTAATTCTTCAGGAGATGCAATATTGATAGCAATCATCCATAATCGCATTTGACGAATGCAATCATATTCTTTTTCCCAATTTAATCTTTCGGTATTTTTATATCGTTCATGAGAACCCGAACTCGAGTGTCCTTGGGGCTGAGTGAGTTCAGAAACATGAACTAATACAGGAACATGTTCTTCACGGGCTAAATCAGCTGCTTTTTCATAAGTTGCTACTAGATCAGCATAATCCCATCCTTTTACTTTTAAAATTTCAAATCCATTAGTGCCTTCTTCTCTTTGATATCCTTTTAAAATTTCAGAAATACTTTCTTTGGTAGTTTGGTATTTTGCGTGTACTGAAATACCATATTCATCATCCCAAACACTCATTACCATTGGTACCTGTAATACACCAGCCGCATTGATTGTCTCAAAGAAAACCCCTTCAGATGTACTCGCGTTACCTATAGTTCCCCAAGCTACTTCGTTTCCTTCATTAGAAAAATTAGTAGCATTAGTTATTCCAGGAACATGACGGTATATTTTTGAAGCATAAGCTAATCCCAAAAGCCGTGGCATTTGGGCTGCTGTTGGAGAAATGTCTGAACTTGAATTTTTTTGTTTGGTTAAGTTTTTCCAAGAACCATCTTCATTTAGACTATGGGTTACGAAATGCCCCCCCATTTGTCTTCCTGCCGACATAGGCTCATAATCCAAATCAGTATGTCCATACAAACCAGCAAAGAATTGTTTGATTGTCAATTTGTCAATTGCCATCATAAAGGTTTGATCTCGATAATAGCCTGAACGGAAGTCGCCGTCTTTAAAAAATTTAGCCATAGCTAATTGTGGGACTTCTTTTCCATCACCAAAAATACCAAATTTAGCTTTTCCAGTTAGCACCTCTTTGCGGCCTAGTAGACTACATTCTCTGCTTATTACGGCAATTTTGTAGTCTTTTAAAACTTCTGTTTTAAAGTCTTCAAATGTTAAAGCTGTAGTTGTTTTTTCTTTTATCATGATAGAAAAGGATGACTTAATGCACAAAACTACTTAAAATCAAGTTGTTTTCATAATTTATTTAAAAAAATATAATTTAATTATTTGTAATTATTTTTTAAAATAAAGACGTTTTGTTGAATTATTATTTAAAAATAAAATATTTGTTAAATAAAAATTCAATTAAACAACATAAAAATGATTTTTCTTAAAACCATTTTCTATTAAATAAATTGATTAATGTTTTTGGCGAAAAAGTAACTACAAAACGTATTTTTTCATTGTAGTTTTTTTGGTTAATTTCTAATCCATTATTAGAGTAAAATGGAAGATATAACTCAAAATAATCGGTTACTAAATTCAATCGTATGCCGCTATCGTATGCAAAATAATGTTTGTTGAAATTATTTTCCACAATTCCGAGGTCTCCGTACACCTCAATCCAATTCCAAATATTAAAACTACCATTAGCAGTAATCATCCATTGGTTAGCAAAAGGCACGCTCAATTTAGACTTGAATCCACCTTCTGCCTGAATGTATTGTTGGCTAAATAAACCCGAACTTTCTGATCTTCCATAAAAGTTGTAATCAAAAAGATAATCGGTAGGCCGATCTAATGCAAAACTAAAATAATCAGAGTTGGATTTATTGTAAATAAACGCTCCTGCAAATAAACGTAAATTGATTTGTCTATTACTTTCAAATAGTTTTCTAAATTCGACTTCGGCAGCAATTTTTCCAAATTTTTTAGAAAATTGCACATCGCCACTAGCACTAAAATGATTGGTTATTTCTGTCTTAGTATTAAAATAACGAGCATTGAATACGGAATAATTTTCTCCAAAATTAGAGGTAATGAATTCACTCTTTTCTCTATTTACGATAACTTGACGAAATACTAATACTTGTTTTCGGTTGTCTCTAAAGTTATTTTCGCGAATTTTTAATTCTACAGTGGGGGCTATTTTTGTATAGGTAGCATCAGGGGCATAATGAAAGTAGGCTCCGGTAAGGCTGTATCTAATAGCATATAGTCTACTGTTCCTAAAATTTTCATTGAGTATCATGGTGCCATTTCCTGAGATGTTTTTCGATTTTGAAGAAAACGTAGGATTTAAATCAAAAATAAATGGTTTGTCCAAAATCGTTTTGTTATGAAGGCGTAATCCCGGTGATAGCCCGTCATAATAATTGTAAGTTAGAGATGGAACATATAAAATCTGGTTGTAGTAAGGGTCTTCTAGATCTTTCATAAATACAAATTTGATAGGACGATTATTTGGAAAAAAACCTTCAAGTTTTTTCCAGTTGTTTCTCAAATTGTATTCGGGAACTTCATTTTTATAATTTAAAATAATTTTATCAGCATTGTTTCTTTTTATTATAAAAGTACTATCACATTCTTTTAAGTCTAACCATTCTTTAAAAACAATATTTCCTTTTTTTAATCCATAAATAGGAATAGGTATAGGAATTTCTGTTTTATTTTTCACAGAAAAAGTGATGCTGTTTTTTGTTGCAGATACTTTAGAAAATTTATAATCAATCAGTTCACGGGAATTAACAATAGTTGTAAAAAACCAATTGATGTTTTTTTGAGAATTTGATTTCAGTATGGTTTCAAAATCAGTTCCTGAAATTTGTTGGTTTTTGTTTCGTTCGTAGAATTGGTGAATACTATTGGATACAATATTATTTTCTAAATAGTCATCTAAAAATAAAATACTCAATCCGGCTCTATATTTACTTGCAATTTGTTCATTAAATTTAATTAAATCAGTTTTTGGGTTAGCCAATGCCTGATCTAAATTTTTACGCGCCATTAGCATATAAAAATAGCTGTATTGTTTGTTGAAATCTAAATTAGTTATGTTGTAGTTTTTTAAAAGCTTGAATCGTGAAGCATTACCTAACATCTTACTTTCAGCATGGTATTTTTGAATGTATTTAATCATTGCAACCATTTGTAATCCATCATAAATCCAATTGTCTTTTCTTGGGTCTAAATGCAGACTATTTTTTAAATAGGTGTCTAAATAGGTTTTTAAGAATTTAATTTCAAATAAAAAATCGTCCTCAAACGGATTTAAAAATGAGGGTAATTGGTTTAAACCATAAAATGGATTTCGATCATAATTAGTTTGTGATACTACAATTTTTGGATGGGGATAGATCCCAATAAAATCATTGGTGAAATTAGCAATTCGGTTGATAATGATAATTTTTTGAATTTCATCTAATTTGCTATTTGTAATATCTGATATAACTTCGTTTAATTCATTAGAATAACTTTTAAAACTCGATTTAGACTCTATAAATAAACTAAAATCAGTTCTGTCTTCTCCTTCTAGAAAATAATCAAAATGATTTTTATCTCCCGTCGTTTGTTCCGTAATATTCAAATCGGTAGTTAAAACAAGGTTTTTCGGAATTTTGAAATGAATTGCAAAGTCGCAAATTCCGTTGGCAATGTCGTCTAGGTTACTGTTGCTGTATTTTACAAAGGCTTTGTTTTCGTATCGAGCAGGACTTAGAAACCAATTTTTAAGATTCAAATCTCCATTTTGGGCATAACCGTATTTGGTGAATTTATTACTCGGTATTTTAGAAAAATAAGTTAGATGTATCGTCGTTTTTTGATTTGGAGCTAGTTTTTCACGTAAGTCAACAGTTATGTAATCAGGATTTTTTGTTGTTCTATGCCAAGAAAGAAATAAATTATTTTCATTTAAAATGGTCAAGTTTGTGGTACTACCACGTTCTTCTTCTTTTGCCAAATGAAATCCTCTGTAAAATTCGTCCGAAAATCGTTTTCCTAAAGGAGTATTCTTATCGGAGTAGGCATTGTTCCAATCATTTAAAACAATGGAATTAATAGTATCGTTAGACTGATTGAAATAAGTGATTTCTTGTTGAATACTAAGAATTTTATTCTCTGCATTCAACTCAACATTCATTTTACATTGATGCTGAGCAATCAACTTGTTTGAAGCTAATGCAACCAGTGAACAAAATGCTATTTTTAGAAATGATTTCAAAAGTCTAAGTTTTAAATACAATATACAAGCTATTATTCGAAAACAGTTCAGATAATTTTGAAAAACCGTATTTTAGAAGTTAGGACTTAAATCGTATTTTTTATAGAATGCATCTAAAACAGCAACCACCTCATCTTCGGTATCTACAATTTTAAATAAATCCAAGTCGCTTGCACTTACTGTTTTTTCACGCTCTATTAAAACGGTTTTAATCCAATCAATCAAACCAGACCAAAATGAGGTACCCACCAGAATAATTGGAAAACGTCCAATTTTTTTAGTCTGAATCAAAGTCATGGCTTCAAAAAGTTCGTCCATAGTACCAAAACCTCCTGGCATTACCACAAACCCTTGAGAGTATTTTACAAACATGACTTTGCGAACAAAGAAGTAATCAAAATTCAAGTTTTTATCTCGGTCAATATATGGATTGTAGTGTTGTTCAAAAGGCAATTCAATATTCAATCCTACTGAAGTACCTCCACCTAAATGAGCGCCTTTATTTCCGGCTTCCATAATTCCAGGACCACCACCAGTAATGACACCATAACCAGCTTTACTGATTTTATAAGCAATTTTTTCTGCAAGTAAGTAATAGGGATCTTCAGGTTTTATTCTAGCCGAACCAAAAATAGTCACGCAAGGACCAATACGCCCCATAGTTTCATAACCATTTACAAATTCGGACATGATTTTAAAAATAGCCCAACTGTCATTGGTGCGAATCTCGTTCCATGTTTTTTGTTTCAGTTTATCCTGAATTACTTTATCTTCATCGTTATCAAAATCTTGTAGTCTCATTTTTTTATTTTTTGGAGCTGTTCCTGCTGTTCGCTATATCTTTTTAAAGTAGCCTTCGAGTGCCTCAGTCTACTTTAAAAAGGATGTCGCTACCATCAGGGCTAGGGTTTTGAAATACTAAGCTAATTCTTTTTTCAAAAACTGTGCAGTATAACTGTTTTTATTTTTACTAATTTCTTCAGGAGTTCCTTTGGCAACGAGTTGGCCGCCGCCTTTTCCACCTTCAGGGCCAATGTCAATGATATAATCGGCCAATTTGATGACGTCCATATTGTGCTCAATAATCAAAATGGTATTGCCTTTATCAACCAATTTATTGATTACATCCATCAATACCCGAATGTCTTCAAAATGAAGTCCCGTTGTAGGTTCGTCTAAAATATAAAATGTGTTTCCGGTATCTTTTTTAGAGAGTTCGCCCGCTAGTTTAATACGCTGCGCTTCGCCACCTGAAAGGGTTGTGCTTTGCTGTCCCAAAGTGATGTACCCTAATCCCACTTCTTGAATGGTTTTAATTTTGCGATAAATCTTCGGAATGTTTTCAAAGAAAGGCACTGCTTCATCGACTGTCATGTTCAGCACATCCGAAATGGATTTTCCCTTGTAGCGAATTTCCAAAGTTTCTCTGTTAAAACGTTTGCCTTGACAGGTTTCACATTCCACATACACATCGGGTAAAAAGTTCATCTCAATAGTTCGCACGCCTGAACCTTCGCAAGTTTCGCAACGACCGCCTTTCACATTAAAGCTAAAACGCCCGGCTTTATAACCTCGAATCATACTCTCTGAAGTCATTGTAAATAGGTTACGAATCTCAGAGAATACTTCGGTATAAGTAGCTGGATTAGACCTTGGCGTACGCCCAATCGGACTTTGGTCAATGTCAATTACTTTATCAATGTGTTCTAAACCTTCAATTTTTTTATACGGTTGTGGTTTTTTTACTCCGTTGAAATAATAAGCGTTCAAAATAGGGTAGAGGGTCTCGTTTATCAAAGTGGATTTTCCACTTCCAGAAACTCCCGTCACACAAATGAGTTTACCCAAAGGCAATTCTATTGAAACATTTTTCAAATTATTTCCCGTAGCTCCGGTTAGTTTCAGGAATTTTCCGTTGCCTTCGCGACGTTTTTTAGGAACTTCAATTTTCATTTTCCCATTCATAAATTGGGCAGTAATGGTATTGCTTTTTAAAATCTCAGCTGGCGTTCCTTGACTGATGATTTCGCCACCAAATTTTCCAGCTTTCGGACCAATGTCAATCACATAATCCGCACGTTCCATCATGTCTTTGTCGTGTTCTACCACTAAAACCGAGTTGCCAATATCTCGTAATTGCTCCAAAGAATGAATTAGTTTTTCGTTGTCTCTTTGGTGCAATCCAATACTCGGTTCATCCAAAATATACAATACGCCTACTAATTGCGACCCAATTTGTGTCGCCAATCGGATGCGTTGTGCCTCACCTCCTGAAAGTGATTTTGAACTTCGGCTTAACGCCAAATAATTCAAGCCTACGTTCATTAAGAACGCCAATCGGTCTTTGATTTCTTTGATGACTTCAGAAGCAATGGTTTTTTGCTTGTCAGACAAATGACTTTCCAATTCTTGAAACCAAGCGGTCAAATCTGAAATGTCTAAATCGCTTAATTCGGCAATGTTTTTATCGTTTACTTTAAAGAACAACGCTTCTTTTTTCAATCGAGAACCTTCGCATTCCGGGCATTTCACTTCGTCCATGAATTCTTTAGCCCAGCGTTTAATGGTGCTGGAACCACTTTCGTCGTGTTGGTTTTTGATAAAATGAGCAATACCTTCAAAGTCAATTTTGTATTCGCGCGCTACTCCCAAATCTTTGGAATTAATTGTGAATTTTTCTTTACCGCCGTTCAAAATCATTTCCATGGCTTCTTCCGAAATGGTTTCCACTGCATCAGTCAATTTGAAGCCGTATTTTTCGCCAATGATTTCCAATTGCTTGAAAATCCAAGACGATTTATATTCGCCTAAAGGGGCAAACCCTCCATTTTTAATCGATAGCTTCGAATTTGGAATTATTTTTTTACGATTGATTTCGTTTATAGTTCCTAATCCGTTACAATGCGCACAAGCACCTTTTGGCGAATTGAAAGAAAATAAATTAGGTTCTGGGTTTTGATACGAAATTCCCGTCGTTGGGCACATTAAATTTCGACTAAAATAACGGACTTCATTCGAGTCTTGATCTAAAACCATCAATACGTTTTCACCGTGGTGCATGGCGGTATTGATGCTTTCTGACAGTCGTTTTTGGTTGTCTTCGCTGTTGTCCACAACAAGTCGATCTACAACAATTTCAATATCGTGGGTTTTGTAACGGTCTAATTTCATGCCGCTAACCAAATCTTGAATTTCGCCGTTTACTCTAACTTTCAAAAATCCTTGTTTGGTTATTTGTTGGAAAAGCTCGGCATAATGTCCTTTTCTAGCACGAATAATAGGCGCTAAAATATTGATTCGTTTTCCTGTAAAATCCTGAATAATTAACTCTTTGATTTGCTCATCAGAATACGAAACCATTTTCTCTCCCGTATTGTAACTGTAAGCATCAGCCCCACGAGCAAACAACAAACGCAAAAAGTCGTAGATTTCAGTAATAGTTCCTACAGTCGAGCGCGGACTTTTACTGGTTGTTTTTTGCTCAATGGCAATTACTGGCGAAAGTCCGTCAATTTTATCCACATCCGGACGTTCTAATCCTCCTAAAAACTGTCGTGCATACGCCGAAAAAGTTTCGATATAACGACGTTGTCCTTCAGCATAAATAGTATCAAATGCCAAAGACGATTTTCCTGAACCCGAAAGCCCTGTGATCACGACTAACTGCTCCCGAGGGATAGCTATATCGATATTTTTTAGATTGTGAACGCGTGCGCCTTGAACGTCAATAGTATTGTTTGTGTCTACCATAATTTTTACAAAAAAACAAAGTTACCATTTTGATTGATTTTTTTGGTACAACACTGGTGAAGTTTCTATTAAAATAAACAGTAAAATCATCAAGTCTTTAGATTATCAATGAATTACTCAATAGTCATCGATTTTAGTTTGGTACGATAGGCTTCTAAAGCGAGTGATTTCGAAATGAATCCGTAGTATTTACCGTTTTTGAGTACAGGTAAAAAAGCCATTTTCGTTTCCTCAAATTTATTCATAACTACTTCCATACTGTCTTCTGGAATAATAATTTGTTTGGGAGCAGTCATAATCTCTTTAATTTGGGTGTACTTCACTCGGTAGGTGTTGAAAATAATTTCTTTGATATCATTAAAATAGATTACTCCAACCAATTCATTTTCTAAATTCACTACAGCAAAAACAACTTGCGTAGAATTAGAAATTAAGTCCACTAATTTATCTAAATTCTCATTAGGCGAAAAGGTTAAATAGTCAGTTTGAATAATCGAATTAGTATCTAAAGTAGATAATACATTAGCATCTTTGTTGCTGGTAAAGGCGTGACCTTTCTTAGCTAAATTCTTCACATCCATGGAATGTTTTTCAAATCGTTTCGAGATAGCAAAACTAATCGAGGAAACAATCATCAAAGGAATCATCAAGTTATAGCCTCCAGTAATTTCGGCAATCAAGAAAATAGCGGTTAAAGGTGCGTGAAATAAACCACTCAAAATACCAGCCATTCCAACTAAAGTGAAATTGCTGATGGGTAATTTGGTTAAGCCAATAAGGTTAATTAATTTAGAAAAGAAAAACCCAACATACGACCCTAAAAATAGGGATGGAGCAAAGTTACCTCCATTTCCACCACTCCCTATAGTTAAGCCTGAAGCAAAAGCCTTAAGCATCATAGTGCAGCCTACAAAGAGTAATAGTACCCAACTATTGTTTCTAAAACTACTAAACAAAGTGTCTTCTAATAATTGTCCAGGGTCACTTTCAGATAAAATTCGGATGCTTTCATATCCTTCGCCAAAAAGCGTTGGGAAAATGTAAATTAAAATAGCCAAAAGGGTAGACCCAAACAGTGCTTTTTTGTACGGACCTAATTTTAAACGGCTGAAGAAATGTTCTACTCGTTGAAAATTTCGAGAATAATAAATAGAAATTAAACCCGTGAACACTCCTAAAAACGCATAAAATGGAATATTGTGATAGTTAAAGTCTTCTTGTTGTTTGAACGAAAGTAAAATACTCTCATCCAATACAATTACAGAAACTAAGGCACCTGTAGCAGCCGCAATCATTATGGGTGTAAAGGCCGAAATACTTACATCAACTAATAGCACTTCAATAGCAAATAAAACTCCGGCAATAGGAGCGTTAAACGCAGCGGCAATACCAGCAGCAACGCCACATCCAATAAGCAAGGTTCTGTCTTTATAGCTCAATCTGTATTTTTGGGCATAATTAGATCCAAAGGCAGCACCTGTAATTACAATGGGACTTTCTAATCCTGCAGAACCACCCATGCCTACAGTTAACGAGCTGGTGATAATTTGCGCATACATTTGTTTTCGGGGAATTATACTGGCTTTTTTGGCAACCGCATACAAAATTTGAGAGGTTCCTTTTTGAATGGTGCCGCTTAAAAATTTTTTGATTACAAAAACCGTTAATAAAATCCCGATAATAGGTAAGAAACTATTGAAAAAGCCTAATTTTAGAATACGACTTACATAAGTAGCAAAAGTAAATACCCAGTGCGCAAAAGCTTTTAATACAATTACAGCAAATGCTGCTGATATACCAACAAGTACTGCTGATAGAAAGATAAATTGCTTATCGCCCAATTTTGATCTTGACCAAGCAATGGTTTGTTCTATTTTATGTAAAGCTCTCTTTAGCATCAGATGATTTTTCAGCGCGCTAAATTACAATTAAATATTTTTTAAAGCTTCTTTTTTGCTCAAAGGCTTTAAGTTAGATTGTAATATAAATTGCCGAACGGCCTCTGGGTCAGTCTTGGCATATTCTCGAAGCGCCCAACCAATTGCCTTCCTAATAAAAAACTCATTGGAATGGCTGTGTTTTAAGCATAATGATTGCAATAGTTTGAAATCAGTTTGTGATTTGTAACCAAGTTGGAATAAAATAACGCTTCGGTTTAACCACATATTCTCTGAATTGGAAAACCGTTCTACAACAGTGGGAATTTCAGAGGGGAATTGTTGCAAATAGGCGCCAAGTATGAATTTGGAAATTGTATCCACGCTATCCCACCAGGAATTAGTAATCAAAAATTGTTCAATCCAAAGTATGTCTTCAACTACATATTTGTTTTTCAAAGTCTTAATAATGATTTCAATGCCGCAATACTGAAGTTCGCGCTCTTTTTTTAAAAAGAGTTCCCACCCGATTGCTCTTGCTTTATTACTAATTTCAGTTGGGTGTTTTTGGCAAGCCAATTTAAAAATAGCCCTTCTTTCATCAGTTTTGATTCCGAAAAAAGGAAATAAATTTTTCATGTATTTAGCCATAGCTACCGCATTTTCTGAATGCTGCTTAGTGGTGAATTCGTTTTCTAATTCGGCAATAAAATTCATAAGTAGTAATTAAAATCCAACAGCTGTATCGTCTCCTCTAAAATCAGCGCCACCTTCCAGTTTTCCATTAGGCAAAACCAAAATAGCATCAACTTTGCCAAGTACTGGAGTTGTTTTTTCGTTGATTAAATACGATTTTGATTTTAAAGTTTCCAAAGTTTTTGTATCAAAAGCTTTGGGTTCAAAAGTAACCAAGTCGGGTAGCCATTGATGGTGAAAGCGAGGTGCATTGACCGCTTCTTGCATACTCAAATTATACTCATAGACATTTAGAATCGTTTGTAAAACAGATGTGATAATAGTAGAACCTCCTGGAGATCCCACCACCATAAATAGTTTTCCGTTTTTCTCTACAATTGTAGGGGTCATAGAACTCAACATTCGTTTTTTAGGAGCAATGCTATTAGCTTCATTTCCCACTAAGCCAAATAAATTGGGTTCGCCTGGCTTAGCACTAAAATCGTCCATTTCGTTATTCAAGAAAAAGCCTAATTCGTCGAAATAGTACTTGGAACCAAATGCGTCATTAATGGTTGTTGTAGCAGCAACAGCATTTCCGAAAGAGTCCACAATGGAGTAATGAGTGGTTTCTGTACTTTCATTATAGGTTACTGTACCTTCCTTTATATCAGTGGATAAAGTAGCTTTATTTAAATTAAAATTAGACATCCTGTCTTTTAGGTAATCGGTATTTAATAATTCTTTTAGCGGAATTTTTACAAAATCAGGATCACCTAAAAAGGAACTTCTATCAGCATAAGCTCTTCGTTCTGCTTCCACGATTACTTGTATTGCATCAGGAGAATTGTGTCCCATTTTTGCCAAATCAAAGGGCGCTATCATTGTCATAATTTGTGCCAAACAAATTCCGCCACTACTTGGTGGTGCCATGGAAATTATTTTTAAATCTTTGTATCCAAATTCAAGCGAATTTCTCCATTTTGCTTCGTATTGTGCCAAATCTTTTTTTGTAATAATGGCACCTATTTGTTTAAAATAGCGTATTAGTTTACCTGCGGTTTGACCTTTGTAAAACTCATTTTTCCCATTCTTTGCAATACGCTTTAATGTTTCGGCTAAAGCAGGGTATTTGATGGTATCATTTTCTTTGAAGACAGTTGCAAATTTGGTTCTATTGCCATTAGCCTTGATGATAGCTTCTCGATACGTATTCAAACTTTTTTCTTGTTTTTTAGTAACAACAACCCCTTTTTCAGCTAATTCAATTACAGGCTTCATGATTTCAGACATTGGCAGTGAACCTAGTTTTTCATGCACAGCAAACACTCCTGCAATTGTTCCAGGAACTCCAATAGATAAAGGAGATTCGGTACTTTTTCCCTTAATTATTTTTCCGTCTTTATCTAAAAACATATTTTTTGTTGCAGCCAATGGTGCTTTTTCACGGTAGTCCAATGTTCCAGTTTCTCCATTGGCTTTTCGGTATACCATAAAGCCTCCTCCGCCAATGTTTCCGGCATACGGGTAGGCTACTGCCAAAGCTAATTCGGTGGCAACCATAGCATCAAAAGCATTACCTCCTTTTTTAAGAATTGCAACACCTATTTTGGAAGCCTCTTCGCGAGCCGATACCACCATGGCATTACTCGCTACAACTCCGGTTTGCCCAACAGACATAGTAGAAATAAATAAAAAGAGAAAATAACAGGCGTTAGTATAAATTGCTTTCATAATTCGTTTAATTTGTTTTCTGAGAATAGTTGTAGTTCTTTATAAAAAAGAGAAAATTCTTCTTCAAAAAGAGTATAATGAGCAGCGAGTTCTTCTCCTGCAAACCGCATCAAAGATTGATTTTGGGTACGCTGATCCATCTGACTCAAAATACGCTCTAACCCTGGTATTGATTGGTAACTTACTAACCAATTATATTTGATCATATAGGGTAATAAATTTTGAGTTTTTGGAGTTAGTAAAGTATGATTATCGAGTAAAGATTGGTAAAAACGATTCGAATAATTCTCTAAATTTTCAGATGAATGGTTTTCCCAATTTTTAGCTAAAAAATGATCGTAATACATATCAACGATAATTCCAGCATAGTGATGGTAACGGGAATGAAGTCTTTTAGTGCTTTGTCTGAATATGGGGTGCGCATCTGTAAATGTATCAATGGCGCGATGCAACAATATTCCTTTTTGAATTTCTTGAGGAAAATTTTCATATTGTTTGCCCCGAACACCATCGGCCATAAAATTACCAATTTTGATGAATTCGTTTTCTCCAGAAAGATGAATATGGGCGAGAAAATTCATAGCGTTTTTTAAGTTGTTGCTTTCCAAATATACAAAGTTCAGTTTACAAAAGAATTCCAATTTGGATAAAAACTTATCCAATATATCGTTTTGCTAAACGCGAACTTTTATATTTGTATTTCTAAACAAAAAATTTAATTCAGATATAGATGACTTTAATAAAATCAATCTCAGGAATTCGAGGAACAATCGGGGGTAAAGTAGGAGATAACCTGACTCCAGTTGATGCAGTTAAATTTGCTTCGGCGTATGGAACTTGGTTGAAAAACTATTCGGGTAAAGAAAAATTAGCAGTAGTGATTGGTCGTGATGCCCGAATTTCGGGACCAATGATTCATAATTTAGTAGTAAATACTTTGGTCGGGCTAGGAATTGATGTGATTGATTTGGGGCTATCTACTACACCAACAGTAGAAGTAGCAGTACCTTTAGAAAAAGCGGATGGCGGTATCATATTAACTGCCTCTCACAATCCAAAACAATGGAATGCCTTGAAGTTGTTGAATGAAAAGGGAGAGTTTTTAAATGGAGTGGAAGGAGAAAAAATTCTAGAAATTGCAGAAGCAGAAGCTTTTGATTTTTCAGATGTAGATTCGCTAGGAGCTATTGTAGAAAACGATGCCTATATGGACATTCATATTGATGAAGTCTTGAACTTGCCTTTGGTGGATGTAGATGTCGTAAAAGCAGCTCAATTCAAAGTAGTAGTAGATGGAGTCAATTCTTCTGGGGGTATTATTATTCCTAAATTATTAGAATTAATGGGGGTTGAAGTAGTGAAATTGTACTGTGAACCAAACGGACATTTTCCACACAATCCTGAACCGTTAAAAGAGCATTTGACTGATATTTCAGAATTGGTTGTCAAAGAAAAAGCACACCTTGGAATTGTAGTAGATCCTGACGTAGATCGCTTGGCTTTCATTTCTGAAGACGGCGAAATGTTTGGAGAAGAATACACTTTGGTCGCTTGTGCTGATTATGTGTTGAGCAAAACACCTGGAAATACCGTTTCGAATATGTCATCGTCTCGTGCCTTGCGTGATGTTACTAATGCTCATAAAGGAAGTTATGAAGCAAGTGCTGTGGGAGAAGTGAATGTGGTAGAGTTAATGAAAAAGAATAAGGCTGTTATTGGTGGCGAAGGAAACGGTGGAATTATTTATCCTGAATTGCATTATGGACGCGATAGTTTGGTAGGAGTCGCTTTGTTTTTGACTCATTTGGCAAACAAAAAAATGACAGTTTCGGCCTTGCGTGCTTCGTATCCAGAATACTATATGAGCAAAAACAAAATCGAATTGACTCCTCAAATTGATGTGGATGCCATTTTAGTTGCGATGACTGAAAAATACAAGAATGGAGATATCACAACAATTGACGGAGTGAAAATAGATTTCGCTACCGAATGGGTGCATTTGAGAAAGTCTAATACAGAACCAATAATCCGAATCTATACGGAAGCGCCATCACAACAGGAAGCAGATGTTTTAGCATTACGAATCATTGACGAAATAAAAGTAATTGCTGGAATTTAATTAGTTTATTATTGCAAATAAAAATCCCCTTTCTGAAAAGAAAGGGGATTTTTTTATCTACGATGTTTCCATCTTTTGTGTGTCCAAAAATAATATTCGGGTGCTTCAAGTATTTGTTTTTCAACTTCCTTAAGGTAGGCGTCTGTGATTCCATAGTCCGGAATTGTTTTTGGAGCCTCACAGATTGGGACAAATGTGGCTTCATAAAATCCTCGTTTTACTTTTTTTACTTTAGCAAAAACCACTTCTAAATCGTATCTTTTTGCAAGCATCTCGGCTCCAGTATGAACGGGGACCTCAATTCCCATAAATTCTTGCCAATGAAAAGTTTTATGAATTTGTGGCGATTGGTCACTGGCTAAACCATAAAGACTTACAATACCATTTTTTTCATTCTCGTTAATTAAAGCAATTGTTTTGTCGGTGGTAACCAATTCTGATTTGAATTTAGATCGAATCGCTCTTACTTTCGCATCAAAATATTTATTGTTTATTTTTTTATAAACACCATAACATTTGAACGATGTACTTTCATTAATTGATAATAGCCATTCCCAACTTGCAAAATGGGAAGCCAATAATATGATACTTTTATTCTTTTGTTCGTATTCTTTTAATAATTCAATATTGGTTATTTTGAATCGCTTTTTCATTTCTTCAGATGAAATGGACATAGTTTTTATCATTTCTAAAAACATGTCGCACATGTGGCGATAGAATTTTTTTTCTATAATTAAACGCTCTGGCTCTGTCAAATGAGGTAATGCAATTGATAAATTATAACGGACTATTTTTTTTCGATAACCTACTGCATAGTATACTAATACATATACCAAGTCTGAAAACCAATAAAATACTCGAAATGGAAGTATCGAAATAATCCAAAGTAAAGGGAAGCTTATAATGAAAATTAGCAATTGCATGAGGTTATTTTTGACAAATATAACTCAAAAATAAATGAGAATTTAAATTTACAATAGAACAGGATTAATTTAACCGAATTGCTATCTTTACCTTTCACTATAAATAAAGTGATATGAATATGATATTGATTGTAATCATTGCTATTACGGTTTTGATGAGTTATAAAGGCTTTAATGATCTTTCGTTTTTTAGAAAATACGAATTTCATATTGGAAGTATTCATAAAGGAGAACAAATCAGGATGGTGTCTTCGGGGTTTTTACATGTTGATATGACGCATCTATTGTTCAATATGATGACACTTTGGTTTTTTGCACCTTTGGTTTTGACTTATTTAGGCAATTGGGTTTTTGTTCTAATTTATATGGGAAGTTTGATTTTTGGAAATCTATTAACTTATATTTTTAATAAAAATAATTATAGTTATCGTGCTGTTGGGGCTTCGGGAGCAGTAACAGGAGTGTTGTATTCGGCTATTTTATTACAACCGGATATGATGTTGGGTTTGTTTTTTGTAATTCCTATTCCGGCCTATTTATTTGGTATTTTATATCTGTTGTATTCTATTTACGGAATGAAATCGCAGAACGATAACATTGGGCATTCGGCACATTTTGGAGGAGCTGTTGGTGGCTATGTAATTACGTTGATTGAACAGCCTCAATTATTATTTGAACATACTTTTATGGTTATTTTATTAACCATTCCTATCGTGATATTATTTGTAATGCAACGATTTAGAAAGTTGTAATCTTCTGTTCATATAAAATAAAAAAGTCCCAATTAATTGGGACTTTTTTGTGGGGAGAGCAGGATTCGAACCTGCGAAGTTTTCACAGCAGATTTACAGTCTGCCCTCGTTGGCCGCTTGAGTATCTCCCCATTTTTAGACTAGGCCATTTTGTTTGTCTAAGAGGTTGCAAATATATAAACTGTTTTTGTGTTTACAAATTAAAATAAGACTTAATTTGTCTATTATTTTTAATGTGTTGGTATTGAATAAAATAAAAAATCTTCCCTTAGGAAGATTTTTTATTTACAGTATTTGAAAGTCTTATTTTGTTAAAAGTTCAGCAATTTTATTACGTAAATCACTACCTCTTAAATCTTTTGCAATCACTTTTCCAGAGGCATCTAAAATAAATGTTGCAGGAATAGACTCAACATTATATTGTCTCGCTATAGGTTCTTCCCAATGTTTAAGGTGGGATACTTGAATCCAAGTTAAGTGGTCGTTTGCAATTGCATTCTTCCATGCCTTAATATCTTTATCTAAAGATACGCCTACAATATTTAATCCTTTTGAATGAAATTCTTTATAAATAGCTACCATGTTAGGATTTTCTTTCCGACAAGGTCCACACCATGATGCCCAAAAGTCAACAATAGTTACTTTACCTAAACTTTCTTTTAAAGAAATTTCTTTTCCTTCAGGATTAGGCGCCGAAAAATCGGCTCTTCATTTAGCTCCACCAATAGCAGGTGCTGCAGCTGGACCAGCTTTTAACTTTCCTAAAGCTTCTTTTACAGCTTTACCTGGTTTTGTGTTTTGTAATGATTCTTCCAAGTTATTGAACATAGCCTCTGCTTTTTTAATATCAGTGCTTGGGTCATTTAAAACTCCTTGAAGGATTAATACAGAGATAAATGATTTTGGATGTGATTCAGCATACGTTAAGTATTTTGCTTTTGAAGCAACACCTACTTCTTGTTGGATTTTACCAAATTCTTGCATCAATTTATTGATAGTTGCAGTGTCTTTAGCTTGTTGCGCAGCTTGCATAGCTGGCGTGTTTTTAGTTTGAAAATCAACTAATTTCTTTTGAACTTTAGTGATTTCGGCGTTGAATTTAGCATACTCATCATTGTTATACGTTCCTGAAACTTTTGATTTTTGAATGCTGTCTTTGTTGATTTCGATTGTTACTTCTTCACCATTTTCTAAGATGAAGGGAATTGGAGCAGGGTTTCCTTCTAATTTGATAGTATAAAAAGCTGGCTCTGAAATTTTACCTTTCATTTCAAATTTACCATTCTCTACTTTTACAGTATCTTTTGCTACTAAACCTGTCTCGTCTTGTGTTTCAAGAATAATGGTTTTTCCGTTTTCGATTCCTTTTGCAGTACCAGAAATGATGTATTCGTCTTTTCCAGCTTTGCTACAAGCAACTAAAACTACGGTAGCAGAAAGTAATAAAATTATTTTTTTCATTATAAGTTTGTTAAGTGATTTAAGTTCGCAAAAATATTTAAAAATATATAGTATCACTATTTTTTGAACTTAAATTTTTGTTATAGTTATTGTTGATACTTCAAATGTATTGTTCTATAAAAAAAGCACCTTATAACTAAGATGCTTTTTTAAAATATAATCAAATTATTATTCTTGATTAGAAGTTTTTCTCCAAGTAAAGTTATTTAGTATATGTCTTTTAGCAAAACGTCCAGGGGAATCCGCATTAACCATTTTGATGTACGTAGCTTTAGGAACACTAATATATTCATAAACACTGCCGTTTGAAAAATCGATAATCAATCTTCCATCTACAAATTTATAGTCTGTAATTGTTGAAGTACTAATAGTTTCAGTGTATTCAGGTAAATTTTGCTTGATTGTTTCAGGATTGATACTTACTAAAAAGTGATACGCCTCAATAATTTTTTTACTATTCTCTTCAGCTGCTTTTAAACCGGCTTCATCTCCTTGAAATTTATCGGGATGTGCATCTTTCATTGCATTGCGATAAATGGTTTTCAAATCTTTAAGCTCTACGGTTTTGTCTACATTTAATAACTTTCGGTATTCAACTATTTTTTTCATAAATTAAAGATAACAATATGTCTTTTTAATGTTTTTTGAGGAGTTTAGCTCCTAAAAACGAATTTTTTTGCAAAGGTACATTTTATTTTAAGTTTTCGGTTTATTTTTTTTAAAATAGGCTTTATGCGTACTTTTGTTTTATGGGAGAGCAATTTTATCCAAAGCCAAACTCTTTTAAAAATACCTTTTGTGTTTTTAACGAAGTACCACTTGCAGCTATTGAAGGATTATCGGTTCAATATGAAAGTAAAGCGGGAAGTTTGTATTATTATACAAAAGAAGGAATGTACCGTTTGTCTAATCATTGGGGTAGGCTCGCCAATAGTAAATGGCGATTAGAACCAATGGAGGTAGAGTTGCCCACAAAACACAAACTAGGTTTTGCACTTTGGACTGATTTTTATCCAGATAATTCCATTGATAAACTCTACTATTTAGAAGCTAATTTTGAAAAGAAAACAGTAAATTACCAACATAAGAATAATCCCAATTACAATCAAAAAGCGGTGCTTCGAACTAGTTTTGAAACCGCTAAGAGAATCAAACAAATTCGGAATTTATTTGAGTTAACTTCTTGGGCAAAGTATTTTGAATACGATGATTTAGATGTACTGCGAATGAATATTATTAATGGACTTATCTATACCGAAAAGTCTTTGGAGGAAATTAAACGAGAACAACTCTAGTTAAATTATGGGTAGAAATAACGAAAAGAATATCAAAAAGCATAATGATAAATTGCACAAAGAGCAGGCTAAGCTCAAAAAAGCAGCCCAAGTTCGTAAAGATAAACTAAAGGAAATTACAAAGCAATTTAACGCTAATAAGCAAGATGAAATAACTAATTAACTCACTATGGGACACAACGATTTCAATTTATTACAACAAGAAGTGCAAAAAATAATTGATTTAATTGCGGCTAAAAACGGCAAAGAAGCCAATAATAAATTGGTAGAAATAAGTCAGCAATTAGATGATTTTATTGATTTTTATGATGATGACGCCGATTTAATCGAAATTAGTAAATACCAAGTATTGCTGAATCAATTGCATCAAAAAATAAACGAGTTAAATTAATGGCAAATCAAAAGTGTTTTTGTGGCTCGGGTGTTTTTTTTGATGCATGTTGTCAGCCGATTGTGTTGGGAATCCAAAAAGCGCCAACCGCCGAGGCTTTAATGCGCTCGCGGTATGTCGCTTATGTAATTCATGATGCAGATTATTTAATTGCAACTACAGCTCCCTCTCATAGAAGATATTATGCAAAGGAGGATATTGTAAGTTGGGCTACTCAAAATCAATGGCAGCGACTAGAAATAATCAACGTTACACAGACCACTGTAGAGTTTAAAGCCTATTATTTAGACCCCTATAAACAATTACAAGTGCATCATGAACATTCTCGATTTGTATTTGAAAATGGAGAATGGTTGTATGTTGATGGCGATTATTTTGAAAACTAAACTATTTGATTTTTTCGAGTTCTAAATTCAAACGATTTTGCTCTGCTTCTAAATCTTCTAATTCTTTTTCGAAATCGGCAATTTCATTTTTTAATTTTTTTAGTTCTTCGCTTTTCTCAGCCGAAGTTCGCAATACTTTGAAATCACTGGCTTTAGCCAATTTTTCTTTAGCCGTATCTAGGTCATCTTTGGTTACAGCCATTTCATTTTCTATAGCTGAGATGCGGTCAGCAATAGTTTGTTTCTTTTCTTTTGCAGTGCGTTCAGCTTCTGCTTTTTCTTGTTCATCAAGCAGTCTTTTTTGTTCTTCTATTTCTTTTTGTTGTAACAAAAACTGTCTGTTTTCCAGTTCAGTCTTTTTGTTTTTTGCCTCTAATTCTTCGCTTCGGTTGTTTTGGACAATATTAAATATAACAGTAGAAAAAATTAAGATAATTACGATAACGGCAATGAATCCATTTTTTGAAAGCCCTAAAAAAGCAGCATTAGAAGTTGTTTTTTGAGGCTGATGAGTTGGAACTTCCTCAACCTGAAAAGGAGGAGGGGTCGTAGCGATTAATTCGCACAGTTCTTCAATATCAGCTGCATATTTCCATTTTTCCATCCCATCAAACCAAACAGGAGTGGTCTTAGTGATTTTCATTATTCTTAGTTCTTCAAAACTAAAAGGACCTGAGCTTTCGGTTCCGTTATGTAAATAATATTTTTTCATAAGTGTGAAATATGTTTATTTTCCAATACAAAAATTTGCAAATATATTTCCAAGTAACTCATCATTAGTAACTTGACCTGTGATAAGTCCAAAGTGGTACAACGCTTCTTTAATGTCCAAAGCCATTAAATCACTAGATAGGTTGGATTCCAATCCGAATTTTACTTTTTGAATTTCATCCAATGCTTTGAGTAGCGAATCATAATGACGGGTATTGGTCACAATAGTTTCGTTATTGCGCAAAGCACCTGTATTTACAAAGGAAAGTAATTTGTTCTTGAGTTCATCGATGCCTTCTTTGTTTTTGGCAGAAATAAAAATAGTTGTTAGTTGTTGGTTGTTGGTTGTTAGTTTTTCGTTTATTGCAATGGTGATTTTTTCAGAAATTAAATCTTTTTTATTAATAACAATTACAATTGGTTTTTGCGGGTATTGATTCTGTGTTTTATTTAAAGCTACAATTAGTGTGTCTAAAGCTCCATCAACCATCAATTCTGAACCATCAACCAAATACAGGACGACTTGTGCTTGCTCTATCTTCTCAAATGTTTTTTGGATTCCAATATTCTCCACCACATCTTTAGTTTCGCGAATTCCAGCGGTATCAATGAATCGGAAACTAACGCCCCCAATGACTAATTCGTCTTCAATAGTATCGCGTGTAGTTCCAGCAATATCTGAAACAATGGCGCGTTCTTCATTTAATAAAGCGTTCAATAGGGTAGACTTTCCTACATTGGGTTCGCCTACAATAGCAACAGGAATTCCGTTTTTAATCACATTTCCCACCGCAAAAGAGTCAATCAATCTTTTCAGAACAAATTCAATACGGTTTAATAATTCGTGAAATTGGGTTCGGTCAGCAAATTCAACATCTTCTTCCGCAAAGTCCAATTCCAATTCGATGAGTGAAGCAAAATTCAATAATTCTTCGCGTAGTTTGGCAATTTCGTTAGAAAAACCACCACGCATTTGCTGTATGGCAATTTGATGCGAAGCTTCGTTGTCTGACGAGATTAAATCAGCCACAGCTTCGGCTTGCGATAAATCTAATTTTCCGTTCAAGAATGCTCTTAAAGTAAATTCACCAGCATTAGCCATGCGACACCCTTTTCGTAGTAATAGTTGAATAATTTGCTGTTGGATATAAGTAGAACCGTGACAGGAAATTTCAATGGTATTTTCTCCTGTATAGGAGTTAGGTCCTTTAAAAATTGAAATTAGTACCTCGTCTAAGGTTTTTCCATCGTCAATAATATGCCCTAAATGCAAGGTGTGAGATTTCTGTTGCGCTAGGTTTTTGTTTTTAATTGATTTAAAAACACTAGCCCCAATTTCAATGGCATTTTGCCCAGAAACTCGTATTATTGAGATTGCTCCAGCTCCCGAAGGTGTTGCTAAGGCAACTATGGAATCGTTGTATATCATTTTGTATTATTCTATGCTACAAATATAATAAAACTCCGTTGGTAATCTTATTATTGTTTATGAAGTCGTTATAGTTGTTAAATAATTGTAAATTACTGATAATTATCATGTTATATTGTTTTTATTATGACTAACTTAGAGGTAAGAAATCATAAAATTTATAAAAATGAAAAAGATTCTATTTCCCACCGATTTTTCAGAAGCCTCTAATAATGCTTTTGTACATGCTTTGGAATTTGCAAAATTAGTTCATGGAGAGCTTATTTTGTTGCATACATTTGAACTTCCCGTTTTTGATAATCAGTTTTTTCCTGAGAATTATGCTGCGATTTATGATTCGGTTGAATTAAGCGAATTTGATATGTTTAAAGATGAAATTCCCAAATTGAGAGCGATTGCCGAGACGCATCATTTAGATAAAATTAAAATGTCTCACCGATTAAAAGATGGCGATTTAATCTCCAATATAAAAGGAACAATCAAAGAAGAGAAAATAGACTATGTAGTAATGGGTACATCTGGAGCTTCAGGTTGGGATAGTTTTTTCATTGGAACTAATACAGCTTCGTTAGTTAACCAATCTAATGTGCCTGTTTACTGTATTCCTAATGATGCATTATTTAGTAAAATTAAAATAATTGGTTTTACCACTCGATTTAGAGCCAAAGATAAAAAGGCATTACAATCGGTTTTGGAATTAGCACATAAAGCCAAAGCAAAAGTCAAATGTTTGTATGTTAAAACTTCAGATTCAGATGTCTCAAAAGCAACAATTGCAAAATGGGAAGAGGAATTCAAATCAGAACCAATTGAATTTTTTGTAATAGATAGTGATGATGTACAAGCAACAATTTTGGATTTTATTATGTATAAGGATATCGATGTTCTAACGTTATTGCCTTATAAAAGAGGTTTTTTTGAAGGGCTTTTTAAACCAAGCTTAACTAAAAAATTAACCACAGATTTTGAAATTCCAATTTTGTCAATTCCAATGGAATAATGATTTGTAAAAAACAAAAACCGCTATCTTCAAAAAGTATAGCGGTTTTTTATTTCAATTTTGGTGTTTAGTTTTATGCATTCAACATTACAGGCATTACTAACATAGTAACGGTTTCACCTTCTTCTAAACCATCAACTGGAGTAAGGATTCCAGCGCGATTAGGTAATGACATTTCTAACATAATCATATCGGATTGTAAGTTAGTCAGCATTTCGGTTAAGAAGCGAGAATTAAACCCAATTTGCATATCATCTCCTTGATAATCACAGGTCAATCTCTCTTCGGCTTTGTTAGAGTAGTCAATATCTTCTGCAGATACGTTCAACTCAGCACCTGCAATTTTCAAACGAATTTGATGGGTAGTTTTATTAGAGAAAATCGCTACACGACGTACTGAACTTTGAAATTGAGAACGGTCAATCATTAATTTGTTTGGATTTTCTTTAGGAATAACCGCTTCGTAGTTTGGATATTTTCCATCGATTAAACGGCACATCAACAAATAATTGTCAAATGAGAAAGTCGCGTTAGAATCGTTGTATTCTATTTTTACTTCAGCATCCGAAGTACCTAAAATACTTTTTAAGATATTCAACGGTTTTTTTGGCATAATGAAATCAGCTACTTGAGAAGCCGTTACATCTGTACGCGCATATTTTACTAATTTATGAGCATCAGTAGCTACAAAAGTTAAACCTTGTGGTGAAAATTGGAAAAATACTCCAGACATTACTGGTCGTAAATCGTCGTTTCCAGCTGCAAAAATAGTTTTGCTTATAGCAGTTGCCAAAACTTCGGCAGGAACTAAAGTTACAGAAGGCTCGTCTAAATTAACTGATTTAGGAAACTCTTCACCTGGCGCATATGCCAAAGCATATTTTCCAGAATTAGAACTAATTTCGATCGTACTGTTTTCTTCAATGGTAAAAGTCAACGGTTGTTCTGGAAATGTTTTAAGAATTTCCAAAAGCAATTTTGCAGGAACAGCAACGCTTCCTTGGCTGGTAGAATCAATATCTAAAGTAGCCGACATGGTCGTCTCTAAATCAGAGGCAGATACGGTTAATACATTGTTATTCAAATCAAACAAAAAGTTGTCTAAAATAGGCAAAGTATTGTTACTATTGATAACGCTTCCTAGAACTTGTAATTGTTTTAATAAGTACGAACTCGATACTATAAATTTCATCTGTTATATTTTATATTTTTTTGGGATATACTTTTTTACAAATATATCTTAAACTAGTTTAGTATGGAAAATTTTTTATTAACATCTATCGGCTGTATTTTATTTTTCTAATGGAAGTGAAAAGAAAGCCAGATAGCGCTAAAATAAATATTGGTAGTCCGATGGTTAGGAATTGTACATAGGTATAGTTTTCATAGACCTTTTCTTTATCTAATAAAGGTAAATCTAAATCTTTGGAACGAATGTTAATAAGTCCGTTATCGTCTAATAAATAATTGACGCAATTCATCAGAAAATCTTTGTTGTCGTATAAATTTCCAGTACGTTGATCGTAACCTAATTCTACCGGAAATAAATTTTTATCCAATTGGTTTTTGATGACATCACCATCTGAAATAACAATCATTTTTCCAGGTTTTCCTTTGGCTTGAAAATTATTTTGGTCAAAAGCTAACACTCGGTTTTCATACATCGAATGAAAATTACCTTCTAATAATACAGCCAATGGAATAGTACCTTTGTTTGAGTAGTCAGCAGGTGTTGTTTCTTCGTTAACGCTATTCAAATTAATTTCGGTAGGTGTGCCAATTCGTTTAGAATACTGGGAAGACTGTAATAAAACGACTTTTTTAATTCCGTTTTTTAAAGTGTCAATAGCATCCGCAAAATCAAATTTGATTCCACCTAATTTTTTTACGATAGGATGGTTACTTTGCGGATGTACTAAAGGCGCAAATTTCCAATTGAATTCGTGAAATTGAGTAGCACTTCCCTGTTCTCCTGAAGCTAATTTTATAGGACTTCCTTGTTCATCTTTGACTAAATCAGGATAAATTCGAACCCCGTATTTAAAGAAAAAATCATTCAGGTTTAAGTCTCTAGGAAATGCTAAAGTGCTTCCTGTGGGATTATACAAACTGTCCATTTCGGCATTGACCTGATCAATTAACCAAATTGTTTTTCCACCATTGACAATGTATTGATCCAATACTTGTTTTTCGCTTTCCGAAAAAGCTTCTGTAGGTTTTGCAATAATAGCTACATCGTATTTTTTTAATGCTTCAAGGGTATTGACTGGTTGTTTGGCTACCGAATCTAAAGTAAAAGGGCCAATGTGGTAACTTTCTTTGGTTTGTAATAAAAATTTAGCAATATAGGCCTCGTGCAATTCGCCGTTTCCTTTAATGATGGCAATCTTCTTTTGTTTGGCAGTTTTAATTTTATTCAAGGCATCGGCAATTGAATATTCCAAATGTTGTACCGAACCAATGACCTTATCTGTAGTAGAAGCTCCCATAATGTTTTTTAACAAAGGAATATTGACTTCTTTGTTGTCGTAAACAGCAATTGCCCAAGGGAAAACCATAGCTTGTGACTGTTTTCCTTTATCATCGACTGAAATATTGATAGGAATAAGTCCTTTACGGTATAATTCTTTGATATTGTCCATGCTTTTTTCTTCATCTTCCAAAGGATCAATAAATTCAAACACTAAATTAGAATTATAACTTTGAAATTCTTCTAACATTTGGCGTGTTTCAATTTGTAATCGCTTGAATTCGGCAGGTAATTCTCCTTGCATGTATACTTTGAGATACAATGGATTTTTGACCTGTTCAAGAATATGTAAAGAAGTAGAGGATAAGGTGTATCTTTTGTCTTTTGTCAAATCAAATCGATAAAAAAATACACTTCCTATTATATTTAAAACCAATACAATAGCGATTGTAATTCCTGTCGATTTAAACCTGTTTTTAGTTGCAGTATTCATTAGGATTGAAACGATTTTAATTGGTTAACAGTCAAAGAAAGAAAAACGACGATGATACTTGCAAAATAAAGAATATCTCGGGTGTCTAAAACTCCACGGCTCATACTTTTAAAATGATCTTGCATACCCAAATAAGCAATTACATTTGATAAACTAGGAGTTAGTGATGCCAATCCTTCAAAACCAAAGAAGAACAGAGAACACAAAAACACGGCCACTATAAAAGCAACAATTTGATTATCAGAAATTGTGGAGGTGAAGATTCCAATGGCAGCGTACGCTCCAATAAGAAAAAGCAATCCGAAATACGAGCCTAAAGTACTTCCCATATCAATGTTTCCTTCGGGGAATCCTAAAAAAGAAATCGCTTTTACATAAATAAAGGTAGGGACAATTGCTAAACAAATTAAAAATACGGCACCTAAAAATTTCCCATTGACAATTTCCCAAACACTTAAGGGTTTGGTAAGTAAAAGTTCTAAAGTGCCTTGCTTTTTTTCGTCTGAAAAACTACGCATTGTCACGGCTGGAATTAAAAAAATGAAAACCCATGGCGCCAAAGTAAAAAACGGAGTCAAATCAGCAAAACCGGAGTTTAAGATGTTATAATCTCCTTCAAAAACCCAAAGAAATAGTCCATTTAAAATGAGGAATAAGGCAATTACTAAATAGCCTATTGGCGAACCAAAAAACGATTTTATTTCACGTAATACGATTGATTTCATATTGTCATTTCGAGTGATTAATACTTTCATTGCTAGGCACGAAGTAATCTTAAACTCATTTTTTATATTAAACTTGCTAATTTATCAACACTCCAAGCTTCGGGTTTATCATTGAATAATTTTTTTGTAAAGTCCCAAACTTCATTAAAAAGCGCCGATTTTCTGTAATTTTCCAAATCATCTTCGCTTTCCCAATAACTATATGTAAAGAAAACCGATGCGTTATTTTTGTCTTGATACAATTCTAATAAACGATTACCAGGGAAATTTCGTATTTGATTTTTAACCAATTCAAAATTTTCTAGAAATGCAGGAATATTTTCCTCGTGAAAACTCAATTTTACGATGCGTACCAACATAGACAAAGGCTAATTTTTAAATTCAATTAAAACAACGTCTCTATATCCTAAACCAAGCAAACTATTTGCTGAACCCACTTTAGAAGGATTGCTTCTAAAAACGGCAATTTCAAGAAAACCTGCTTCGTTGAAAATAGCTAATTTTTCACCTTCATAATTTTTCATAGAATAATTTTCATTAGTTGCAATTGCAGAATAGTGAGGTAAAATAGTTTTGATGTTTTTTGTTTTCATGACAATTTCATAAGGTCTTCCTTTAGCAATATCGAGAAACTGTTTTTTGGAAATATTGGTTACTACATTACCAAAATGGTCTATGTAAATTACATGCCCTTTAATGGCTTTATGATCAGCGGTCACAGTGGCCTGTAAACCAGTTACAGGTTTTAATTGTGTTATTTCTTTACCAATAACATTGAGCAATCCACCTTTTGCCAAATGGCAAGCTACTTTTACAAAAACATCCAAATCGGTAGCTTCATTGTGCAAACGATCGTGAATGGTAATGGAAACCATCTTTTGCGGAACCACTTTTTGGGTCAGAATACTCAAAACGCCATTGTCGGCCCCAATAAAATAGTGATCATTCCATTGGATGGCAATGTGTTGATTTTCTTTATTTCGTTCGCTATCCACACCAATTATATGAACAGTTCCTTTTGGGAAACTACTATAAGCTGCTCCAATTATGTAGCTTGTTTCGAGTATGTTAAAAGGATCTATATCATGAGAAATATCAATAATGTTTACCTCAGGAAATTCAGATATAATTTTCCCTTTCAGAGCACCCACAAAGTGATCTTTCAAGCCATAATCGGTAGTAAGGGTAATTATTGACATAATTTTGTTTATAACTATTGGGGTTGGGTAAGCCTAAATTTCATTAAATTTGAGAATTGCAAAGCTAATAATAGTAATTTCAAAAACGAAATAAAGAAATACATTTTCTAATTTATAGTTTTAATTATTTAGTAATGCTTCAAAATGAAATAAAATATTAAAATTACTGCTTTTGAACGAAAGAATAATTGAATTAGTAGATATTGCTCCAAAGGAGTTTTGGGGAGCTCAAGATGCTCATTTGGAAACCATTAAAAAATACTATCCCAAGTTAAAAATAGTAGCTCGTGGAACGACTCTTAAAGCTTTTGGCGAAAAAGAAGTTTTAGATGAGTTTGAGAAACGATTTCAGCGATTAATGCTCCATTTTTCAAGGTACAACAATATTGATGATAATGTTATTGAGCGAGTAATTCTAGGAGATGGTCAAGAAGATAGAAAAATCCAAGGCCATGATAAAATCTTAGTTCATGGTGTAGGAGGGAAACTTATTAAGGCTTTGACTCCAAATCAACAATTATTAGTAGATACTTTAGGTAAAAACGATATGGTTTTTGCTGTTGGTCCTGCGGGAACAGGTAAAACATACACGGGTGTGGCTATGGCTGTTAAAGCCTTGAAGGAGAAAGAAGTGAAGCGAATTATTTTGACTCGACCAGCCGTTGAAGCAGGAGAAAATTTAGGTTTTTTACCTGGAGATATGAAGGAGAAATTAGACCCATACATGCAACCTTTATATGACGCTTTGCGCGATATGTTACCCAACGAAAAATTAGAAGATTATATTTTAAAAGGGATTATTCAAATTGCTCCTTTGGCTTTTATGCGTGGGCGAACCTTGGATAATGCTTTTGTTATTTTGGACGAAGCCCAAAATACTACTCATTCTCAAATGAAGATGTTTTTAACCCGTATGGGTAAGAATGCTAAGTTCATGATTACTGGTGATCCTGGGCAAGTTGATTTGCCTCGCCGAACCATTTCAGGTTTAAAAGAAGCGCTTTTGGTTTTGAAAGATGTCGAGGGTATTGGAATAATTTATCTGGATGACAAAGACGTGGTGCGCCACCGCTTGGTTAAAAAAGTAATCGAAGCCTATAAAAAAATAGAAAATAACGACTAAAAGAGTCGATTAATTTAAAAAATGACAGAAGAAAATAGTAAAGTCATCATCAGTGATTTAGACGGTACTTTGTTGAATAATCATCATTCGATTTCAGATTATACACAGTCTGTTTTTCAAGAATTACACCGCCAAAACTATTTAATAGTCGTAGCGACAGGACGTCATCATTTAGACGCCATGCCTTTAGTGGAAAAGTTGGGAGTACCCTTGTATTTGGTAACTTCCAATGGAGCCAGAATTCATTCTCCAGAGAAAGAGTTGCTTTTTTCAATTAATATGGAAAGCGATTTAGTGAAGTCGGTATTGTCATTAGATCTTGATCCTGAAATTACTACCGTTTTGTTTCGGGAAGACATTTGGCAAACGAATAAGCATAACGAAAAATTAAATAGTTTTCAAAAAGAAGTGACTTATCATCCGCAATTGGTTGATTTTAAAAATTTAGACGATTACGGAGCTATTAAAATTTTCTTTACCCATGAAGATCATGGCAAACTACAAAAGGTAAGAGATTTGATTTTAGAACAACATCCAGAGAATTTTAATCATGCATTTAGTCTTCCTATTTGTTTGGAATTTATGGATAAACGAGTTGATAAAAGTGTGGCTATTGCCAAAATTTTAGAAATAGAAAATCTAAATTTTAATCACGCTATTTCGTTTGGTGACGGCTTCAATGATGAGATGATGCTTGTCTCTACAGGTAAAGGACTTATTATGGGTAATGCTCCCGAAACCTTAAAAAATAAATTATCCCATTTGGAAGTGATTACGAGCAATCATGAAGATGGAGTGGCGAAATACCTCTCTAAGTTATTATTAGATATTTGAAAATTAATTTAAAATACTATGAAAAAAAATGTACTGATTTTTGTTTTCATTTTTGGATTCTCCTATTTACAAGCTCAATCCTTGAAATTAGAGGAGATCATGAAGGGGTATGATTTCATTGGAAATCTTCCAGAAAATGAAAGATGGTCTTTAGACGGAACCACTATTTATTTTGATTGGAATCCAAATAAAGAACTAGGGAATTCAACTTACTTTTGGAAAAAAGGAATGAAAAGTCCTCAAAAAGCTTCAAAAGATGAGGCAAAATTTTCTAAATTAAAATTTTTAGAAAAAGAAGGAAATGGTGTTTTTTATTTTTTAGAAGGCGGACAAATTTTTTCGTATGCTAATAAGGATAGGAAAATGAAAAAAATATATCAAACGAGTTTGTCAGTATCCAATTTGCAAGTAGGATATGAAGATGGAGTTTTGTTTTTTAAACAAAATGATAATATTTTTAAATTCGATACAAAACTAGGTTCATTAGTTCAGTTGACTAATTTCAAGAAGGGAAAATCAGAAGAAAAATCAAAAGAAAAAGAATCTTTTTTGAAAGAACAACAAAAAGAATTGTTTCAGTTTGTTCGAGATCAAGAAGAAAAAGAGAAGTGGAATACTGCTAATGAAGATACTAAATCAGATTTTTCAAAACCCTATTTTGTTGGAAAAAACACAATCGAATCTACTAAAGTTAGTCCTAAAGGAGATTTTGTTACTTTTCGTTTAAGAGAAGAATCTGAGGTAAAGCAGGAAGAAATGGAGGTGTTTATTACTACTGACGGTTACAATAAATCGAAAGCTACTAAATCAAAAGTTTCTACGAACAATTTTGTGAATACAAAATTCGGTATTTATAACGTAGCAAAGGATACAGTTTATACAGTTAATTTTTCTTCTTTGAGCCATATTCAAGATGTTCCAGAGTATTTTAAATTATATGAAAAGAATAAAAATTTAGAAAAAAAAGACAAATTAATTGTTGCTCAAGCTCCCATCTATAATGAAAATGGTTCGTATGCCATTGTTGAAATCAGAAGCCAAGATAACAAAGATCGTTGGTTAGTTAATTTGAATTTAGAAACCGGAAGCTTTAAAGAAATTGAACATCAACACGATGAGGCTTGGATTGGTGGACCAGGAATTCCGTCATATGCATTTAGTTCTGGAACTTTAGGTTTTTTAGCAGATAATGAAACTATTTATTTTCAATCTGAAAAAACAGGTTACTCTCATTTATATACATATAATTTAAGAACTAATAAGAAAGTACAACTAACTAAAGGTAATTGGGAAGTTAGAGGAGTAGTATTGTCAAAAGATAAAAAATCATTCTATTTGACAACTAATCAAACACATCCAGGGAATCGAGGTTTTTATAAAATGAATGTCTCAGATGCTGTTTTACAACCGATTTTGACTAACGATGGGTCTTATGAAGTTACTCTTTCTCCAGATGAAAAAAATCTATTAGTTAGATATTCCTATAAAAATAAACCATGGGAATTGTATTTGTCTTCCAATAAAAAAGGGAGTAGTGTAGAGCAAATTACGTTTTCGACAACTAAAGAATTTGAATCTTACAAATGGAGAGCGCCAGAAGTAATTACTTTTAAAGCACAAGACGGAACAGCTGTTAATGCTCGCTTGTATAAACCAAACACTAGTCTAGCGAATAAAGCGGCTGTGATTTTTGTCCACGGAGCAGGGTATTTGCAAAATGCACATAATTATTGGAGCACCTACCATAGAGAGTATCTATTTCATAATTTATTGGCTGATTTAGGATATACGGTTTTGGATATTGATTATAGAGGCAGTGATGGTTATGGGCGTGATGTAAGGACGGGTATTTATAGGTTTATGGGAGGAAAAGATTTAACAGATCAGATTGATGGTAAAAAGTTTTTAGTTCAAAATTGTGGAGTGGATGCCAATAGGGTAGGAATTTATGGAGGATCTTATGGTGGATTTATTACCTTAATGGCTATGTTGACTACACCTAAAGAATTTAGATCGGGAGCAGCTTTGCGCTCAGTGACAGACTGGGCTCATTATAATCATGGGTATACGGGTAATATTCTTAACTTTCCTGAAACCGACCCAGAAGCGTATAAAAAAAGTTCTCCAATTTATTTTGCCAATAATTTAGAAGGAAATTTATTGATGCTTCACGGTATGGTAGATGACAATGTAGAGTACAAAGATATTGTTCGTTTATCACAAAGATTTATTGAATTAGGCAAGAAAAAATGGAGCTTAGCGAGTTTTCCAGTAGAGTCGCACGGATTTAAAGAAACGTATTCTTGGGTGGATGAGTATAGTCGAATTTTAGACTTGTTTAATTCAACATTATTACAATAAATAGCTTCTTATCTTTTCTATCTCTGTCAAATAATGTTAAATTTGCAGCAATTACAAACAACACAATTATATAATGAGTACTACAATTACAACTACTAACTTTAATTTTCCAGGTCAAAAATCAGTGTATCGCGGAAAAGTTCGTGAAGTGTACAATATAAATGATGATTTATTAGTCATGATTGCTACTGATAGATTGTCAGCATTTGATGTGGTTTTGCCAAAGGGAATCCCGTATAAAGGACAAATCTTAAATCAGATTGCAACGCAATTCATGAAAATGACTCAAGATATTGTGCCCAATTGGTTAATTGCAACACCTGATCCCAATGTAGCCGTGGGGCATTTATGTGAGCCTTTTAAAGTAGAAATGGTAATTCGTGGTTATGTTTCAGGGCACGCAGCTAGAGAATATGCAGCAGGTAAAAGAACGCTTTGCGGAGTAACAATGCCTGAAGGATTGAAAGAAAATGATCGATTTCCTGAACCAATAATAACGCCAACAACCAAAGCAGATAATGGTTCGCACGACGAAGATATTTCAAGAGAAGCTATTTTGTCAAAAGGAATTGTTACCGAAGAAGATTATTTAGTTTTAGAACAATATACAAGAGCTTTGTTTCAAAGAGGGACTGAGATTGCCGCGAGTCGCGGATTGATTTTAGTGGATACCAAATATGAATTTGGTAAAACCAAAGAAGGAAAAATTGTATTGATTGACGAAATTCACACCCCAGATTCATCGCGTTATTTTTATGCTGAAGGCTATCAGGAAAGACAAGATAAAGGAGAGGAGCAAAAACAATTGTCTAAAGAATTTGTGCGTCGTTGGTTAATTGAAAATGGTTTTCAAGGTCAAGAAGGACAGCAAATTCCAGATATGACCGATTCTTATATAGAATCAGTTTCTGAAAGATATATTGAATTGTACGAAAATATATTAGGAGAGAAGTTTGTCAAAGCCGACATTACTAATATTAATGATCGAATCGAAAAGAACGTTCTAGAGTTTTTGAAAAATAGATAAGTATCTAATTTAATATTAAAAACGCAATTCTTTCGAATTGCGTTTTTTTTAGCCCCGATTGAAGCGACATCCTTTATAGTTTGAATGAGGTTTCCGAAGTTCAGACTATAAAGATATAGCGGAAAGCGGGAATAGCTTCTAAAAAAAATAATTATTTGAAATAAGAAAAAGTTTCTTGGTTTTCTATTTTTAGTAAGGTTTCGTAGATTAATTTAATCACATTTTCTACGTCTTCGCGATGTACCATTTCTACGGTTGTGTGCATGTATCGCAACGGAAGTGAAATCAATGCCGAAGCCACTCCACCATTACTATAAGCAAACGCATCGGTGTCGGTTCCTGTTACACGAGAGGAAGCAAGGCGCTGAAAAGGAATGTTTTTTTCTGTAGCAGTATTTACAATCAATTCTCTTAAATTATTTTGTACCGCTGGCGCGTAAGTCACAACAGGTCCTTTGCCAATTTTAGTTTCGCCTTCAATTTTCTTGTCAATCATTGGAGTGGTTGAGTCGTGGCATACATCGGTTACAATAGCTACGTTAGGTTTAATGGTTTGCGTGATCATTTCGGCTCCACGTAGTCCTACTTCTTCTTGAACAGAGTTAGTAATGTATAATCCAAAAGGTAATTTTTTACCGTTTTCATATAATAAACGAGCCACTTCAGCAATCATAAAACCTCCCATGCGGTTGTCAATCGCGCGACAAACAAATTTATTTTCGTTTAAAATCATAAACTCATCAGGGTAGGTAATTACACAACCTACATGTATGCCTAGTTTTTCTACTTGCTCTTTGTTTTCGCAGCCACAATCGATAAAAATATTATCCGTTTTAGCTGCTTCTTCTTTTCCTCGCATTCTGGTATGAATGGCAGGCCAACCAAAAACTCCTTTTACAATTCCGTTTTTAGTATGAATATTTACTCGTTTAGAAGGTGCAATTTGGTGATCAGAACCACCATTTCTAATAACATAAATCAATCCGTCATCAGTAATATAGTTAACATACCAAGCAATTTCATCAGCATGGCCTTCAATAACTACTTTATAAGGGGCGTCAGGATTGATTATTCCTACAGCGGTTCCGTAAGTATCGGTGATAAATGTGTCTACATAAGGTCTTATGTATTCCATCCATATTTTTTGTCCTTCGGCTTCAAAACCTGTTGGTGACGCATTATTGAGGTAGTTTTCTAAAAAAGTAATCGACTTGTTGTTTAATATTGATTCCGTGCTCATAAAATATTTTTTTGCTAAATTATAAATTTGGCATTACAGTTGTATGTAGAATGTCTAATTTTGTAATTAAATTTTGCAATTATGAAGAGCATTCAACTTCTTATATGTTTACTATTTATTTCAACCGCGGTTAAAGCACAAATAGTAAAAAAAGATACAGAACAAATGGGGTATGTGTTGACCGAAAATGACACTATTTTAAATGACACCATTGAACTTCCTGAAATTATTGTTCGAAAAGAAAAACTGGATTTTGAAGCTTTGAAACAATTTCAATTGCTTCAAAATCGCGTATATAAAGCCTATCCGTATGCTAAAATCACTTCCGAACGTTTAACGGCTCTTAACAGAGGAATGGAAAGTCTTAAAACTGAAAAGGAAAAAAAGAGATACTTTAAGATTGTTGAAAATTATTTGACTAATGAATTTGAAGCAAAACTCAAAAAACTATCACGTAAACAAGGACAGATTCTAGTTAAATTAATTCACCGTCAAACAGGCACTACAACCTATGAATTGATTACGAATCTCAAAAGTGGTTGGAAAGCCTTTTGGTCTAACGTAACAGCTAAAGTTTTTGATATTAATTTAAAAACAAAATACGATCCTTACGAAAATAATGAAGATTACTTAATCGAATCCATCTTAGTAAATGCCTTTGAAACAGGACGATTGCAAAATCAACCACCAGCAATCAAGGTAGATTTTGATAATTTAAGCACTACTTGGCAGGCTAAAGTTAGAGCAGCTAATCAATAATTTTTTTCAGGGCGTTTCCCTATGGGCCGGGCTATACGCTACAAGTCCTCGCGGTTCCGCAATGCTTCACCTTGCTGTGGGCTTTTCGCTGCTATCCCTAACGCGGTAGTAATATCAAAGTTTCAGGTTCAAGATTCTCACCTTATATTTCCTTATATTCCTTATATGGTTAAAGAGCACTAACAATTTCAACATTCAAATTTCGTTGTTGGATATTCCAAGTTCAACAACAACTTC
>JACCDH010190150.1_pt1 | contig 54403 bp, 47 predicted proteins | sample 7442481 | NCBI WGS metagenome assembly JACCDH01 (sample SAMN15323433, study PRJNA562643) | freshwater metagenome | isolation source: river surface water | place: USA:Blue River Watershed | collected 2017-08-15
ATCTGATGCCCAGAAAAGAAGAATGGTCAGCAGCGCTACACCACACCGACATTCAAGTATCTGAAAAATATGGTGAGCCCTGCTGGGTTCGAACCAGCGACCTACTGATTAAAAGTTCATATTCAATGACTTATAAGAAATTCGCTCTGCAGCGCTATAGTTCGTAATTTCCGACAGTTGGGCCGATCTTGCCGGCACACCAGATCGCTAAAACACGCAGCGGTTCGAGCGCTTTTTCCCCTTCTTGCTTCCACTGTGCTGACGAAAATTCCGCGTACAACAACTGACATCACTTGGGACTCCAGCGGTTCTCTTGTCTGGGGTCTACGCAGAAAATCGCACATTTTCCTTTTTATACTATAAATCAATATGTTGCTTGACCTCTTCGGTAAATCTGAGCAGCTGTCTGTCACGCTTACATGGCAACGGCAGGTGCAGAATGACCAGACTGACTAAACGAATTGTGGAAGGCGCAACCCCCAAGGTCAAAGAGTATTACCTTTGGGATGAGGACATTCCGGGCCTAGGCCTGCGTGTGCTGCCTTCAGGTCGGAAGCAGTACATCGTGCAATATCGGGCGGGGAGACGGTCCCGTCGGATCTCACTGGGGCCGCACACCGTACTGACTGCAGAGCAGGCACGAACCAATGCTCTGTCTATTCTGAGCGATGCACGGAGCGGAAAAGATCCCGCAGCCGAGCGTGACACCTATCGCGATGCGCTCCTCGTTAAAGACCTGGCAAAGAGATTTGACGAACAGCACATCTCAGTTCGGGTCAAGCCAGTCACCGCCCGCGAATACCGCCGCTCCTTGGACAAGCTTATTCTACCCAGGCTTGGCCGGATGGTGATCACAGATGTAACCCGCGCGCAGATTGCCAAGTTTCATCATGACCTGCGTCATAGCCCTTACCAAGCCAACCGCTGCCTCGCCATTCTTTCCAAAATGTTTAACCTCGCAGAGTTGTGGGGCCTGCGAGTGGAGGGGAGCAATCCCTGCCGCCTTGTCCCCAAATACCCAGAGAAACAGAGGGAGCGCTTTTTGTCCCTCGCAGAGATCAAGCAGCTGGGAGATATACTAAATGACATGGAGCAGGAAGGCCGCGAGATGCCATCAGCGATCCTTGCAATCCGACTACTGCTTTACACTGGATGCCGGCTGAATGAGATCATGACCCTGCAGTGGGACTTTGTGGACCTGGAGACACGCACTCTGAAACTGCCTGATTCCAAGACTGGGGCAAAGACGGTCTTCCTCGGGCGCTCCGCCTGCGAGCTGCTTGAGACGGCCCCTCGCCTGCCTGGCAATCCCTGGGTCATCACGGGGCTCATTCTTGGGCAGCGGCTGACGGACCTTCAGCCGTTATGGCAGCGTGTGCGTGCCCGAGCCGATCTGCCGGAAGTTCGTATTCATGACCTGCGGCACACGTTCGCATCGACCGCAATTGCCGCAGGGCACTCGCTGCCAATCATTGGAAAGCTTCTGGGTCACACCCAAGTGCAGACCACTGCACGCTATGCCCATCTTGCCGCTCAGCCGGCCGTGCTTGCCGCTGACTCGATTTCAGATGTGTTGGATCAAGCCATGGTTGCTTGAAATCTTGGCAGTTGGGCCAGGTCCCGCTTCCCACCTAGTTGCATGATTTAAAGTTATGGTTTGTTTTTTGTGCAGAGTTCAAAGCAGTTCGGGCTCCGGAAAAATCTGGACCTTTAATTGGCGAGAATCGTTCCGTTAAGACTCGGGCATAGTTCACAATCAAATGACATACTCAGCTGCGTTTGAGCTTAACGCGCAGTAACCCCACCATCCACAACCAATTCCGCACCTGTCATGAACGCGGCTCTGTCGGAAGCCAGGAAAACCACCGCATCAGCAACATTATCCGCCGTTCCAAGACGCCCTAACGGGTGATTGAGAGCCATCTGGCGCCGCGCGGCATCAGCTTCGATCGAGAGCATGGAAGCTACACCTGCCATGACCGCATCGCCCATTGAAGTATCAATGACACCTGGATGGAGAGAATTCACTCGGATCCCGCGCGGAGCCAATTCCAGTGCCAATCCCTTCGTAAACAGTCGGACCGCTCCTTTGGATGCATTGTAGCAAGCAGCCCCGGCTGAACCCACTATCCCAGCCACAGAAGACAGATTGACGATCGCAGCGCCCCCAGGCCAAGACCCGGCGCTTTCTGCCAGCAAAGGGACGGCATGTTTGCAACCCAAAAATACCCCTTCAACGTTCACACTATGAAGCTTCCGCCAGTCTTCTAGGGTTGTGTCTTCCAGCGACTTCATGATGAACATACCGGCATTGTTGATCAGAATTTCAAGTCGGCCATTCTGCGCCTGAATCCGGGCCATGGTATCCCGCCAATCCTGCTCGCAGCTGACGTCTTGCGCCCAGGCCACGCCGCCCAGCTCGGCGGCCAGGTCCACTGGTGCAACAAGATCCGTAACCATTACCCTTGCTCCTGCATGAGCAAGCGCACGCGCTGCCGCAGCGCCAATCCCCTGTCCCGCACCAGTAACTAGTGCCGTACGGCCAATCAATTCCTTCATCGTGTGATCCTTGCGCAACTTTGTGAAAGGCGGATCCGACAGAAAAAGACCCGCGCCAACGGATCGGCGCGGGTCTCTTTCGGCTCGTCAGTGCGTTTGTATCAGAAGCGGTAACCAAGCCTCAGGCCATAAGTGCGCGGCATTCCAGGAAAGCGGAAGATACTGTCAGTGGCCGATTCAACACCGTTCCAATAGTAGGTGTTAGTCAGGTTCTGCGCAAAGAGCGTCGCAGACCAGCCCGCCGATGAAGCGAGCCCCAATGTTGCCCCTACCAATGCATAATCCTTGATCGCAAACTGCGCGAGTTGCCCCTGGCTGGCATTGGTCTTTCCTTGATAACTAACGGCAACGGTAGCGTTGACCGACAGCTTCTCGCTCACTGGTTGGTCATAAGAGATCAAGGCATTGCCTTGGAACTCTGGTGTGTAGGCATAAGGCTTGCCAGCAAAGTCAGCAGCTCTTGAGAACTGGTCATATCCCGAGTACCTATCAACCTTCGACTTTAGCCAGACGCCGGCGGCCGAGAAGCGGAGACTATTGCTGATTTGCCACATCAAGTCCGCTTCAATGCCGTACTCGTGTGATTCAGGAATATTGTCGATGCGGGACAAGGTCCCAAAGATCACATCCGGTGTGCGGCCGAATATCTGCTTGTCGGTGTAGTCGTAATAGAAGCCACTGACGTTAAGGCGTAGCTTACCGTCCAGCAGGCGAAGCTTCGTCCCAACCTCATATGAGGTCAGCGCTTCTTGACGAACTGGATTGAACTGCACCGTCCGGCTCGCTGCGATCAGCGGGAAGCCGCCCGCTTTGTAGCCTCGGCTGAACGTTGCATACAGCAGCGTATTATCGTTAGGGGTATATTCTGCATTGGCACGCCAAGCAAAGTTGTCCTGGGTCTGCGAATTTGTGGACGCGCCCGATACGAAATTGCTGCTTGTGCCGTCTAGCGTGTAGCACTGTCCGGGATTGAGACTGACGGTCTTGTTGAAGATATAGCCATAGTAGAGCGAAACGACCGCGATGTTACCACCTTTGTAATCATAGGTGCAGGCAGTCTGAGAAGTTCGATCCTCGGTGTAGCGTCCACCCAGCGAGACCTTGAACTGATCGCTGAAGCGGTAATCGATGTTCGCAAAAGCCGACAATACGCGGCTGTCGCCACTGGCGCGAGAATCGTAGTTACCAAAGCTGCGTGAAATCTGAGCCGGAGTAAAACGGGTGTCAGGCGTAGCGCCAGCAGGAAACAGGCCAGCAGCGATCAGGCTTGAATAAAATCGAAGCGTCGCGATCGTGTTGTTTTCGTCGTTATAGCCGATCTGGCGCTGCGTGCTGTTATCCTTGGCATAGTAGCCGCCGACAGACCAGTTCATCTTTTCCGATTCCCCGATCAGGCGGACTTCTTGCGAAAAGGACTCAATTTCACCGGTCACGTCTTGAAAGATCGAAGCAATCTGAAAGCCGCTCATGTCCACTGCATCGGCATGGTTCAGCTTTTGGTATGTGGTCAGAGATGCCAATTTAACTGTATCGGAGAATTCCAGTCCGGACCGGAGTGTAACGGAACGGAAGTTGGAATCTACTCGCTCTGCAGGGCGCGTGATCCCGATATCGGATTGCGGCTGACGCGTAACAGGAACCCAATCCGCTTGCGAACCGCTGGTCCAGTTGGTCCGAACGCTCACTTCAGCCAGAGGGTTGCCCTTGGCAGGATTGGCCAGGCCGGGATCCGGGAAATAGTAAATTGCCTGAGGGGCGACCGTATCGCCCTTTCGGTTCCAATAATTGCCTGTCAGAGTCGCCGTAAAGGCGCCGCCGTTGTCATAGTCCAGAATGGCGCGGAATGAATTCTGATGCAGCTTTCCAAGGCGATCATCACGCGTAACGCTGTGCTGCCATCCTTCGCCGCGGTTCTGGCTGTTTACCGCGACGCGGATTTTGAGCCCTTCTGCAAGCGGACCGCTCAGAAAGCCATTGAAGTTGACCGTTTCATAATTGCCTACTTCCACCGTCGCGCCAGCCGAAAATTCTGATGTCGGTTTGGCGGTCACGAAATTGATCAATCCGCCGGTGGCGTTGCGGCCATACAAAGTGCCCTGCGGCCCCTTTAGCGCTTCCACACGTTCCAGATCGAAGACCAATCCCGTAGACATGTAAGGATAGGCAATCGCTGCTTCGTCCATGTAGAGGCCTACGGGCGGCGTGGAATTGGCGTTGGGACTGTTGAAGCCTACGCCGCGCAGAACATAGACGGGATTGCCGTTAAAGCTTTGCGTAGCCTGAAAGCCAGGGACAAGTCGCACAAGGTCACTTGGAGCCTGGACGCCCTGGGTTTGCAGATCCTCTGCGGTTACAACGCTGACCGTGACGCCGACTTTGGAAAGCGATTCAGATCGACGCTGAGCGGTGACGATGATGTCCAATGGACTCGTGCTTTCGGCCGCATCGGCCGTCGGTTCCGCCGCAGCGAATGCCGGTGACGCAAAGCTGAAACCTGCCAAAAGAGAGACCGCAGAAACCGTAGCTAAAATCTGACTGCGACTGTTACGCATTACCCATTCCTCCCCAGTGCAAAAACTTATCGCGTAGCAGACTATCATCTAGCTTACCTTTTGCAAGCAACTTTCTTACACGCTCCAACTTGTATAGGCGTCGACCCATAATTATCTGATTTTATTCCGCATGTTTCTGTTTCCTAGCGGCGAAGATCCAGCGCGCCAGGCACTTTGCGGGAGGGAATTTAATTTGCTTGCGCACCATTTTTAGCAGAGCTAGCCTTATCCAACGTCGCCGGACGAGCACTTTTTCAAGAATTATTCCAAGACTTCCAAGACCAAGAAGGCAGCCATGACCACCAATCGCCAAATCGTGATTTCTTCCATTCCTGAAGGGCAACTAGAAGATTCTCACTTTCGTCTGACAGAGTCGGCTGTGCCGGAAATTGCCGATGGTCAAATCCTGATAACCACCCGGCTGCTCTCGATTGATGCCGCAAATCGCGCCTGGATGCAGGGTTCCACTTACCGCTCCGTCCTGTCCGATGGACTGGTGATGGCGGGTTTGGCGATTTCAGAAGTTATCGCATCCCGGGCGTCTGGTTTTGCGCCTGGCGATATCGTGTTCGCTGACAGCGGCTGGCAAGACTATGCCGCTATCGATGCAGCAGTGGCCCAGTTGGTCGAGCCGGTCGAGCCGATGTCCCACCTGCTGAGTCTTTACGGCACCTCTGCGCTTACCGCCTATTTCGGTTTGACCGACGTTGCCAGCTTGCAGGCCGGAGAAACCTTGGTCGTATCCGCAGCCGGTGGTTCCGTCGGCACGGTTGCAGGGCAGATCGGCAAGATTCTGGGCGCCCGCGTGATCGGAATCGCTGGCGGCGCGGAAAAATGCAACTGGCTTGTCGACCACCTCGGCTTCGACGCAGTCATCGATTACAAGGCTGGTCCGGTGAGCGCCGGATTGAAACAGCATGCGCCAGGCGGAATCGACGTCTATTTCGACAACGTGGCGGGCGATACGCTCGACCGCTGCCTTTTTTCAATGAACACTGGCGGACGAATCGCCTGTTGCGGTGCAGTTGCCAGCTATGATGGTCCCAAGCCCACGCACGGACCGCGCGGAGTGCCGGGACTGCTCATCACCAAGCGCCTGACCATGCGCGGCTTCATCGTCACGGATTACGAGTCGCAATATGGCGCCGCGCTGAGCCAATTGCAGAATTGGGCTGCGAGGGGACTGTTACGCCCGGTAGAAGACATCATCGAAGGTCTGGAAAATGCACCCCGCGCACTCATCGGGCAATTGGCTGGGCAGAACATAGGCAAGCGCATGGTCCGCGTCAGCACCTGAATGTCATCTCGCAAAAGCAAATGGGCTCAAGTTCGATACTTGCGCCCATTTGCTTTTCGAGAACGGAGGGGGAGTTAACCGAAGATCATGTCTGCTGCTGCGGCCTTGTCAGGACCGTAAGGCGGGAAGATGAAATCGGCCGCATCGACTGGCCCGCGAACGAACATCGCGCGCTTGTTGCTGAATTCCTGAAAACCTTCGATACCGTGGTGCCGCCCGAACCCACTGGCACCGATTCCCCCAAATCCCAGGTTGGGTGAACAGCAATGCAGGGCCGCACCGTTGATCGTCACCCCGCCCGACCGCGTCCGTGCGACCAGTTGGTCAATTTCGCTCTGATCTTGGCTGAACAGGTAGATGCCTAAAGGCGAACCACCCGCATTAATCTGCGCAATTGCCTGTTCGAAATCGTCATAAGGAATAATGGGCAGGATCGGGCCAAAGATTTCTTCTGTCGCCACGCGCGAATCAAGAGGTGGATCGACTACCAGCCGCAAGGGCATTGTTCGACGCTTGCGATCTTCTACCCCGCCGTCTTCCAGTTCAACGATACGGGTTCCGCGTTTCCTAGCATCGTCAAGCATTGCGCCGATCCGGTCGACATGTTTGTCCGAGATTAAACCAGTAACAGACAGGCCGCGCGAGAAATTGGGCGTGGTACGTGCGCAGTGTTCCTGCAGCATTCCCACGAGTTGCTCCATTTGGTCGCGCGGCACCAGAACGTGATCTACGGTCACGCAAATTTGGCCAGCCTTGGCCAGTTTCAATCCGATGATGGATTCAATCAGTCGACCATCTTCTATACCGCCGCTACCGACCACGACTGGGCACTTGCCGCCCAGTTCAAGCGTCAAGGGCGTCAGGTTGGGGGCCGCAAGCGCCATTACGCGGCGGCCGATCTCTGTTCCGCCAGTGAACATCAGGTGGTCCCACGGTGCACCGGCAAATGCCTCTGCCACGTCAGCCCCGCCCGTTACGGCGGTCACGAGATCCGGGTCGAAAGTCTCAGCCAACATGTCTGCCAGCAATTGTGCGCAAGCGGGCGCCAGTTCCGACGGTTTGACAACCACACGGTTGCCGGCACCCAGCATTTCCGCCAATGGGCTAAGTCCCAATTCGAATGGGAAGTTCCACGGCACCATATTGCCAACCACGCCTTTGGGCTGGTATTCCATCCATGCCCATCCAGTCTTGAAGCTGGCAGGATCAAGCGGCCGCTCGTCACGCGCCGCCCAGACGTCCAGATTTTCGATTGCCTGTTGGCACCGCGCTACGACCGCCCCGCATTCCACTACGTCACTCAGCACTTCGGGATGCTGCCCATAGTCAGCCTGCAAGGCGTCGCGAATGCGCTGGCGGTTGGCAAGGGTCATGGCAGAGAGAGCGCTAAGCCACTCCTTGCGCTGGGCAAGTGGAGGGTTGGGATTTGCGGCATGACCAGACCGGCAACGCTCAAGCGCGGCCATCACCTGTTGGGATGCTGACATAAAAACTCTCTCCTTTGGATTTTTGTATGGCGACCAGGATCAGAAAATGGCGATCGGGTTGATCGGCGAGCCGACCGCATTGGTGACGTTAAGGGGCGGGGCGCTGAGGAAGAATTCCCATCGCCCCTCCTCCCTGCAGGCGTCCGCAAGGCGATCGAGCCACCAGATTTCACCCAAAGTGAGCCCAAGGTCCCGGATCAATCGACCATGCAAGGGAAACGGGTGCTCGCAAGGTTGCTCGAACGGCTCGACCTCGATCGCGATATTATCCATCGCAAGAGCCCCGATCTCCTTGCGGTAAATCCACTCCACCGTTTCGATTGAAAGCCCTGGCGCGCCGCTCGTCCAAAAGCTGGACTTGTCTTCCAGCGCATAGAAATGCGGCACATGCCCGGTGCGTACCAGCAGGATATCCCCGCTTCGAACTTCAACGCCCTGGTCACTGGCGCAGGCGTCTAGTTCCGCGCTGGTAATGGCGTGTCCAGGCAACAGGCGTCCAGCCTGCGTGCGAGCCGCAAGGTCAAGCAAGACACCGCGGCCCTGCAAGCGATCGCGAAGCTGGTGGATCGAGCACCTCCGCGCGCCCGAATGGGCATCGACGTTACCGATCCAGAACCCGTTATAGAGCATGTCATGCGAGCCGGCGTGCGCCAGGCCATCCCACTGCGTGCTGCCTTGGAGCGGCATGAACAGAACGTCATCGGTTCCATGGTAATGGCCCAGTTGATCACGGATCGGCGCACCTGCGGCATAGTCGGTACCGGTATAGGTAAACGCGTGGAACACATTGGCCCGCCCCGGGTAAACCGGCCCGGAAGGATCAAGGGGGATCGCACAACTGACCACTTTTCCAGTCCGGATCAGCGAGGCTGCGGCAACGATCCGCTCGGGCGTAATGAAATTTACAGTTCCCAGTTCGTCCAGTTCGCCCCATCTGCCCCAATTGTTTGGCTGGCGATGATTGATGGCGCCCATAACCTTGCCGTTTCGATCGATCAGCACAGCGGGCGGCGCCCATCCCTCTTCGGTCGAACTGGCCATCTTATTGCCTCTCTCCAGTGGCACAGGCGAAACCTGGCCTGAAGACAATTTAATACGTATACAGATGATACGCTAGCGTCTAGTTGCCCGGTGAACTGTTTTTCCGCTTCCCCTGCGGGAGCGTCCCTTTCGGAGACTGGCCCATGCACTTTGGCTACACCCCTAAAATGGAAAGCTGGCGCGCGCGCCTCGATAGCTTCATGACTGCGCACATCTTTCCCAACGAACCGGTCTATGCGGCGCAACAGGTCGCACTGGGATCTAAACGGTGGCGCAATCTGCCGATTATTGAGGACCTGAAAACAAAGGCACGCGAAGCCGGCCTGTGGAACCTGTTCATGCCGCCGCATTCCGGCCAGGAGCACGTTGACGAGACGATCAAATTCGATGGTCCGGGCCTGTCCAATCTTGAATATGCCATCCTCGCCGAAGAGATGGGCAAAGTCGAATGGGCTTCGGAAGTCTTCAATTGCTCGGCTCCTGATACGGGCAATATGGAAGTGTTGCACCGTTATGGAACCCGCCAGCAAAAGTTGGACTGGCTGGTCCCGCTGATGCGCGGAGAAATGCGTTCGGTTTTCCTGATGACAGAACCTGCAGTCGCCTCCTCAGATGCCACGAATATCGAAACCAAGATTCGTCGCGATGGCGAACACTACGTTATCAACGGCCGCAAATGGTGGTCGTCGGGCGCAGGCGACCCGCGCTGCAAGATCGGCATCCTGATGGGCAAGACCGATCCACAGGCGGAACGACACGCCCAGCAGTCACAAATCCTGGTGCCTATGGACACTCCGGGAGTCCGGATCGAGCGGATGCTCCCGGTATTCGGCTTCGACGATGCCCCGCACGGCCATGGCGAAGTGGTGTTTGAAAACGTGCGCGTTCCGGCTGGAAACATCATCCTAGGCGAAGGACGCGGGTTCGAAATAGCGCAAGGACGCCTCGGACCGGGCCGCATCCATCACTGCATGCGGGCGATCGGTACGGCTGAAGTTGCCCTGGAAAAAATGACGCGCCGACTGCTTGAGCGCGTGGCCTTCGGCAAGCGGATCGCCGATTATTCCGTATGGGAGGAACGCGTCGCCCGCGCCCGCATCGATATCGAGATGAACCGATTGCTGTGCCTGAAGGCTGCAGACATGATGGACCGAATGGGCAACAAATCGGCGCAACTGGAAATCGCCATGGTGAAAGTGGCGGCGCCAATCGCTGCACTGCAGATCATCGACGACGCGATCCAGGCTTGGGGCGGCGGGGGAGTCAGCACAGATGCGGGGCTGGCAAAAGCCTATGCCATGATGCGCTCTCTGCGCATCGCTGACGGTCCTGACGAAGTGCACAACCGCTCGATCGCGCGAATGGAGTTCAAAAAATATCGAGCCTGATCGGCGTGCAATTGAGCCAAATCGAAAGGCGCGAACGGGCGGGGTCTATGCCCGTTTGTTCGCGCCCATATATCCAAACAGATATCCGGCAACTTTGCGCATCTGAATTTCCTCTGCCCCTTCGGTGATCCGATAGCGACGGTGATGGCGGTAAATGTGTTCGAACGGCTTATGCCGCGAATAGCCGATTCCGCCGTGGACTTGCATCGCCCGGTCGGCAGCTTCGCAAACCAGCCGATTGGCCCAGTAATTGCACATTGAAACCTTATCGGACAGACGCAAGTGCACCTCCTTCTTGGTCATCCGATCCATCTCCCAAGCGGTCTTGTAAATTAGCAGGCGCAGCATCTCGACCTGGGTTGCAAGCTCCACCAACGGAAACTGAATCCCCTGATTTCTGGCTAATTCCTGACCGAATGGTTTGCGCTGACGGGCATAGTTTACAGTCTCCGCGATACAATAGGCAGCTGCCCCCAGCGAGCCAGCCGCCTGGCGAATGCGATTTTCATGAACAAAGTGCTGCGCCAGCGCCAGTCCTTTGCCCAGCGGACCGAAAATAGCTTCGTCGGGAACCCACACATCGCGATAGGACACTCGCGGGGCATCGCACGGCATGTTGAAAGTCCAAAGGTACTCCTCGACGGTGATACCTTGGCTGTCCGCGGGAACGAGGAAGCAGGTAATCCCGTCAGCATCTCCTGCATCTCCCGAAGTGCGCGCGGCCAGCATGACGTGGGTGGCCCGATGCATCGCCGAGGTCCACATCTTCTCTCCGTTGATCAGCCAGCCCGAACGTCCATCACGGGTTTGCGAAACTGCGACTGTTTCCATGTGCGTTGCGTCCGAGCCATGGGCTGGCTCGGTCAGACCGAAGACGATCTTCAGCTCGTCTTGCAGGATCGGCTCGATGAAGGCTGCTTGCTGGTCCGGGCGACCGAAATCCCGCAAGGTCAGGATCAGTCCGAAATTACCCACAATGGAGTGCTCGCTCTGGAGATCGTTGTGCAGCCCGAGACCTCGTGCGGCAAAACTATCGCGAATGACCGCCATGCCCAGATTCGTGCCGTCCTGGCCTCCATAGGCAGTCGGCAGGGAATAACGCAGGTGTCCTGCCTTGTCCGATCGGCGGCGAACTTCGACCAGCAAGCTTTCCCATTCCTGTCGCGGCAATCCTCCTCGATCGAAATCGGTTCGGGCCCATTCGCGACGGTGATCGAAAAACCGCATATTGTCATCTGCTTCTTCAAGCGGCTTGATTTCGCGCTCGATAAAACCATCCAGTTCGGCGATATAGCCGGAAAGGTCGGCAGGCAGATCAAAGTCCATTGCGGAATTTTCCTTTTGCTTGCGCTTCAGTTCCCGGCCGAAAGCGCGCGGCGATAAGCGGCATAACGAGGCTGGTCCACGGCCAGCTTGGCCATGGTGCTTTCGTGCAGGTGCTGAACGAGGCCGGGCGTTTCAACCGAGAGCGTACCTTCGGCAATAGCCAGTGCAAGGCGGGCATTGAGTTCCGCCAGATCCCCATCCTCGCCCAGCAATTCGCGCAGGCGGTCCTGCTCTGCCACCTCGGTCTGGCGACCAAGGTTGATCTCGCGCACGGCGATGTCCAGGATATTCGCAGCCACTCGGGTCAAGTATCCGGTTTGCCCGCCGAGTTCCGGCAGGACCCGGTCGCGCAGGAACTTTGCCACTGCAGCGACCAGAGCTGAAGCATCGGGTTGATCCTGCATTAAACGCGCTCCCGTGGAGCGATAGCCTGCAGCAGATCCAGTTCTGCCTCTGAAGCTCTGCGGGCAATCGCGGCGCGCTCCAGCGCTCCATCGCCCAGGGCAAATTCGCCGCCCATGTAAATGCATGTCACCACCCAGCGGAGTGATCCGGCAACTTCCCATAAGCTAACGGCGGCGGGGTCGACTGCTCGCCCGCTTTGGGCCGAATAGGCTTCAAACAAATCGCTGCGCTGTCCAAAACCGCCCACCGGGTTATCAATCTGCCCGAAACGCCAGGTGCTGGTGCACAGCCAGCCGAGATCCTCCATAGGATCGCCCAGGTGCGCGCCCTCCCAGTCTAAAACGGACCTAAGGCCCGATTGGGCGATGATCAGGTTGCCGTTGCGAAAGTCCCCATGCACCAGCCCATTGCCTGACGATAGCTCGGCCCGGTCGCGCAGCCATCGCAAAGCAAGTTCAACCACCGGACGTGGAGGACTGCTGTCCCGGTAGATTGCCTCCAGGTTATCAAGACGTTCAAGCAGCCCGACTTTCGGCAGTTGGGGAAGTTTGTCTCTGGGCAATGCGTGGATTTGTGCAAGCACTGTGCCGCAAGCGGTCGCTAGCCCTCCGCGAGCAATTGCCAATTCGTCGTCGCGCAGGATCTTCCGGGGCAAGGTTTCGCCGCTAATCCGTTCCGCTACAAATCCGCGTCCCAGATCGTCTTTGTCCTCCAGCACATGGCAGATCGCTGGAACGGGAATGCCATGCTGGCTCGCCAGCGTCATGATCGCAGCTTCGTTCTCGACCCCTGCAACGGCCACCCAGCGGCTCTCTTGAACACGGGTAAGACGCCTGAGGATCAGAGGCTTTCCACCTGCGCGGAAAGCCCAGATCTCCTGGCTTGCCCCCCCGGATAAACGCTCAAGCCCATCAACGTCAGCGCAGTTGAACCGACGCTCGAAGAGCTTCTCAAGTCTTGCGACTATGCGGGCAGTTTCTTCGGCAAGGCTGCCCATCGGTCGAGATCACCTTGCAATGCCAGCAATGCTGGCCAAGCGTACCGCAATGATCGCTTCAGCTTCGCGTACGATACGGTCGATCAGTTCCTTGACCGTTGGCACGTCGTGAATGATCCCCTGCACCATACCTGCTGACCAGATACCATAGTCTGTATCGCCACTCGTCAGCCCCTCGCGGCCGCGCACTCCGCGCACCAGTTCCGCAACATCCTCGAATGGCCGTCCCTCTCGCTCGATAGCCACGACTTGCTGGCTCACTGCGTTGCGTGCGACCCGCGCCGTATTTCGGTAGCTGCGAAAGATCAGGTCGGTCGCGCGTTCGTCGTTGGCCACCAAAGCTTGCTTGAAGGAGTCGTGGATCGGCGCTTCCTGCGTCGCACAGAAACGCGTACCCATGTTCACCCCATCCGCACCCAGGGCCAGCGCCGCAACCAATCCGCGTGCATCTGCGAATCCACCGGACGCAAGGATCGGCACGGTGATCTTGTCTGCAGCCGCAGGTATTAGGACAAGACCGGGAATATCATCCTCGCCCGGATGCCCGGCGCATTCGAAACCGTCGATCGAGATCGCATCGACACCCATTTTCTCCGCCGAAACGGCATGACGCACCGCTGTGCATTTATGGATCACCTTGATCCCGTGCGCCTTGAAGTCGTCAACGTGTTCCTGGGGTTTGTAGCCGGCTGTTTCAACCGCGGTCACGCCGCTTTCGATAATCGCTCGGCGATACTCGGCATAGGGTGGCGGATTGATCGAAGGCAGGATCGTCAGGTTAACGCCGAAAGGCTTGTCCGTCATGTCGCGGCACCGTGCGATTTCCTTGGCCAACGCTTCTGGTGTCGGCTGAGTAAGCGCCGTGATGAAGCCAAGTCCACCTGCGTTGGCGACTGCCGAAACAAGCTTAGCTGTGCCAACCCACTGCATTCCGCCTTGGGCGATCGGGTGTTCGACGCCGAAAAGCTTGGTGAAACGGGTTTCAAGCATGATGGTTTCCTTTCCGCCCTTCGGCCTGGGCCATGCAGATTATGCACCACGTTAGCGGGCAAAATACGTCAAGGTCAATATAATACGTTACCACACTATATAATTGCTAACTTTATTCAGTCGATCACATCGGTTCGGATACTGCGCGCGGCCTGGAAATAGTGGAACGCCGACCAGGCCAGTATCGCGCTGCAAATCAGCAGCGCCCGGCCCAGTCCTTTGGCAGACGCCGCGATGCAATTGGCCGCGGTTGAAGTACCGCGCGCGCAAATCTGTGCATAGTACGGCGCGCCGAAGGCGTGCGATGCGAAAAGGTCGCTCAGGCCGCCGATCAACAATGGTCCCAGACCAAGCCCGATCAAAGTAGTGACAAGCAGGATGGCCGCAGTAGCCGTAGCTCTCATCCGCGGTTCTACAAGTGCGTGAACAGTGGAATAGACTGGCCCCTGGAACGTACCGATCCCGATGCTCATCAACGAAAATCCGATCATCGTGGTGCGAATGTCTGACGCTGTGAACGCCACAAGACACATCGGCGCGGCAAGCAGCATTCCCGCACCCGGCACCCACATTGCACAGCGCCGATCCGCGGCCGCAAACCGTTGCACCAGCATTCCGCCAACCAAGGTGCCGAGCCCGATCATTATTCCACTGCCGATCCCCGCCATGGTTCCCGCCAGAGCCAGCGATGCATCGAACGAGCGCATCAGATAAGGCGCGATGAACTGGCTGGATCCATAGCCGCAAAAGGTGGCTAGCGCAGTTGCGAACGCCATATGGCCGAATGACCGGCGTGAAGCGAGCAAACGGAGGACCGCGCCGACCGGCGGCACGTTCACCCGCTCGACACTTGCGCGGCGTCGCGGTTCATCGATGGTATAGCGGGTCAGCAATGCCAGGATTATCCCGGGCGCACCTGCTGCGACGAAGGCCCAGCGCCAACCGTAAGCCTGCCCTACCAGACCGCCTAATACGGCTCCTAACAGGAAGCCTATGGTGTTGCCGAAAGCAAATATTGCCAGTGCGCCAGCTCGCTTCGCCGGCGAGAAATAATCTGAAATCAGCGAATGCGCTGCGGGTGTGGCACCGGATTCACCAATCGCAACGCCGACGCGCAGCAGCAACAGCTGGGTAAAACTTCCAGCCGCACCGCACAGGGCCGTAAAGGCTGACCAAGCAAGGATTGACAAGGACAGCAATCTGACCCGGTCGCCCCGCTCCGCCTGTCTGGCGATGACCAATCCCAGCACAGTGTAAAACAATGCGAATGAAGTGCCCCCGAGCAAGCCCAGCTGCCAATCCTGAAGCTGCAGTTCGGTTTTGATCGGTTGCTGCAAGACCGTGACGATCGTGCGATCCACGAAGTTTGACGCGTAAACGGCGGTCAGCAGAATCAAGAGCCAGGTTCGATTTGTCGTTCCCGCGCTCGCCGGCTCAGCGTCATTCCACGCGTCTACTGCCCCATCCGGCACAGCCTCCCGGGTTTCAGTCATCCCGGAAACTCGATCACGGAACGGGCAACCTTCCCGGTTCGCAGATCGTCGAACGCTTGGTTGATGTCTTCGAGCGGCAATCGCCGTGAAATCATGGTGTCCAGCTTGAGCCGCCCTTGCATGTACAGTTCGACAAAGCGCGGCATATCGATGGGAAAGCGGTTTGAACCCATGCTCGACCCTTGCAACTTGCGATCGAACAGCAATGAAAAGGTATCAATCTCTACTTTGGTCCCAAAGGCTGGCAGACCAACCATGGTTGCTGTACCACCCTTGCGGATCATTCGAAACGCTTGCTCTACCGTGGATTTGAGGCCGATTGCTTCAAAGCTGTAGTGGGCTCCGCCCTTGGTCAGCTCCATGACGGCTTCTACGGGATCACAGACCGATCCGTCGATCACATCGGTTGCTCCCATGGCAATGGCGACCGACAGCTTTTCCGGCACTCGATCGACAGCGATTATCCGCGCCGCGCCAGCAATGGCAGCCCCGTTAATCGCGGCGAGACCCACCCCGCCACAACCGATCACGACCACGGTCGAGCCGGGTTCGATCCGTGCGGTGTGGATGACTGCCCCCACACCTGTTGTCACTGCGCAACCGATCAAAGCGGCGCGGTCGAGCGGCATGTCCTTGCGGATAGGAGCGCAAGTGCGCTCGTGAACAAGCATATATTCGGCAAATGCCGACAGACCGTAAAACTGGTTCAGCCGCTTGCCTGGTTCTTGAAAACTTATCCGGGCAGCAGCCCCGCGCGGCCGCACAATCTGCTTTTCGTCGCACAGCGCCATATGGCCGGTCAGGCAATCCTCGCAATGCCCGCAGTATCCGGAAATGCAGGTGACGACGTGATCGCCAACTGCAATACCCCGCACTTCGCTGCCGACCGCTTCAACAACGCCTGCCGCTTCATGTCCCAATACTGTAGGCAGCGGGTTAGCGAGCGATCCATCGATAATGTGCAAGTCAGAATGACACACGCCCGATGCCACCGTCCGCACCAAAACCTCATGCGGGCCAGGTTTATCGATTGCAATGTCCTCGATAACCAGCGGGGCGCCAGTTTCGTAAAGTACGGCAGCTTTCATGATCCGGCGCTTTCACCTGTCGATGCGGCGTTTTTGGCAAGGAACTGAGCGCGCACTTCGCGCCGCAGGATTTTACCCGAAGCATTCTTGGGCAGGGCGTCCACAACTTCGATTGAGCGCGGCAACTTGTAGCCCGCGATCCGCTCGCGCGCCCAGGAAATGACTGAGGCCGCCTCTGCCGTGCAGCCCGGGCGCGGCACGATAAAGGCCTTTGGCGCCTCTCCCCATAGCGGGTCAGGGACTCCGACAACAGCAACCTCGGCAACAGCAGGATGACCGAATATGGCACTTTCCACTTCGGCCGGATAAATATTCTCGCCGCCCGAGACGATCATGTCCTTTACTCGATCACAGATGTAGACATACCCGTCCTCATCCACATACCCGGCATCGCCACTGCGAAGCCAACCATCTCCGATCAGCACTTCGGCAGACGCATCAGGGCGCCTCCAATATCCGGCCATTACACCACTGGACCGGACTGCGATCTCGCCCACTTCACGGACCGCCAACTCGGCTCCCGCGGAGTCGAGAATGCGAATTTCGGTACCGAAAGTGGGACGACCAGCGGACCGAAGGCGCTCCGCCTCGCGATCATGGTGATCTTCAGGGGACAGCATAACGCAAACGCCGTTGGCTTCGGTCATCCCGTAAGACTGGATGAAATCGCAGCCGATCTTTTCCAAGCCTTGCTTGAGAAGCTCGATCGGAATCGCTGCCGCGCCGTATAGGAATTTGCGAATGGAAGACAGGTCGGCCGCCGCAGCGCTGGGATGGTCCAGCATCATTTGGAGACCGGTCGGCACAAGTCCCGCCATGGTAACGCGATACCGCTGGATATCCCGCAGCACACTGAGTACATCGAATTCGCGATGCAATATAATCGTCGCGCGCGTAAACATCGGGCGTAAGGAAAATTCAAGCCCGCCGACGTGAAACAGCGGCAACACTACAAGAGCAATCTCGTCAGGCGAAATGCCCAGCCACGACGGGAGTTCCGGGGCGTCCAAATCGCAGTGACGAATGAAATTGGCGTGAGTGATCATCGCGCCCTTGGGTCGACCGGTCGTGCCCGAAGTATAGATCAGCATCGCCGTATCGCCGAGTTGGACGGGAATTTGGGGATCCTCTCCGCCGATTGTAGTCAGGTCGTCGTCGATCCTCGCCGACTTTTCGCCGTCCTCGATGATAACGATCTGTTGCTTTGCTTGCTGCTCGGCCGACACAAGGCCAAGCAATCCGCGCTCGACAAAAAGCAGGCGCGGTTCCGCATCATCCAGTATGACGCTCGCTTCTGCGGGTGCGAGGCGCCAATTGATGGGCACGACTACGGCCCCGGCTTTCGGAATTGCAAACAGCAAGTCGAAGAATAAGGCGCTATTCTTTGACAGGATCGCCACCCTATCGCCGGGAACCACACCCCGCTTGATCAGGAAATTGGCCAGCCTGCTCGATTGCGCGTCCATCTCGGCATAAGTTGTCGTGCGATCCTCAAACACAATCGCCGCGTGCTCTGGGCAGGTTCGCGCCGCATCGCGGACGACATCGGCAAGCCCGGAAAATTCTGCCGCGCGCATAAACGCCTCTCCCTAACCCATGCATTGGCGCGCTCAGTGGCGCTTGCACCCATCATGGAACGATCCGATATAGTTCGCAACATATCTTTTTATGCAGCCGCTTATTTTGTTCAAATGGGTGCAACAGCAAGAAGCATTATCGCAAGAACGAATGATTTCAGCCGTATTTTGCTCAATTTTCGTCATTCAAGAACGAAATAAGATGCAACTAGACGATACGCTTGCAATCTTTTATGCGGATGTTCTGTTTTGCATTGATGGAGGAACTCGATGGGCATCTGCGAGGGTCGAGTGGCGATCGTCACGGGGGCCGGCCGTGGCTTGGGCCGCGCCTGTGCACTTATGCTGGCGCAACAAGGTGCTTGCGTTGTGGTCAATGACCTAGGCAGCACGGCGAATGGACAAGGCACCGATTCAAGAGCGGCTGAACAGGTTGTTGACGAAATCCGTGGCGCCGGCGGGCAAGCCATAGAGAACGGCGCGGATGTCGCTGATTGGCAAGGCGCACGATCGCTAATTGAATGTGCGTTAGAGCACTTCGGACGGCTTGACGTCTTGGTCAACAACGCCGGAATCTTGCGCGATCGAATGCTGGTTAACCTTACAGAGGATGACTGGGATTCGGTGATCCGGGTTCACCTCAAGGGCACTTTCGCACCTACGCACCACGCAGCCAACCATTGGCGCTTGCTGGCTAAGGCCGGCGATCCGGTTAACGCACGGGTAATAAACACGACCTCTCATTCCGGAATTTTCGGAAACATCGGCCAAGCCAATTATGCTTCTGCCAAAGGCGGGATCGCGTCGTTCTCGATCGTCGCCGCACGGGAGCTGGCGCGCAGCGGCGTCACCGTCAACGCCATTGCCCCTAGGGCCAATACCCGGATGACCGAAGGCCTGCGGGAATGGACCGACGAAGAGTTGAGGCTGCGCAGTCCCGACTGGGTTGCAGCCCTGGTGACATGGTTAGCTAGTCCTGAAAGCCGTGCGGTCAGCGGCCGTGTCTTTGAAGCCTGGGGCTATGGTTTGGGCATCGCAGAGGGGTGGCAACACGGCCCTACCGGGCCAGCCACTCTGAATCCCGCAGAAGTTGGCGCGCGGGTCGCTGAACTTTTGAAGCACGCGCGAGGCAATGCAGGACTGGATCGCGACACCTGGTTCGATCCTTGAATTACAGGGCCTGAAGCCAGGGGCCAGCCAAACAAACAACTTGAATTGTGAACTTAGCCAAGGCAGTGCATCATGATAACCTAGCGTATTGTTCATTTCATCGAGTGATTGGGCCGGAAGCAATATGAAACACGCGGCACCCCGAGCAAAATTCAGCTTCTTGGTTCATGACGTGTCGCGCATGCGCCGTACCTTGTTTGACCAAGCCCTGAAGCCGCTCGGCATCACCCGCGCGCAGTGGTGGGCCCTGGGCAACCTCTCGCGTCATGCCGACACCGGCATGATCCAGACCGAACTGGCGCACATCCTTGATACTGGAAAAGTCAGCGTCGGCGGCTTGATAGATCGTCTGGAAGACGCTGGATTGGTATTTCGCAAAGCCGACGAAAGCGACCGGCGAGTCAAGCGAATCTATATGACGGATGCCGGTTTCGATATGCTCGAACGCATTTCCATCGTCGGAAACCGGCTCGACCGTACTGTTTTCGAGGGGCTTTCCGATGAGGAGTTGGAAACGACGTCCTACGTTCTGATGCACGTGAAGAACAATATTCGTGCAGCGCTGCGGGGAAATGACGGGGTCGTGGAAGACTTGCAGGAAGGCAAAGCTGAACCGCGCAAGCGGTCAGCGGCCAAAGCCCGCGCGCGCAAGCCTCCCGTCCGCAGTACGGCCAAGTCAAGCAAAAAGACGGCCTGAACCGCGCCGCGGGGCCGTCGCGCGGATTGTTGTCGTTTGGGGCGGCCGCGCTGATGCCGAACCGCTCGGCTCGACGCGATCGGCGCAACATCAAGTGTCCTGGAGACAGCAAATGACCCCTTACACGCAGATCAGTCTTGATTGCTCCGGTCCTATCGCGCGACTCAATTTTGAGAGGCCCGAAAGCCTGAATGCTCTCTCGCCAACGTTGTTGAAGGAAGCCCTGGACGCAGCCCGCCAAGTGGCAAGCTCAGACGCCCGAGTGCTCATCGTAAGCGGCGCCGGAGAAAAAGCCTTCTCGGCCGGACTGGACCTTAAGGTCATCACCGCGGCGGATTACACCCCTGAAGTTGGCCGCCTCCTGTCCGATGATGCACGGGCCTTGGCGCGCCTGTTCGAAACCATGCCACAAGTAACCATCGCCCGCGTTCAGGGATATTGCTTTACGGGTGGACTGGAATTAGCGCTTGGTTGCGACTTGATCGTCGCCTCCGAAAATGCGGCGTTTCTTGATACCCATGCAAAGCTAGGCATCAGGCCGATCTGGGGGCTGAGCCAACGCCTGCCCCGCAGGATCGGTGGGCAGCGCGCACGCGAAATGTCATTTACTGCGCGGCGCATCGGCGCGGGCGAAGCAGTCGAGATCGGCCTGGCACTCAAGGCCGTGCCCGCTGGCGAGCTGGACGCTGCTATTGACGAACTGGCCGGAACCATCGCCGGCAACAGCCGCGACGCGGTTGCTGCCTACAAGCACTTATACCGCGCTGCTGAAAACATGCCCCTTGATCAAGGCCTTGATTACGAAGCGATTGCCGATTTGCCACTGCGCGATCGCGAAAGCGGCATAGCAGCGTCCAAACTAGGAGGACGGGCGGCCTAAAGGTCCGCCGCCCGCAGCAACCTTACAACCCGAACTCGGCATAGTCGCTCGCGGTAACCGCGTCGCAGCGACGCTTGTAAGCCACATAACCCCCGGTGTACGGCAAAACCACGCGCGCCTTGCCCGGGACGTTCGCACCGACATACCAGCTATCGGTCTGGTCCAGCATAGTCTTGGCCGCCACTTCGGCACAATGTTCCACCCAGCCCCGCTGGATTTCCGGCAACGGCTCGATCGCCGTTTTGCCCTTGGCTTTCGCAGTCAGAATAAGATCGGCCAGAAAATCGACGTGATGTTCGTTGGCCATGACGACGTTGCTCAGTGCCGACGGGCTGCCGGGACCACCAATCAAAAACAGATTAGGAAAGCCGTTGATCGAGATTCCGAGAAAGTTGTCAGGGCCGGCGGCCCAGGCTTCCTGGATCGTGCGCCCTCCCTTTCCGCGTAAATCGATCTTAGTAACCGCCCCGGTCATCGCATCGAAGCCCGTCGCGAAAACGATCACATCAAGCCGATATTCCGTGCCATCCGCAGTGATCACACCGTTTTCGCTGATCCGCACGATTGGTGCCTTGCGGCAATTGACCGCTTCGACATTGGGACGATTGAACGCTTCGTAATAGCCGCTGTCGACGCACAGGCGCTTTGTTCCAAAGGCATAGCCTAGGGGCGTCACGATTTCCGCAGTGACGGGATCATTGACCTTCGCTGCAACCTTGTTCCGGACAAACGAGCCAACCAGTTCATTAACGTCCTTTTCCACGAGAACCCGGGCGAAAGCATTGTGCAGCACAGTTGCCCCGCCCATCTCCCAGCGCTCTTCCAGAATTTCCTGACGTTCTTCCGGAGTGAACTTACGCGCATCGAGGAATTGGCGACCCTTCAAGCGATCCCAGACGAACGCTTCACCGGAACCGCTGATCTGGCCAGCCCGTTGCAAGTCTCGCAGCTCATCACGATGCATTTCCCAGAACTTCTGGTGTTCGTCAGTCATTTTGAAATTGCGTGCTGGCACGGTGTAGTTGGGAGTGCGAACAAAGACAAACAGGTGTTCGGCCTGTTTGGCAACCACAGGCACAAGCTGTGTTCCAGACGAGCCCGTGCCTATGACGCCCACTCGCTTGCCGGTGAGATCGACATGCTCGCGCGGCCAGTTCGCCGTGTGATAGGTGGCACCGCTGAACTGATCGATACCTTCGATTTCCGGCATCTTGCCCACGGTCAGCGGTCCCGTTGCAAGAATGACGTGTCTGGCCCGGTAGTGGTCGCCGTTTGCGATCTCTACGTTCCAGTAGTTGTTCGTTTCATCGAACGCGGCAGCACTTACCGTACTTTTGAACCGTATATCGCGCCGCAAATCGAGCAAATCAGCAACATGACTGAGATAAGCCTGGATTTCCCGATCGCTGGCATAACGCTCGCTCCACTTCCAGCTTGCGTCGATTTCAGGCGAAAATGAATAGGAATAGAGTACGCTTTCGACATCGCAGCGTGCGCCGGGATAGCGATTCCAATACCAGCATCCGCCCACGTCTGCAGATGTATCCACCACCAGCGCGGCAATTCCAAGCTGGCGTAGCCGGTGCAGCATGTAGAGCCCGCCAAATCCGGCACCAACGACGAGAACCTCGATTTCCATTGCTTTCGTATCGCTCACGGCTGTCAGGCCTCCTCTACCGCGCTTGGATTTTTAATTGACAGATGGCACGCATGACCTGCCACTGGGGTGAATTTATCCATGGAACATGGATACAATTCATTCAATAAAGTTTCACCACACTAATACATCAGAAAAACAGACTTAGTATTTGAGCAAGGTCAAAAACAAGAAATTCATTATCGGAGCGATAAGCATAAACATTATCGCCATAAGGCGACAAATTATTATTCATTTTTATTTTCAATCACATTTTTATTGAAAATCCACGGTATCCATTTTGAGCAATTTCCGCACAAATATCGCGATAAACAGCAACTCCGCCCAAGTAGGGCATGAAAACCCGTGGTTTTCCTGGAACGTTAGCACCAAGGTACCAGGAATCTCCTGCCATGAAGAGCGTGCGCTCGGCAGCGCGATTGCAGCTTTCGACCCATTCGTCCTCAACCTGAAGGAACGGCTCGATCGATTGTTCGGAACGGTCGCGCATCGTTACCAGGCAGTCCGTAATCCAGTCTACATGCTGCTCGATTGATACGACCATGTTGGTCAGAACCGATGGGCTACCCGGCCCGGCAATCATGAACATGTTCGGAAAGCCGTTGGACATCAGTCCAAGGTACGTCCGTGGGCCAGCCGCCCATTTCTCTCGCAAAGGCAGACCTGCGCGACCTTGCACGTCAATCCGCAGGAAGGATCCGGTCATCGCATCGAAGCCCGTCGCGAGCACTAAGGCATCCAGCGGGACCAAGCTTTTTGTAGTCTGCACCCCTTCGGCGACAACGCTTTCAATCGGAGCATCGCGCAGATTTTCCAGCGTGACGTTCGGGCGATTGAACGTCGCGTAATAGCCGGTGTCCACCGCTATGCGTTTTGATCCGATCGGATAGTCCCGCGGCGTGAGCGCATCGGCGACAACGGGATCGGTAACGATTTCCGCGATGCGCGCGCGCAGGAATTCGGCTGCGGTTTCGTTCGCTACCCGGTCTGTGAGCAGATCCGTGAACACTTGTACAAATCCGGGTCCGCCCCGCTGCCAAGCCTCGGCATAAACAGCCTCCCGTTCCGTTGGACTAAGGTCTAGCGCGCTCTTCCCGGTAGTGGGGAAATGGACGCCTTGCCTGGTTGCAAGTATGCGCTGGCGATAGGTCGGGTAGTCTCGCTTGAACGCGCGCACTTCATCCGGCTGCAATTCGCGGTTGCGCGCCGGCACGGTAAATGCGGGCGTTCGCTGGAATACGGTTAGGTGGGCCGCCTGGCGCGCGATAAGCGGGACCGCCTGGATGGCCGATGAGCCAGTCCCAATCACACCCACCCGCTGCCCAGCGAAGTCAACCCCATCGGCCGGCCAGCTTGAAGTGTTGTAAACTTTCCCTGCAAAGCTCTCAATACCGGCAATGTCAGGTGTCTTTGCGGCTGAGAGGCTGCCGGTCGCAAGGATAAAATACTGGACAGATAACCGCTCGCCTTGATCCGTTTCCACCAGCCAGCGCTGATACGGTTCGCTCCATTGTGCAGTTTCAACGCTTGTCCCGAAACTGATTAGTGACCGCAGGTTGAACCGGTCGGCAACGTGCTCAAGATACCGAAGGATTTCGGGCTGGGTGGCAAAGCGCTCGGTCCACTGCCACTCCTGTCGCAGGTCTTCATTGAACGAATAACTGTAATCCAGACTTTCGACATCGCACCGCGCGCCGGGATAGCGATTCCAATACCAGGTTCCTCCAACATCGGCTCCCCGCTCGAAGCCGTGTACGTTGAAACCCGCCTTGCGGAGCCGGTGCAGCATATAGAGACCGCCAAAACCTGCTCCGACCACCACGGCGTCGACCCGGCGCTCCACAGCAGTTCCATTACTACTTTCAATGCTCACGTTGGCTCCCCCGTCTGTCGGAATGGCTTGTCCTTGTCTGCCCGCACATCGCCGGGAAGCCCAAGAACACGCTCAGCGATGACCGTGCGCAGGATTTCGTCGGTTCCACCGGCAATGCGATAGCCCGGAGCCCATGTGAAACTATCATGGAAGATACCCTCGACGGCCTGAACCGACCGGTCGACGACCATACCCATCGGCCCGCAGGCAAGCAGCGTATCGCGCGCCAGGTCCTGCATCTCGCTCGCCGCCACCAACTTGGTTATCGAGTTTTCTGGGCCGGGCTTTTCCCCCCGCGAAATAGCGGTTAGCAAACGGTTGCGCGCAAGCCTCACCCCCTCTGATCGCAGAAAATGCCGGATGAGGTCGGCCTGAAAGGCTGAATCGCGCGATAGAGTACTTTGCCCGCACCGGATATTGGCCGCCATCCGGATTGCTGTCGGGATATCCGGCCCGCCGACGTCTCCGATTGAAACGCGCTCATTCATCAAGGTGGTGAGAGTAGTTGCCCACCCCTGGTTGACAGGCCCTAGCCGCTGGCTGTCGGGAATCCGCACATCAGTCAGGAAAACTTCATTGAAGTTGGCGTTGCCTGACATCTGCTTGATCGGGCGAATGTCTATTCCGGGGGTGCGCAAGTCTACCCAGAACATCGTCAGTCCCCGATGCTTCGGTACTTCGGGATCGGTCCTGGTCAACAGGATTGCAAAGTCGGAAAACTGTGCCCCGGAAGTCCAGACCTTCTGTCCGTTGACCAACCAGTCCGCACCGTCGCGCACAGCACGGGTCCGAATTGCAGCAAGGTCCGATCCGGCTGACGGTTCGGAAAAAAGCTGACACCAGATCTCGTCGCCACGACGCGCCGCTGCAGAAAATCTCTCAATCGTTGCATCATCGGCGTAACTTGCGACAGTCGGTATGCACAGCCCGATACCGATTTCAAAGAAGGTGAAATGCAAACCCGCCGCGGCCTCTTCCTGATCGAAGATCATGGCCTGCGCAACACTGCCCTCCTGCCCGCCCCAGCGACGTGGCCAGTGAATCCCGACATAGCCGGCATCCGCCTTAATCCGCTGCCATTCGCGGGCGATTGACAGCCACTCCGGCGTGGCATCGCGGCGGCGACGCGTGCTGGGAACACTGATAGCGTTCGCACGAATCCAGTCGCGGACGCGCGCGCGAAAACGACTTTCCTCGGGGCTGTCCTCGAAGTTCACCGATAGAGATCCCGTCCAATGATCTGCTTCATCACTTCAGCGGCCCCGCCCGCGATACGGGTTACGCGGGCATCGATGTAAGCGCGCGCGATCGGGTATTCGGTCATGTAACCATAACCGCCAAAGAATTGCAGGCACTGGTCCACAACCTTGCAATGCAGGTCTGTCACTAGCAACTTCACCTTGGCCGCTTCGACAGCAGACAGCGTGCCATCACGGAACCGCTCGATGCACCAATCGGTAAAGATGCGGGCGGCGGTTGTTTCAGTGGCAAGCTGCGCCAGAACGAATTTCGTGTTCTGGAAATCGGCGATGGTACCGCCAAAAGCGCTCCTGTTGCGGGTATATTCAACGGTCCATTCGATTGCCGCTTCGCATACGCAGATGCTGCGGACGGCCTGGGCAAGCCGCTCTTGCGCCAGCTTTGTCATCATCATGGCAAAGCCACGTCCTTCTTCGCCAAGCAGGTTGCCGCCCGGCACCCTGACGCCAGAGAAGAACAATTCCGAAGTGTCCTGCGCCTTCATCCCGATCTTGTCGAGATTGCGGCCGCGTTCAAAACCCGGCCGGTTCGCTTCCACCAGGATCAGGCTGACCCCCTGGGCACTGGCCGCAGCATCAGTCTTGCAGGCAAGAACGACGATATCAGCAAGCTGGCCATTGGAAATGTAGACCTTCTGGCCGTCAATGACCCATTCGTCGCCATCCCGCACCGCCCGCGTCCGGATCGCCTTGACGTCGCTTCCCGCGCTCGGTTCGGTCATGCCCAGCGCGCCAATCGCCTCGCCGCGGACCATCTTGGGCAGCCACTCGCGCTTTACCTCTTCGCTGCCCCACGCGAGGATATAAGGGGCGCAGAGATCGGAGTGGATCATGAAGCCAGGCCCGCTGATCCCCCGCCGCGCCAGCTCTTCGATCACGACAACGTTGTAAAGCCAATCACCGCCAAAACCGCCGTACTCTTCGGGAATGCTGGGACACAACATGCCCAATTCGCCGGCCTTTAGCCATACCTCACGCGGTACGACTCCTGCCTCTTCCCACTGCTGGTGATAAGGTACGAGTTCAGCCTCGACGAAACGCCGGACCATCGTGCGGTACTGTTCGTGCTCCTCGGTGAACATGGTGCGCGGCACCGAAAAGTCACCTTTGGCTGAATCGTTATTCGCCATTGCATCCTCCGTTTGAATCGAAGATAGTGTGCTTGCATACTTTAATCAACCAATCATTTTTCCGCACCTTTGGTACATGGGCCGATCATATGGATTTCGATTACACCACAGAGCAACTTGGCTTTCGCGAAGAAGCGGAGCGGTTCCTGAATGCCCATTCCCCGATTTCAGTCATGCGCCGTCTGATTGACGATCCTGACGAACTTTATGCCAGGGACTTGTGGACCCGGATCGCCGCCCAAGGCTGGCTGGGCATCACTGTTCCGGAAGCATATGGCGGGTTAGGACTGGGGCATGTCGAATTGGCCGCCATCGGTGAAGCAATCGGCGGTGCATTGGCACCGGTCCCGTTCGGATCAACCGTCTATCTTCTGGCTGAAGCGGTCATGAATAGCGGCACGGCGGATCAGAAGGCGGAAATCCTCCCGCGTATCGTCGCGGGCGAAGTCATTGGCTGTGCTGCGCTGTTCGAGGGATATGGCGAACTTCCCGACAGCCCGGACGTGATGGTGCGTCAAGGGCGGGTCTTTGGCGTCAAATCACCCGTGAGCGACGGACTGATCGCCGACATGGCCGTGCTATGGGCCAGGTCGGAGGGAGGCGAAGGCCGGCTCTACCTGCTCAAATTGAATGATCCGGGCGTGAAGCGCGAACGTTTGGAACCGATTGACGGCTCCCAGAACGTAGCGGCCCTGCATTTCGATGGAGCGCCGGTTCAACCTCTCGGTGATGACGGCAGGTCGGCTGTCGAAGTGCTGATGGCACGCGCAGCGATCCTGCAAGCTGCCGAGCAGGTCGGGGCGGCTTCGCGCTGTCTGGCCTTTGTCGCGGAACACGTCAAAGAACGGCAAGCCTTTGGTGGTCCGATCGGCCGGATGCAGGCGATCAAGCACAAGCTCGCGGATCGATACACCGATAACGAGTTGTCGCGTAGCCACCTGTACCACGGGCTCTGGGCGCTGGACGAAGCGCCGAACATGTTGGTTCAGACCGCTGCCGCCGCGCGTTTGTCAGCCTCGGAAGCCTTCTGGCAAATGGCGAAGGAAGGCGTGCATCTTCACGGGGCGATGGGTTTTACCTGGGAACATGACGCACACTTGTTCTATCGCCGCGCTCACTACCTGACGCTTGCCTTGGGAAGCCCTCGCTGGTGGCGGGACCGCCTGTTTGAAGCACTGGAGCGCGAGGCGGCGTAAGCCCCGCTGCTCAGCCAAAACAGATGACGGAACGGGCGACGGCACCGTTGCCCGCCTTCATCTCGTCGAATGCAGTGTTGATTTCCGCAAGCCCAATCCGCCGCGAAACCAGTTCATCCAGCTTCAGCCTCCCCTGCAGGTAGAGTTCGACCAATCGCGGCATGTCGATCGGGAACTGGTTTGACCCCATATACGATCCTTGAAGCTTGCGCTCCATCAGCAAGTCCATCGCGCCGATGTTGAAACTTGTCCCTACAGGAGCCACGCCGACGACAGTCGCGGTGCCGCCATGCCGCAACATCCGGAACGACTGTTCCACCGTAGGCTTCAATCCGATCGCTTCGAAACTGTAGTGCACCCCGCCACCGGTTAGTTCGCGCACCGCCTCGACAACGTCGATCCCTGCCGCATGGATCACGTCGGTCGCACCCATTGTTTGCGCCATCGCCAACTTGGCCGGCACCTGGTCAATGGCGATGATCCGCGAAGCTCCTGCAATAAGGGCCGCATTCACGATCATCAGCCCCACGCCGCCGCACCCCAAGACAGCGATGGTCGAGCCAGGCCGGATTGCAGCGGTGTGGACCACTGCGCCATAACCAGTTGTCACCGCACAGCCGATCACCGATGCAACATCGAGTGGCATGTCACGATTGATCGCAACGCAGGTTCGCTCTTGAACCAGCATCATTTCGGCAAAGCCGCTTAGTCCCCCGATCTGGTGCACCCGCTGGCCATCCGGACGCGACATGCGCGCCTGACTTCCACGTGGCCGATCAGTTCCCTTGTCCTGGCAGATTGAGAGGTGTCCCGTCAGGCAATCCTGGCAATGGCCGCAAAAGCCCGAAACGCAGGTGACCACGTGATCGCCCACCTTGAGACCGCGCACTTGACTACCAACGGCTTCGACAATGCCTGCCGTTTCATGACCGAGCACGCAAGGCAAAGGGGCCGGAAAGGACCCTTCCGCCATGTGGAGATCCGAATGACACACACCTGTTGCGGCGACTCGGATCAAAACCTCGTTCGGTCCGGGATTGTCCAAAGCCAGGTCTTCCATGACCAGCGGTTGGCCACGCTCGATCAGCACTGCTGCACGCATTCTTGAATTCTCCTGTCGACCAGCGCTGCAATCAGTTACCGGTAAAACGCGCCCTGCGCTTATCCACAAAGGCGGTCACGCCTTCGAGATGGTCATCGCTTGCGACCGTTTCCGCAAGCAGAAATGCTTCTGCCGCTGACTGCTCATCCCAGCCGGTTTCGAGTGACTGGCGCAGCAATTTCTTTGCCGCGGCCAATGCAGTAGTTGGCCCCTGCGCCAGCGAACTGGCAATGCGGGTGGCTTCTTTCAACAAGTCGGCCTGCGGAACGGTCCAGTTGACAAGACCCCATTCCTTGCCCTGCTGGGCCGTAATCCGCTCGCCCATGAGGGTGATCTGCAGGGCACGTCGTTCGCCTACGATGCGTGGCAGAAAGTAGCTGACCCCGCCGTCGACGCTAAGGCCGATATGGCGATAGGCCATTACGAACTCCGCGTCATCGGCAGCAATCGCAAGATCGGCGCAACAAAGCAGCGAGACACCCAACCCTGCGGTGATGCCCTGCGCAACGACGATCACAGGTTTGGGCATGCGGCGAAGCCGGTGCATCGAAAGATGCCCGTTGACGACCCGCTGCTCCATCCTTCCGGCATGGGCCTCGCGGTCTTCGACCAGGGCTTCGTAGAAGGACTTCACATCTCCGCCTGATGTAAATGACGAACCTTCGCCGCGGATCAGCACACAGCGAACTTCAGGGTTGCGTTCGAACCGATGAATTGCCCGCACCAGTTCTTCAGCCATTTCCGGCGAGACGGCGTTGAGCCGTTCCGGGCGGTTGAACACAATCGAACCCACCCCGTCGTGAATTTCGCTCAATAAATGTTCGGACACGTCTTATCCTCCTTCGTCACTGCTCGTTACCGGACGACATATGTCGCAATCGCGATCGCGGCCATCACGTGGTCAATAGCCTTAGTGCCAACTGGGCCCAGGACCGTGCCCCGCTACGCTCGTCGCGCAAAGGCGCTCCGACTCCATCGATTGCCCGTTTCTGAATGCCCTGCGCGATCGCTGCCAGCCGGAATGCCGAAAAACCGAGATAGAACGGCCAGTCGTCGATCGGTCCTCGTCCGGCGGCTTGGCAATATTCTTTCACGAACTGTTCTTCGCGAAGAATGCCAGTGGCATTGAAATCAATCGTTGCATTGCTGCCCCAATCCATGAAGTCAGCATGGTAGAACAGGCAAAAAAACGCGACATCCGACAGAGGATCGCCCAGGCTTGCAAGTTCCCAGTCAAGCACCGCAAGCACCTCGGGCCGGGCCGGTTCGAACATGACGTTCTCAAGACGGAAATCTCCGTGAACCAGAGTTTCCCTGGTGTCGGTGGGCAGTCGCTCTGGCAAGAGCTGGATGAGCAGATCCATCTCCGAAATATCTTCCGTCTGCGTTTCGCGATATTGCTTGGTCCACCTGGCTATTTGCCGGTCGAAGTAATTGCCGCCGCGTGAGAGTCTATCTAATCCTGCTTGCGCAAGATCGACCGAATGGACTGCGGCCAGTGCCCGCGCCACACTCCGATATGCCCCGTCCCTTTCCGCCGGGCTCATATCTGCCAGCAGGTTGTCCTTGTAGATACGACCGCTGAGGAACGGCATCAGGTAAAATGCCGTACCCACGATTGTGACATCTTCACACAGCAGCAGCATTTCGGGCACTGGCACGCTTGTTTCCGCCAGAGCTGCCATGATCATGTGCTCGCGTTCAACGGCGTGCGCGCTGGCGAGCAAGGCGCCGGGCGGTTTCTTGCGCATCACATAACGGCGCCCGGTACCGGTATCCGTCAGCAGGAAAGTCGGATTTGAAGCACCACCATGGAATTGCGCCAATTCCACCGGGCCCGCATAGCCAGGCAGATGGTCGCGGCAAAACGCGTCAAGCGGCGCGGGATCAAACCGATGGCCATCCCACACCGCGCCTACGCGTTCCAGTGAACGATCCGCCAGTGTCACCGATCAATGCCGCCCCAAAATGGTGATCGCCGCAATGCCTTGGTAGGGCACACCGCCCAGATTGTGCGTTAGACCCAGCGAGGGATCGGAAAGTTGCCGCTCACCTGCCCGTCCCTGCAATTGCATGTAGGTTTCATAGGCCATCCGCAGGCCCGAAGCCGCGATCGGATGCCCAAAGCACTTCAGCCCACCGTCGATCTGGCAGGGGATTGCGCCATCGCGGTCATAAAAACCGTCGAGGATATCGTTGGCAGCACGCCCTTCCGCAGAGATGCCAAGGTCTTCCATGGTGACGAACTCGGTAATCGAAAAGCAATCATGCACTTCGATCATCGACAGCTGCCTGCGTGGATCGTCAATGCCTGCCTCAGCGAAAGCACGGCGAGCAGCATTGCGGGTATTCCGGACATGACTACCATCCCATGACCCCAAAGTGGATTCCAGACCCGAACTGATCGAGAGCTGGATCGCCTTGATCGTGACGAGATCGTGTTTGCCCAAGGCACGAGCGATTTCAGGCGTTGTAACGATCGCTGCCGCTGCGCCGTCTGAAACGCCGCAGCAATCGAACAGTCCCAATGGCTCGGCGATCATCGGCGCATTCAGGATGGTATCCATAGACACGGGCTTGCGCAGGTGCGCCTTCGGACTGAACTGCCCATTCTGGTGGCTCTTCCAGGAAACATGCCCGATAGCGCGTTTCAAATCCTCGCGCGAGATCCCATGCTTGGCACGGTAGCCTGACGCCAATTGTGCAAAACCAGCGGGCGCAGATCCCAAAGGCAGCCAAAGGTCGTTGAAAGTTCCCTTGTAAGGCGAAGGAAGCCCGCCATAACCTGTGTCCTTCAGCTTTTCCGCACCGATTGCCAGCGCGATGTCGCAGGCACCGCTAGCCACGGCATAGGCAGCGCCCCGCAGGGTCTCTGTGCCCGTAGCGCACATGTTTTCTACGCGGCTAACCGGAATCCCGTCGAGCCGCAAAGCAACCGAAGCAGGAATCGCGGAATTGCCCACATTTACCGAATCCAGCGCAGAACCGTACCAGGCCGCGTCAATCTGACCAGCCTCGATTCCGGCGTCCATCAAAGCTTCGTCGAAGGCTTCAGCTAGCAGTTGATGCGTACCGATATCCCAGCGCTCGCCAAAGCGAGAGCAACCCATCCCCAAGATTGCGACCTTGTCCTTGATTCCACTAGCCATCAGCGGCCTCCATCGCGCCGTCAACCGGCATCGCCTTCCAGAAATAGCGGTTGTATCCGCGCACCTTGTCTCGTTCCTTGATGCGGAAGACCATCCGCAAGCGCGTTCCATGGTTGACCTGGGAGGGTGCCATTTCCACCATCTCCATCAAGACGCGCGCACCGATATCAAACTGCACAAAGCCCACCACAAGTGGCGGTGCCGGGTGATAGGACAGACCATCGGAAGTGACCGTGAAGATCTTGCCTTGCTCCTCAGCCAGCACCACTGGCTCGCAACCCAAGAGCGGCACAGAGCATTCGGGATTCGCGCAATAGGACATGACCGGGAACTGGACTTCGCCGCAGTTTCCGCAGCGCCCTCCAGTAAAGGTGTCCACCTGATGGGCCACACGATAGTGTTCGGTCAAAGCGGCCTTGCCGCTCTTTTCCCCTCTCATGCCCCAATCGAGCGCGATCTGGTCGTTGAACGACAGCATTCGCAGGTAATCCTGGGTCATCAATCCATCGGCAATCGCCCCCGACAGGCCGCGACTGCCCAATTGAAGGCCCGCGCCCGTCGCCTCCAAGACCAGTGCGTCAACGCCTTGGCCGAACCCGATCATCAGGATCGTTTCCCCCGGCTGGGCGATTTCAAGAACTTCAGCCAACATAAGGAATGCGTGTGCGGCGCCGCAGTAGCCAACCTGTGGTTCAAATTCGCCGGCAATCCGACCCGTCACGCCCAGTTGCCGGGCCAAGGTGGCCGCGACGCCGCGCAGCGCCGACGGCATGATAAAATGTGCAATTTCAGAGCCCTGGACACCAGCTTCGGCCATCGCTTCGCTTGCCACTGCAGGGACCAGCTTGGCGTATCCCTCGTCGCGGATCCAGCGCTCTTCCCAGCTGTAGTCCGCGACGTTTTCTGCTGACCGGAAATGATCGACAAAATGCGCCATGCGGCTGCGCGCCGCCCGCAAGTAGGCAATCACGCCGGAAGTGCCGAGCCGTAGAGCAACCGCACCAGCTCCGCCCTGGATTTCAGCCATACTTGCCGGCAGCGCCACTGGCCGCTCCGAAGCAATGATCAGCGCGTTTTCCTTGCCCGTGCGCAGCGCCTCGACCAGGGCGGTCGTTGCCGCGCGTTGCGAGCCTGCCAAGTTGGACACGGATATGTCACTTTCCAATCCAAGCGCAGACGCAACGATCACCCCGTTCGACAAGTCGGCATAGGGAAACGTAGTCGACGCCAGATGCACGCTGCGAATGGATTGACGGTCTTGTCCCGTCAGGCAATCACGGGCCGCTTCTACCGCCATTGTGATGGCGTCTTCGTCCCAGCTGCAAAATGCTCGCGTGCCTTTCGCCTGTCCTTTCAGACCGGGCGCCATCCAGGCATGGGCTGCGGCAATGGCAGACCGCTCGATCCTCAGCCGGGGCACATAGGCGCCAACCCCGGTGATGCCGCAAACCATTATACCGGATCCCAGCTGAAGACTTGTCCCGAACGGGTCGGAGGCAGGAAATTCGGTCCAATCGCGGGGAAGGCCCGGTCCAGAACGCTTTCCGGCGTCCATCCTTCAGCCGTGTGCATGATCTGGATCGGACGAGTCTTGCTGAAGAAGTAAATTTCGTTGTTACGCACGCCGAAGATTTGACCGTTGACGCTTTGCCGGGCCTGATCCGACATCAAAGCGACGGCTAGGGGCGCGATGCGCTCTGGCACCATGCGCTTAAGCCCTTCGACCCGCTTTTGCTGTTCCGGCGTTTCGGTAGGTATCGTCCCGACCATCCGGGTCCAGGCGAACGGAGCGATGCAGTTCGAAACCACGCCAAAGCGCTCCATATCCAGCGAAATAGCCGTTGAGAGCCCCACAACGCCCATCTTTGCGGCCATGTAGTTTGCTTGCCCCAGGTTGCCGATCAACGCCGAACTCGAAGTCATGTGGACAAACGCGCCTGAGCCTTGTTCCTTCATGAACGGGGCGGCGGCGCGGCTGACATAAAACGGTCCGCGCAGGTTGACGTCGATCACATGGTCAAAATCGACCACCGACATCTTGTGAAAGATAGTGTCGCGCAGGATGCCCGCATTGTTAACCACCCCATCGATCCGACCGAAGTGATCCATCGCGCACTGCGCAATTTTCGCGGCGCTGGCCCATGAAGCAACGTCGTCGGTATTGACCACTGCACGGCCGCCCAGATCCGCGATCTCGCGCGCTACCTGTTCGGCTGGAGTTTCGTCGGTGCTTTCACCACCAGGGGATACGCCAAGATCATTGACCACCACTGCGGCTCCGGCCCGCGCCGCCTCCAGTGCAATGCCGCGGCCAACGCCTCGCCCCCCGCCGGTAACGATTACCACCTTGCCTTCGAGCACACCAGACATAGCTTCTCCTCTGAAGCGAACTACGAATTTAGATCGTAAGCTTACTAACCACATAGGGAGGCGCCTGCCGCGGCGTCAAGCGCAAATCATAATGTTATTGACGGTAAGTTGCATTACCAGTTTACATCGCGCTACGGAACGAGAGGATTTTCGATGAACAGCGATACCATCCATCACAACTTGTCCTTGCCGCTTGATCTGGTTTGCGAAAACCTGGGCTTTCCGGAAGGTCCCGTATGGATGGACGACGGCTCAATCCTGTTGGTGGAGATTCGCGCCAAGCGCCTTGCCCGGGTTGGCCCGGATGGCTCCTACAGCGTGATTGCCGAGATCCCGGGCGGCCCCAATGGCCTGGCGATAGGTCCTGATGGCGCAGCATATATCTGCAACAACGGCGGGATGGAATTCGTCGACATGCCGGGTGGAATTTCCGTACCGGTCGGAGCCGCTTCAGATTACCGGGGCGGATCGATCCAACGTGTCGACCTCGCCAATGGCGAAGTCACGACGCTTTTCACGCATTGTGATGGTCTGCCGCTAAACAGTCCCAATGACCTGGTGTTCGACAACGATGGCGGCTTCTGGTTCACAGATATGGGGCGCACGCTGGCGACCACGCACGACATTGGCCACGTTTTTTATGCCCGTCCGGATGGGTCGGCGATCAGCCGTGTCCGCACCGGGCTTCACAGCCCGAATGGCATCGGCCTGTCCCCTGACGGCAAGCGGGTCTACATCGCCGAAACGGTGACCAGCCGCGTGTGGTGCCACGATGTCGTTGCTCCCGGTAAGATCGCACCGTCGGGCAACATCTGGACCCCGGGCGACATTCTTGGCCCGCTGCCAGGCTACCAATTGCTTGACAGCCTCGCTGTCGACAGCACTGGAAACGTCTGCGTAGCAACATTGATACGGGGCGGCATAACGATCTTCGCCCCAGATGGCAGTCGCACCACGCATGTCGCGGTTCCGGACCTTGCAACCACCAACATTTGCTTCGGCGGCGTGGACCTGCGCGATGCCTATATCACTGCAGCAAGCACAGGTCGTCTTTACCGCACGCGGTGGCCGGACTGCGGCCTGGCACTGGCTTTCAGCGCCTGACCGCTAGCCGCTCAGGCGATTTGCCGCTCAATAGCTCTTCGGCAGGTCCAGAACGCGCTCCGCGATGAACGACAGGATCAGCTGCTCGGTAATTGGTGCCAGGCGCGTAACCGCGACCTCCCGGTAAAGCCGCTCGACGTGATATTCCTTGGCATAGCCAAAGCCGCCGTGGGTTGCGATCGCTTGCCATGCAGCATCGTGCCCCGCCCGGGCACCCAGGAACTTCGCGCTGTTCGCCTCCGCTCCGCACGGCTTCCCGGCATCGTATAACTGCGCCGCACGCATCGCCATCAGCCAGGCGCTTTCTAGATACATCCAGCGCTCTGCCAGCGGATGCTGGATGCCCTGATTCTGGCCGATCTGGCGATCAAAAACCACGCGCTCGCGGGCATAATCGGTAGCCCGACGCAAGGCATCCTGCCCGATCCCGATCGCTTCGACCGCGATCAGCACGCGTTCCGGGTTCAGGCTGTGTAGCAGATAGCCAAAGCCTTTTCCTTCCTCCCCAACCCGGTCTTCGTCCGGCACGAACAAGCCGTCGATGAAGATCGCATTGGAATCGACCGCTTTACGGCCCATCTTGGGAATGCGGTGAACGTCGATCTTGCTGCGATCCAGGTCGGTATAAAAGATTGTCATCCCATCGGTCGGGCGCGCGCAGTCTTCGATCCGGGTCGTTCGGGTCAGCAACATGATCTTGTTCGCCACCTGGGCAGTCGAGGTCCAGACCTTTTGCCCTTTGACCAGGTAGCCCCCATCCACCTTTTCCGCGAAGGTCGAGATGCGCGTGGTGTTCAGGCCAGCGTTAGGTTCAGTGACGCCGAAAGCAACCTGGTCCTCGCCAGATATCAGGCGCGGCACCCAGCGGGCCTTTTGTTCGGGGCTGCCTTTCACCACGATCGGATGCGGCCCGAACAAGTTGATGTGGACCGACGATGCCGCCGTCATCCCGCCGCCGTGGCTTGCCACTTCGTGCATCATGATCGCTGCCTCGGTCACGCCCAGGCCTGCCCCGCCGAATTCAGCAGGCATCGTGATGCCGAGCCAGCCAGCCTCCGCCATGGCGCGATGGAACTCGAACGGGAACACCCCATCCTCATCGCGCGCCAACCAGTATTCATCGCCAAAGCGGGTTACGATAGAACGGACACCTTCGCGGATTGCAGCGGCATCATCGGATTCGAAATCGACGCTCATTATTCCTCTCCTGCGGCTGCAACTACGCGGCGCGCCATTTTGAGATGCGGGATATCGAGCATCTGGCCATCAATGCCCAGTGCTGCGGCATCAGGTTGCTTGGCAAATGCCTCGACGATCCGCCGTGCATGGGCCAGCTCCTCTACGGAAGGACAGAAAGCCGCATTGATCGTGGCCACTTGGTCTGGGTGAATTGCGATCCGGCCCGAGAACCCGTCGCGCCGACTGCGGGCGCAATCGGCGGCCAAACCCTCAAGATCGCGAAAATCGGCGTAGAGTGTATCGATGGCTGGCACTTCGGCGCAAGCAGCCGCCCACAGGCACTGGGCCCGGGCCATGGCAAAGGGCAGGGTCCAGTTACCAGCCGCATCTTTGTTGCCCGATGCGCCGATTGCAGCCGCCAGATCCTCTGCGCCCCAGGTCAGCGCAACGAGGCGAGGGTGCCCGTCCGCATAACTGCCAAGCGCGAACATCGCCGCCGGAGTCTCGGTCGCCACGACTGCAATCCTGACCTGTCCGGTTGGCATGCTCGCCGCCTCCTCCAGTGCATCAAGGCAGTGACCAAGCCGAACGACATCTTCGATTCCGTTTACTTTGGGCAACAGGATCGCGTCCAGCCCCGGCCGCACCACCGCCGCAAGATCGGCAAGGGCAAGCCCGGAATCGAACGGGTTGATCCGGACAAAACACCTCCACTCGCGGCTGACGGATTCAGCCACCAGACGCGATACCAAATTCCGCGCCAGATCCTTCTGTGTGGGTGCTACCGAATCTTCCAGGTCCAGAATCAATGCATCAGCGCCGCTTTGGACAGCACGCGCAACCTTGTGCTCGCTGTCGCCGGGAACGAACAGCAGTGATCGCATTTTCATGATGGACGTCCCAGCATAAGGGCAGACCGCATGGTGCGGCAAACAACTTCGTCGCGCTGGTTGAGCCCGATATGTTCAAATGTCACGATCCCCTGGCCCGGGCGGGATGAACTGGCGCGCAGCGCGGTGACCGATGTCTCGGCACGAATGGTATCCCCTGCGAAAACCGGCTTGGGAAAGGTCGTGGCTTCAAAGCCGAGGTTGGCCACAGTGGTGCCCAGTGTAGTATCTTGAACAGTCAGCCCAACGACCAGACCAAGCGTAAACAGCGAATTGACCAGCGGTCGGCCGAATTCCGTGGACTTCGCATATTCGTGATCGATGTGGATGGCAGCAGGATTATAGGTAAGCGAAGAAAACATCATGTTGTCCATTTCGGTTACAGTTCGCCTGATTTCATGCGCGAAGCGCTGTCCCACCTGGAACTGATCGAACCACAATCCAGCCATTACCGCATCCCCCAAAATATCTCGACCGTCAGCCGCTACCTCGACCGCAGATTTGCAGAAAGCAATTAGGTTAGCAAGCGTACTGTTGCTAACCACACTAATTTCCCATAGGTTCAGGTGTGAGCAGAGGATGTGGCAGCGGGCCAGACCGCCGCCGAGAGGAGCAGGCAGTGGCAATGGAGGAGAGCAAACCGGCTGCGATTCCGGCAGCGCTGGCCGCAATTGCTGCACTGCCGCCCGGCGCGCGCGTGCTAGTACAAGGGTGCGCCAGTGCTTCGGGCCTGACGGCGAGTGCAGTACGGGCGATTGGCAATGCCCTTCCCGCCATTACTTTTACCGGCGTTCAGGTGCCGGGCGTCAACCGGGATTCGTGGTTAGCCAACCCGGCTTCCCGCTTTACGACATTCTTCATGACGCCAGAACTCAAGCGCGCCGATAGCCAGGTGGAATTCCTGCCGCTCTGCTATGCCGAAATTCGCGCGCACCTTGCCTCCACCCGGATCGACGCGGCGCTCCTCGCGGTGTCGCCGCCAAACCCGGAGGGACGCTGCAGCTTTGGCCCAACGGTTGATTTTCTGGCCGATCTGTGGCCGCGAATCCCGCTGCGCATTGCCCACATCAACCCCTACATACCCGATTGCGGAGAGCCTACCGCGGTTCCGCTGGAAGAGTTGACCCATACATTTGAAGCCGAGGAGCCACTGCGCGAACTGGCCGATGCGCCTTCGGACGAAGTCAGCAGCACGATCGCCACCTTCTGCGCCAGCCTGATCCCAAACAATGCCACGGTGCAAACCGGACTTGGCAAGCTGCCGGGTGCCATCTTGCGCGCGCTGGATGGCCACAGCGGCATCCGCATCCATTCCGGCCTCATCGGAGACCCGGTTCTCGACCTCATCGAACGCGGAGTGATCAATTCCGGCCATCAAGTGACCGCAGGCGTGGCAATTGGCACCCGCAGGCTTTACGATGCCCTGCCCGCCTCCGGTATTCGAATGCGCCCGGTTTCCGTCACACACGATCCGGCAGTGCTGTCCACGCTGGACAATCTGATGACGATCAATTCGGCAATGGAAGTCGATCTTTATGGCCAAGCCTTTGCCGAAGCTGGACCTGCTGGCTGGAATTCCGGCCCTGGCGGAGCAAGCGACTTTGCCCGCGGAGCGCTGACCGCAGGGGGGACGCGAATCATTGTTCTGCCGGCACGTGCCGGGCAGGCAAGCCGCATCGTCGCGCCCGGCGCCGGCAGGGGCCCGGTTTCCCTTTCACGGTCCGAAATTGACATTGTCGTGACCGAACACGGCATCGCGCACCTGAGAGGGCGCAGTCACGATCAGCGCGCCGCCGCTTTGATTGCCATCGCCAGTCCGGACCACCGCGAACATCTGGCCCGTCAATGGCGCGACGGCCCCGCAAGCTTTTGAAAGGAAATCCATGTCCAAGGTCATCATCACTTGCGCCGTGACAGGGTCGATCCACACCCCGTCCATGTCACCGCACTTGCCGGTCACGGCACAGGAAATTGCCGATGCGGCGCTTGGCGCTGCCGAAGCTGGAGCGGCGATCGTTCATCTTCACGCCCGCGATCCGCAGGGCGGCCGTCCCGATCAGTCGCCGGAAGCGTTCGAGCCATTCCTGCGTACAATCAAGCAGCAAAGCGACGTAGTCGTGAACCTTACCACTGGTGGTTCACCCTTCATGTCGGTGGAAGAGCGCATTCGCCCAGCTGCGGTTTGGAAACCGGAAGTGGCGAGCCTCAACATGGGTTCCATGAACTTTGGCCTGTTCCCGATGCTCAAGCGATTTCGGGATTTCAAGCACGCTTGGGAACCGGAGATGCTCGAAGGCAGCCATGACCTTGTGTTCCGGAATTCGTTCAAGGACATCCGGCATGCGCTTGAAGTTCTAAACGAAACCGGCACCCGGTATGAGTTCGAATGCTACGACACTAGCCACCTGCACAACCTCGCATACTTTTACAATGAAGGCCTGGTGAAAGCGCCCCTGTTTATCCAGACGGTCTTCGGCCTGCTGGGCGGGATAGGGCCACATCCCGAAGAAGTGCTGCACATGAAACGAACCGCTGACCGGCTATTTGGCGATAACTACCATTGGTCCGTCCTAGGTGCAGGTAAAAGCCAGATGTCCATTGCGGCGATGGGCGCAGCCATGGGCGGCAACGTGCGCGTCGGACTGGAAGATAGCCTTTGGATTGGCCGGGGTGCGCTGGCAGAAAGCAACGCACAGCAGGTCCGTCAGGTCCGCAAGATCATCGAGGGGCTAGGGCTGGAGATTGCCACCCCTGATGACGCACGGCAGATACTGCAACTCAAGGGCGCGGACCAGGTCGCCTTTTAGCGGGAGAGTTCGGGTGAAGGATCAAGACACCAGTCCGCGGGCGAACATTGCCGCCATCATGTCCGACAGCGGCGAGGCGCTGACTTATGCCGATCTGGAAAGACAGTCGCTGCAATTGGCCCATTTGCTGCGCGAACACGGCCTAACCGACGGGGACCGCGTCGCGATCCTGATGGAGAACAACCTGGAGTGGTTCATCGCCATGTGGGGCGCCCGGCGGGCTGGGATGTTTTTCGTGCCGGTGAATTGGCACTTGCATGAAAATGAAGTGCGATATGTACTGGAAAACAGCGATGCGCGAACGATCATTACCAACAGCCGCCTGTTGGACCTGGCGACCAGCGCATCTTCGGATTTGCCGGGCGTCGCCTTGCGGCTGGCCGTGGGGGCGGAAGGATCAGGTTTTCGCGATTTCTATTCCGCGTTGGCGCAATGCAGCGCCGCAGTGCCGGAATTCGAACGCGATGGCGGGTCCATGCCCTATTCGTCCGGAACAACCGGATTTCCAAAGGGCGTGCTCCGCGATTTGACTGACGATCGCTTTGGCACCCCGAACAGCCTGGAGCTCCTCCTTTCACAGCTTTACAAAATAGATGCAGACAGCGTCTACCTTTCGCCCGCGCCGCTCTACCACTCCTCGCCAGTGGGCTTTACCGGCACGCTTCTGGTCAGGGGCGGCACTATCGTTGTCATGCCGAACTTCGACGCAGAGCAAGTTCTTGCCGCGATCGAGCGTTACCGCATCACCCACGCCCAGTTCGTTCCCACGCACTTTGTGCGAATGCTGCGACTACCTCAAGACCTACGCGAAAGCTTCGACCTTTCCTCGCTGACGACCGTGGTCCATGCCGCCGCACCGTGCCCGCCTGATGTGAAGCGCGCGATGATCGAATGGCTGGGGCCGATCGTGTACGAATATTATGCCGGAAGCGAACGCTGCGGCTTTACCGCAATCGACAGTGCACAGTGGCTGGCTCATCCCGGCTCGGTAGGCCAGAGCCTGACCGGTGCAATCCATATTCTTGATCTGGAAACCGGCAATGAACTGCCCCCCGGTGAAGTGGGCGGAATTTACTTCGAAAACCCTGTTGCGTTTCATTACCACAAGGATCCGCTTAAAACTGCCGCGACCTTCAATGCCCGGGGATGGGGCACGCACGGCGATGTGGGCTGGGTCGATGCTGAAGGCTATCTCTACATGTCGGACCGGCGATCGGATTTGATCCTGTCCGGCGGGGTCAACGTCTATCCGCAAGAAATCGAAAACGCGCTTTGCAGCCATCCGGCCGTTGCCGACGCTGCGGTCATCGGCGTCCCCGACCCCGAGTTTGGCCAACAGGTGCGCGCAGTCGTGCAAGTGCTGGAAGGTGGAATTCGTCCTTCGGAAGAACAACTGATCGCCCACTGCCAAACGCTGCTCGCACGGTTCAAATGCCCGCGCAGCGTCCGCTTTACCGATGCTCTGCCGCGTTTGCCCAATGGTAAACTGCTGCGCCGAAAGCTGCTTGAAGATCCCAAGTTCAATAAAAAGGAATCATAATGCAAAGCGAATTTACCGCGACGATCAATGGCCAGCCGGTCAGCACAGCGGCCCGGATCGAGGTAGTTAACCCGGCAACCGAGCAAGTCATCGCCACAGCGCCCGATTGCGGCAAGACCGAATTGGATGCGGCCGTCGATGCCGCACGCGCGGCCTTCCCGGCCTGGCGTGCCACTGCGTTGACGGATCGACAGGATCTGGTGAAGGCGCTGGGCAAACGGATTGCAGAACACAAAGATGAACTGATGCGCCTGCTGACAGAAGAGCAGGGCAAGCCCCATGCTGCGGCGATGGGCGACGTGCTCAGCGGGGCGAACTGGTGCAGGGTCTATGGCGACATGGACTTGCCGGTCCAGGTGACTGAAGACAGCGAAGATCGACGGGTTGAAGTACGGCACTTGCCCATCGGCGTTGTCGGCGCGCTGGCACCGTGGAATTTTCCCGTCATCCTGGCAATGCTCAAGGCTGCTCCGGCACTCGTTGCCGGCAATACCGTTGTGCTCAAGCCATCGCCCTTCACGCCGCTTACCACGCTCAGAATCGGCGAACTGGCGCGGGACATCTTTCCCGCAGGCGTGTTCAATGTGATCAGCGGCGGCGACGCACTAGGGCCCATGATGACCAGCCACCCCGGCATCGACAAAATAAGCTTTACCGGTTCATCCGCTACCGGTCGGCGCGTAATGGAAAGCGCATCGGCCACGCTTAAGAGGGTTACGCTGGAATTAGGCGGCAACGACGCTGCCATTATCATGCCGGATGTGGATGTCGATACGGTTGCAAAGCAGATTTTTGCGGCAGCGTTCTCGAACACTGGCCAGATCTGCGTCGCGGTGAAGCGGCTCTATGTCCATGCCGACATCTACGATCGTTTTGCCGAGGCCTTGACCCAGCTGATAAAGTCAGCGCGGATAGGCAACGGGGCGGAACAGGGTGTCCAGTTCGGACCGGTCCAGAATCATCAGCAATTTGCGCGGATCAAGGCCCTTGTCGAAGAAGCCCGCGCTGCCGGGTACCGGTTCCTGACGGGCAACGAAACCGCTGAAGGGCCCGGTTATTTCCTGCCTCTTGCGCTTATCGACAACCCGCCAGAAGATTCCCGGATCGTGCGCGAGGAGCAATTCGGGCCAATCCTCCCGATGTTGAAGTTCGACGATGTCAATGCAGTGATCCGCAGCGCGAATTCTACCGACTATGGCCTTGGCGGACAGGTCTGGTCAGCCGATATCGAGCAAGCCGCCGCGATCGGCGCCCAGCTCGAAACGGGCAACGTGTTCATCAATCAGATCCAGTCGATCTATCCGCATTCACCCTTTGGCGGACACAAGACCTCTGGCCTGGGGTCAGAGGGCGGACTGGAAGGCCTGCTCTCTTACACCAACCCACAAAGCTTCACGATTGGTAAGCGATCCGTCAAAGGTGCGGCCTGATCCCACTGCAATTCTGATCAAAAAGAGGGCTCCCGTCTTTGCAGGCGGGAGCCCTTTCAGTCTTCTCTTTGGACAGAGAGCACTTCCAAAGCAGGTTTACTTGCGCAACGAGCAGCGCCCGTTGTTGATTACGGTAACCTCACGCGCGGGGACGCGGCACCGGAACGAGACGACGTCGCCGTCGATCCAGATATCCGTTTCGATGCAATCCCCTGGAAAAACCGGAGACGTGAAACGCACGTCAAAGCTGCCAATCCGCGAAGGATTATAGGCGCAGGCCGTGGCCAGGACGGCCCGGCATGCAATCGCATAGGTGCATAGCCCATGAAGGATCGGAACAGGAAATCCGGCTTTGCGCGCTAACGCAGGATCCGCATGCAGCGGATTCACATCACCAGTTAGGCGATACAGCAGCGCAGCATCGCGACGCGTGTGGGTCACGTGGACGTGATCAGGCGCCCGCGAAGGCAATTCGTGAACGGCCGGCACTGGCCCGTTGCGTCCGCCAAATCCGCCGTCGCCACGAGCAAATAGCGTTCCAGCCAAGGTGAACAACGGCTCACCACTATCAGCCAACCGGGCGGCGGTTTCAAAATAGATCAAGGCCCCCTTCCCGGCTCCCTTGTCGAGTATATCGGTAAGTCGGGTATCAGCCAGCAGCTTTGCTGCGCGGGGCATCGGACGGTGTATCGTCAACCGTTGTTCGCCATGCAGCAGCATAGCCATGTTGACGGGCAAGGTTCGCGGCAACATGCTGCGCGCCACGACGACGCCAAACGTAGGCAGGACACTGAAATCGGCCGACTGCTCAAAGGCAAACTTCAATTCCTGTTCGTCCAGCGGATCATGCCCCATGCCCGTGGCCAGAGCATAAAGGATCGCGTCACGTTCGGCATAGGCAAAAGATTTGCCTTGCTCTCTGAGTGCCATGAAGGCCGCATAGTCGATGCCGGTTGCAAGTTTTTCAGTGGTTTCAGTCAATTGCATTCCCATCGTGCAATTCCAAGTTCCGCCCTGTGCGCATTGCCTCAAGAGCCAGAAACTGTATTGTAGCTTATCATTCGCTGGCGTAACATATCTCCAGCGAGGCAAAGGTCAAGACCCGGCCAGCCCTGCGCTCATGCGAGAAAGGATGAAGGTTTAGTAAAATGGAGCGGCCGGTCGTTGCGACGTTTGGAGAAATCATTGCCAGCCACGCAGCAGCGCGCGGCGACGCCATCGCCTTGCGCTATGGCCAAAGCACCTGGACCTATGCAGGATACCAACGTCAAGCCAACCGCATCGCTGCGATGCTCGTCACCTCAGGCTATGAAAAAAGCGCCCGGATCGCGTGGATTGGTCTCAATTCCGATGTCGTTCCGCTCCTTGCATTGGCAGCGGCGACTGCCGGAATGATCTTCGTTCCGGTGAACTGGCGCCTGGCGGACGCCGAGGTACGCCATATCCTTGCAGATTGCGAGGCCTCCTGCCTGTTTATCGGCGACTTGCCGCGTGAGAGGATCGCAGCGTTCCAGCGGTCTGGAATGGCAGTGCGCGACGCAGCGCAACTGACCGACCCAGCAGGCAAAGAACTGCCCGGCCCACAAGCTGCGCCAACCGAGAAAGACCCGGAAGCGATCTGCATGCTGGTCTATACATCTGGAACCACGGGTGTCCCAAAAGGGGTTATGCTGAGCCACCGCAGCCTTTTTGCTACCAGCGCATGCCGCCAAATCGCATCCGTACCCTGGGACGACTGGAGTTCCTCAGACGTTACGCTTGTACCTGTTCCCCTGGCCCACATCGGCGGTTTCGGGATGCTGGCGCGCACCTTGTTCTTTGGCGGGGAGGTAGTCATCCAGCCCACTTTTGAAGCGGGCCAAGTACTCGGCGCCATCGATCGGTACCGAATAAGCAAGCTCGGACTGGTGCCGACCGCGCTAAAGATGGTGATCGATCACCCACGGTCACGGCAGGTGGACTATTCACGCATTCGCACCATTGTTTACGGAGCGGCTCCGATCAGCACCGACTTGTTGCGCGAAGCCATCGAAGTCTTCGGATGTGAGTTCGCGCAAAGCTATGGAATGACCGAGACCAGTAGCACCTGTGTCGCCTTGCCGCCCGAAGATCACGATGTCGCGGGCAACCCGCGCATGCGCGCCGCAGGCAAACCGTTACCCGGAACACAGCTGAGAATCACCGGAGACGAAGGCGTTCCCGTGCCGGCAGGCGTGGTGGGCGAAATAGAGATCCTAAGCGTCGCAATCATGGCAGGCTATTGGGGCAAACCGGACGACACTGCAGCCGTATTGGGCGCGGATGGCTGGTATCGGACCGGCGATGCCGGCTACCTCGATGAAGATGGCTATCTCTACATAATGGATCGCAAGAAGGACATGATCGTCACCGGTGCGGAAAACGTCTACCCGGCAGAAGTAGAAAATGCCCTGGCGAGCCATATCCAGGTTTCTGAATGCGCGGTAATCGGCGTCCCGCATCCCCTGTGGGGAGAGAGCGTCATGGCTATCATCGTTCCCCAGGCGGGCGCGACACCCGAAAAGTCCGAACTCGAACATTGGGCCCGCCAATCGGTCGCCGGGTACAAAGTGCCACGCTCGTGGGCATTTGTGCAAGAACTACCGCGCAACGCATCCGGCAAGATCGACAAGGCGGCCCTACGTCGCACCTTTAGCACAGTCTCTAACGCGATGTCCCAGGAGTAATTCCATGAATCACCAAGGAAAGCTCGCCCTTGTAACGGGCGGAGCTGCAGGAATCGGGGCCACAATCTGCCGACGGTTGGCGAGCGAAGGGGCACATGTGATCGTGGCTGATCGCAATGCCGATCTGGCGCGCAAACTGGCCAATGGCCTGGGCGGCGCGACAACAGCTCTAGAAATGGACGTGAGCGACGAACAAGCGGTTCGTAACGCGTTTCAACTGATTGCGGCGGAGCGAGGGGCTTTGGACATTGCGGTCAACAACGCCGGGATTGGCGAAGGCTTCGCGGAATTGACCGAAAAAAATTCGGCTGATTGGCGGCGAGTGATTTCCGTCAATCTGGACGGCGTTTTTTACTGCATGCAGCAGGAAATCCTGGCCATGTCCGGGCGCGGAGGGGCGATCATCAACATGGCGTCGGTCCTGGGCACGGTCGGCTTTGCCCGCGCCGCCGCCTATGTCGCTTCAAAGCACGCAGTGATTGGTCTGACCCGCGCTGCGGCACTGGAATTTGCGGCGAATGGTATCCGCATCAACGCCGTGGCCCCCGCATTCATTGCTACCGACACATTGAAGAACGCCTATGACGACCGCATGGTCGCTGCGCTAACCGCCCGTCATCCAATTGGCCGCTTGGGCACAGAAGACGAAGTGGCGGCGCTCGTTTCCTTTCTCGCCTCGGACCAAGCAAGCTATGTCACCGGCAGTGTCCATGCTGTCGACGGTGGCTACACCGCCCAATAACCAAGGCGTTCGAGACGGAGAAGCATCATGAACCTGCCGCAATTGTTCGATCTGACCGGCAAGGTCGCCATCGTCACTGGATCCTCGCGGGGGATCGGTAAGGCGATCGCGCATCGGCTTGCCGAACACGGGGCCAATGTCATAGTATCCAGCCGCAAACTTGAAGCGTGCGAGGACGCTGCCGCAGAGATCAACTCTGCCGTGGGGCGTGAAGCAGCTACAGCCTGCGCGGCCAACATTTCTTCGAAGGACGCCCTCCAAGGCTTAGCGGACTATGCGATACAACGTTATGGCAAAGTTGACATTCTGGTCTGCAATGCTGCCACCAATCCCTATTTCGGACCAATGAGCGGATTGGAGGACGAACAGTTCAGCAAAATACTGAGTAACAATATCATTTCCAATCACTGGCTCATCCAGATGGTTGCTCCGCAAATGCTCGATCGCGGCGAGGGTTCGGTAATAATCATCTCGTCAATCGGCGGCATAAAGGCATCGCCTGTCATTGGCGCCTATAACATCTCCAAAGCCGCAGACCTCCAGCTCGCTCGCAACCTGGCGGCCGAGTTTGGTCCGCGTGGGGTGAGAGTAAATGCAATCTGCCCCGGACTGATCCAGACTGATTTCGCCCGCGCTCTTTGGGAAAATCCCGAAATTCTTGCGGAATCAACCGCCAAGTCGTGCTTGCGCAGAATCGGTCAGCCAGATGAGATTGCAGGTCTGGCCGTATTCCTGGCCGGGCCTGCTGGCGCTTTTACCACCGGACAGAGCTTCGTTGTGGACGGCGGGGCCACCATCACCTGATCTGGAGCTGTCAAAAACCGATAAGCGGCACTTATGCTGCTCGCGCTCAACCGACTGGAGGTGGATTATGCAGCCAATCCTTCTCGAACACCCGCTGTCGCCCTATGCGCAAAAGAACAAAATCGCCCTGCGGGAAAAGAACGTGCCGTTTGAATTGGTAATGCCAAGCAGCGGAAACAACTTCGACCTGTCATCCACTCCGCGCCGGGAGGTTCCGGCCTTACTTCATGATGGGCAAGTGATCTTTGATTCCACGATCATCCAGGAGTTCATTGAAGAAACTTGGACCCAACCCAGTCTGCTCCCCGTAAGCGCTAGCGAGCGAGCTCGCGTCCGCATGATCGAGGAGATCATGGATACCCAGTACGAAGCCGTGGTCTGGGGATTCATGGAGGTCGTGACCTTTGGCCGCGCTCCAGGCAAAGCCGGAGAGTCGCTTTTGGAGCGCGGCCACCAGCAACTCTCCGGATTGAACGCCTGGCTGGAGCGTGAGCTGGGCGAACGTGAATGGTTCAACGGCCCAACTTTCGGTTGGGGCGACATCGCGGTCGTTCCGTTCTTGCTGGGTGCTCACTTCTATGGCGTTGACCCCGGGCCGGAAACGCGGCTCTATAACTGGCTGAAACGCTGCTTACAACGCGACAGCGTTGCGCAAACCGCCCAGGAGTTCAGCGATTTTTCCGCCTTGGCGGGTAATGCCGCAGCGGAAGCCTTGCGATCGGGAACTTATCAGCGTGAATACCGCGATCATCGACTGGAATGGATGCTGCGCTCTGGCGGCATCGAAATTCTGCAGGAAGGACTAGCCGTTGGCAACATCCGGTTTGGTACCGAGATTACCTGAGGCCTTGCGGTTCAAATAATCTGACTGTTTTGGAATGCAAATGAAAAAGCTCATCCCACAATACATTTAGGCTTTCGGAAAATAATACTTTTTCTACGGCAATCGCCCTTAGAGCGACGCAAACTCAAATCAGATCTCGACTGCCAGAATACGATCTATTGATTAGACATCAATTTGAGAAACCTTCCGCAGGACGATCGTAATAGACAGTCAACTTCATTGCAGTTTCCCAATCTGACCCCCGGTCGCTAATTCGCGGGCGTGTGTATTTTGGATCGAACGCGGTTTCCCGCCTCAAACCCGTACACTTTTACCCTCCCCCCCTCCATCTCGCGCGGCGGCGCGCTGGGAGGCGCAGGACTTCATGCGCACTTGTGTCGCTATAATGACGGGTTTTGGGATGTAAGCTTTTGTAAATGAACAGATGACGCACCCACTCCCTAACCATTACATGTGCGGGCGAGGGATGGATAGAATTCATGTTTATTTCCCCTGTATATAAAATGGTTGAGGGGTAGGTGCGTCATCTGTTCATTATCATGCAGTTAGGCGTCATAACCCGTCATTATCGCGACACAGGTGGGACATGGCTTACGCCCCGTGAGTGGTCTTGATCCTGAGCCCCATGAACACCCGGCCAACGCTGGTGCGCTTGTAACTGATGCCAGCTACATTGGCCTGGATGCGCTGTACGAACCCATTGATCGCTGGCAGCTTGTCCCCCTTGAACCCTTCGGTGGTCGCCCAGTTCTGGAATGAGGCGTAGGCGGACCGTGTGGTGAGATAGGGGCTACCGGGCACGAACGGGAACACCTCGGTACATTCATCGAGCCAGGCGAGCACGGGATCTGCGCCAAAGATCCATTCGGTCAGGGCCTGCGCGCATGAATGCGGGGTCGTGAAGTTCCTGCGGGCCACGAGCCGAGATGCGCCAGCCACCACCCAGGCGAGCAGCAGATCGGCCTCCTCCCGGGCAATGCGCTGACCAATATTCTCGATCCGCTCCTCCTTCGGAATTGTTCGGTTGAACGTGATCACCAGCAACCGGCGCTGCACGCCGCGATCGATCCCGCCCTGGAAGGCAGGGAGGTTGTTCGTCGCAAACAGGTTCTGGGCGATAGAGCGGAACTCGATCCGGCTTTTGTAGACGTCGCGCCCTTCAATGGGCTCACCGGTCACGATCGACTTGAACGTATCGGAAGCCACGGCCGCTGAGGAAAGTTCGTCGGTGGCATTGAGTAGCTTGCCGACCAGACCAATGACATGCCGCTCATCGCCCATGCGCGCGGCTGGAACCGAACAGATGGCACTCACCGGCAGCAGTCCGCGGGCCAGATCGAGGATCTGGCTTTTGCCGTTCTCCGCGGTCTGCCCGTAGAGGATGACGGCCTTGGGCTGGATGAGGTGGGTGGCATAGCCCAAGGCGGCAGCACCGCAGACCTCGGCGAGCAAGGTGACTTTGTCGTCGGCTTCGGGATCTCCAAGGAAAGCACCGCCCAGCAGCTTGGCGAGGAGGCTGCCTTCAGGCGGCTGCGCAGTGTTACCGCTTTGCCAGTGCCCTGGCAGGGTATGACGGCAGCGCATGGACGGATCATGCGGCGCGAGACTGGGCACGCCCTGCTCGTCGAACCGGATGAACCCCGAAGCACAATTGATCCCGATTGGCCGGCCAGCAAAGAACTCTGGCTCGGAGCACAGCGTGGCGCATTCATTGATGATGGAATCGATCCGCCCTTTGCCGAGCTTCACCCGTGAGGGCTCTCCGCTCGGCGTCTCGTACTGCGCGCCGTCATAGCGGTGCACAGCCATGCGCAGCAGGCGGTCGAGAACAGGCTGCCAATGGGTGCGCTCGTAATGCCAGAAGGTCCCTTCCGCATGGACAACCCGCCCTAGCCGTTCGGTGAGGTCTTCCCGGACCCGCTGGGCGAGCTCGACGTCCGAGCCAATGTAGACCTGCTTGGGTCCGGTGCTGCCTGATGCATCCGGCAGGACGGCAGCGGCAATCGCTTCCCTTACCGCTTGCTCCCCCTGATCACGCAGGACATCATTGAAGTCCTTACCCTCGGGAGGGGATGCCAGCAGAGCAATGAGCCCGCGCGCCTTGAGCGCGGCCATGGTGCGCTGCAACTGTCCGTCAGCCGTGCTACCCGGAATGTCGCCATCGCGTGCAACAATGACCTCGCTGCCTTCTGCCAGCGGTGCCTTGGCCATATTGCCGATCCCGAGGCAGGCCCAGGTCTCCTGACCGGTTGCCTGGGCTAACGACAGGGCGGTCACGATCCCCTCGCACAGAATAACTGGCGCCTTGCCCGGAAGCCTGACTGCCGACCGTTCGGCCCAGCCCTCCACCGCCTTGTTAGTCCGCTTGGAAGGGTGCAGAGGCGCCTTGTGACCGTCGGCAGTCAGATAGACCTGCTGCACAGCGAGCACTTCGCCAGCATCGTCCGTCGCAAGACCCACCAGTGCGCCATATTGCCGGATTGCTCCCTCGCGGTAGCGAATGGACTGAGGGAGCGGCATGGTGATCCCCCGGCTGCGCAAATAAATCTCCGCTGGCGTGCCCTGTGCCGGGCCAGACTGGACGATGATGTTCGCGACCTTGGCTGCAAACTCGGTCAGCGCCGAAGGCGGCTCGGCTGGCGGAGAGGTCGCGGTCTCGGGCTCTTCGGTAGGGACAGGTTTTCCTTTTGGCTTTTTGGACGGTCTGGGAGACTCTGGCAGGGGCGTGAGCCCCAGCCAGTCATCAGCCCACGCGCAGGCCTCCTTGAGATCACAGTGGCGAATATGCTGAACGAGTTCGAGTGCGCCGCCGCCTTTGGCCGCTTCGTGATCGAACCAGATGCCAGGCTGCGCGCCGCCAATGTTGACGCTCATGCTGCCCTTATTGCCGAAGCGCAGTTCATCGCGCGTCGACAGCTTCTTGTTGGGCGCGCCGAGCAGATTGAGCGCCAGTTCCTCCATCCGCTCGCCCAGCAGGCGAGCGGTGGTGCTGATACCGCCGTGAATGGCCGGACGGCGCGGTTTGTTAATATTGCCTTGGTTCAGCATTGGACCTCCGGCTTCACCGTGCACAGGGTGATCGGGAGTTTGGGGGCAGCGCTGCGGAGACACCTGAGCCATTCGAGTTCACGTTTAGGCAGGGTCTCGATGATCAGCACATTGCGGCGACCAATTGCTGCTTGTTGGCTCATCTGGTCATAGACATCGTAGACCGCCTCGCAGGCGATGATTGCTGCACAATTAGCCTCACGAATAAGGCGAGCCAGCATCTTCTTACCGAAGGCCTTTGGCCCCAGCGCCTGATGCAGATCATCGCCGATAAGGGCGATGAACGGCTCTGCCAGAACAGCGGGCAGTACCTCATGGTGGTCCTTGATGCCCTGCGGCACGAACACCATGCTCACGCCGTAATAGCGCACGGCCTGCATCACCGGGGTCAGATGCCGCCCACCCTGCTGGCACGCTGTCAGCAAGTGATCAGGCACTTTCAGTAGCGGGATCTCAACGGCCATGGAGGGCTCCCCGCGCTGCGGCAAATTCTGCCGTGTTGTTGAACACCTGGCTGGCCTCGTAGGCCTCGATGTCCTCGAGCCGGTAGATCACCCGGCCGCCGATCTTGATGTAGCGGGGGCCGCACCCGGCCCAGCGCCAACGCTCCAGCGTGCGGGGGCTGATGGTCCAGCGTTCGGCCAGATCAATTTGACTGAGATGTTTGACTGTCATTGTTCCTCCAACGGGGCCGCTTGTGGCCCACTCGGGAGGTGCCTGTTCAGACCGGGGGATGTCGTGGCCCTGGAGTGGGGATCAAATGCAGATTGTGGTGGGGGATCACTGGGGGATGGTTGGAGGATAGTGGGGGATCAGGGTGGGATGGCGTGGGATGCAGGTACTCATCATCACGCAGGATTGCAGCGATTCGCAGCGCGCAAATCCGTGAGATCGGGTGGGTTACTGCTGGGCGGGGATGGCAAGCCGGTATAGCCCGCGTCCATCTGACAAGATCAGCGTGTTCCACTTGTCGCCTGTGCCGAACAAATCCCGCAAACGATCCCCATCGGAGCCAACATGCTCGAGCAAGTCACGCCCGGAGCACCAAGGCTTACCAAGCATATGAGCGCGGTGCAGGTATTGGATAACGCCAGCTTGTTTGGGCCCCAGCGTGAACTTGCGATCGCGCAAATGCACTGCGCGATAATCAGCAGAATGGCCGAAGGGTCCTGTGCCATCTGAAGCGCGGGATGCTAACCATTGCCGTTCAACCCGCTCACGCTCGCCATGGCGAACCATAAGCTCATCGACTTTGGTCATTGTCTGGTCGCAGAAGAAATATGGGAAATGTCCCGCTGCCCCATCAGGCATGCTGAAGCAGGCGATCTGCACCTCGCCGTTGCGCAGAATGGTGACAGCATCAGACGGGTTGAGGTCGAGCATGCCACTATAGACCCGGCGCCTGGCATCGGTCGGAAGATGCGGCCCCGGCGGCACGGTCACCAAGGTTTGGGAATAGACAACAATCGACACCTTCAGTCTGGCGGTAGCGATCAGGTAAAGGATGTCCTGATCTGCCATCTCCCATGCCGCCTGGAGCTCAGAGAGAGTATAGAACTCCTTTGTTAGCAGGCGCATGGATCCCCCGGCGATTCGATGAAGTTGCCATTATGTTCCGCCAAGCAGATTTTCGCAAGGTTGCGCACACAGTCACATCCACAGCAAACAATCAGCTGCGTGAGGCAGATTTAGGGGTTACAGCCAACCCTAGGAAAACCATCAATGCCTGATTGAGGCGGACAATATCCTCATCGTCAATCCGGCCCACCCGTTCGCCAAGCTTTGCTTTGGAAACGGTCGCAACCTTGTCGACCATGATGCGGCTCGCTGACTTCAGACCGTTGCGGTCTTTCGGCTCGATGACGAGGCGGAACAAAGGTGCCTCAGTTGGATCGGTCGTCAGTGGACAGATTGTTATAGAGCCTGTGCCATCGAACACGTCATCCTGGATGATGACAACTGGCCTGGGTTTACTTGCATAATCTGCGCCGCCCGATGCTGTCCAAATCTCACCACGCTTCATGCATCATCCCAGTCAGAGATGGCGTCCACGAAAGATTGATCCTCTGCAGCATGCCCGCTCTTAGCAACAGCTAGAGCTTGCCGGTGCGCTTCGCTCTTGAAGCTGGCAGCCCGCACATCGGGAACCCAAATCTGGATCGGACGAAGCCCCATATTGCGCAGACGCATACGGTGCGCCTGCACCTTCGATCTTGATGAACGTGGCGGTGTCGTTGCTGATGCGACCATGGCCGCCTCCTTCGGTTGGTTACATGTAACCTACCATAGCCCAGCGCACGTTGCCACAGATTCTTTTGCAGGGCGTGCAATCTGAAGAACTGCAGCAAAACGAGGTTCAGCGGATGGTAAAGCACGCTTGATAACGAGGAACTTTGATTCCTCTTGCTTCCACAGTGCTGACAGAATGCCAAAATCCAAAAGATTCCCCAATCGAGAGATTTTTCAAAATTCTGATTTTATTGAGATTTTATGGTGAGCCCTGCTGGATTCGAACCAGCGACCTACTGATTAAAAGTCAGTTGCTCTACCGACTGAGCTAAGGGCCCCTGCCGTGCTTGCGGACGGGAGGCGCTCACCTAGGCATCGGGCGGCGGCGGGTCAAGCGG
>JACCDH011787305.1_pt1 | contig 54262 bp, 57 predicted proteins | sample 7442481 | NCBI WGS metagenome assembly JACCDH01 (sample SAMN15323433, study PRJNA562643) | freshwater metagenome | isolation source: river surface water | place: USA:Blue River Watershed | collected 2017-08-15
GGCGGGGGCAGCTCGACGCCCTGCTTGGCCATCTCGGCGCGGTAGAACTCGTCAGGGATCTGGATCAGCAGACCGGCACCGTCACCCATCAGCGGGTCGGCACCCACGGCACCCCGGTGGTCCAGGTTTTCCAGAATCTTGAGCGCCTGCGTCACGATGGCGTGGCTCTTGTTGCCTTTGATGTTCGCCACAAAGCCGACGCCGCAAGCGTCGTGCTCATTGGCCGGGTCGTACAGACCGGTTTGTTGGAAGAGTTCTTTGTCAGCAGCCGTCGTCATGGCGCACTCCTAGGGTTTTTACGCAGGTCAAGGAGTTTAATGCACTGCAGCATCCATGCCAACACAATTAATTGGGGTCAGATCCCAATTAATTAGGGCGTTGATTTGGCACCCATTTAATTGGGGACAGATTCAATCGGCAGGTTTTTTGAACGGCCGCCCGGCCTTGCCCGGCTGCAGCCGCCTTGACGTGCCCTGCTGGAGTTCACCCACAAAGTCTTCTGAGCCCAGCGCCCAGCCCGACAGTGCCGTGCGGGTCAGTTCGTCTTTCTGTGAGGTGGCCAAACCCGTCTTGACCCACTCGGCATACGCCGCCTCGCGGGCAAACGGCGTGTTGCCCAAGGCCCAATACAGTGCATGCAAGGTCACCAATTTGTCGCTCGCCTGCCCAATGCAGTGCCTGTGGCTGGACCAGCGGTAGTCCTGCGCCTGCTCCACCATGCCCGCACGCACCGGGTTCAGGTCGATGTAGACCATGCAGGCCAGCAGGTAGCGCTCGCTCTCGATCAGGTTGCTGCGGTAACGCCCCTCCCACAGGGTGCCGGTGCGTTGGTGGCGCAGGTTGAAGTAGCGCACATAGGCGCGGCCCACCGCCTGCATCATCATCGGCAGGCCATCGCCCGTCTCGGGTGTGGCCAGCAAATGGAAGTGGTTGTCCATGATCACATACGCATGGATCGCCACCTTGAAGGTGCGAGCATGCTCGTGCCAGAGGTCCAGCAGGCGCTGACGGTCCTGGTCGTCGCGCACGATGGGCTGGCGGTCGTTGCCGCGCTGGATGACGTGGTGCGGGTAGCCGGCAACGGTGAGGCGGGGAAGGCGGGCCATGGGACTTTCCTGGAAGCTGGCCTTCAGTTTAATTGGGATCTGACCCCGATTAAATGAGGGTATGCTGGTGCGGTGAGCAAGACTTCGATCCGAATCGGTGCCGGCGCAGGCTATGCCGGTGACCGCATCCCGCCGGCGGTAGAGCTGGCCCAGCACGGGCAGTTGGACTACCTGGTGTTCGAGTGCCTGGCCGAACGCACGATTGCGCTGGCACAACTCGAACGTCAGCAACACCCCGACAAAGGCTTTGACCCGCTGCTGGCCGAGCGGATGCGGGCCACATTGCCGACCTGCCTGAAAAAAGGCACGCGCATCATCACCAATATGGGCGCGGCCAACCCCTTGCAGGCGGGGCACGAGGTGCTGCGTGTGGCGCGCGAGTTGGGCTTGCCCGGCGTGAAAGTGGCCGTGGTGCAAGGCGACGATGTGCTGCCCCGTCTGCTGAAAGACGGGCTGGACCTGCCCCTGATCGACAGCGACGCCCCACTGGCCAGTTTGGGGGACCGCCTGATTTCAGCCAACGCCTACCTGGGCGCCGATGCCCTGGTGCCTGCGTTGCAGACCGATGCGCAGGTCATTGTGTGCGGCCGCGTGGCCGACCCGGCCATGTTCCTCGCCCCTTTGATGCACCACTTTGGCTGGGCCAGCAACGACTGGCCCCGACTGGGCCAGGGCATTCTGGTCGGGCACTTGCTCGAATGCGCGGGCCAGATCACGGGCGGCTACTTTGCCGATCCTGGCTTCAAGGATGTGCCCAACCTGGCGCGTCTGGGTTTCCCGCTGGCCGAAGTGCACGCCGATGGCAGCGCCCTCATCACCAAGGTGGCGGACTCGGGCGGCTGCGTCACCGTGGCCACCTGCACCGAGCAGCTGCTCTACGAAATCGAAAACCCCGCGCGCTACCTGCAGCCCGATGTGGTGGCGGATTTTTCGCAGGTGCGGCTGACGCCCGACGGGCCCGACCGCGTGCGCGCCACCGGCGCCAGCGGCGCGGCACGGCCCAACACGCTCAAGGTGACGGTGGGCTACCACGATGGGTTCGTTGGCGAAGGCCAGATGAGTTATGGCGGACCGGGTTGCGTGGCACGCGGTCAGCTCGCGCTTGAGCTGGTGCGCCAGCGCCTGCAAGACGCAGGCTTGGGCACGTACGAAGCACGGTACGAATTGATTGGCGTGAACAGCCTGCTGCCGCAAGTGCAGGCCAGTGCCGAACCGAATGAAGTGCGCCTGCGCGTGGCCGTGCGCACCCCCGCCCGGCGCGAAGCCGTGCTGGTGGCCAACGAGGTCGAAGCGCTTTACACCAACGGCCCGGCCGCGGGTGGCGGCGCCACGAAATCGGTGCGCGAGGTGGTGGCCGCAGCCGCCGTGCTGGTGCCGCGCGACTGGGCGCAAGCCACTTTCACTGTGCTGGAACAAGGAAAGAGCGCATGAAGCTGCGAGAACTCGCCCACACCCGCACCGGCGACAAGGGCAACCGCTCCACCCTCACCGTCATTGCCTATGACCACAAAAACTTTGCAAGGATTGAAGCGCAATTGACAGCCGAGCGCGTCAAAGCACACTACGATGGCAACGTGCAAGGCCGCGTTGAACGCTTTGCCCTGCCCCAGCTGGGCGCCCTGCAGTTCGTGCTGTACGAGGCATTGGCTGGCGGCGTCACCCGTTCGCTGGCGCTGGATGCCCACGGCAAGACCCTGAGCAGCCACCTTTTGAAAATCGACATTGAATGAACAGGAGACTCCAATGAACTTTCGCATCACCACCGTGCTGACTGGCCTGTTGATCGCCACCAGCGGCACCGCCATGGCCCAAGCCTACCCGAGCAAACCCATCAAAGCCATCGTGCCGTTTGCTGCCGGCAGCGCCACCGACCAGATCGGCCGCGCCTTCGCACAAAAGATGTCCGAATCGCTGGGCCAACCCATCGTCATCGAGAACAAGGCCGGTGTGAATGGCATGCTCGGCGCCGACGCCGTGGCCAAATCCGCGCCCGATGGCTACACCATCATGGTGGGCACCAACAGCACCAATGCCGCCCTCAAGAGCCTGAGAAAAACCTTGCCCTACGACCAGGACACGGCTTTTGCACCGATCGGCTACATGGGTTCGGTGCCGCTGATCGTGGCCGTCAACAACGACGTGCCCGCCAAGAACCTGAAGGAACTGGTGGCCATGGCCAAGGCCAAGCCGACGCAGCTGACGTTTGCCAGCGCCAGCACCTCGCAGCGCGTGTCCACCGAAGTGCTGATGAGCATGTCCGGCATCTAGATGACGCACGTGCCCTACAAGAGCGGCCCCGCCGCCATGACCGACCTGATCGGCGGTCAGGTCAACCTGTTCACGGCCGACTTTGCGGTGATGCTGCCGCAAATCAAGGCTGGCAAGATCCGTGGTCTGGCCGTCACGTCCACACAGCGCTCCAAAGCGATTCCTGAGCTGCCTACTGTCAACGAAGCGCTGGGTCTGAAGGACTATGAACTGATCGCCTACTTTGCCCTGTTTGCGCCTGCAGGCACACCTGCGGACGTGATCGCCAAGCTCAACAAGGCGCTGAACGCCGCCGCCACCGACAAGGACATCACGGAAAAATTCTCCGCGATCGGCTTTGAAACCGCCCCCGGCACCCCCGAAGCGCTGGCCCAGCGCAACAAGGCCGAAACCGCCAAGTGGGCCAAGGCGATTCGGGACGCGAAGATCGAGGCGGAGTAAAAATTCAGCGGACCGGGTAGCGGGCCTCAGCCAGCGCCTGTAGCCCAAACTCGGCCAACAGCGCCTCCAGCCGCTCGCGGGCGCTGCGCTTTTTCTGGCCGGTGTATTTGGCCAGGATCAGCTCGTTTTTCATGCTGTGCTCCCAGCCCACCAGCTCGGTCACGGTCACTTGGTAGCCCTGTGACTCCAGATACAGGCAGCGCAGCACGTTGGTGAGCTGGCTGCCCATCTCGCGGGTGTGCAGCGGGTGACGCCACAGTTCGGCCAGCGGCGTGCGCTGCAAATTGAGCGCCTTGCTCTGATTGAGCGCCCGGGCCAGTTCGGCCTGACAGCAAGGCACCAGCACCATGCAGCGGGCTTTCTTGGCCAAGCCGAAGGCGATGGCGTCGTCGGTCGCGGTGTCGCAGGCGTGCAGCGCCGTGACCACGTCGATCTGTTCGGGCAGCTCGGCGCTTTGGGTGGACTCCTGCACGCTCACATTCAAGAACCGCATGCGCTCAAAGCCCAGGCGCTGCGCCAGCTGACGCGAAGACTCGACCAGTTCGCTGCGGGTCTCGATGCCGTAGATCGTGCCTTTGCCCAGGGCCTTGAAAAACAGGTCGTAAATGATGAAGCCCAGATAGGACTTGCCCGCACCGTGGTCGGCCAGCGTCGGACCTTGGGGTGTGTCGGGCACTTCCAGCAACAGCTTTTCGATGAACTGAAACAGGTGGTACACCTGCTTGAGCTTGCGCCGCGAATCCTGGTTGAGCTTGCCCTCGCGTGTGAGGATGTGCAGCTGCTTGAGCAGCTCAATGGACTGGCCAGGGCGCACTTCGGGTGGCAGTTCAGGCGCGGCGGGCGATGGGCGTTTTTTCATGGCGTGGCATCCACGTCGAGCTTCTTCCAGCCTTGCAGGCCCAACTTCTCCATCGTCGCCATATTGGCTTCGTAGATGGTCTCGGCTTCCGGGAAGGCTTCCACCGCCCGGTCGATGCTGGCCTCGCGGATCAGGTGCAGCGTGGGGTACGGTGAGCGGTTGGTGAAGTTGGTGATGTCATCGGGCTTGGTGCCCGCAAACTGGAAGTCGGGGTGAAAGCTCGCGATCTGGAACTCGCCCTCCAGATCCAGCTCCTGCAGCACGCCGTCGGCCTCGTCCAGAAAATCGTTGAAATCCAGAAAGTCGCGCAGCAGGTGCGGCACGACCAGCAGAACCGTCTCGCGCTCGTCGGCGGGCAAAGCCGCCAGCGCTTTCAGCTCTTCGATCAACTCGTCACGCAGGCCCTCCAGGCCTTTGGCTTCGCTCACGGCATAGTGGATCTGGCCCTTGACGTGTGGGGCCTTGGCAAAGGGGCAGAGGTTCAGGCCGATCACGGCGCGTTCGAGCCAGCGCACGGTGTCGGCGATGGCGATGTCTTGGGGGGCGTCAGTCATGCTGCGATTGTGCCTTCAGCCTGCCTTGCAACAAGACCGCCAGCACCACCCCACCCAGGCAACACCCCACCGTCAGCAAAGGCGTGAGCTGCCACCCGCCCGCACGCGCCGCCAGCGCCGCTGCCGTGGGCGGCCCGATGAACTGCCCTACAGCCGAAAGCTGCTGTACCCAGCCCACGGTGGCGGCCACTTGCTGCTCGCCCGGTGCCAGGCGCACCGCCAAGCTGAACAAGGTGCCTGGCACCAGCCCGCCCACGCCCGAGAACAGCAGCACACCCGCATAGCGCAGCCAGGGCGCGCCATCGGTGAAAGTGGCAAAAGCCAGCGTGCTGCCCAGTGCCATGGCGCCAAAGCCCAGCCACAGGGTCGAACGCGGCAGCCAGCCACGCTGCAGCAGACGGCCCGAAGCCATGTTGCCCAGCATGTTGACGGCGGCGGCCAGCGCCGTGAGCACGCCCAGCAAAGCGCCACGCACACCAGCGGCCGCATAAATGGACGGCAGGAAACCCACCACCGCCAGCCACTGGCCCGAATACAAACCAAAACAGACGGCCACCAGCCAGGGGCCGCGTGCGCCCAGGGTGCGTTGCAGGCGCATCCAGATGCCCGCACCCGCTTGCACAGGCGCAGATGGATCGGCCGGAATGGTCCGCCAGACCCACACCGCCATGCCCAGCGACACCAGCGCAAACAGCCACCACCAGGCGCTCCAGCCCCAGGCCGGAATGAACAGCGGCCCCAGCAGCAGGGCCAGGGCCGTGCCGGTGGGCATGTAGGCGCCCCACACGCCCAGCATGCCCGCCAGTTGATGCGGGGGCACCAGACGGCGGATCAGCGCGGGCGCGGGCAGCGCCACCAGCAAGAAGCCCAGACCTTCAATGGCCCGCAGCACCAACAAGGCCTGCACCGAAGTGGCCAAACCACCGGCTGCACTGGCCAGGGCCAGCAAGATCAGCCCTCGCACCATGCTGCGCTTGAGCCCCATGCCGTCGGCCAGCAGGCCCATGAACACCGCCAGGCTCAGACCCGCCAGTTGGACCATGGACAAGAGAAAGCCCGATTGCACCAGGCTCAGGCCCAGCTCGGCCTGCAGCGCTGGCAAGGCGGGCGGCAGCTTGCCCACCTGCAAGGCCGCGACGCCGCCTGCGGCCACGACCAGCCAGGCGCCTCGCAAAGCGGCGCTGCTGCCCCTGTTCATAACAGGCGCGTCCCGGTCAGGCGCTCGTGTTCGCGCAGCGCAAAGCGGTCGGTCATGCCGGCGATGTAGTCGGCCACGGCGCGGTGGCGGTCATGGCGCAGTGCGAATTCGGGCCGCATCTCGCCGGGCTGCGCCAGGTAGGCGTCGAACAGTTCGCGCACCGCCTGCTTGGCCTGGCCCATGCGGCCCGTCACTTGCGGGTGGCGGTACAGGCTGGCAAACAAGAACTTCTTGAGCTGCGCGCTTTGCGAGTGCATCTCGTCCGAAAAGCGCAAGAGCGGCCCCGCCCGGCGCGCCTCGTCGGCAGTTTGAACGCCTGCCGCTTTGATCGCTGCGCGGGTGGTGTCGATCACGTCGTACACCTGGTCGCTGAGCATGCGGCGCGTGCTCTCGTACAGCCAGCGGCGCGGCTTGTCGGCCAGCTGCGGGTGCTCGGTCAGCGACTGCTGGCGGTAGCGCTCGAACAGCGGCACTTCCTGCATCTGCTCCAGCGACAGCAGGCCCGAACGCACGCCGTCGTCGATGTCGTGCGCGTTGTAGGCGATGGCGTCGGCCAGGTTGCACAGCTGCGCTTCCAGACTGGGCTGGGTGCGGTCCAGAAAGCGCCGCCCTACCCCACCAGGCTCTTGCGCCTCGATGGCTTCGGCATTGGCGCGCGAGCAGTGCTTGAGGATGCCCTCGCGGGTTTCAAAGCTCAGGTTCAGGCCGTCAAATTCGGGGTAGCGCTCTTCGAGCTGGTCCACCACGCGCAGGCTTTGCAGGTTGTGCTCGAAGCCGCCGTGGGCCTGCATGCAGTCGTGCAGCGCATCCTGTCCGGCATGGCCAAAAGGTGTGTGCCCCAGGTCGTGCGCCAAGGCCACCGCCTCGACCAGGTCTTCGTTCAGGCCCAGGGCGCGGGCAATCGAGCGGCCCAGCTGCGCAACTTCGAGCGAGTGCGTGAGCCGGGTGCGGAACAGGTCACCTTCGTGGTTGAGGAACACCTGGGTCTTGTAGACCAGACGCCGGAAAGCGGTGGAGTGGACGATGCGGTCGCGGTCGCGCTGGAAAGCGTTGCGCGTAGGCGCGGGGGGTTCGGGGTGGCGCCGTCCAAGGCTGAGCAGGGGGTGGCTGGCCCAGGGGGCCAGGCCGGTGGAGTTGATGCGCTCAGGCACAGCAGCGGTCGATCACGTCGCGCACCAGCGCATCGGGCGCGCCCATGGTGCGGGCCTGGCCCGGCGGGTCGATGACAACAAACTGGATGTCACCGCCCACCGCTTTCTTGTCCAGCCGCATGTGCGCGATGTAGTCGCCGGCATTGTCAGCGGCTTGCAGCACCGGGCCACGCACCGGCAGACCCGCACGTTCGATCAGGGCCTTGAGCCGCGCCACAAAGGCCGCGTCCACCTTGCCCAGCCGCTGCGACAGCTCGGCCGCCATGACCATGCCGCAACCCACCGCCTCGCCATGCAGCCAGGTGCCAAAGCCCAGACCGGCTTCGATCGCGTGGCCGAAGGTGTGGCCAAAGTTGAGGATGGCGCGCAGGCCCGATTCGCGTTCGTCCTGCCCCACCACCCAGGCCTTGATCTCGCAGCTGCGTTTGACAGCGTGCGCCAGCGCCGCAGGCTCACGCGCCATCAGGGCAGCGATGTTGGCCTCGATCCAGCCCAGAAAGTCCATGTCGGCGATCGGCCCGTATTTGATGACCTCGGCCAGACCGGCGCTGAGTTCGCGCTCGGGCAGGGTCTTGAGGGTGTCCAGATCGCAGACCACGCGCACCGGCTGGTAGAACGCGCCGATCATGTTTTTGCCCAGCGGGTGGTTGATGGCGGTCTTGCCCCCCACCGACGAGTCCACCTGCGACAGCAGCGTGGTCGGCACCTGCACAAAGGGCACGCCGCGCATGTAGCTGGCGGCGGCAAAGCCGGTCATGTCGCCCACCACGCCGCCGCCCAGGGCAAACAGCACGGTTTTGCGGTCGCAGCCCTTGGCCAGCAGGGCGTCAAAGATCAGGTTGAGCGTCTGCCAGTCCTTGTGCGCCTCGCCATCGGGCAGCACCACGGTGTGGACTTGTTTGTAGTGCGGCGTGATCGCGGAGCGCAGTGGCGCTTCGTACAGCGGGGCAATCGTGTCGTTGGTGACAATGACGGCGGCCTGCGCCTTGGGCAGGCCTGCAAAGGTTTCAGGCCGGGTCAGCAGGCCGGCGCCAATGTGGATGTCGTAACTGCGGTCGCCCAGCGCAATGGCGACTTTGGAGGTGGCGGAAGTCATGCCCCCGAGTTTAGGGCCTTCAGCCCGGACAGCACTGGTGCCGACACCAGGCCCGACACGTCGCCACCGAGCTTGTGGATCTCGCGCACCAAGGTGCTGCTGATGTGCTGCACATTCGCGCTGGTGTGCAAAAACACCGTGTCCACCTGTGGCGCGAGGTGGCGGTTCATGCCGGCCATCTGGGTTTCGTAGTCGTAATCGGTCACCGAGCGCAAGCCACGCACGATCACGCTGGCGCCCTGGGCTTTCACGAAGTCGACGATCAAGCCATCAAAAGGCATTGCCTTGACGTTGGGGCAGTCGGCCAGCGCGGCCTGCGCCAGCTGCAGGCGCTGGTCCAGGCTGAACAGGGTTTTCTTGTGCACGGCCCGCGCCACGGCAATGACCACGGTGTCGAACAGGGCAGCGGCACGGCGCACCACGTCTTCGTGGCCCAGGGTCAGCGGATCGAAGGTGCCGGAATACACGGCAATGACAGGACGGCTCATGCGCAAGGCCTCAGAAAAGGATGAGAACGATTATGCAATTCGGCGCAGCAGGTGGGCATGCACTGCGCCGGCCTTGAGGTGGCGCACCAATTGCAAGCCCAGTGGGGCCAAGGCCTCGTCTGCCCAGGCCACTGGCGCTTCCAGGTACACCCAGCCGTCCACCGGAACCAGGCGAGTCGCTGCTTTCAGGGCGGGTTCAAACCAGGGGCCGTCAAACGGCGGGTCCAGAAACACCACATCAAAAGCGCCCGGTGTCAGGCGCTGCATGGCACCCACCGCGTCGCCGCGCTGCACCTGCACCGCAGCGGCCTTCAGGCGTTCGGCCAGCGCTTGCAGATGTTTGGTCAATTCGGCGTCGCTCTCCAGCGCCATGACTTGTGCCGCACCGCGCGAAGCGGCTTCCAGCCCCAGAGCGCCGGTGCCGGCAAAAGCGTCTACGCAGCGCCAGCCGCTCAAATCCTGGCCCAGCCAGTTGAACAGCGTTTCGCGCACACGGTCGGGTGTGGGGCGCAGGCCGGGCTTGTCGAGCACCTTGATCGGGGTGCGCCGCCACTGACCACCGATGATGCGAATTTCGTGCGTGGCGGTGCCGCGCACGGGGGCAAGCGGTTTCTTGGCAGGGGGCAATGAAGACTTGGGACGCATGGGCGCGAGTGTACGTGGCCCACCCCCCGTTCCCAACGCCTTGCCCAAACGAAACGCCAGCCCCCTGCAGGGGGCTGGCGTGTGGCGGGTCACGGGTCACTGGCCCGGTATGCGAGAGCTTATTTGGCTTCGACCTTGGCGTCTTTTTTAGCTTCTTTGGCGGCCTTGTGGCGCGCTTTCCTGTCTTCCTTGGCCGCTTTGGCGTCGGCTTTCACATCGGCCTTGACCGCAGCTTGTGCCGGGGCTGCCGGGGCAGCAGCCGTCGCTGGGGCGGCGGGGGTGGCTGCCACAGCAGGCGTTGCGGGCTTGGCCGGGGTGGCCTGTGCGAACGCGCCAGCGGCAAAGCATCCGGCGATCAGGGTGGCGAGCAGCTTGTTCATGAGGGTCATTCCTTCATTTCGGGTTGTCAGTCCGGCACCTTGCCGGACTTGCAACTACAACGCGGTCTGTTTTGCACCTGATGACGCACACACGCTCAGGTTTGTAACGCGCTGTCACATGACCTGCATCAAGAAGCCATCACATCGGGCTTGGCGACACCGGCAAGCGCTCCTAGAGTGGCACCTGAAGACACAAGGAAACACCATGAGCACCTCTGACCACGACGTCCCCATTTCCCATTTCACGCATTGCCATGTGGGCATCTTGGCCCAGCTTTCGCGTCTGAACGAGCTGCCGGCTCTGCTGGGTCCGGCCGCGCTGGCGCGCAAGACGGCCGAACAGTCCATCGCCTTCTTTGGCAAAGGCATGTACGTCCACCATCAGGAAGAGGAAAAGGAGCTGTTCCCAGCGGTGCGCAGCAGCGCGCTTGCCGGCGCCGAGCGCCTGCGCGTGGAAGGGCTGATCGACCAGCTCACCGCGGGTCACCGTGAGCTTGAAGCCCTTTGGGAAAGCATCGCCCCCGGCCTGCACAAGGTGGCCAAAGGGCAGGACGCCACGCTCGATGAAGCCGCGCTCACGCGCCTGGTGCTGCACTACCGTCAGCACGCCTTGCTTGAAGAAAACGAGTTCTTGCCACTGTCCGAGACCATTCTGGGCCGCAACAGCAACCACATGGCCGCACTGGGGTTGTCGCTGCACATGCGGCATGTGCCGCACTTTGCGGCACACATCTGAGTTTTTTTGCCTTTTCCTCTTGCAGGTATCAGGGCTGGCCGCCCACCACCACCGTCACCATGCGTTCGGGTTGCAAGACCCGCGCAAACGCGCGGCGCACATCGTCCACCGTGACCTTGGCCATGTTCTCGCTCCAGCGGTCCAGGTAGTCCAGCGGCAAGCGGTTCCAGGCGATGCTGGCCACGTTGTCCAGCAGCTTGCGGTTGCTGTCGATGCGCAGCGCAAAGCCGCCGATCAGGTTGTCTTTGGCCGCCTGCAGCTCGGCCTCGGTGGGGCCTTGGGCCACAAAGTCTTGCACCACCTGGCGCGCCACACCGAGCGCCTGTGCGGCCTGATCGGGACGTGTTTGCAAGCCGACCACAAAGGCCCCAGCATGCCAAGCAGGCGAGAAACCGCTGTAGACGCTGTAGCTCAGGCCGCGCTGTTCGCGCACCTGTGCCGTCAGGCGCGAGGTGAAACCACCGCCGCCCAGAATGTGGTTGCCCAGCAGCAGCGCCCCAAAGTCCGGATCGCTGCGTTTGTAGCCCGGCTGCCCCATCAGCACATGGGCCTGCGCCGAATCGAAGGGCACACGCAAGGTTTGCGCCGCTTTCAGTGGGGGCACCTCTGGCACCGCAGGCAGGCTTTCGCATCGCCCTTGCGGCCACAGCGCCAGCAAGCGCGTCACCAGCGCATCGGCCTGTTGGCGGTCCACGTCACCCACCACACTGACCACCGCGCGGCAGGGCCGCAATGCCTGTGCATGCCAGCGCTGCATGTCGGCCACGCCGATGCGCTGCAGACTCTCAGGGGTGGAGCGCCAGCCATAGGGGTGGCCGCCATACACCGCTTGGGCAAAACGTTCTTGCGCCACGTTGCCCGGTCGGGTCAGTGACTCGCGCAGGGCGGCGGCCATTTTGTCGCGGTCGCGCAGCCAGACGGTCTGCGGGTAGGCCGGGTGGGCCATCTGGCGCGCCGCCAGTTGCACGGCTTTGTCCAGCAGTTCGGCGTCGCTCAGGCTGCGCAGCGAAAAGCTCAGGCGGTCGCCCGAGACCGAAGCACCCCAACTGGCCCCCAGGTCGGCCCAGGCCTCGCCCAGCTGGTTTTCGTTCAGGGCTTTGGCATACGGGCCTTGCCCGCCCGGCTGCGCGCGGATGCCGCTGGCCAGCTGCCCTGCGGCCACAGACGCCAGACCGGGCTTGTCGGCCGGGTCACGGCGGCTGCCCGCGTCCAGGTCGATCTGCACATCGACCATGGGGATGTTGCGGCTCTCGACCAGGTAAACCTGCGCGCCGCTGGCTTGCTGCCATTGGGTGATGGGCAACACGGCGTGGGCGGCCGGGGCCAGCCCCATCCACGCCACGCACAGCAGTGCAGGCCACTTCAGGTGTTTCAGGCGGTTCTTCATCTTCTGGGGCTTCCCGTTCGGTGTTCAGTGGCGTGCGCCGGGCACGGCGCGGCGCGTGGGGGCCTGGCCCATCGGTTGGGGCCGCAAAATGGCCACGGTGAGTGCGTCGTCACCGAAATACTTCTGGGCCACGGCCTGCACCTGCGCGGCTGTCACCTGGCGCAGCCTGGCGATCAGCTGCGTGCCGTGGTCGGGCGGCAAGCCCAGCGCCCAGGCCGAGCCCAGCTCGCGCGCCTGGTAGAACACCGAGTCAAGCCGGTAAACCTCGCTGGCCACCCACTGCGTTTTGACGCGCTGCAACTCGGCTTCGGTCACACCCGCGTCGGCCACATTCTTGACTTGTGCGCGCAATGCCGCCTCCAGGGCTTCGGGGCTGACCCCCTTGGCGGGCACACCATCGAGCATGAAGAACTGCGGGCCACGCCCCATCAGGCCATTGCCTGCGCCCACGCTGTCGGCCAGGCGCTTGTCTCCCTGCGCCAGCGCACGTTCGAGCCGGGCACCGCTGTAGCCGTCCAGCACAGCGGCGAGCACCGTGAGCGCCAGCGCGTCGTCGTGCTCGGGGCTTTTGTCCATCGAGGCCAGGCGCGGCACCTTGAAGGCCAACGCCACATAGCTTTGTTCGGCCGGGGCTTTGAGTTCGACCCGACGCACGCCTTTCTGGACAGGCTCTTGCTGCGGTTTGCGTTCGGGCACGGTCTGCACCGGCAGGTGGCCATAGTGTTTTTCGGCCATTTGCCGCACTTGCTCGGGGTCCACGTCACCGGCCACCACGACCACCGCATTGGCGGGGCTGTACCAGCGTTTGTAAAAATCGCGCGCGTCCTGCGCCGTCATGGCGTCCAGATCACTCATCCAGCCAACGATGGGGCGGCGGTAGGACGAGGCACTCAGGGCCATGGCCATCAGCGTTTCGTAGAGCAGGGCACGCGGATTGTCTTCGGTGCGCAGACGGCGCTCTTCCTTCACGACCTCCAGCTCTTTGGCGAATTCAGCATCAGGCCACTGGTTGTTCACCAGGCGGTCGGCTTCGAGCTGCATCACCGCCTCCAGACGGCTGGCCGGGATCTGCTGAAAGTAACCGGTGTAGTCCTTGGAAGTGAAAGCGTTTTCTCGACCACCCAGCGCCGCCACCCGGCGCGAAAACTCGCCTGGAGCCAGCCGCGCGGTGCCCTTGAACATCATGTGTTCGAGCACATGGGCCACGCCGCTGGTGCCATCCACCTCGTCCATCGAGCCCACCCGCACCCAGACCATGTGCACCGCCGTGGGCGCACGCCGATCCGGCCGCACCCACAGCGGCATGCCGTTGGACAGGGTGTAGGTGAAGGTGGTCTGGGCTGTGGCCACGGGGCGTTCGGGTGCTGCGGCGGGCTGGGCCAGCGCCTCGTGCAACGGCCAGCACAGCGCCGCCAGCAGGGCGAAGGAAAGGGGCAAGCGGGGTTTCATAAAATGGATCATCCCTGAAAACCGGACGGGAACCGGGCCGTCGCCCGAAAAACCCGTATCCAGTTTTGACCGCCGCCAGCCATGTTCAGTTTTTTCCGCAAAAAAGCCCCCGCCCCGACGCCCGACACGGCACCGGCCTCCACACCTCTACCGGCAGCGGCACCCGCACCCACGCCTGTGGCAGCGGCAACCCCGCCAGCGCCCCCCCGCCAAAGCTGGATGGAGCGCCTGAAAAGCGGTCTGCGCAAGACCGGCTCGTCGATTGCCACCGTTTTCACCGGCACGCAGATCGACGACACCCTGTATGAAGAGCTGGAAACCGCCCTGCTGATGGCCGACACCGGCGTGAAAGCGACCGAGCAGCTGCTGGCCGATCTGAAACGCCGTGTCAAGGAGGCCAAGGCCACCGACCCGGCCCAGGTCAAGGGCCTGCTGGCGGACGCGATTGCAGATCTGCTCGCACCGCTGCAGAAACCGCTGGAAATCGGCGCCCAGCAGCCCACCGTGATCATGGTGGCCGGGGTCAATGGGGCAGGCAAAACCACCTCGATTGGCAAACTGACCAAACACCTGGCCGACGACGGCCAAAAAGTGCTGCTGGCGGCTGCCGACACCTTCCGCGCCGCAGCGAAAGAGCAGCTGGCCGTCTGGGCCGACCGCAACACGGTCGAGATCGTCAGCCAGCAAGGCGGCGATCCGGCGGCCGTGAGCTTTGACGCGGTGAGCGCTGGCCGCGCCCGCGGCAAGGACGTGGTGCTGGTGGACACCGCCGGGCGCCTGCCCACCCAGCTGCACCTGATGGAAGAGCTCAAGAAGATCAAGCGCGTGGTGCAAAAGGCGGATGCCTCGGCTCCACATGAAGTGCTGCTGGTGATCGACGGCAACACCGGCCAGAACGCATTGGCGCAAGTCAAGGCCTTTGACGAAGCCCTGCAGCTGACCGGCCTGATCGTCACCAAGCTCGACGGCACCGCCAAAGGCGGCGTGCTGTGCGCGATTGCCCGCGAAAAACCGATCCCGGTGTACTTCATCGGCGTCGGTGAAAAGCTGGAAGACCTTGAAACCTTTGACGCCCGCGAGTTTGCGCAGGCCTTGCTCGCATGAACACCACCCCCCTCTCCGAACCGCGCCTGACTTCCCTCTCCCACGGCGGCGGCTGCGGCTGCAAGATCGCCCCGGGCGTGCTGTCGGACATCCTGCGCGGCACGCATGGACTGCCGGTGCCGCCCGAGTTGCTGGTGGGCATCGAAACCGCCGATGACGCCGCCGTTTACCAGCTCAACGACGAACAGGCCCTGATCGCCACCACCGACTTCTTCATGCCCATCGTCGACGACCCGTTCGACTTTGGTCGGATTGCCGCCACCAACGCCATCAGCGACGTGTACGCCATGGGCGGCACCCCCATCATGGCGCTGGCCCTGGTGGGCATGCCCATCAATGTGCTGTCCACCCAGACGATTGGCCGCATCCTCGAGGGCGGTGCCAGCGTCTGCAAGGCGGCCGGCATCCCGATCGCGGGCGGCCACACCATCGACTCGGTCGAACCCATTTACGGCCTGGTGGCCATCGGCCTGGTTCACCCCAGCCGCATCAAACGCAACGCCGACGCCCAAGCTGGCGATGTGCTGGTGCTGGGCAAACCCCTGGGCGTGGGCGTGCTGTCGGCCGCGCTCAAAAAGAACGCCCTGCCCCCCGAGGGCTATGCGCAGATGGTCGCCACCACCACCCGCCTGAACACCCCCGGCCCCGCGCTGGCCGCCCTGCCGGGCGTGCACGCGATCACCGACGTGACCGGCTTTGGCCTGGCCGGCCATGCGCTGGAGATGGCGCGCGGCAGCGGTTGCACCGCCGAGATCGACTGGCGCCATGTGCCCCTGCTGCCCGGCGTGCGCGAACTGGCGGCCCAAGGCATGGTGACCGGCGCATCGGGCCGCAACTGGGCCGGCTACGGCCAGGACGTGCAGCTGCCCAGCGACTTTGCCCCCCAGGACCAAGCCCTTTTGAGCGACCCGCAAACCAGCGGCGGCCTGCTGGTGGCCTGCAGCCCGGACAGCGTGAACCAGGTGCTGGCCACTTTCCGCGACCAGGGCTTTGGGCAGGCAGCGGTGATGGGCCGGGTTGCCGCAGGCCCGGCACGGCTGGTGATCGCCTGAGGCGCGAAAACAATGGGGATCTGACCCCAATTGTTCCAATTGTTTTCTTCTTGCCTTCAGCGCCTGTCCGCCCGGGCACCTGAAATGCCTGTAACGCCTTGTCACAGCCCGGGACGGGCACATTAGCACTCTCTACCCCTGAGTGCTAAAATGAACCCCATTGAAAGGAGTTCTGGAATGTCTATTCAATCTGGTTCCCCGTCCACCGCGATGACCCTGAGCAGCCCGTGGGCGATGGTGCCCTCTCTGGGCCACCTGGATGCCTACATCACGGCTGTGAACCGCATGCCCATGCTCACCCTTGAAGAAGAGCAGGCTGCGGCACGCCAACTCAAGGACAACAACGACCTCGAAGCCGCCCGCAAGCTGGTGCTCTCGCACCTGCGCCTGGTGGTGTCCGTCTCGCGCCAGTACCTGGGTTACGGCCTGCCCCACGGCGACTTGATCCAGGAGGGCAATGTCGGCCTGATGAAAGCCGTCAAACGCTTTGACCCGGACCAGGGCGTGCGTCTGGTGAGCTACGCGCTGCACTGGATCAAGGCCGAGATCCACGAATACATCCTCAAGAACTGGCGCATGGTCAAGGTCGCCACGACCAAGGCCCAGCGCAAACTGTTCTTCAACCTGCGCTCGATGAAGCAGGGCTTCAAGGCCGGCGCCGAAGAAGGCACGCACCGTGACACACTTTCGTCTGCCGAAGTGGACAAGGTGGCCAGCCAGCTGGGCGTCAAGCGCGAGGAAGTGCTGGAGATGGAAACCCGCATGTCGGGCGGCGATGTGCTGCTGGACCCGGCACCGTCGGACGATGGCGAGCAGGCCTTTGGGCCGATTGCCTACTTGTCGGACGCCAGCGATGAGCCGACGGCCATGATCGAGTCGCGTCAGCGTGACGTGCTGGCCAGCGATGGTCTGGCCGCCGCGCTGGCCAGTCTGGACGAGCGCAGCCGCCGCATCGTGCAAGAGCGCTGGTTGCAGGTCAACGACGACGGTTCGGGCGGCATGACGTTGCACGAACTGGCCGCCGAATACGGCGTCAGCGCCGAGCGCATCCGCCAGATCGAAGTGGCAGCCATGAAGAAGATGAAAAAGGCGCTGGCCGAATACGCTTGAGCCCACTGCCGCTTTCCTGACCCGGCCTAGGCCGGGTTTTTTCATGCCGCATGAACAGTAAGATCCATCCATTGCAGCACCACATACGAACGCCATGAACCCGATTGCCCGACGAACCGCCCTGACCAGCCTGCTGACCACCTTATTGCCTCTGCCTGCCCTGGCAGCCGATTGGCCCAGCAAAGCGGTGCACCTGGTGGTGGGCTTTCCGGCGGGTTCCAGCCCTGACCTGACCGCCCGCGCCCTGGCCGAGCCCTTGTCGCGCGCTCTGGGTCAGCCCGTGGTGGTGGACAACAAGGTGGGCGCAGGCGGCAACATCGCAGCCGACGCGGTGGCCAAGGCCACCGATGGCCACACCCTGGGCCTGATGATCAACGGCAACATGACGATTGCCCGCATCCTCAACCCCAAAGTCAGCTATGACCCGCTCAAGGACTTGGTCCCGGTCAGCCTGATCGGCACCGCCCCCTTGCTGCTCACGGCCCCGGCCGGTAGCGCAGGCGACACGCCCGCGCAGTGGCTGGCGCAAGCCCGCCAGGCTGGCAGCAAGCTCAGCTATGGCTCGCCGGGCGTGGGCACGGTGGCACACCTGGGCATGGAACTGCTCAAGCAAAAAGCGGGCATCGACCCGGTACATGTGCCCTACCCCGGCAACCCGCAAATCATCAACGCCATGCTGGGCGGGCAGATCCAGCTGGCCCTGCTGCCGCCAGGTCTGGCCATGACGCAGGTGCGTGCGGGCAAGCTGCGCGCCGTGGGCACCACCAGCAGCGGCCGCAGTGCGCTGGTGCCCGAGGTGGGCAGCCTCAGCGATGCAGGGGTGAAAAATTACCAGCTCGAAATCTGGAACGCGGTGGCCGCTCCGGCCAGCATGCCTGCCGCGCAGGTTCACAAGCTGTCGGCCATCGTCAGCGACATCGTGCGCAGCCCGGACATGCGCCAGCGCCTGTTCCAGCAAGGCTGGCAGGTGGTCGGCTCTTCGCCCGAAGGCCTGAAGAACCGCATCGAAGCCGACACGAAGGCGCTGGGCGACATCATTCGCCAGCAGAAGATCGAGCAGAACTGAACCGGGCGCAGCGAATCAGGCCTTGTCCATCGTGCGGCGGGCGCGGCGCACGATGTAGCACGTCGCGTCGCAAGGCGACTCGCGTTCCCAGCGCTGGCACACCGACTCCACCCACGGTCCTTGCGTTTTCGAGGCGTCATTGAGCCAGTTGGCCACCGAGTTCTGCACATAGCGGCTGGGGTCGGCGCGCAGGGGCTCCAGCAAGGCCAGCGCCACTTGCGGCTCGGCCTGCAAGGCCTTGATGGGCGCGCACCACACCCCCTTGGGCCGGGTCAACTCGCAGGCAAAGCGGCGGATGTTCTCGTCGGCATCTGTCACCCAAGGCTGCAGCAAAGCCAGCGCGGCATCCAGATCGGTCACCACCCCGTCGCGCACGGCCATCCAGGCCATCTCGCGCACACCAAAATGCGGGTCGGCGGCAAAGCGCTGCTGCGCCTGTAACTGCCGTGCCAGTGGCCAGCCGCTGTAACGCACCCAGTCGCTGGCCCAGCCGCGCGCCACATCGCTGGGGTGCGTGGCCAGCCGCTGGGCCACGGCATCGGGCTCGGTGCTCTGTGCAGTCAAGCCGTGGAGCGCGTGCGAAATCAAGCCGTGGCGCTTCATGGGCTTGAAGCTGGCCAGCATGGCCAGCGTGTCCTGCAGGCGCTCGTGCGCAGGGTCCAGGCCCATGTCCAGCGCCACAGCGGGCAGCAACTGCTGCAGGTCAATCGCCAGAAACTCGTTGAGGTTGGCAGTGGGCACGGCCCCGGCATTGAGGGCCTGCAACACCTCGTCGGGGATGAGCGCGATGCGCACGGCACCCTTGCGCCCCAGCAGGTGGGCATGCTGCGCGGCCACCGGCCGCAGCGCAGGCGCCAGGTTCACAAGCCCTTGAGCAGCAGGCGGGCATCGTCGGCCACGGCCTGGGCACCGCTGCCGTAGCGGCTGAACAGGCGCAGGCGGCCCATCGGATCGTACAAGTAGCTCTGAGCCGAGTGGTCCATGGTGTAACTGGTGGCGGTCTTGCCCTCCACCTTCTTGGCGTAGATCTTGAAGTCCTTGAGCAGCGGCTGCAACTGCTCGGGCGTGGGGCGCAGTGCCACAAACGAGGGGTCGAAGTTGCCCATATAGGCCTTGAGCAACTCGGGCGTGTCGCGCTCGGGGTCCACCGTGATGAACACGGCCTGTAGCTTCTCGCCGTCGACGCCAAGCATGCGCCGCACCTCCAGCAGCTCTTGCAACGTGGTCGGGCACACATCAGGGCACTGGGTGTAGCCAAAGAACATCACCACCACCTTGCCCGCAAAGTCCTTGATGCTGCGAATCTGGCCGTTCTGGTCGGCCAGGGCAAAATCGCGTGCGTAGTCGGCACCGGTGATGTCCACGCCCTTGAAGGCGGGTTTGTTGGGGCTGCAGGCGCTCAGGCAAGCCAGTGCAGTGGCGGCCAACGCACCCAGGAATTGACGCTTGATCATGCACACCTCAGAACAGATAGTGGTCCACGAGCAAGGCGGCAAACAATGCGCTCAGGTGGATCAGTGAAAAACGGAAAGTCTTGCGAGCCAGTGCATCCGAGTAGTTGCGCCACAGGGCCACAGCGTAAGCAATGAAGCCCAGATTGAGCACGACGGCAAAGAAGAGGTACAGCCAGCTGCTCATGCCGTACATGAACGGCATCAGACAGCCCGCCAGCAGCACCAGGGTGTAGAGCAAGATCTGCAAACGGGTGAATTCATTGCCGTGCGTGACCGGCAGCATGGGCAGGCCCGATTTGCGGTAGTCCTCTACCCGGTAGAGCGCCAGCGCCCAGAAGTGCGGTGGCGTCCACAGAAAGATGATCAGGAACAGGATCAGCGCCTCGGGGCCAACTTCGCCGGTCATGGCAGCCCAGCCCAGTACCGGGGGCATGGCCCCACTGGCCCCACCGATCACAATGTTTTGTGGCGTGAGCGGCTTGAGGATCACGGTGTAGACGATGGCGTAGCCGACAAAGGTGGCAAAGGTCAACCACATGGTGATGGGATTGACCAGCACGTACAAAATGGCCGAGCCGATGGCGCACAGCACCGCCGAGAACACCAGCGCCTGGCGGTCACTCAGCTCGCCCTTGGCCGTGGGCCGCCAGGCGGTGCGCTTCATCTTGGCATCGATGGATTTTTCAACCAGGCAGTTGAAGGCGGCCGCAGCACCCGCCACCAACCAGATACCGATGCAGGCCCACAAGCCCAGCAGCCACTGCCCGGCATCGGGCACACCGGGCACAGCCAGCACCATGCCGATCAAGGCACAGAAAACAATGAGTTGAACCACGCGCGGCTTGGTCAGCGCATAAAACTGGCGCCAGACCGGCGGCGTGGACAGGACAAAGGCAGAGGTCATGCAACAGGCCTTGAAAATGAATCCAGATCAGACCCAGAGGTCTTGATCACTACAGGAGAAGAACGACTTAGCGCCAGGCTCCAGACCAGCACCACCACCAGGGCGCTGGCGCCACCGGTGTGCAGCACTGCACCTAACAAGGGCCAACCCAACACCACGTTGGACAGGCCTGTCATCCATTGCAACGCCAGCAGCGCCAGCAGCCACTGGCCCTGGCGCACCAGGCCCGCCGCCATGCGCAGGCGCCAACCGGTCCAGCCCAAAAGCGCCAGCACTGCATAGGCCATGCTGCGGTGCACATAGTGGATAGCCGTAAGCGCCTCAAATGGCAGTGGCTGACCGTCGGCGGCATGGCCCAGTTCACGCCAAAGCGCAAAACCTTGCCAGTCCATGCGAGGCCACCACTGGCCCTGGCAGGTTGGAAAGTCTCTGCAGGCCAGTACCGCGTAATTGGTGCTGACCCAGCCACCCAGAGCCGACTGCACCAGCAACAGGACCAAAGACAGCCACAGCAACGCGCGAAGACCCACAGGCACCGGCACACTGCGCCAGCCTTCATAGCGCACCGCCTGCAGGCAAAGCAGCGCCAACAGACCCATGGCCAGCAGCAGGTGCAGCGTGACGATGGCAGGGAACAGCTTCATCGTCACCGTGAGCGCACCAAACGCCCCTTGCAGGCACACCCACACCAGCGTGAGCGCTGGCCACAAAGGGTGAACCGCATGGACGTGGTCACGACGCCAGACGCGCAACGTCCACAGCGTCAGCACCGTGATGAGCACGCCCACGCCGGTGGCCATGTAGCGGTGCACCATTTCGATCCATGCTTTGCTGTGGGTGACTGGCCCAGTGGGCATTGCAGTTTGCGCGGCATCGATCTGTTGTGCTGCACCCAAGGGGCTGGCGCTGCCGTAGCAGCCGGGCCAGTCCGGGCAGCCCAGGCCTGAATCGGTCAGACGGGTAAACGCGCCCACCAACACCAGCTCGAAGGTGAGTGCCAGCGTCAGCCAGGTCAGCGCCTGCAAACGCCGCGCATGGCCTGCATGGCGGTGCTTGTGCCAAAACCATGCGAAAGGCAAACCTGCCACGAGCAGGCCCACGCCCATCAGCTCCAGAGCGGGTGCCAGGTTGTACAACTGTACCGACATGCCTCAGCGCCCCGCAGTGTCCCAGGAGTTGGAGGCGCGCAGCAAGCGCTCCAGATCGCGTTTGACCTTGGAGGCTTTTTCCACGTCCAAGTGCGCAGGCATGCGCATCATCCAGTTGCCCATGGGGTCCACCAGGTAGAGGTGGTCCGGCAACTGCTGGCCTGCCGCCGGGGCCAGCCAGGCCTGCAGCGCCTCTGGCGCCACGCGCAGGACGGTGGCTTGCGCCAGCGCCGGTTGCAAGGCTGCGGGCACAGGCGCGTCGTCGGAGACCAGCCAGACACGGTCAATTCGGTCTTTGTCCTTGCCCTGCATTTCGCGCAACTGGCGTTGGAAGTACAGGTTCTTCTGGCAAGCCTCGTCGCAGGCACCACCAGCCACCGCCACGATCAGCCATTGGCCCTTGAGTGATGTCAGCGGCACAGCGCCGCCTTGCAGGTCTTTGGCCTGGACTTGCGGCAAGTCGCGTGAGGGCTGAATCAACTCGGCCTGGCTGCGTGTGCTACCCATGGGGCGAATAAAGTAATAGGTGATGTAGGACGCCACCACCGGCGCGAGGCACACCAGCAACAGCACCAGCATCTTCATGCGGCCACTGCGGGTGCGATGGGCATCGGCCAGACCCACATCTGAGGGACTGGGCAAATCGTGCACCGTCATGGCCAGAGGCGCATCAACGGTTTTTAAGTTTTCGGCGGGGTTGGACAATTTGGAACCAGACATAAACAAGGGCGATCAGGGCGCACAGGCCAAACCACTGGAATGCGTAACCGTAGTGTTTCTCGACACCGCTGGCCACTTGTGGCCAAGTGCGTTGCAAGCCCTGGTCATCGGCATCCGTCTGCTGGATGCTCAGCATGGGCATCGCCAGGCGGGTTTGCAAGCGGTAGTCGTCAAAGACCAGATTTTGCCGTATTGGCCCACGCTCCACCTCGCCAAAGTCATAGACCTTGCTGGGCCAAGGCAGCAAACGACCTTGCACCTGCACTTCGCCGCTGGGGGTGTCCACCTGGGGCAAGGCAGTACGGTCCTGAAAGTGGCGCGGCACCCAGCCGCGCTGCACCAGCACCACAACATCTGAGCCTTGCAGATGCAAGGGGGTAAGCACATAAAAACCTGGTCGACCATGCATTTGCCGGTTGTCCAGGTAGACCGTATGTTTGTGCAGCCACTGGCCCTGCAAGGCCAGTCGGCGGTACAGCAGGGTCTCTGGGGCAGCGCTGCCCACCTCCAATGCGGCCAGAGTACGGCCATCGAGAACAGCCAAAGCGGCTTGGTCAGCACGGGCCTGGGTGATGGCCTCTTTTTGCGCTGCCCGACCCAGTTGCCACCGGCCCATGACGGCCGTGATGGCCACCCCCGCCACTGCGGCCAGCAAAATCAACATGCGCCCCCATGTCCAATGGCCGGTCCTCATCGGATAATTCCGTTCATGAAAATCCTTGTTGCTTTGGCCTTTGTCGCCATTCTCGGCTCCCTGGCTGCGGCCCTGGTGTACATGATGCGCAGCCCCAAAAGCAGCGACAGTGGTGAGCCGCTGCCCAAGAAAGGCAGCATGGCCACAGCGCTGGCGTTGCGGGTGGGCTTTTCCATTTTGCTTTTCTTGCTGGTGCTGCTGTCTTGGAAGATGGGCTGGATCAAGCCAACCGGCATTCCCATAGGCGCCTGAGTTTTTTGCCACGCCTCAACAAAAAAGCGCCCAAGGGCGCTTTTTTGTTGCAGTCAGCCAGACATCACATCCAGTACACCAGGATGTACAGACCCAGCCAAACAACGTCCACAAAGTGCCAGTACCAGGCGGCGCCTTCGAAACCGAAGTGGCGCTCGGTTGTGAAGTGGCCTTTTTGCAGGCGCAAGGTGATGAACAGCAACATCAGCATGCCCACGAACACGTGGAAACCATGAAAGCCGGTCAGCATGTAGAAGGTCGAACCATAGACGCCCGATGACAGCTTGAGGTTCATGTCGCTCCAGGCGTGGGCGTATTCGTAACCTTGCACAAACAGAAACACCACGCCGAGCAACACCGTCAGCCACATGAACTTGATGGTTTTGCCGCGGTCACCGTGCTGCATGGCATGGTGGGCGATCGTCAGGGTCACGCCCGAGGTCAGCAGCAGCGCGGTGTTGATGGTGGGCAGCCAGAACGGGGTCATGGTCTGGAAGGGCTCGATGATGCCGGCCGGCGATGTGGTGGCACCCGCAGCCAGGGTGGGCCAGATGGCCTTGAAATCGGGCCACAGCAGGGCGTTGTCCAGGCTGCCCAGGGCAGGCACAGAGTGGCTGCGTGCCCACCACAGAGCCGTGAAGAACGCACCGAAGAACATCACTTCAGAGAAGATGAACCAGGTCATGCTCCAGCGGTAAGACAGATCGATCTTGTGGCTGTACAGGCCGCCCTCGCTCTCGGCGATGGCGTCCTTGAACCACTGGTACAACACCACCAGCCACCAGGCCAGGCCAAAGAACAGGGAGTACATGCCCCAGCCGGAACCATTGATCCATTGGCCAGCGCCCAGGATCACGAAGAACAGGCCGATGGAGGCCATGACCGGATGTCGCGACTCGTGCGGGACGTAGTAGTAAGGCGTGATGCCGTGTGCGGTAGAACTCATGGGGACTCCTGCTCTCTTTTTATGAAAACTCAAATCTCGGGGTTAAAGACCAGTGGGTTGAACCACCGCCCAATTGACCAGGGCAATGAGCCCCAGCACAAAAAACAAGGCCATCAGAATGCCCACCACGATGATGTGGAAGGGATTCAACTGCTCGGTATCTTGCTGATAATCCGCTGCTTTGCGGATCCCCAGAAAGGACCACAGCACAGCCATCACAGTGCGCCAGAGCGAGCCGGGGCGCGGACGCTTTGCCAGGGGCGCATTCATGAGCCCTTCTCCTGCATCAAGACTGGCGCATTGGCTGCCACAGGGGCAGCGGGTGTTTTGCCACCCACCTCAAAAAATGTGTAGGACAAGGTGATGGTTGTCACATCTTTCGAAAGCTTGGGGTCAATCACAAAAGCCACTGGCCACTGCTTCTTCTCACCTGGCTCGAGCGTGTACTGATTGAAACAAAAACACTCGAGCTTGTTGAAGTGGCTCGCCGCCTGGTGCGGCGCATAACTGGGAATGGCCTGCGCAGCCATCCGGCGGTTTTGCACATTCTGGAACTCGTACATGACTGTGGCCAACTCACCCGGATGCACCTGCACCGAACGCTGCTGCGGCTTGAACTCCCAGGGACCGCGGGCATTGGCATCGAACTCGACCGTGATCAAGCGACTGGTATCGACCTGGGTGTTCACCGGTTTTTGTCCGGTGGCAGCCCCCAAACCAGGTACTTGACGTTCGGAAATGGACAGAATGTTGATGCCCGTGACTTCGCAAATGTGCTTGTAAATGGGGATCAGTGCGTACCCAAAGCCGAACATTCCGGCCGTGATCACGGCCAGTTTGCCCACCATTTTCAGGTTATCCGCGCGCAGCCCCATGGCTTATTTGCCCAACCAAATCATCTTGATCATGAAACCAACAAAAAACGTCACTGCCACAGACGCCAGGATCAAACCCAGTCGGACATTGTTTTTCTTGTCTTGCTCAGTCATGTCGGCTCACCAGAATGTCAACCAATCACACGGGTCGCGCTGGCATCCAGCTTGGGTGGGTTCTCAAAGGTATGGAACGGTGCCGGCGAAGGCACTTCCCATTCCAGACCTTCAGCGGCTTCCCAAGGCTTCTGGGTGGCCTTGGCACCTTGGCCACGCATGGCTGGCACAACGATGAACAGGAAGAAATAAACCTGTGCAAAACCAAAGAAGAACGCACCGACCGAAGCCACCATATTGAAGTCCGTGAACTGCATCGGATAGTCGGCGTAGCGACGAGGCATGCCAGCCAGGCCCAGGAAGTGCATCGGGAAGAAGGTGACGTTGAAGGAGATCAATGACCACCAGAAGTGCAGCTTACCGCGCGACTCGTTGTACATCACGCCCGTCCACTTGGGTACCCAGTAATAGAAACCGGCGAACAAGGCAAACAGCGAACCAGCCACCAGCACATAGTGGAAATGGGCCACCACGTAGTAGGTGTCCTGCATCTGGATGTCGATGGGTGCCATCGACAAGATCAGACCGGTGAAACCACCCATGGTGAAGACGAAAATGAAGCCCACCGAGAACAGCATCGGCGTTTCAAAGGTCATCGAGCCTTTCCACATCGTGGCGATCCAGTTGAAGATCTTCACGGCCGTCGGCACAGCGATCAGCATGGTGGCGTACATGAAGAACAACTGACCCGTGACCGGCATGCCCGTGGTGAACATGTGGTGCGCCCACACGATGAACGACAGGATGGCGATGGAAGAGGTGGCGTACACCATGGAGGCGTAGCCAAAAAGTTTCTTGCGGGCAAACGCCGGCACGATCTGGCTGATGATGCCGAAGGCCGGCAAAATCATGATGTAGACCTCAGGGTGACCGAAGAACCAGAAAATGTGCTGGTACATGACCGGGTCACCACCACCAGCGGGGTTGAAGAAGCTGGTGCCAAAGTGGCGATCGGTCAGCGTCATCGTGATGGCGCCAGCCAGCACCGGCATCACGGCGATCAGCAGGTAAGCGGTGATCAGCCAGGTCCAGGCAAACATCGGCATCTTCATCAGCGTCATACCGGGCGCGCGCATGTTCAGGATGGTCACGATGATGTTGATCGAGCCCATGATGGACGAAGCACCCAGGATGTGCATGGCAAAAATGCCAGCGTCCATCGAGGGGCCCATCTGCAGGGTCAGGGGGGCGTACAGCGTCCAGCCGGCAGCGGGGGCACCACCGGGCATGAAGAACGAACCAGCCAGCATGATGCCTGCAGGAATCATCAGCCAGAAGCTGAAGTTGTTCATGCGGGCAAAGGCCATGTCGGAGGCACCGATTTGCAGTGGCAGCATCCAGTTGGCGAAGCCCACGAAGGCCGGCATGATGGCGCCGAACACCATGATCAGACCATGCATGGTCGTGAACTGGTTGAACAGCTCGGGATTGACCACCTGCAGGCCCGGCTGGAACAGCTCGGCACGAATCAACAGCGCCAGAACGCCACCGATCATCAGCATGGTGAAACTGAACAGCAGGTACAAGGTACCAATGTCCTTGTGGTTGGTCGCAAAGACCCAGCGACGCCAGCCCGCAGGCGCGTGACCGTGGTCGTCGTGCGCGTGATCGTGGTGATCGAGAACAGCACTCATCTTGACTTCCTCTTTTCTAAATCTGCGGTACTGGCTTATTTGCGGGCAGCCAGCACTTCAGCCGGCTGCACGATTTGCCCGGTCTTGTTGGACCAGTTGTTCTTGGTATAGGTGATCACAGCGGCAATATCGGTATCCGACAGTTGCTTCCATGCGGGCATGGCACCACCGGCTTGACCGTTGAGCAACACTGCAATTTGCTTGCTCTTGTCAGCATCCAACACCACGGCAGAACCGTCCACCGGCTTGATCGGGCCAGCACCCTTGCCGTTGGCCTGGTGGCAGGCTGCACAGTTGGCCGCATAGACTTTTTCGCCACGCTTAGCCAGATCGTCCAGGACCCAGACTTTGGAAGGGTCGTCTGCCTTGGCGGCCATTTTCTTTTTCTCGGCCTCAGCCCATTTGGAATAGTCTTCAGCGCTAAGCACCTTCACATGGATAGGCATGTAAGCGTGCTCTTTGCCACACAACTCGGCACACTGACCGTAGAAGTCGCCTGTCTTTTCGGCACGGAACCAAGTGTCGCGGACAAAACCGGGAATGGCGTCCTGCTTGATGCCAAACGCGGGCACCATGAAAGCATGAATCACGTCGTTGGCCGTGGTGATGACACGCACCTTCTTGCCCACAGGTACCACCAGAGGGTTGTCCACCTTCAGCAGGTAATTGTCACCTTCAGGCTTGCCGGCATCGGACATGGCACGCTGAGATGCATCAAGGGTAGAGATGTAGCTCAAGCCCTCGCCTTCACCTTTGAGGTAGTCGTAACCCCACTTCCACTGGTAACCCGTGACCTTGACAGTCAGATCGGCATTGGTCGTGTCTTTCTGGGCCACCAGAACCTTGGTTGCGGGCAATGCCATCGCAATCACGATCAGGAAAGGGACTGCCGTCCAAAGGATTTCAACCGTCACCGACTCACTGAACGAAGCCGGCTTATGCCCCAACGATTTGCGGTGCTTCCAGATGGAATAGAACATCACCGAGAACACCGCAATGAAAATCACAGTACAGATGATTAGCATCATCCAGTGCAGCCAATGTTGCTGCTCAGCGATCTTTGTGACCGGGGGAGCAAAGTTCAGCTGATTGACAGCCGGGCCACCCGGCAGGTCATTGACGGCATGGGCTGCCGTCGAAAGCAACGCGCCCAAGGCAATTCCCGCAAAGGACAGCAGCGAAGCCAGTTTTCTGGAAATGTTCTTCATGGTTCTCACAAACTTCCAAGTCTCGGTTAGATCCCACACCCACGGTTCCGCGTCTTGCAACCCGAAACCCGTCCTCACGCGTTGCGCAAGGCCTGTCTGATTTCCCCCGCCAGCACCTGGCGGAGTTCGGGCCGCACAAAACGGCCCACTTCCATTTTTCGCCCCCTGCCTGACAACTCGATCAGGCTGTTCTCGCCGGCCTTGGGTTCAACACGAACCCATTGCCGCTCGAACTCGGCCCGCTCACGGCGGCCTGCAGTTTCGCGCTCCACCACCAGGCTTGTGCCGTGCAGGGAGATCCATTCACCATCAGTGGCATGGCGGGCATAGACCACAAAGGCCCAACCCACCAGCAGCAACTCCAGACCGGTGAACCCGATCACGAAAAGCGCCCCCTGAAACCAGAAGAACAAGCCAATCGTCAGCGACACGCCGCAGAGCATCAGGTACACCCGCAGCAATTGCACAGGTGAAACCGAACAGTTGCGCCGCAGCCGCCAGCTCACACTGGGACCCGACACCTGAGCAAACTGGTAAGTCGGATGAGACACGAAACAACTTTCAAAAACCCTACGGCCGCCCAAATGGCAGACGGATGAAATTCGCGAGGATTTTAGCCCACTTGTGTAGGGGCTTTGATATTTCTCAAAGCTTACGGCTGGGCGGGGGACCTCTGCGCCAGCATTTGACGCATGTCAGCCAGCCCGATCTGGCTCTCTGGCAGCATCTTGGCGCGGTTTTGTGGTCGCAGTGCATGGCCGTAAATGACTTCAAAAGTCAACTTCAGCCGCCCTTGCGCGTCTCGGTCGCACCGATCGGCCAGCGCCTGCAACCATTGCGATCGCCAGCCCCGCCCACGCAATCCGGCAAAACGTCCGGCATGCTGGTTGCGTCCCAGTTCACGCAACTCCTGCAGCAATCGCTCGGGCGTCTCAAAGGTCAAGGTGATGCGCTCCATGTCCATCACCGGCTCGGCAAAACCGGCCTGCACCAGCATGTCGCCCCAGTCGTGCATGTCGGTGAACTCGTGCGCGGGCGCAGGCCAGCCCATGACCGCATGCACCGAACGCAGCTCGCGCAGGGTGTCTGGCCCCAGGCAGGAAAACATCAGAAAACCATCGACCGCCAGCGCCCGGTGCCATTGCCCGATCAGAACCTGGGGGTCGGCCACCTGGTGCAGCAGCATATTGGCCCAGACCATCTGCACCGCCCCTGCCGGAGGCTGACCTTGCTGAATTTTGGGCCCGGACCAGCGCGAGGGCTGCCACCAAGAGGCGGTCGTCTGGGCCTGCAAGCTGGCGGCCTCGTCGGCCTGCCCCGCCACCTGCCAGACAGCCGACTGCGGATATCGCGCACGCAGCGCCTGGTGCGACTGCACCCCGCCGCGCCAAGGCTCCCAATCGGCCCAGGCCTGGGGCTGTAGCACGATCAGGTCCAGCCTTTCTTGCATGCGCCGCGCCACTTCTTCATGCAGCCAGGGCGATGCACGCAAAAAGCGGGCTGCCCAGCGGCTGGCGGCCGCCGGGTCCAGGGTTGGGGGTTTGTCGGGAGTGTTCATGGCCATGTGCCGGCAGTATATTGAGCCGATGGGAGGCATCGGACACTGGCTGCAAAAAGTCGGGGCCAGCGCAGGCGGCCGTGCATGGGGCATCGGTTTGCCCAGCCGTTGCGCCATTTGCCGCCAGTGGCCTGCCCAGCCCGTCTGCGAGGCCTGCATCGCCCGTTTTGCCCAGCCTCGCTTGCGCTGCACCACATGCGCCCTGCAGGTGCCCCACGGGGTTTTGCGCTGCGGCGCCTGCCTCAAGGCCCCGCCACCGCTGGCCCATTGCCTGTGCGCGGTGGACTACGGCTGGCCCTGGAAAGGGCTGGTGGCCCGCTTCAAGTTTCAGGAACAGGCGGGCTGGGACCGTCAACTGGCCTGGATGATGCGCAGCGCCACTGGCGCCGAAGACGCCCTGCACAATGCCGACCGCGTGCTACCCATCCCGCTCGCCCGCGAGCGATTGGCCGAGCGTGGCTACAACCAGTCCTGGCTGCTGGCGCGCCAGCTGGCCCCGGACCAGGCCGATGCAGCGCTCTTGCTGCGCATCCGCCACACCCCCGCGCAACGCACCCTGCCCCGCTCGGAGCGGCTGTCCAATTTGCAAGGTGCGTTTGCGGTGGACCCGCTGCGCGCCCACGAGGTGCGCGGCCAACGCCTGCTGCTGGTGGACGATGTGATGACCAGCGGTGCCAGCCTGCACACCGCTGCTCGGGTGCTGCTGCAGGCCGGGGCCACACAGGTCAGCGCCATCGTGCTGGCGCGCACCGGGCTGGGTGAAGACGACCAGGCAGAGCGCTGAACGGCTGCGACAATGGCCGCATGTTCCGCATCGTCCTCGTCGAACCCGAAATCCCGCCCAACACCGGCAACATCATCCGCCTGGCCGCCAACACCGGCTGCGCGCTGCACCTGATCGAGCCGCTGGGCTTTTCGATGGACGACAAGCTGATGCGCCGCGCGGGCCTGGATTACCACGAGTACGCCGACGTGAAGCGCCATGCCAGCTGGCAAGCTTTTGTGGACAGCGAACACCCCGACCCCACCCGGCTGTTCGCGCTCACCACGCGGGGCAGCCGCCACGCCCACGAGCTGGCTTTTGCGCCGGGCGACTGGTTTGTGTTTGGCGCCGAAAGTCGGGGCCTGGCCCCCGAATTGCGCGAGCAAATCTCACCCGCACAGCGCATCCGCCTGCCCATGCGAGAAGGCCAGCGCAGCCTGAATCTGTCGAACGCGGTGGCAGTGACAGTGTTCGAGGCCTGGCGGCAAAACGGCTTTGGCGGCGCTGCGCCGGCTCAGACGTAAAGCCGCGCCAGCGACTCGGCCACGCACACCGGCTTGTCGCTGCCTTCGCGCTCCATCGTCACTGCCCACTGGATCTGCAAGCCACCATCTATGGGGGTGGCTTCGGACAGCGTCAGGTGCGCGCGCACACGGCTGCCCACCGGCACCGGTGCCGGAAATCGCACCTTGTTGAGGCCGTAGTTCACGCCCATGCGGACATCCTGCACATGCACCGCATCGCCAAAAAACTTGGAAAGCAGCGATAGCGTCAGAAAACCGTGCGCGATCGGGGCGCCGAACGGGCCTTGTTTGGCGCGCTCCACGTCCACATGGATCCACTGTTGGTCATGCGTCGCGTCGGCAAACTGGTTGACCTGTTCCTGCGTGATGGTCAGCCAATCGGTGGTGGCCACATGCTGGCCAACGCAAGCGGCCAGATCGGAGAGTTGGGCAAAGACTTTCATGCAGCCACTGTAGGTAAAGGTCTGCTGCGGCACTGTCCGTGCGGTGACACCCTTGTCCTGTTTTCTTGTGCCAGACCTTGCGCTGCGGCATGCCCTGCTGGCCGCTTTCGGGTCATACTGCGCCCATGGACAACACTCCCCTCCAGAGCGGCCTGTCAAGCTCCGAAGCCCGCGAGCGCTTGGATCGGCTGGGCCCCAACGCTCTGGACACCGAGCACCCACGCACCGTCTGGGTCCGCCTGCTGGACATGACACGCGAGCCCATGTTCATGCTGTTGGTGGCTGCCGCCGTGCTCTACATCGTGCTGGGCGACGTGGTCGAGGGCCTGACCCTGGCGCTGTTTGTGCTGGCCGTGCTGGGCATGACCTTCTGGCAAGAGGGCCGTGCCGAATCGGCCCTGCAAACACTGCGTGGCCTGACTGCGCCACAAGCGCGCGTGCTGCGCGACGGCCAGGTGCAATGCGTGGCCGCACGCGAGGTGGTGCCGGGTGATTTACTCTTGCTGGCCGAGGGCGATCGCATCGCAGCCGACGGCTGGTTGCTGCAGGCCGATCAACTGCAGGTAGACGAATCACTGCTGACCGGCGAATCGCTGCCGGTGGGTAAAGTTGCCGCACACGACCCAACCCCGCAAGCCATCGCACCCGAAGGCGAAGACAGCCCCGCCGTGTTTGCCGGTTGCCATGTGGTGCGCGGCCAAGGCCTGGCGCAAGTCACAGCCACCGGCGCGCGCAGCCAGGTCGGCCAGATCGGCGCAGCCCTGGGCCAGACACACGAACCGCCCAGCCCGCTGCAGCAACAGACCGCCGCGCTGGTGCAAAAACTCGCCCTGGGCGTGGCCCTGCTGTGCCTGGTCATGCTCGTCACCCTGGGCCTGCGTCACGGCGACTGGCTGGCCGCCTTGCTCACCTCGATCGCCCTGGCCATGGCCCTGCTGCCCGAGGAATACCCCGTGGTGCAGACCCTGTTTCCGGCGCTGGGCGCGCGCCGACTCACCCGCGAAGGCGTGCTCACACGGCGCATCAACGCCATCGAAACCCTGGGGGCAGTCTCGGTGCTGTGCACAGACAAGACCGGCACGCTCACACAAAACCGCATGACCGTGACCGCACTGGCCACCGGCCCGGCGCACGCACCACAAGTGCTGCACTGGCCTGGTGACAACCTGGACGCGCTGCACGGCGACTTTCATCCCCTGCTGGAGCACGCCATCCTGGCCAGCGCGCCCGAGCCCTTTGACCCGATGGAACACGCCTTCCACCGCATGGGCGCCGAGCACCTTCCGGGCACCGGCCATCTGCACCGCGACTGGACGCTGGTGCACAGCTACGCACTGAGCCCCGCGCTGCCAGCCATGTCACACATCTGGCACATGGGCGAGGCCACCGACAAAGGCAACGGCCACAGCGTCTCGGCCAAGGGCGCGCCCGAGGCGGTGATGGACCTGTGCCACATGCCCGCCACCGAGCGCCAGCAGTGGCTGGCCACCGCCAACCAGCTCGCAGGCAAGGGCCTGCGCGTGCTGGGCGTGGCGCGCGGCCTGCACGCGGGCAGCGACTTTCCGGGCAGCGCGCACGAGCTGGGTTTTGAATGGCTGGGTCTGATCGGCCTGACCGACCCGCTGCGCCCCGACATCCAGGACGCGGTGGCGCAATGCCACAGCGCAGGCATCCGAGTGGTGATGATCACCGGTGACTACCCGGCCACCGCCCGCGTGATCGCAGCGCAGGCGGGCCTGCCCGAAAGTGATGTGCTCACCGGCGCCGAACTCGCGCAACTGAGCGACGAAGCACTGCGCGAACGCCTGCGCACGGTGCATATCTGCGCCCGCATCACACCTGCGCAAAAGCTGCGCCTGGTGCAAGCCCTGCAGGCCAGTGACGAGGTGGTGGCCATGACCGGCGACGGCGTCAACGACGCACCCGCACTGCACGCAGCGCATGTGGGCATCGCCATGGGCCAGCGCGGCACCGACGTGGCACGCGAAGCCGCCAGCCTGGTGCTGGTGGATGACCGTTTCAGCGCCATCGTGCGCGGCATCCGCACCGGGCGGCGCATCTTCGACAACCTCGGTCTGTCGATGCGCTACATCTTTGCCATCCACATCCCAATCGCGCTACTCGCGCTCTGGCCCCTGCTGGGCGGCCCAGCCCTGCTGCTGCCGCTGCACCTGGCTCTGCTGGAGCTGGTGGTGGACCCGGCCTGCGCCATCGCCTTCGAGCACGAAGCCGAAGCGGCCAATGTGATGCAACGGCCACCGCGCGACACCCGCCGCCCCCTGTTTGGCCTCGGCGATGTGCTGCAGGCGGGCTTGCAAGGCCTGGGGCTGGCAACGGCCATCGGGCTGGCGCTGCTGTGGGCGGTTCAAACCATGCACTGGGCGCTGGACACACCCGCTGTGCGCAGCCTGGCCATGCTGACTTTGGTCATGGGCAACGCGACACTCATCCTGATAGGCAGTGGACGCAGCTGGCGACGCAGCCACCCGGTGGCCTGGGGCCTGAGCGCGCTCACACTGGCCATGTTGGCCCTGCTGATGCACTGGCCGCTGCTGGCCACCCCATTGCACCTGGCCCCCCTGCCCCTGAGTGCATGGGGCGTGGCGCTGGCCTTCTGCGTTGGCTCGACAAGCGCTTTCACGCGCCTCGCCCGGCGGACAAAGCGTTCATGAATGGTCACTCAAGTGTCGACGCTTGTGGGGCATCTGATCACGGTGCGCGTCCACGGCGCTGAGCGCCTGGCGAAAGCGGTGCAGACGCGCCTGGGCGCGGCCCAGCACGCTGCCCGACGGGTAACCACTGGGGCCCAGCTCACCCCAAGGCAGGCCAGACAGCAGCACCATGCCTTCGGCCACGGTGTCGATGGCGTGAATGTGAAACCGTCCCTGCGCCACCGCCTGCACCACGCGTTCGTCGAGCATGAGGTGGCGGCGGTTGCGCTGAGGGATCAGCACGCCTTGCGTGCCGTCCAGCCCCACTCGCTCGCAACTGCGAAAAAAACCCTCGATCTTCTCGTTGATGCCGCCCACCGGCAGCACGTCGCCATTGGCGTTGAGCGAACCGGTGATGGCCATGCCCTGCGCCAGCGGCACCGCCGCCAGCGATGACAAGAGCGCATACAACTCGGCGCAGGAGGCCGAGTCGCCTTCGACCCCGTTGTACTCCTGCTCGAACACCAGGCTGGCTTCCAGAGCCAGGGGGGCCTGGTGCGCGAACAACGACACCAGACAGCTTTGCAGAATCAGCACGCCCTTGTCATGGATCGGACCGGACAGTTCCACCTCGCGGTCGATGCTCAGCAGGCCCTTGTCGCCCGCGTGGGTGCGCGCGGTCACGCGCATCGGCACGCCAAAGCTGTAGTCGCCCAGCATCACCACGCTCAAGCCATTGACGCTGCCCGTCATGCAGCCCGACACTGGCAGCACTTTTTCGCCTTGTGCCAGGGCGTCCAGCAGGCGTTCTTCGGGCTCGTTGTGGCGGTACTCGCGCGCCTGGCGGGCGGCCTGCACATCAGCAGGCATCACGTCGGTGGCCTGGCGGGCGCGGGCCAGCGCCGCGCTTTCCATGACCAGGGCTTCGGTGGCGGCAAACACCGCACTCTGGCGGAACTGGTCTTGCGCCAGGCGGTGGCTGTCTTCGATCAGCAGCGCAGTGGCCGCTGCCGTGAAATGCGGCAAGCCCCAGCGCGCACAGGTGCGCGCCACAAACACCGCCGTGTCCTGCGCCGCCTGAGGTCCTGCCGGAAAACTGTCGGCAAAGTCCACCTTGCAGCGAAAGCGCCGCGCCAGCTCCGGGTCCAGCGCGAGCACCGCCTCGAACTCATCGGGCGAAGTGATCAGTACCAGCTTGACGTCGGCCTGTACAGCCTCAGGTGCCAGCGATACCGCAGCCACCGGTGAATACAGCACACCGGGTTCTTCGATCTGCAGGCAGGCGCTGCGCACGAAGCGGCGCAGCTTTTCCCACACAGGCGGGTCCGCCAGCACATCGCGCAGGTGCAGCATCAAAAAGCCCCCGTGCGCGCGCAGCAGGCTGCCCGCACGGATGCGTGTGAAGTCCGACACCAGCACCTCGCCGTCGGACTCGTATTCGATGCTGCCCAGCAGCTGTTTGTAGGTGGGGTTGTCCTCCTGCAGCACGGGCGCCCCCTGCAGACCGTGGTTGTCCACGGCCACGTTCACCCGCAGGCCACCCAGCAAATCGGCCAGCGCCTCCAGGCGCAAGCTGTCGTCTTCGTCACGTGGCTCAAACAGCTCCACATGCTCCAGCACCTCGGTCTGCAAGGCTTGCAACCAGGCATCCAGCCGGGGCTGCTCGGCAGGCAGCGGGTGAACGCTCTGTCCTGCGTCTTGCCATTCACGCTCCAGCAGTGGGCGCACCATCTGGCGGCGCAGCGCCGCCAGGCCTTCGTTGCGGACATGTTCCAGCGAGCGGGTCTTTTCGAGAAAGCGGGCAATCTCGTCACGCAGACGGGTTTCAGCTTCGTCCATGCGCGTGCGCTCTTGCGGGCTGAGCGCCATGGCCTTGCCTGCGGTCATGGGCTCGCCTTTTTCGTCCTGGCAGGTGAAGACCAGGTGGCCCTGCTCACGCATCAGGCTGAAATGGTGCGCTTGCGCATAGGCATTGAGTTCGGCGTAGGCACGCGACTCTTCGCTTTTGAAAGCCTGCTCGATGCGCTCGCTCTCGGCCTTGACGTCGGGCTCACCCAAGCGACGTGGAATGTCGGTCTGCAAACGCTTGGCCAGCTGCAGCATGCGCTGTCGCAGCTGGCGCCCCTCGCCTGCGGGCAGGCGCAAGGCCCAGGGCCGCTCCGGCTGGGCCACGTGGTGCAAAAACAGCAGGTCGGGCGGCACCGGGCAGGTGGCGGCATGGTCTTGCATGAGCTGGCGCATGAGCGAGGTGCGACCCGTACCCACCTCGCCCACCACCAACAGGTTGTAGCCTGGCAGGGCCATGCCCAGGCCAAAGCGGGCGGCGGCTTCGGCGCGCTGCTGGCCGATCCAGGACAAGGGCCTGTCCAGCAGCTCGCGGGTGCTGGCAAAGCCCAGGCTGGCCGGGTCCACCCGGCGCAAAAGATCGTGGGGTTCAAGGCGCTGGCAAGTCATGGTTTATTCTAGACAGGCCCCGCCCGTTTAGCCATTGACTGCACCCGGCCTTGCGCCACATCAACCCCATGACCCACAGCACCGCCCCCCAGCCCATCGCAGCCTTGCTCTTTGACCTGGACGGCACACTGGTGGACAGCGAAGGCCCGGGCCTGGAAGTGCTGCATGGCATGGCGCGCGATTTGGGTCTGGACTGGAGCCACGAAGAAAGCGTGCAGCGCTTTCGCGGCGTGCCCATGCCGCGCTGCGTGTCGGTCATTGCACAGCACCTGCCCGCTGGCCAAGCGACGCTGGACGAAGCGGCATTTTTGCGCAAACTGCGGGCCAACATGGCCGCGCGTTTTCGGCAAGACCTGCGCGAAATTGCAGGTGCCAATGACTTGCTGGCCCGCCTGAAGATCCCGTTTGCCGTGGCCACCAACGGCCCCCGCGAAAAAGCCAGCCTGACCCTGAACCTGACCGGCCTGGACCGGTGGCTGGAGGGCCGCGTGTTCTGCGCGCCCGAGGTGGGCAGCTACAAGCCCGAGCCGGGTCTGTTTTTGCACGCGGCCCAGGCGCTGGGCTGCGAGCCAGCTCACTGCGCCGTGGTGGAAGACAGCCTGCCCGGCATGCTGGGCGGCATTGCAGCTGGCATGCGCGTGTTCAGCCTGCACCCGCGCGAGGGGTTGCCCGAAGCGGTGGCGCAGCGGGTGGTGTTTATTGAGGGGCTGGGGGATTTGAGGCGGTGGTTGTGATCAGGGTGTGCGCACCGCAAGCCCACTAGTGGAAACTCTGATTCCACCACTTTGGACAATGAATCAAGACACAGGTGAAAGTGGGACTGAGCTCAGCGCTTGAACAGTTCAGCAATCAGTCCTCTTAGCCAGACATTGCCAGCGTCCTCATGCAGTCGTCGGTGCCAGTGGAGTCGAATGGTGCTGGATGGCAATTCAAAGGGAAGCTTCAGATTGGAGAAGGCACCTTCGTGCAAAAAAGCATCAGCCAATTGCCCGGGTAAAACAGCCAGGTGCCGTCCAGAACGCAACAAGGGCGGCAGCATGAGGTAGGACGGCATTTCCAGTGTCTGTGTGCGCTGCAAATGCAAGCGTGCCAGCGTCTGATCAATGGCCTCCTGTATGCCGGAAGACTGGCGCACCACCACCTGTGGCGTTCGGGCAAACGCTTGGACCGTCAGCTTGCGTCCAGCCAATGGGTGCTGATTCGAGACCAGCGCCACATACTGGCGGTCAAACAATTTTCGCTGAAACAGGCTCTCGGGCAACCCCGGAAAAGCGCCGATGGCAACATCAACCGCGGCCGATTCCAGCGCCGCAGCAATGTCGGTATGCGCCAGAATGCGCAGCGACAGCTGCACTCCCGGAGCCCGTTGGCTCACTGCTTGCACAATGCGCGGCCACAGCACATAGCTGCCCACATCGGAGTGGCAAATGGTGAACACACGCTGCGATGTCTTCGGATCAAAGGGCTGAGCGGACAGCACTTGTTCCTGCACTTGCTTGAGGATGGCCGCCACATGCGGCGCGAGTGTGGTGGCGCGGGGTGTGGGCAGCAATCCTCTTCCCGTGCGAACGAACAAGGCATCCCCGAGCAGATCACGCAATCTGGCAAGTGCTGTGCTCAGTGCAGATTGGCTCATGTTCAACTCGCGCGCCGCCAGCGTCACACTGTGATGATGCAGCAGTGCATCCAGTACGGGCAAGAGGTTGAGGTCGACTTTTCTGATATCCATGAAATTGAATTCGTTTATATGAATTATGTGATTTTCAGGATTTTTTGTGCGCCCTAAGCTTGACCCCATCACGCCCCCCAAGCCACCAGACGGCAAGGGGCACCTAAAGCCGACAAGGAGACACACACGATGAACACACAACGCGCACGCATCCGCCGGCTGGCCGCTGGAGCCATGGCCCTGCTACTGCCAGGTCTGGTTTCAGCCCAGACCTGGCCGGAGAGGCCGGTCAAGGTGGTGGTCAGTTCGTCTGCCGGTTCTGCTCCCGACATCGTGGCCCGATTGATTACCGAGCAGTTGGCGCCAATTTGGGGAAAAGGCTTGATTGTGGACAACCGCCCAGGCGCTGGTGGCAACCTGGGTGCACAGGCAGCAGCACGCGCTGCCAACGACGGCTACACCCTCTGGTTCGCCCACGCCACACCGGTGGTGATGAACCAGTACCTGTTCAAAACACCTGGCTTCGATGCGGCGCGCGACTTTACTCCCATCATGCGCGTCGGTGTCAACCCGATGATGGTGGCCGTGCACCCCACAGTACCTGCACGCAACCTGCGTGAACTGGCTGAGCTGAGTAAATCCAAAAGCAGCAAGTTGTCGTTCACCACTTCTGGCACACGCAACATTCCGCACCTGGTGGGCGAGACCCTGAACCAGCTGACAGGGGCAGGCATGGTCAATGTGCCCTACAAGGGCAGCCAGCAGGCTGCGCAGGACACTGCAGCAGGTCTGGCGGAGGTCTACATCGACGCTGTTCCACCGATGATGCCTTGGGTGGCGACTGGCGGAGCAGCGGCCAGGTTACGCCCACTGGCCGTGACCACCGCCCAACGCATTGAAGGTTTTGAACAGCTCCCCACAGCACGCGAAAGCGGTGTGGATTTGGTCATGCAAGGGTGGATGGGCTTCATGGCACCGACCGGTGTGCCACGCGAAGTCATTGACCGCGTCAACCGCGATGTGAACACCGTTTTGCAGCGACCAGACATCGTGTCCCGCTTGCGCCAACTGGGCACCTACCAGCTGGGCGGCTCCACAGCCGAGTTCGATGCCTTCATCCGTGACGAACGCCGCAAATGGGAATCCGTGGTCAAGGCTGCACGCCTCGAAGCCGAATGAACACCCTGCGCCGTACAACATCCAGGAGAACACCGCCATGACGCCACACCAGCGCATCGACACCCACCAGCACATGGTGCCCACCGCCTACGGGCAGTGGCTCAAAAGCAAAGGAATTACGGCTGGAGGCCTGCCCATACCAGACTGGAGTGTGGACGGCGCACTGGGACTGATGGATGCAGCGGGCATCGCCACGAGCATCCTGTCGGTGTCCACCCCGGGCGTATTTTTGGGCGATGCCAACGAAGCACGCCAACAGGCCCGTGCTGTCAACGAATACGCGGCCGAGGTGGTTCAGCGCCACCCCGGACGATTTGGTTTTTTTGCCAGCCTGAATCTGCCGGATGTGGAGGGTGCCATTTCCGAAGCTCGGTATGCATTGACCGAATTGGGCGCAGATGGTGTGATCATTCTGGCCAATGTGGAAGGCACCTATTTCGGTGACCCGACCTGGATGCCACTGATGGAAGAACTCCAGCGGCACAAGGCAGTGGTCTTTGTGCATCCGTCCATCTTGCCAGCCCCCACTGTGCCAGGCATTCCAGCTTTTGCTGCGGACTTCTTGTTGGACACCACCCGGGCTGCCATCCTGTACGCCCAATCGGGTGCATTGGAACGCTTCCCCGATGTGAAAGTCATCCTGTCACATGCGGGCGGCTTCGTGCCCTATGCGGCCGAGCGCATTGCACGAATCTGCTCGCCTGATGGCACCACCAAAGGTGGCATTACCCGGCTGCGCAAATATTATTTCGACACCGCGCTGTCGAGCAGCCCTTATGCGCTCCCCTCGTTGTTGGCTTTTGCCGACCCCAGGCACATCACCTTTGGCAGCGACTGGCCACATGCCACCCAGTCACGTTCTTTGCATTTCGCGCGGCTGCTAGATGAATATCCTTTGAGCGCCGAACAACGCGAGGCCATTCACTGGCGCAATGCCAAAAACCTGCTCAAGCGCTGAGGCGAGGGCAAATCGTTTTTCAGCTGCACCCCTCTTACTTCGCCTGAAACCGCTGGGCCACAAAGTCCACCAGCGACTTGACCCGCAATGAGGTGCGGTGGCGCTCTGCATACACCGCGTAAATATCGGCATCAGGGCTCTTGTAGTCCGGCAGCACCTGCACCAGCTTGCCCGACTGCAGGTACTTCTGGATGTCCCACTCGGCGCGCAGCAGGATGCCGTGGCCGTCCAGCGCCCAGTTCACGGCAATGCCGCCGTCGTTGGTGGTCAGGTTGCCACGCACCTTCACGCTCACCGCTTCTTCACTCTTCTTGCGCCCTGCCTCCTGCGCCTTGGTGAATCGCCACAGGCCATAGGCCTCGTCACCCTGACGAATCCCGATGCAGTTGTGTTGCTTGAGCGCTTCAGGGCTTACGGGTTGGCCAAAGGCCTTGAGGTATTTGGGTGACGCCACCAGCAAGCGGCGGTTGGGCGCGATGAAGCGCGCGATCGAGCGCGAGTCGGGCGGGTTGCCAAAGCGAAAGCACACGTCGTAGCTGTCGTCGGTGCTGGCCGGTGGGTTGACCGACAGTTGCAGCTGAATATCCACCTGCGGATAACGGGCGCAGAATTCGGACAGCAATGGCGCGATGTGGCTGCGGCCAAAGCCGAGCGTGGCATTCACCCGCAGCAGGCCTTGCGGCGCGGCGGTGGTGCCCAGCAAGCGGTCTGCCAGTTCGTCGATCTCACCCAGAATTTTTCGCGCATGGTCCAGGTAGATCTCACCTTCTGGCGTCAGGTTCATGCGCCGGGTGGTGCGGTTGAGCAAGGCAAAGCCCAGGCGCGATTCCATTTGACCCAGGTGCCGACTGACTGCAGCGGTGGAGATGCCTTGTTCGCGTGCGGCTGCACTGAGTGAGCCGGCATTGGCCAGGGCCACAAAAAAGCCCAGATCAGCCGGTGCAATGAGTTGCGGTCCGCTCATGATTGTTAATCCTTAAACAACAATGGATTGAGTATATCGGTGTTTTTTTAACTTGAAAATCTCTACAGTTGCGTTCCATGCCAGCAACCAAGCCCACCCACGCTGGCACCACCCAGGAGACCACTGTGTTGAAGAATTTCAAACGACCGCTGCTTTTGGCCGCACTGTGCTGCACCGCCAGCCTGGCCAGCGCCCAGAACTGGCCCAGCAAGACGGTGACCATCGTCGTCCCCTTTCCGGCCGGGGGCACCACCGATGTGCTGGCCCGTGCTGTGTCCAACAAGCTTTCGGCGGCGATTGGTCAGGCCGTGATCGTGGACAACAAACCCGGCGCGGGCGCCACGCTGGGCGCCGACCTGGTGGCCAAAGCCCCGGCCGACGGCCACACCCTGCTGATGGGTGCGGTGCACCACACGGTGGCCACCAGTGTTTACAAAACCTTGCGCTACAGCTTCGAGAAAGACTTTGCACCCATCACCACCGTAGCCCTGGTGCCCAACGTGATGACGGTCAGTGCCAAGTCACCCTACAACAGCGTCAAGGACGTGATCACTGCCGCCAAGGCCAATCCTGAAAAGCTGGCCTACGGATCGAACGGCAACGGCACCGCGCAGCACATGATCGGCACGCAGTTCCAGAGCGAGTCTGGCACCAAGGTGCTGCATGTGCCCTACAAGGGCAGCGCACCGCTCACCACCGACCTGCTGGGCGGCCAGGTGGACATGTCGTTTGACACCATCACACCGGTGCTGCCCTTCATCAAGGACGGCAAGCTCAAAGCGCTGGCCGTGACCACCGCCAAACGCTCGTCCACCCTGCCCAATGTGCCCACGCTGCAAGAAGCCGGCGTGCCCAACATCGCCATTGGGACCTGGTTCGGTCTGTTGGCCCCAGCCGCCACACCCAAAGTCGTGGTGGCGCGCCTGAACGCCGAGGTGGTCAAGATCATCCAGTCGCCCGAGTTCAAGAAACAGATGGCCGACATTGGCGCCGAACCCATTGGCAACAAGCCCGAAGACATGGCCAAGCAGATCAAGGAAGAGACCGAAAAGTTTGCCCAGCTGGTCAAGGTCGGCAAGGTCACCCTCGATTGATCCCCCAAACAACAAGGAGCATCTCCATGGATAAAACCGCTGCCGTCAGCGACCTGACGAACCTGATGTCGAAGTTCACTTCGTACATTGGCAAACGCCTGCCCACCGATGTGACCGACAAGCTGGGCGAACTGCGCGAGCAAGAGGTCAATTTTCTGGCCAAGGAGGTGTATGAGTCCATGCGCCAGAACCAGGAAGCCGCTGACAGACTCGACCGCCCCAGCTGCCAGGACACGGGCGTGATCCAGTACTTTTTGCAGGCGGGTGCCAACTTTCCGCTGCTGGGCGAACTTGAAGGCATTCTGGAAGGTGCCACGCTGGGCGCCACCAAAGAAGGCCCGCTGCGCCACAACGCGGTGGAGACCTTTGTCGAGAAAAACACCGGCACCAACACCGGCTCCAAGATCCCATGGCTGGACTGGGAGATCGTGCCCGGCTCCGACAGTGTGACGATCGACGTCTACATGGCCGGTGGCGGCTGCACCCTGCCCGGCGCAGCCAAGGTGCTGATGCCCGGTCAGGGCTACGAAGGCGTGGCCGAATTCGTGTTCGACGTGATCACCTCGCGCGGCGTGAACGCCTGCCCACCGCTGCTGGTGGGTGTAGGCGTGTCCACCTCGGCCGAGACGGCGGCACGCCTGTCCAAAAAGGCCATCCTGCGCACCGTGGGTTCGCGCCACAGCAACGACAACGCTGCTCTGATGGAAGAGCTGCTGACCGAAGGTCTGAACGAGCTGGGCCTGGGCCCGCAAGGCCTGACCGGCAACAACAGCGTGATGGGCGTGAACATCGAATCGTCGGCCCGCCACCCCTCCACCATCGGCGTGGCCGTGTCCACCGGTTGCTGGGCGCACCGCCGCGGCAAGATCCGCATCAACGCCGACCTGTCTTACGAAGTGATCTCGCACAAAGGATTTGCGCTGTGAAAAAAATTCTGACCACCCCCATCCAGGACGCAGACCTCGAATCGCTGAACATCGGTGACGTGGTTTACCTGACCGGCACCCTGGTGACCTGCCGAGACGTGGCGCACCGCCGCCTGATCGAGCTGGGCCGCGAGCTTCCCGTCAACCTCGAAGGCGGCGCGATCTTCCATGCCGGCCCCATCGTGCGCCAGAAGGAAAACGGTGAATACGAGATGGTCTCGATCGGCCCCACCACCAGCATGCGCATGGAAAAGTTCGAGAAGGAATTCATCGAGCGCACCGGCGTCAAGCTGATTGTGGGCAAGGGCGGCATGGGCCCTGAAACACAAGAGGGCTGCAAAGAGAACAAGGCCGTACACGCCATCTTTCCGGGTGGCTGCGCGGTGCTGGCGGCCACCCAGGTCGAGAAGATCGAGGGCGCCGAGTGGAAAGACCTGGGCATGCCCGAGACGCTGTGGATCAACCGTGTCAAGGAATTCGGCCCGCTGATCATCTCGATCGACACCAAAGGCAAGAATCTGATCGAAGAGAACAAAGCCGTCTTCAACGAGAAGAAGAAGCCGATTCTGGAACGCATCAACCAGCAGGTGCGCTTCATCAAGTGAGCCCCACCAGGGCGTGTAAGCTCGGATCATGAAAACCTCTGACCTGTGCGACGCCCGAAGCGACATCGCAGCCTGTGAATTGCCCCTGAACAGCTACGGCCGGCACGCCTCGTTTGCGGGCACCATCCGCACCGTCCAGTGCTTTGAAGATGTGGAGCTGATCCGCCAGATGGTCAACCAGCCGGGCCATGACCAGGTGCTGGTGGTGGACGGTGGCGGCTCCACACGCCGCGCCTTGTTTGGCGACGTGATGGCGGGCATTGCCAGGCAAAACGGTTGGCGCGGGCTGATCTTCCATGGCGCCATCCGCGATGCGGTGGAGGTCGGTGGCATGGCCCTTGGCGTCAAAGCCCTGGGCACAGCCCCACGCCGGGGCGAGCGCAAAGGGGAGGGTCAGGTGGACGTACCGGTGACTTTTGGTGGCGTGACCTTCACGCCCGGCTGCCGCCTGGTGGCCGATGCAGACGGCGTGGTGGTGCTGCCGCCACACCTGAAAGAAACCGACATCGCGGTCGAAGACAGCCTTGCACAAACAACTGCTTACGCCAAGGGCACCCACGCCTGTTGAAACACCGATCCTTCCAACTTTGTCCCAAAATCCGGAATCATCACAAAAAAGAGGTAAATTCACCACAATCATCAATCCAGTCTGACCACTGACTCAGGAATTACCGCATGTTGAAACAACTCAAAATCGGCCCCCGCCTGGTTGCAGGCTTCGGCATCGTCATCGGTGTGTTCCTTTTGGCCATGGCGGGCATTGTGTTTTTCCAGAATGCGGTCGTTGAAGATGCCCAGCAAATCCAGCGCGAGAGCCTGCCCTATGCCTTGACTGCTGACGAAATGGTGTTGGATGTGACCCAGGTCCAGCAGTTTCTGCAAGATGTTTCGGCCACCCATAACCGAGACGGTCTGGAAGAAGCGGAAACCCACGCTCAGGCTTTCAAGGCCAACTTGGAAAAATTCAGGACCATGTTCCAACGGGAAAATAACCCGCAGGCGGTCCAGGCCATGGACGATCTTGGCCTCGAATTTGACGAGTTTTACACCTTGGGCAAACGGATGGCGGAGGCCTACATCACCAAAGGCATCCAGGCTGGCAACGCCTTGATGGAGGATTTTGACAAACGCTGCGATGTGCTCAATGAGAAGCTGGGCCATCTGCGCAAGACTCAGGTCGATGAAGCCAATGACATGAGCACGCGCATCGTTGATGCCAGCACCCTTTCACGCAATGTCGTGGTGCTGGCTGCTGCCTTCGGTTTGTTGCTGGGTGCACTCATCAGCTATGTCGTCACACGCACCATCGTGTTGCCCGTGCAAAAAATGCAGCAAGCCATCCACGACATTGAATCGACCAGCAACTACCGGATGCGTGTGGACATCCATGCCTCCGACGAAATCGGCCAAATGGCCAAAGCCTTCAATGCCATGCTGGAGGCCCAGCAAAAAGCCATTGGTGAGGTCAGTACGGTGGTGACCGCCATTGCCGATGGTGATTTTTCAGGGCGCGTGCAAGCCGACCTGAAAGGCGATTTGCTGACCATGAAACAGGCGGTCAACGCCAGTGCAGACAGCATCCAGACCACGATGGATGGCATCAACCAGGTCATGCATTCACTCTACAACGGACAGTTCAACACCAGCAACACCCGCAGCGCCGAAGTCAAAGGTGCTTTCAGGCAAGCCATGGAACAAGCTTTGCAGGCGATGCAGGCCCTGCAGTCCATGCTTGGCGATGTGGGTCGGGTGATGAACGGCGTGGCGCAAGGCAATTTGACCATGCGCGTTCAGTCTGAGGGACGCGGCGAATTGGAAACACTGCGCCACAACCTCAACCGGTCACTCGATGCCCTGAGCAAAGCCATGAAGGTCATCAACCAGAATACACACCAGGTTGCCACGGCCGCCAATGAATTTTCTGGAGCCATTGGACAAATATCTGATGGCGCGCAAAACCAGAGACACGCCATGAACCAAGTGGCGGCTGCCTTGCGACAAACCACCACCGCAGTGATGGATGTGACGCGCAACACCGAAGAGGCCAGCGCCAAATCCCGCATCGCCATGGATCTGGTTCAGGATGGCCAGCAAAAAATGGGGGCCATGATCGAGGTGGTCAACAACATTGCGGCCAACTCCCAAAAGATCAACAAAATCACCGAGGTGATTGAAGGCATTGCCAACAAAACCAACTTGCTGTCACTCAACGCGGCAATTGAAGCTGCGCGGGCGGGTGAGCATGGCAAAGGCTTCTCGGTGGTAGCGGAAGAAGTCGGCAAACTGGCAGCCAACAGCGCTGAAAGCACCCAGGAAATCACCTTGCTGGTACAGCAAGCGGTTGACGAAGCCACACGCGCCGTCGCCACCGTGAAACAAGTGGCCGAAGACATGCTGCGCATCAAGGCCAGCGCACACGACACCGATGGCATGCTGCAAAGAATTGCCGCCACCATGGAGCAGCAAAGCGCAGCGGTTGAAGAAATCAACGCCAACATGGGCAATCTCAACCAAATTGCCGAAAACAATGCCAACGCCTCTGAAGAGATCACGGCCACAGTGATTGAGCTGTCGCGTCTGGCCGATGCGACCCGCAACGAAGTGACGCAATTTGCGGTTTGATGGCCTCTTGAGCGTAGGCCACAGCCTTGCCGCCAACGATGCGGCGGGTTTGCCCCAATTTGAAATGAGCCAGTGGCTCGCCTTGATGGGTCCAGCCCATTTGCCCAAGGAAGTGGTAAACCGGCTCAGCAGCAAGGTCAGCGCGATCCTCAAGCAGCCGGATGTGATGGAAATATTGCCGGTCAGGGTGGTGACATCATCGGTGGCACCCCAGCCCAGCCCAGTTCAGCACCTTCCTCAAGAGCGATGTCGAGAAATGGGCCAAGCTGGTGAAGGAGGCAGGCATCTCGCTGGAGTGAGCCCGCCCATTTTCAGCGTCAGCGGTTACGTGGCATGGGTCAGGTGATCGGCCAACAGGCTGGCCACGCGCGTGAGGGTATGCCGCTCACGGGTCACGACCAGAAGTTGACGCTCGGCCCAGGGCTCATCCAGCGGGCAGGCCGCCAGGCCCTCCACTTTCAGAAAAGGCAACACACAACCGGCCGGCAAAATGCCAATGCCCAGGCCAGAACCCACCATCCGCCGCAGGCCGTCAAAGCTGGTGGTCTGCATTCGCAATTTCAGAGGCTTGCCGAGGTTGTACGCGGCGGCCAGGATGGACTCGCACAGAGAAGTACCACGTGGCAGGCCCACATGGTCAAAGTCCAGCGTGTCGGCAAAGCGCAGTTTTTTGGCTTTGGCCAGGGGATGGCCCGCCGGCATCATCACGACCAGGTGGTCGGTGCGGTAGGGGCGGCACACCAGCGCGTCCAGCGGCTTGTTGGCCACCATCACGCCGATGTCGGCCAGACCGTCCTGCACCTGTTTTTGCACCTGCTCGCTGGTCAGCTCCTCCAGGTCGATCTTGAGGCTCGGGTGTTTGTCCACGAAACGGGCAATGTCAGCCGGCAGAAACTGCACAATGGCCGAGGTGTTGGCGATCAGGCGGATCTGCCCGCGCACACCCGACACAAAACCGCTGAGTGAACTTTCGAGCTGATTGAGCTCGGCCATGACGCGGCGTGCATGTGCCACCAGCTCGACCCCAGCGGGCGTGAGTGAGACGCCACGGCGGTGGCGGATCAGCAGATCGGTGCCGCACACATGCTCCATTTCGGCCAGGCGTTTGGACAGTGCCGAGGCCACGGTGTTTTCGCGCTCAGCGGCACGGGCAATCGAGCCTTCGTCGGCAATGGCGATGAAGGCTTTGAGCGTTTGCAGGTCGTGGCGCAAGTCAGGTCTCCGAGGTTGGGCAAATTATCTGCCATGCCGATTGGCGATGGCAGACCTCCCCAATGACCGCTGGAAACTTCACCCGAGCGTCCGTACAGTTCACGCATCACACGGAGAAAACGCCTTGAATGCTGAAAACAATCGCCCATTGACTGGCATCCGCGTCATCGAACTGGGCACCCTGATCGCTGGCCCTTTCACCGGCAAGACGCTGGGCGACTTTGGTGCCGAAGTCATCAAGATCGAAGCCCCCGGCAGCGGCGACCCGCTGCGCACCTGGCGCACGCCCGAGGGCGTGACCTCGGTGTGGTGGCATGTGCAGGCGCGCAACAAGAAGTCGGTGGCCATCGACCTGCGCCAAACCGAGGGGCAAGACCTGGTGCGCCAGCTGGCCAGCGAAGCCGACATCGTGATCGAAAACTTCAAACCCGGCACCCTGGAGCAGTGGGGCCTGGACTACGAGACCCTGTCACGACTCAACCCCAAGCTGATCATGCTGCGCATCTCGGGCTACGGCCAGACCGGGCCACTGCGCGACCTGGCGGGTTTTGGCGTGATTGCCGAAGCCATGGGCGGCTTTCGCTACATCACCGGCATGCCGGGCGAGGCCCCTGTGCGCCCCGGCATCAGCATCGGTGATTCGCTGTCGGCACTGCATGGGGTGATCGGCATCATGATGGCGCTCTACAACCGCACCCGCACAGGCAAAGGCCAAATGATCGACGTGGCACTGTACGAATCGGTCTTCAACATGATGGAAGGCGCGGTGCCCGAGTTTGACCGCTACGGCATGGTGCGCGAGCCTGCTGGCAGCGCACTGCAGGGCATTGCGCCCACCAACGCCTACCCCTGCCAGGACGGCCAGTATGTGCTGGTCGCAGGCAACGGCAACAGCATCTTCAAACGCCTGATGACGCTCATTGGCCGCGACGACCTGGGCAACGACCCGGCCCTCGCCAGCAACCCCGGCCGCGTGCAGGACATGGCCCGAATAGACGCTGCGATTGCCGCCTGGACCGGGCAGCGTTCGCTGGACGATGTGCTGCAAGGCATGGCCAGCGCCAGCGTGCCTGCCGGGCGGGTCTACACCGTCAAGGACATCGTCAGCGACCCGCACTACCAGGCACGCGGCATGCTGCAAAAAATCCAGCTCGACGACGGCTCTCAACTCATGGTGCCGGGCGTGCTGCCCAAACTCAGCGACACGCCGGGTTCGTTTGCGGGTGGTGGGCCTCGCTTAGGTCAGCACACCGAAGAAGTTCTGCAACAACTGGGCGTGGACCCGGCCCGCATGGCCGACCTGCGCGACAAAGGGGTACTGTGATGGCACTCAAAGGCCCTTCCTTCGGCGCACTCATGAACAAGCGCCGCATTTTTGTGAACGACGTGGCCATGCGCGACGGCCTGCAGATCGAGTCTGTCTTCGTGCCCACCGAAGACAAGATCCGCATGGTCAACGCCCTGAGCCAGACCGGCCTGAGCAAGATCGAGGTCACCTCCTTCACCTCGCCCAAGGCCATTCCGGCACTGCGCGACGCCGAGCAGGTGATGATGGAGATCGTGCGCGTGCCCGGCGTGCGCTACGTGGCCCTGGCGCCCAATATGCGGGGCGCCGAACGCGCCATGGAATGCAAGGTGGACGAGATCAACCTGGTCATGTCGACCAGCGAAACGCACAACCTGGCCAACACACGCATGACGCTCCGGCAGTCACGCAGCGTGCTGACCGACATCATCCGGGAAGCGCGCGGCACCGCCGCCGTCAACATCTCGCTCTCCACCGCCTTTGGCTGCCCGATGGAAGGCGCGGTGGACCCCCAAACCGTGATCGCGCTGGGTGACTGGTTTGTGGAACAAGGTGTCGACGGCATCACGCTGTGCGACACCACCGGCATGGCCAACCCGCGGCAAGTGTCCGACTTGACCGAAGGACTGGACCTGCGCTGGAAGGGCGTCGAGTTGACGCTGCATTTTCACAACACGCGTGGCATGGGCCTGGCCAACGTGATCGCGGGTCTGGGCGTGGGCATTCAGAACTACGACGCGTCGCTGGCCGGCCTGGGCGGCTGCCCCTACGCGCCTAGTGCCACCGGTAACATCTGCACCGAAGACCTGGTGCACATGCTGCAAGAAATGGGCATGGACACCGGTGTGGATCTGGACAAGCTGTTGGCCTGTGCGGCCGAGATGCCCAGGATGGTCGGTCATGAGGTGCCCGGCGCCATCCTGCGGGCGGGCAAAAGCGATGCGCGCTTTCCGCCTCCGGATGGGTTTGAAGACATCCGCGCCCGCGCCCTGGCGCGCGGTGACCTGTGACAACCCTCTGCACCAACAACAACGGCGCCCAAGGGCGCCGTTGTTGTTGAGCGCGAAGACTCAGACGCGCTCAAGGATCAGCGCAATGCCCTGACCCACACCGATGCACATGGTGCACAGCGCGTAGCGCCCACCCGTGGTGTGCAGGCGGTTGATGGCGGTGGTGGCCAGACGCGCACCGCTGGCACCCAGCGGATGACCCAGGGCGATCGCACCGCCCCAGGCATTCACACGGGCGTCGTCGTCTTTCAGGCCCAGCATGCGCAGCACGGCCAGGCCTTGGGCGGCAAAGGCTTCGTTGAGTTCGATCACGTCGATCTGGTCCAGCGTCAGGCCGGTCTGGGCCAGCACTTTCTGCGTGGCTGGGGCCGGGCCGATGCCCATGATGCGCGGGGCCACACCGGCGGTCGCCATGCCCACCACGCGGGCCCTGGGTGTCAGGCCGTATTTGGCCGCTTCGGCTTCACCGGCCAGCAGCAAGGCGCAGGCACCGTCGTTCACACCCGAGGCATTGCCCGCGGTCACGGTGCCGTCCGGACGCACCACGCCTTTGAGTTTGCCCAGCGCTTCCAGGCTGGTTTCGCGCGGATGCTCGTCGGTGTCCACCACGATGGCGTCATCCTTTTTCTGGGGAATGCTCACGCCCACGATCTCGCGGGCCAGGTGGCCAGCCTTGATCGCGGCCACAGCGCGCAGCTGGCTGTTCATGGCCATCAAGTCTTGCGCTTCGCGCTCGATCTTGAAGTCGGTGGCCACGTTCTCGGCCGTCTCGGGCATCGAATCGACGCCGTACTGGGCCTTCATCAGCTTGTTCACAAAGCGCCAGCCAATGGTGGTGTCGTACACGGCGTTGGCACGGCTGAAGGCGCTCTCGGCCTTGGGCATGACGAACGGGGCGCGGCTCATGCTTTCCACACCACCGGCGATCATCAGACCGGCTTCACCGGCCTTGATGGCGCGCGCCGCCGTGCCCACGGCGTCCAGGCCGGAGCCGCACAGGCGGTTGATGGTGGCGCCGGGCACGTCGATGGGCAGACCCGCCAGCAGGCTGCTCATGTGGGCCACGTTGCGGTTGTCTTCACCGGCCTGGTTGGCGCAGCCGTACAGCACGTCGGTCACGGCGGCCCAGTCCACATTCGGGTTGCGGGCCATCAGGGCGCGCAGGGGCACGGCACCCAGATCGTCGGTGCGCACACTGCTGAGCGCGCCGCCGTAACGGCCAAAAGGGGTGCGGATCGCGTCGCAAATGAAGGCTTGGGTCATGCTGTGGCTCCTGACGTAGATTGCATGATGACAAATGAATGATGCATTATCCTGCATGTTTGCAGGACTTTCCATGCCATTTTGGGGCATCTTTCTGCGCTGGGCTGCCTGTACGCGACAAGCGGTCCGCGACAATCGCCGCATGCTGATCCAACCGTCCCAAGCCGATGTCCGCCGCTTTTTTTGTGGCGTCTATGCCAAGGCCCGCACCGACGCCACACTCGACCCCATGGAAACGCTGGTCAGCCAGTGGATTGCCGAACATCCCGAATACCACGCCACCTTGTCGGACGTGGATGCCGCACTGCGTGACATGGCCAAAGCCGACCCGAATGCCGAGAACCCATTTCTGCACCTGTCGATGCACCTGTCGATCAGCGAGCAATGCAGCATCGACCAGCCGCGCGGCATCCGCCAGGCGGTGGAGTTGCTGACGCACAAACTCAATTCATTGCACGATGCCCACCACCAGGCCATGGAATGCCTGGGCCGCATGGTCTATGAGAGCCAGCGTTCGGGCCGGATGCCCGACGGGCAGGCCTATATTGACTGTGTGCAGCGGCACGCCACACGCGACTGAGATGGACGCCAGCAGGGCTGGCTCCTGCAGTCAGGCCAATGGGCTGTTGCGCGGGCGCTTGCCCTGTCAGCGGTGGCTTGCCAACAGCGTTCTTCAGCGCCGCACCACCACCAGACCCTTGAGGTATTCCCCCTCGGGGAAGGCGATCGTCATCGGGTGGTCGGGGGCACCCTGCAGGCGTTCGCTGATAAAACCGTCCACACCCGCGTCCGTCCCGGCCGAGGCCACGATCTTGTGGAACAGGTCGGCGCTGATGCCACCGGAGCACGAATAGGTGAACAGCTCACCGCCCGGCGCCAGCAGCTTGAAAGCCAGGCGGTTGATGTCCTTGTAGGCACGCGCCGCGCGCTCGGCGTGCGCAGCGGTGGGCGCGAACTTGGGCGGGTCGAGCACGATGGCGTCGAAAGTCTCGCCACGCTCGATGAACTGGCGCAGGCTGGCGTTCACATCGGCATCGAGAAAGGTGGCACGGCTGTCGTCAAACCCGTTCAGGCGCACATGGGCGCGGGCACGCTCCAGTGCAGGCCCTGACGAGTCAATCGACGTGACCTGCCCCGCCCCACCCGCCAGTGCCGCCACGGTGAAGCCGCCGGTATAGCAGTAGCAGTTGAGCACCTTGCCGAACTGGCGATGGCGTGTGTGCTCGAAAAACCGTTTGCGGCTGTCGCGCTGGTCCAGATAGAAGCCGGTCTTGTGGCCGGTGGCCACGTCCAGCGTGAGCCGCCAGTCGTGCTCGCGGAGGGTCAGTTCGGTGGCGCCCTCACCGCGCAGCCAGCCGGTCACCTCGGGCAGGCCTTCGAGCTGGCGCACGCTGGCGTCCGAGCGCTCGTAAAGGCGCGTCAGGCCGGTGACCTGCAAAAGCGCGTCGGCAATCGCTTGCTTGAATTTTTCGGTGCCGCAGCTGCCGAACTGCGCCACCAGGGTGTCGCCGTAGCGGTCCACGACCAGGCCGGGCAGGCCATCGGCTTCACCGTGCACCAGGCGCAGGCCGTCGCTCTGGATGTCGAACCACTGGCGCGCGGCCACGGCCTGCGCGATGCGTTCGTGGATGAAGGCCGCATCGATGCGCTGCGCTTCGTCAAAGCTCCAGATACGGGCCTTGATGCGCGAGTTCGGGCTGAACGCGGCCCAGCCCAGAAACTGACCCTCGCTGGAGTCCACGCGCACCGTCTCGCCCGCGTCGCCACCGCCTTTGGCGATGGCCGAGTCGAACACCCAGGGATGGCGGCGCAGCAGCGAACGTTCCTTCCCGGCCTTGAGTCGAATGGTTTTCATGGCCCGTATTGTCGTCGGGCCACTGGCCCATCAAGCGGCGGGAAGAAAACCTTCGATCGACAGGTAACGCTCGCCCGTGTCGTAGTTGAAGCCCAGCACCGTGGCGCCTGCGGGCAGCTCGGGCAGCTTTTGCGCAATGGCGGCCAGCGTGGCGCCCGACGAAATACCGACCAGCAGGCCTTCTTCACGCGCCGAGCGGCGGGCGTAGTCGCGCGCGGCTTCGGCGTCGACCTGGATCACGCCATCGAGCAAGGCGGTGTCGAGGTTTTTCGGGATAAAGCCCGCGCCAATGCCCTGGATCGGGTGCGGCGCTGGCGCACCGCCCGAGATCACGGGCGAAGCCGCAGGCTCCACCGCGAACACCTTGAGCTGAGGGAACCGGGCCTTGAGCACCTTGGCCACACCCGACAGGTGTCCGCCCGTGCCCACGCCGGTGATGAGGGCGTCGATGCCTTCGGGAAAGTCGGCCAGGATTTCCTGGGCCGTGGTTTTCACATGCACCTCGACGTTGGCCGGATTTTCAAACTGCTGGGGCATCCAGCTGCCCGGCGTGCTGGTCAGCAGCTCTTGCGCCCGCGCAATCGCACCTTTCATGCCCTTCTCGCGCGGGGTCAGGTCAAAGCTGGCGCCGTAGGCCAGCATCAGGCGGCGGCGCTCGATGCTCATGCTGTCGGGCATCACCAAAATCAGCTTGTAGCCCTTGACGGCGGCCACCATGGCCAGGCCGATGCCGGTGTTGCCCGAGGTCGGTTCGATGATGACGCCACCAGGCTGCAACAGACCCCGGCTTTCGGCGTCTTCGACCATGGCCAGGGCAATGCGGTCCTTGATGGAGCCGCCAGGGTTGCCACGTTCGGACTTGATCCAGACATTGGCGCCCGTGCCAAACAGGCGGTTGACACGGATGTGGGGGGTACGGCCGATGGTTTGCAGGACGTTGTTGGCTTTCATGGGGGTCTCCGTCAAAAGATGACCGGCATTGTGCGCCGTTTGATATGACTGCGCGGCATGTGGATATGCGCTGCGGCGATAATCAGGGCGTGAAGCTCGCCAGACCGCCGCTGGTGCAATCTGGGAAACCAGGCACTGGAGGAACGTCCGGACTGCACAGGACAGCGCAGGAGGTAACACCTCTCCACCGTGAGGTGAGGATCAGAGCAACAGAGA
>JACCDH010886811.1_pt1 | contig 54189 bp, 48 predicted proteins | sample 7442481 | NCBI WGS metagenome assembly JACCDH01 (sample SAMN15323433, study PRJNA562643) | freshwater metagenome | isolation source: river surface water | place: USA:Blue River Watershed | collected 2017-08-15
ACCCCGAATTCACCGGCCGCGAGAATATTTACCTGAACGGCGCCATCCTTGGATATAGCAAGAAACAACTGCGTGAGATTGAGCCGGAAGTCATCGCCTTCGCCGAGCTAGAAGAGTTTATCGACACCCCCGTCAAATACTACTCCACTGGCATGTATATGCGGCTTGCCTTCTCGCTGGCCACCGCCATGCACCCCGACATCCTCGTGCTGGACGAACTTTTTGCAGGTGGCGACGCCTCGTTCATCACCAAAGCCAAAGCCCGCATGCATGCGCTCATCGACCGCGCTAGCATCATGATTATGGTCAGCCACGATGCAGAGCTTGTGCGCACACTGTGCACCCGCGTGATCTGGCTCGACCACGGCACCATCATCGCGGATGGCGAACCGAATGCGATTATCGATCGCTACCTTAAATCGTAAGAGGGCACGCTCCATAGAATAAGAGGGGCGGGGCTGAAGCCCTCTTAAAACGGTTTCCACCACCGCGCTTGTATGGTAAGCGATGATGCATGATAAAAGACGCGCGCATTCTCGACCTGCCACGCATTAATGACCCGCGTGGAAACCTTACCTTTGTCGAGGGTGGGAACCATATTCCGTTCGATATTAAGCGGGTATATTACCTCTACGATGTGCCGGGCGGCGCATCGCGGGCGGCACATGGCCATAAAAAACTCCACCAGCTGATGATTGCGATGTCCGGTAGCTTCGACGTGACGCTGGATGATGGGCATGAAAAACGACGTTTCCATATGAACCGCTCGTATTATGGCCTCTATATACCGCCAATGATGTGGCGCGATCTCGATAACTTCTCTTCCGGTGCCGTGTGTATGGTACTGGCTTCCGAGCGGTATGACGAGTCGGATTACTACCGCGACTATGAACAGTTCCTTGCGGCAGCGAAGCACTCCTCATGATGCCCGTTGCTTTCCTTGATTTAAAACGCCTACACGACGCACTTCATGCGCCCCTCACCGCGGCGTTCGCGCGGGTGATGGAATCTGGCTGGTTTATTTTGGGGCCAGAAGTGGAAGCGTTCGAGGCAGAGTTTGCAGCCTACTGCGAAACCAAACACTGCGTTGGCGTTGCAAACGGACTCGACGCCATTCACCTGCTCCTGCGTGCCTACGGCATCGGTGCGGGCGACGAAGTGATTGTTCCCTCCAACACCTTCATCGCCACGTGGCTTGCGGTTAGCCAATGCGGTGCAACACCCGTTGCGGTGGAGCCGGATGCGGCCACGCACAACATTGACCCAGCAAAAATCACTGCGGCCATCACGCCGCGCACGCGCGCCATCATCCCTGTGCATCTCTATGGCCAGCCTGCGGATATGGACCCCATTATGGAAATTGCTGCGCAGCATGGGCTTGTGGTCATTGAGGATGCCGCACAAGCGCAAGGGGCGCGCTATAAGGGTCGCCGCGTTGGGTCGCTAGGCCATGCCGCGGCGACGAGCTTTTACCCTGGAAAGAATTTAGGCGCGCTGGGCGACGGTGGCGCAACACTCACCAACGACGCCGCCATTGCTGAAAAGGTTCGCCTGCTCAGAAATTATGGTTCCGTGCGTAAGTACGACCATGCCGAGCAAGGCTATAATAGCCGGCTGGACGAAGTGCAGGCCGCGTTCTTGCGCGTGAAGCTTGGCGTGCTGGATGACTGGAACACACAGCGCCGCACCGTGGCGGCCAGCTATACCGCGCAGCTCGCAGGATTGCCGATCAGCCTGCCGCCGGTGCCGGAATGGGCAGAGCCGGTCTGGCATCTGTATGTCATCTGCAGCGCGCAGCGCGATGCGTTGCAACGGCATCTCACTGCGAAGGGTATCGGCACTGTCATCCATTATCCCGTGCCGCCGCATCGGCAACCCTGCTATACAGAATTTGCTGCGCAGCAATTGCCTATCGCCGAGCAGCTCGCGCGCGAAGTCATCAGCCTGCCCATCTCACCGTTGACGACAGCAGAGGAAATTTCCAGCGTCGTGGAAGCCGTGCGTGATGGCTGCCGCTGATCCACTCGCATCCCGCTTGCCTGCCATCGAAACGATGGTCGCGCGCAGTGCATGGAACGAGGCGCTGGAGGCCATTCACGATGCGGTGGAGCATGTGATAACCGATCCGTTCTTCATGGGGCAAATCTACAGCTCCCCACGCCTTGATGCATTATGTCAGATCATTGGCGCACACAGTTTTGATGCGCTCCCTAAGGTTGACGTCGCCCGCAACGAGAGGCCAACCTATATCTATATCGCCAGTAAGCTGCAGCGCTCTGGTGGCCACACGCGGTTGCTGCGCGATTTTATCCTCGCGCGTCCAGATGCCAGCCATGTCATTCTGCTGACAGAAATCGCTGGGCACTCCGACCATGCATGGCTTGCAGAAACATTCGCGCCGCTGGCGCATTACCGTTGCGAAGTCGCACCACGCGGCACGCTGGAATCAACGCTGCGCTGGTTGCAGACGCAGCTTGTCGCGCTTGCCCCTACCCATACTTATCTTTTCAGCCACCATCAGGACCCTGCTGCTGCTGCGGCCATTGTTCCGGCGATGCATCTTGCAGCAAGCTTCTGCCATCATGGCGACCATCATCTCTGTCTCGGCGTGCATCTCACGCATCTCACACATCTAGACTTCCACCCGATGGATTTTCATCATTGCCGCGACATGCTGCATGTTTCCAATAACTGCTACGTGCCGTTCACCGTGCCGGAGCGAACTCCACGCGATGCTTCACCGTTCATGGCAAACGGCGTACTAACCACCTGCACCGCCGCGGGATCCAATAAGCTGGAACAACCCTATCCCGCGCAATATACTGAGGTCATTCCTGCGCTGCTTGCCACCACTGGCGGCACACATATCCATATCGGAAAATTATCGCGGCGGGCACTAACCCGTATCGCACGCGGACTCGCCGCACATGCTATCGCGCCGGAGAAATTCATCTATATCCCATGGGTGGAAAGTGTGTGGGATACGCTGCTCGCCCAGCGGGTTGATTATTATCTCTGCTCCTTCCCAATTGGCGGCGGGCTGACGATGATCGAGGCGATGGGGGCGGGCATTCCCCTCGCCGCACACCGCCACCTCATCACCCGCGCGCTCGGAGGGCAAGACCTTACCTATGAAGGTGCATTCAGCTGGCGGACAGCCGAGGAACTCATCGCCTACTGCGCAGCACTGACGCCGAGCAAACTGGCCGCGCAAAGCGCCTTGGCGCGCGCCTATTTTCTGCAATACCACCGCCGAGCAGACCTACCGAAGTTGCTGGAGTCGCCCCTTGCCTCAGCCCCCGCCCTTACCGCTGACTATCTGCCGGACCGAGTGGGCTGGGAACGCTGGTTCGCTGCACATTCAGGGGGGCGGTACCTTGTATGGCTGTTTGCTTACCGCTGTTTCCGAAGGATGCGGCGGCGCATCGGCGCCTCGATGAGATGATATCCCGTCGCCGCGAGAACCAGCAGCATGATGAATGCGACGATACCCATCACGCGTGCATCGGCCAGCGCAGGATACGCTTCGACGATACGCGCATGATGCGTTACCAGCGGCAATAGCACGACGGGCTGGAAGGAATAGAAACAATAGCTAATCCTGCCCAGCCATAGAGCCAATGGCCGAGACAGGAACCATGCAACAGCCCCTTCTCTCTTCGCCAGGCTGAGGAGCAGCATGGCAATCAGCGGCACTATCAACCAGTGATGGATGACATAGCCGCGGGCAATGCCGCCCAGCAGAGCTAGGTAAAGCAATGCCCCCGCGAGAAGCATATACTGCACGCGCGAACCATCTAGCCATCGCGTCTTCCCGCGCACAAACAACATGCAGATACCTATCCCGATGATGAATTCTGGCAGGCGGAATAATGGCACGGAATAGAACAGGCGAATGGACCAGACAGGCAGCACCAGCGTCAGCAGGCCGCAGCTAACTAGCATCCCGTAACAAAGCAGCATTACCTTCCACAAGTCGCGCTCGCGCAGCGTTTTCAACCGTCGCAGAAGTAATGGCAGCAACGCATAAAAAAATGCTTCCACCGAGATGGACCAACTCGCCCCGTTATTCCAGAAATCGATACTCCACGGAAACCACGCCTGTATAAGCAGAGTGTCCGCGAGAATGAGTCCGCCCAGTTTCAATCCCGCATAAGCATCGTGAGGCGCAATGCCCATCCATGGCAGGGTGAGGAGCGCCGCCATCACATAAATAGGATAGATGCGCGCGAACCGGCTGATCGCATAGTGGCGCAGGGATGTCCTTCCGTCCATATAACGGTAAGCGAGAACGAAGCCAGAAAGCATGAAGAACACACTCATACCCACAGCCCCCTGATCCAGCAACTGCTTCAGGAAAGGCTGCTCGGTCAGCGGCCAGCGGATCTGCAGGTGGAACAGGAATACGTAGAACGCCGCCGCGAACCGTAATCCGGTCAGCGGAAGTATCTCGTCGTTTCCAATGGATTTCGTAATTTCAGTGTCAGTCATGCGCGGGCAGTATAGTCACGCTTCATAGGATACTGAAACCCTTATTTCATGCGCGAAGCTTGAAACCACACTGCGGATACTCTAAACAACAGGAAGTATGAATATCCCATTACCATCCCCCACACCGGACTATCCTGCGTCCTCTACATGGATGCCACCGGCCGTCGCCTGCGCTTCCGTGCCGGAGAAGAATTGCATCCGTTCGGTCAAGCGCCAGCATACGGGTTTTGTCGATGGGCAAGAAGCAATCCACTATCTATTCAGCACCCGCATTGGCAATTTTTATACCCGCTATCTCAGGCCGCACGCATTTATCCAGAATAGCGTGCGGTGGGCATGGCGCCATCTCTATCCGTATTACATTAGATATAACATCGGGAAAACGCGGGAAGAGCGGCGCCATCTGGCTATCGTTCCCTTCACACGGTTTGTGGAGCGCGAGCGCCTGACAACATACAGCCATGCTCCGGCAGAGCATGTTTCACCGCCACCGCCGCTGGTGTTCCCCGAGCGGTTACGTTCTGAGCTAACACTTCTTGTGCCTGCAACGGCGCCTGCAATCAGCGTCGCCGAAATACAGAACGCGCTGATTTATGGCGGCACCAATATGGTCAAACTCCCCGATGCGGTGGTATGCCACGATCTATATGATTTTAACCATGATTATACGTCGGAAGAGCTGCATTCTCGTATACTGATGTGGAATCGATGCCGCAACGTCTCTTGGGTCGTCCATGACCATAACCCCGAGCCGCTGCCGATGGCCGCAAGCTTTGTGGATGCCTGCGCCAGCAACTATGCCCATTGGCTGTCGGAGGTGCTACCGCGCATCGCCATGTTCTGCACCGACTCACGCTTCAGGCATATTCCTCTGATAGTGAATGAGGGGCTGCACCCAAACATCATGGAATCGCTGCTGCTTGTAGCAGGCGAGGGCCGCGAGATCATCACCCTTCCCGTCGGCCGGGCGTTGAAATTGGAAAAGTTGTATGTCACCTCCGTTACCGGTTACGTGCCTTTCGAGCCGCGCAAGAAACGTTCCTCAAGGAACTTTCATGGCGTGTTCCACCCGCAGGCATTCGCGGCGCTCAATGCGCGACTTGCGGCATTGCGCGTGCCCGCCGCGGGCGAAGCATGGCCGGAGCGAATCTACCTACGTCGCAGCTGTACCCAGCGCCAGATCACGAATGCCGAAGAGATCGAAACATTGCTCGTGGCGCGCGGATTCGCCACCATTGAACCAGAGCGGCTCAGTTTTGCGCAGCAGGTACGCCTATTCACCCAAGCGCGCGTTATCCTAGGTGCCAGCGGCGCGGCACTTTCTAATGCCATATTCTGTCAACCCGGCGCACAGGTCGGCATACTGATTGCCGTCAACACTAGGCTGTTGTACGGATACTGGAGCAACATGCTGGTACCCGGTGGCGTGCGGCTTGGCTATATGGCCGGCGAGCGTACACAGCAAGGCGTGCATAGCGGATTTACCATCGAACCGCGCACCGTACTGGATTACTTGGAGGCTATCGGATGCAACTAACCATGCAGCGTTACGAAGCGCAGGCCGCATTATTTGCCAAGAAGCCGTCGCGGCGCGAACTGCTCGATGTGCAATTGCCGAATGATGTTCGCCGCAGCGCGACGGTCAATGTCTGGCGCAACCACGCATTCGAAACGCTTGAGCCCCTGATGCAGCCTTATTGCCTCTACGGCAACTGGCGCGCGGCCTTCACCTATGGCGCGTATGACGATTCGTTCGGATTCCAGAACCATACCGCAGCGGACACGGAAATCCTGTGGATTGACAGCAACCGCTTCACCGTGAATTCGGCTTGGATCGATTGGCTGAAAGGGCGGATCGTTGCACTGCGAGGCCTGAGCAAGGCACCTATCATCGTGGCCACATGGATAGAGGATGCCGCATTGCGCGCGGCGCTGCAAAAGACTGTCGATGGTTTTGCTGCGGTCTATTTCGCTGACCTGCAGACGTTCGCCGACGATGCAAAAGTCGCGCTGCTCGATGCGCGCACCGCTGCACTTGCGGGCACACCGGTCAGCAATGCGGCGCAATTACTGATTGCACGCGTGTTGGCCTGCCATTGGCTGCCAGCGGCGCTGTTTCCACCGGTCAAGGCAGTCGCGGTCGATCTCGACCATACCCTGCATCAGGGCGTGCTGGGCGAGGAAGGCATCGCGGGCGTGATGCTAATGGAAGGCCATCTCACGCTGCAGCATTACATCAAATCGCTGCGTGCGCGCGGCATTTTTATTGCGCTCGTCTCGCGCAACGAGCGGGCGGATGTCGAGGCGCTGTTCGCGCAGCGAACGGACTATCCGTTGCGCTGGGAAGATTTTTCGGTCACGGAAATTTCGTGGGACAGCAAAGCGGATGCAATCGCCCGCATCGCCAAAGAATTGCGCATCGCGCCGGATGCGGTGCTGTTCATCGACGACAACCCCGGCGAACTGTCGAACGTGGCGCTGCAATTGCCGCAGGTGCATACCGTCTATGCGCATCCGGATGCGGCGCTAACCACGCGCGTGGTGCAGCATTATCCGGCACTGTGGCGGTGGAAGATTGAAGCCGAGGATGCCAAGCGCATCGACGACCTCGCCGCGAACAGCGAACGGGAAGCGCTCGCCGCCACCATAATTAACCCAGCAGAATATTTCCGCAGCCTTGAGGTCGCCCTCACCTACGCACATAACCCGCAGGCACAGCTGTCGCGGCTCGCCGACCTGTGCAACAAAACCAACCAGTTCAACCTTGCCATGCGCCGGTTTACCCAAGCGGAAGTGGCGGAGCGGATGGCAAGCAATAGCGCCTGCGTTTCCAGTGTTGCACTCAGCGACCGACTGTCAGACAGTGGCGTTATCGCCGTACTCATCGCCGAGCGTGAGGGCGATGTATTGGTCGTCACCGAACTCTGCATCAGCTGCCGTGCCATGGGCCGAAACTTGGAAGATACAATCGTACTGGAAGCATTGCGCGGCATGCCCGTGTTTGAAGGCTGCACGGAAATCCTGTTCCGCGTGCAGCATGGACCACGCAACGGCCCTGCGCTCGCGTGGCTGGGCGCACTGCTGGGTAACGGCACCACGCCTGCCGCAGGTGACCACCGCATCCCCGCGCAGCGCCTCATAGATTTCACCCCCGCCGAAGGCGTCACACTCCTCAAGGAATAAACATGACCGATACGATCGAAACCCTCCTGAATATTCTTACCACCGTGCTGAAATGTCCTGTAACGGCGGAAAGCACGCGCGAGAATACGCCGCAATGGGATTCGCTGAAACATATCGAAGTGATTTTTATCTTGGAGGATGAATTCGGGATACAGTTCACCGAGGAGGAAATGGGTGCGCTCAACAGCGTGGGAAAACTCGCCGCAAAGATTGCCGCCCATGCAGCATGAGTTCACCCTCCTCGGACACGCCTTCCGTTTGCGTCCAATCGGCGATGCGGATGCCGCGTTCGTGGTCGCACTGCGTAACGACCCCGCACTGAACCAGTATCTGCATGCGACATCGGCCAGCATCGAAAATCAGGTGGCATGGTTCGCGGATTATTACGCCCGCACAGGCGATTATTATTTCGTCATCGAACGTGCGGATACCGGCGTGGCGGAAGGTGTGATTTCCATATACGACATTGCTGTTGGCGTTGGCGAATGGGGCCGGTGGATCTTGAAGCCAGGCTCACTAGCCGCGGTCGAAAGCGCGTGGCTCATCTACCGCATGGCATTCGAGCAATTAGCGCTCGCTAGCATCTTCTGCCGCACGGTTGCAGATAACGCCGCCGTCGTCAGTTTTCATGATTCCTGTGGCATCCCCACGCGCCGTGTGCTACCTGCGCATTTTTTACTGGGCGGAAAAAAAATGGATGCGGTAGAACATCGTATGGATACGCATAGCTGGGCGCAAATCGCGCCGCGGCTGGAAAGACTTGCCGCGATGACGGCACGGAGGATAACCCGTGGCTGACCTTCCCGCATTGCCTGCAGGATATGATTTCCACCATCTTGGCTATGCCACCACCTCCATCGAGAAGGATGCATCGCTGTTCCAGTTCATCGGCTACGCGCAGGAGGGCGCGGACTTTTCCGATCCCGTCCAAGGCGTCGCTGGCCGCTTCATGGTAGGAACAGGCCCGCGCATAGAGCTGCTGGAAAACCTTCCGGGTTCCGAGACACTTACCCCATGGCTCAACGCTGGAATCAAGCTCTACCATTTCGCCTATGAAGTCGCCGATATCGAAGCGGCGCTCGCTTGGGCGGCTAGCCAGCGCGCCAAAACTACCGTTTTTCCTGTACCTGCCATAGCGTTCGGCGGGCGATATATTGCTTTCGTCATGTTCCGCAATGGGCTAATGCTAGAATTCATCGAAAAGACATTAAGGAGTCCCCGTGACTAATCCCGCAGCAAAAAGCCTCGACGAGAAGGCACATCTCGAACGTATCTCCAACGAATCGCTCTATTCTGCTGGTGCCAACTCTGCGACCATCAAGCATTCCTTCAAGATCGCCCAGCGCTACCTCACGGGCGACACGCTACTAGAGATGGGGCCCGCCGAAGGTGTGATGACCGAACTGCTGGCCACTACCGGAAAACGAATGACAGTCATCGAAGGTTCCGGCGCATTCTGCGCCGACCTGCGCACGCGGTTCCCGGATGCCAACGTCATCCACACACTGTTCGAGGAATTCGAGACGTTGGAAAAATTCGATAACATCATCCTCGGCCATGTGCTGGAACATGTGCAGGATCCGGTCGAGATACTGAAGCTCGCTAGCCGCTGGCTAAAGCCCAATACAGGCCGCATCTTCGCTGCCGTGCCTAACGCTCGTTCGCTGCACCGTCAGGCAGCGGTCATCATGGGTATGCTGAAACAGGAAGACGAGTTGAACGAGATGGATCACTATCACGGCCATCGCCGCGTATTCAACCCAGAGACATTCCGCAATTCCTTCACACAGGCGGGCCTGAATATCGAAATCTTCGGTGGCTACTGGCTGAAGCCAGTCTCTAACAAGCAGATTGAAACCACCTGGACGCCGGAGATGCTCGACGCATTCATGGAACTTGGCGAACGTTATCCTGATATTGCCGGCGAGATTTACGTGGTGGCCAACCTGCCGACGAAACGCTAGCTAAATAGTGGCGGCCCTGCGCAACCATCGCAATATGGTTAGGCGACAGCCCCGGTTGGGCTGAAGTTTCCTGCCGATTTCTCACTTTATACGTATCCACTATCCAGGAAGTACTGGAATCAATGCGCCATATTATACAACTTCTATATTTTCTTTCATTCTTGCCGCGTAACCAAAACTTCATTTTCACTGTACCAGTTGCTTTACCAGTATCAATGCACATTGGATGGCGGGACTGGCCACACTAGACCAGTCCCACCACTTGCCTATTCACTCTCTCACCCAGCAGAGCGAATCAATACTCATGGCAAAGGGGTACCACGATTTTATGAGGGGAAGAAACACTTTTGCGGTGGATAGTGCACGAGAAAGCGGCTGCATATTTTTCTTTTTTAGGACTATTTCAAACATAGACAAAGCGTAACCGCCTGAGACTACATTAACTCAACAGTTTGATATGCTATTGACGTATTGCCGTGAGCACCAATAAACCACCTTTCTTTATGCAACCCATGGCAATATTTAACACCCAACCATCGGCGATTAGATTTACCGGCTCTGTCCATTTGTATCGCTCGCTTGTGCGACGAGGTTGTTGGTAGCCGACGTCGCTATCGCAACTCCCTGTTCTTTGAACTGCGCATTAATCTTGGCGATTGCCTGGGACAATTCTTTATCGTCTAGCTTACCATCTTTCAGCGCAACATCACCGTTACTAATGTCTTTACCAAACTCATCGACACCGTTCTTGTAATAATTAACTAGTTTAGCCGCTTCTTGCTTGAGTTTTGCCTGAAGAGCAGGATCTGCGAGTGCAGGGTTCTGCTCAATTAGCGTGGCTAATGCTGCTTCATTACCCAGCACCTCCACAGAACCAGACACAGCCACTGCAGATGCACGCGCAGGTGTTTCAAGCTTAGCCATTTTCTCTTCTAATGAATGCCAGCGCTCTTCTGAAACGGCGTGCTGGGCTTGAGTAAGCACCGCCTTATTCTGAGCCAACATTTCTGTCATTGTTTTTGCAGCATCGCTCGATTTGTAAACGGAATTGGCCTTCATATTATTATGATGCTCTGCAGAAAGCTTGGCTATCTCTTCGGCTAGCTTTTTTAGTTCTGCGGCTTGATTCTTATGGCTATTCTTCAAGAGCTCAAGATTCGTTCGCACATGCGCCATCATCTCTGTATCGAGCGCCGCCCCCGATGCAAGCGCCTTATCCATCGCTTGTTCAAATGCCTGCAACGGCGCTTCCGTAGCGTTCACTTTACCAATCATTTCCTGAAGCTTTGGCTGCGCCTTGTTGTACGTTTCTACAATGGAAGTATAATCTTGTTGGGCAAGCTCTCCAATACGCTCCTGCTTCTTAGCCCCCACATAGGTGCCAACTTTTTTATCAAAGCTTGCAACACTTGCTTTAAATTCTGGCGTTGCTGGGTTGAGCAGGAAACTCTGCATTTCCTTGTCTTCACCAGCGGCGATGCGTGCGACCTCTTGCTTTTTCTCAGCAATCTCTGATGCGTGTTCACGGCTTACGGGAGAGATACGAAGATTATCTTGCACGGGTGACGCAATCGCAGCCATGCGGCGTTTATCAAGCTTACGGAATTGCTCTACATGCTCTTCTTCTGTCGCACGCACTTTATAAGCAGGGTCGTTAATGAGCGCCGTGTAGCTTGCTTTATATTCCTTATAAGCCTGATCCAGTTCACCCGTTTTTACTGTTCCCTTATGGTTAATTAGGTTGGTCAATTTCTGTACTGACTTGCTGTAGCTTTCAATGTGCGTATTTAACTCACGCACCTCTTCAGGAATAACCAATTTTTTGCGGTGCGCTTCGTCATATTTTTCTTGTAGCGCATCAGCCGCTTTCCCGTATTTTTCTGCATTCTTCCGCTGGGCATCACCAAGCCCTATTTTATCGGTGATCCAGTCACCTCCTTCCGTCACTTTCGTGCCTAGCCAACTCACCCCTTCACCTAGCATTTTGAAGGCATAGCCCGAAACATTTGTTCCAGGCATCATCACACCTTGCTCGTACATTGCATCACGTACTCTACGCTGTATCTCTACAGATTTCTCGTCGCCCGTGATCTTGGTATTAACATAGTCTTCCAGGTCGTTCATAAGTCCGCCTGTGCCGCCGACGATATCACCAGCGCCACCGACAATATCGCCAACGAGCTCAACTGCGCCACCAGGTGTTGCCAGTTTATAAGCCAATGCATTCATACCTGATTCAAATCGCAACTGCCCAATTTCCAGTTTATCGGCATCACCAGATAGTGCGCCAATTGTCATCTTAACAGCGGGTGCAATTGTCTTTTGTCCTACCCAGTTTGCCGCCATCATCACAGCCATTGCCTCTGGTCCGCCGAGGCGTGATACGCTCATCAAAGCGCCATTAATCGTAAGACTAGTTGCTCCTGCAAGCGCTTGGTCTTCTGTTTTTGCGGTCAGAATGCTAACGGCATCAGGAACAATATTGAGCACAAACGGCATTTTGGTTTTAGCGAGTACTTCGCCAACCTTGCCTTGGGTAAACAGCGCGCCGCCCGTCAGATCGTTTGCCGTTTGCACACCCATCGCCCCCGCACCCACGGCATAGAGCGGATCAGCGCCATTCTCGCGGTACTGATCCAGCATGTGCTTGGTACCACTCAAGCCCATAAAGATACCCGCTGTGCCTGTAACGTGGCTTTCGCCCGCCATAGGAGTGCCATGCGCGCCTTCGGCAGCGTTAACTACATGACTGGAAGGCTTCTCAAAAAAGTTTTGCTTGTCGGCAGAGGGAAGCTCTAAGCCAACGGGTGCAGCTATAGCAGGCTGCTGGAACTGTGATTCTTTCGGAAGCGTAATGCGCTGCCCTTCCACCTTCAATGGCACTGGCTTATTACCAGTCACTTTTGCAGCAGACGACACTTTGCCTGCTACAGAAATTTCAGGCGTAGGGTGGTTCACAGGCAAACGATCTGTACTCATTTGCCCAAGCACCGCTTCTGATGCGAGTCGCGAGGTCATATCAGGCGCAGCATTAGCTAGTACGGCTACACCTTCTGCTGGTGAGACAGGAGGCTTAGCCGTATTGCTTGCCTCTTTCGGCGCAAGCGCAACGGCAACATCTACATCTGACGCAACATCCACCTGTTTCGCCGCCGTTTGCGTTTCTGGTTGTTGTGGCGACGTGTCAAACGACGTCATCTTATCAACAGTCACATCAGACTCGATCGCTGGAATGCCTGAAAGCGCATTATTAGGACCCAATGTACCCGCTTTACGCAATGTCGCGATATCGTCTTTACCAAGCACGATATTCCCTTTTCCGTCGACAGATGGGTTCATGCCTGCACGCTCCAAGCGTAATCTAATGTCTTCTCGTGCAGGTGGCGTCATCTTCTCGCCTGATAGGAATATTTCTTCCCCACCCAAACCAAACATTTTTTTTCTAATCTCCCAATCACCAGCCTCATTAACAATATTGAGTTTATAGTCAGGGGTTAGATAGTGCTCATACATAGGATGAGCATATTTTTGATCTTTCATATCAAAGTAAAAAGCTGCTTTTGGGTTGCTCACACTACCCACGAAATCATGCATCACATCGACTAGTAGCTTTTGGTTGTTTTCCAGCAGCACTTCATTCCATGCGTGCCCCCCAGAATTAACACCTCTTGAGGTTTCCTCATGGTAGTTACCTCGAACAAGCGCAGATGGAATACCGCATTCATCTGCAAGCGCTTTAAATAAAAGTGACCGATGCCTGCAGACACCAGTTTTTGCTTCAATTAGGTCGCCTAGCGATATTTCTTTTCCCACATGATTGCCGCCTGTGATACGGTCCATGATTCTTTGGTTCTGTTTGGGGTCTTGAGTTTCCATCAATTTATCAACATAGTTATTTAGGAAACGTACTTTCTCTTCTACAGTTGCTCTGGACGATGTTTGCTGCTTTGCGTACTCAACAGCCTCTCCAAAAACTCTGTCTTCTGCAGGACTTTTTACAACGATAATTTCACGACTTGGCGCATTCAGGGGCTTTCCATTAACGTCTAACTTCAAGCCTCGCCCACCATCTCTATACCCGTATAGTATGGGTTCGTGAGCTTCTAGACGGTGTACATCATTAAACCTTAAAGATTGAGTAACGCTTTCAGGTTGTTTGTTCGCATACGCTTCTTTGATTTTATCTATTCCCGCAATATCGCCTACGCGAATAGTTTGCCCAAGCGTTTCACTCTTAGCGTAATGCGGCTTAAAGCCTGATTTTACTAACGCATCAAATAGAATCTTCTGCTGAGCTTCAGGCATATTCTCAACCGAAACGCGTGTCCAGAAAGCACCTCGTCCGCCACTGGCCATTTGCCAATCGCCAGCCTCTGCAATAATTTGATTATAGCCTTTTGCAGTAGTCTCAATAGCTGGTGGGGCCTCACCCTTTAATTCCGACCTGACTTGTTCAAATCCTTTGAGTTGGTTGCCATTCTCATCAAAATGGCGCACTTGTATCGAATCAGTGCCGAATGTTGGACTGTGATAAACTTCTGCACGTAAGCCATGTTTATTCAGCTCTTCCACGATCATTTTACGCTCAGCATCACTATAGTCAGCCGCGTCTAATCGATGCGCGGCGCCACCAGATGATGGGGAATCAACTTCAAACCACTTATCGTTATTGATAATATCTTCAATCGACAGCTTTGCTGCTGGAACGTCCTGAACAACTGGCGCAGCATCATCAACTTGTTGCTGAGGCTCAACAGCAGCGTTTGCTTGTGACCCGATTGCAAGCGCGTTTACTTGTTCAGTTGAGGCAGATTTAACGCGCAACAACCTATTAACGCCCTTGTCTCTTGTCCATTCATTGTCAACCTCAAGCGAATACTCTATGCCGCGCGCATCAAACTCTTTCTGCATAAAAGCAATCTCATCATCTGTACCCGTGTAGCCGATGATTTTAGTTGGAGCACCGTCTTTTGATGCATCAAATTGGTACTGCTGACCATTCGCTAACTTTTCTTTCAGCAATTCTTCAATCGATATTTTCGCATCTGACATACCTTCAACAACTTGCTGCTGAGGCTCGATAACAGCATCTGGCTGGCGGCCTATCTCCAGTTCGTTTATCAACCGATGCAGTTCTGGTGCATGCTCACTTTTTACAAGTAGTCCGAGTGTTTCATCGCCCTTTCTGATAATGAATGATTCAACGCCTTGTTTTTTAAGAGTCTGTTGCAGCAATCCAGCGGCTTCAGATGTTTCTTTTGGGAATCGCAACACAACAGGCTTGTTTATATCAAATACCGCTCCTTTTGGCATGGATGCCCATTCTATTTGAACCGCGTCACCCAAAGCTTCCAATCCCAACGACATCTCGGCGTTGCCGTTTGTGATCTTTTCGACCAGCATTTTTTTGTTTTCGCTGCTCTGGTCTTGAAATGGCTGAATTACGCTGTCCTCAATGGATGTAGGCTTAGCAGGATCCGCTAAATATTTCTCAATCTCTGGATTATCCAGAATTGCACCCTTACGCGTATCCTCGTCAACATAGTTTAAATTTACAGGATTTTCTTTGATCTTGTTATACTGGAAATATTCATCAGCGTATTGCAGTGATTGAGGGTTTTGTTGAAATGCGGCTTCTTGCTTTGCCATCTTTAGATTGTAAGATTGGTTTTTAATATTGGTGATATGCTCCAGCAGTAAGCCATTCTCGGACAGCATCTTCAGTTGTATATAATCACTACAATAATCGAGTGATTTTGGATCGGATTTTACCATCTCCAGTTGAATATTCTCGCTCACATATTGCAGCTCATGCTTCATATTTCTTGGCGATTCATTCACAAGTGCACGCTGGTCTGCTTCGCTTAAAATGACACCATTGTGCTGATCTTTATTAAGCCAGTCAGCATGTTGCTTAGCGCTTACCTCCCGCATAAATTCTAGATAACCTGGGGTTTCTCTATCGATGCGTTCACCCGCAAGCCACGTGCTATCCAACGCAGCACGAACGACTTGAGGGTCTTTCTGTCTTTCTGGGCTCAGAAAGTGTATATATCTGCCATCAGCGGTCACGACCTTCAACGAAATGTCTAAATCATTTTTGTGATCTCCATAAATCACATGCGATATATTACCAGGATTGTGACTAATAAGAGCTTCCACGACTTTTTTGTTGTTTTGCACCCATTCGGTGGCGGCTTCATAAATCTGTACAGCTTTGCCTGGATTCTCATTCATCGCATTGATGACAAGTTGTGCATTGAGTGCTTCAACATAGTTGGCTTTGGTAACAATAATATTACCGTTGTCATCAATGGATGGAGAGAGCCCAGCCTCACTTAAACGCCTGCGTGCTTCCTTCCGCGCTTCCTCCGTCCATTTCTCAGTGGGCAATAACGCGATCTCGCCCTCATCAGATGGCGTTATCTTCCAAAGGTTTTTGCCGCTTGCATCCGTTCCAACAGCCTGCGCCGCACGTTCAGAAGCACGCGCAATCATCTCTTCGAGAGGCGCGTTTGCCTGCACCATCGATGGCGGACGGAGGTCGCGCTTCCACGAGGTCATTTCTTCAATACTGTAGTCTATTGGGTTTGATTCCCGCAACAGCAGCCGCTCAATATCCGGACGGGTTGACGTGACTGGCGCGCCTGTGCGGTCAACCTGGGCGCCACTTACGTATAGACGCGCGACCTCGGGCGTCATCTCAATATACCCATTGCGTAACAATGAGTCGACCACTACTTTTCCTTCTGGCGTTTTAATAAGCTGCGCACCCCAGTTAGTGTAGGAAATAGCTTTGGTATCGACTATTTCTCCCGTCTGTTCTATTATTGCCTGTCGACTTCCAATTTCCGTTTTTTCTGTTACGCAAAATTGGCGGAATGTAGTGTCAATAAGGAAGGGGCGATTGACGGCGCTACCATCTGGTTGAACAACGGGAATAGCTACGACAGAGAATCCATGACGTCCGCCGCTTGCTCCATCAACAGTCAGATTTGCTATCTGATGGCAGTAATAGTCCAAACTAAGCATTTCGGCTTGATGTCCAATTGCACCTTGTCCATAACCACAAGCCCCCTCAAACGATTCCTTGGCGAAAAAATCCTTCCCAGCTGGCGAATTAATCTCAATACCTGCATCCAGACCACCTACCCCAGGGCCCGCCAATGCTTGCCGAGTTCTGTTAACCATCCAATCCATCAACACTGTTGCTTGCGAAGGCGTAACACCAGCGACTATTTTACCTGCTTTAAGGTTTAGCTTACGCGCCTTGTCCAAGGCGCTTTCGGCCTGCACCGAAGCTTCCAGTGAGGGCGCAACAAGCACTGGCTCAGGACCAGGATAAAAAAATGAAGAATTCGCATCTGGATTATTGGTGCTAGTCACGGGTGCCTCACGTTTTTTTTTGTAACACCCTCAATTTCCCATAAACAGATTAAGAATCTCTTAATTTTCTACAAAAAAGATAGAATTTTATCATTTTTTCTATTTTGGGAAGCTAAAATACCTCTCTTAAAGCACTAAATATCGCTGGAGAGGCACTCTCAGCCAGCGTGATGCTAAGCGAACTTCAGCCCAGATGCGGTAAGCAGGCCGATGCTTAAAACAAATATCGAGATCACAGACTCAGCGGCACGACTAACTGAGAACTTTAATATTATTTTCTGTAGTACCCTTTTGCTTCCATACATTGATGCTCGAGTAAATCAGCCCGCGTGATGCTCAGGATTGGCGTCTTTTCTCCAAACAATTCCGCCAGCAATCGGAATGTTACACAATATTCTAGCTTTCCCTTGCCTGTTAACTTGGCTTTTTCAGGCATTGCCATAAAACTCTCTACAAGCTCTAGAAAGCTAATCGAGGGTGGGGTGATAGGTGTGGCATAGCTCATGGGCGCTAAAAATGCTCCCAGCCCACTTATTGGCAAAATGTTTCCGCTGGCCTCTGCCAACATACGGTCAATCTTCATTGATTCTAGCCTCACACGCTCGCGGGCAATCCTGATGCTGGCGGTTCTGAGGCTTATATGGATTTCGCTTTTGCCAACAATGTGGCGCAGCTTTTTGGGAATGCACACGCGGCAATAATAGACACCGCTTTCCCTGCGTTTTTGTAATCGTGTGTGGATGGCCACTGTACCAAACTCCGTACCAACAGGAGCGGACGGGCCAACTTTTCCATACATAACGCTTAGGGTGGTGGGGGGTGAGGGACTTGAACCCACGACCAAGGCGTTATGAGCGCCCTGCTCTAACCACTGAGCTAACCCCCCATAATGCCTTTCATCGCACGGCGCGCGGGCACAGTCAAAAAAAACGGTGGGGGCATTAACGGAATCTTCACTTTTTTACGATAGGTTGGGGGAATAGACATGAAGGAGACCCCCATGAACCCATTTGGCGAGCAGAGCCTTAAAACTGTTGTGGATGCGCAGGTATTTGGGGCGCGTAGTGACTGGGAAAAGCACGAATTTGGTGGCGAAGTGCGCTTCATCAAGCCCATTGCCACCCGCGATGTGGAGATGAAAGCGCGCATTGCCAATCGGTTCGATGAGCTGGGCTTCATCCCTAAATTCTTCCGCGAACATGGGAAGGAATTTGTAGCTCTGGAATCCGTGAAATCCAGCCATTACAAGGATGTGGAAGCCGCGTTTGTGGCGCAAATCCTGAACAAGCTCTAGGCGGTGCAGCTGCGCCGCAAGGCCAGCCAGCCCACCGCAGCCGACAGCAGCGACCCTGCCAGCACCCCAAGCTTCACCTGCAGTTGCAGCGCTTCGTCCGCGAAGGCGAGGCTTCCCACGAACAGGCTCATGGTGAAGCCTATCCCTGCAATGAGTGATACGGCATAAAGATGCGCCCAACTGGTGCCTTCGGGACGTCGCGCGAAGCCGGCGCGAATCAACAGCCAGCTTGCACCAAAAATCCCGAGCTGTTTGCCCAAAAACAAGCCCAGCACAATGCCCATGGTCAGCGGTGCGGTCATGGTTTCCAGCGGAATATCCGCAAACGAAACCCCTGCCGCGGTGAAGGCAAAAAGCGGCAGAATGCCAAAACTCACCCATGGGTGCAGGCGATGCATCAACCCGTTTAGCGGAGAACGCTCAGGGTGCTGCTTATCCCGCATCGGGATTGCCAGACCGACGATAACGCCGCCGATTGTCGCGTGAATGCCGCTATGTTCCAGCGCCACGCACAGCAGCACACCCAGCATGATATATGGCCAGACCACCATCACCGACAGTCGGTTACACAGCAGCAGCACCGCGCACACCCATGCCGCCGCCAGCAGCGGAAGCAACGTCACGCCGTCGCTGTAGAAAAAGGTAATGATGAGTATCGCGCCCAAATCATCGAAGATGGCGATGGCCAGCAGGAAAATTTTGAGCGCGGGCGGCACGTGTCTCGCGGCCATCAGCAACACCGCCAGCGCAAAGGCAATATCGGTGGCGGTGGGAATGGCCCAGCCCGCGGCGTTCTCGGGCGTGGCGGCATTGATGGCAAGAAACACCAACGCGGGCGCAAGCATGCCGCCCAGTGCGGCCACCAATGGCAACAGAATCTGGCGTTTATCGACCAGCACGCCTTCGCACATTTCGCGCTTCAGCTCCATGCCCACCACGAGGAAGAACAGCACCATCAACACATCTTTCACCCAATGGCCGAGCGATTCCGCCATCACGAATGGGCCGATGCCTAGGGAAATTGAGAAGTCGATAAAAGCGCGGTAATGCGGCGCAAATATGCTATTTGCCGCCAGCAACGCCAGCGCCGTGGCCGCCAAAATCACGAGGCCGCTGGACGATTCCGCATGAATAAATTCTGCAAAACGGCGCACGGCGGATCGTGTGATGCGCGTTACCATTTATTGGCCGTAGAACGAGAGTAGGTCATCGAAATATTCGGCACTCGTGACGGACGGCCCAGTCATAATGGGCTGTATGAAGAAACTAGTATCGCCATCGCAATTCTTCATTCGCACTTCGCCGGTGGCACCGCAGGCAATCGCCACCGAGGTGGAACGTTGGGGTATTCCGCCGATACCATCGCGGCCATAACTGATAACCAAGAAATCCGATTCGCGGTATTGACGCGGTGGCTGTGCAACTGCATCGCGCACAATCACGCGCTGGCCTACCGAAGCCGTGCCGCTACCAGAAAGCGTCATCGCACTATCCACGTAGTACATAATCCGGTTTCCCCACGCATCGAACGTATCTTTGCTGGGGTCGAAACTGCCTGCACCTGAATTGACAAGCGTTACAATGGGCACCATGCCATGCACCGTTCCAGGCGTTGCGTCGCATCCTGTTACTGCTTTTCCGAAATCCGAATCGGTGCTGACCAGTGTTTCATCGGCAGGGCATGGATAGCGCCCGCCATGATCTAAACTATATTCCACCAAGGCCTGCGAGAGATTCTTAAGTTGTGTTTGGGTGGCTGCATTCAAGTCAAGCTGCTGGGTTGCGTTGGTGCGGTCAATCATCGCCGAGGAAAGCAGGGCAAAGGCAATGAACATGCCCGCAATAATGAACAGCGCAAACCCTTCTTGCTGGCGGCGTGCGGCAGGTAATGGTGCAATTACGGGCATCGTATCATCTCCCCCGTACTGGTTTCTGTTCCCGCCCACAGGCACGCGGCTTGGCATGGACTGCTGGATGTGATGATTTTGCTGCACAGCACGGGGTTAGTCAGGCCCGTCGGCGCGGTGGGGGTGATCGATGGCATACTGGTTGTGCAGGGTGCGCAGGAAACTTCGCATCCGCTGGCGCAGCTCGTGGCGCTCACATCAATCGGCGGCATGTCGAGTGCGTTGCTGCCCCACACAATGAAATCATCAAAATATTTTGCTTCAACATCCCCGTCGGCAAAGGATGTATCCCAGAATATACCATTCCCGTCGTCACAGTTTTCGACGTCGTTTTGGTTGCCGCTGCCGCAGGCCTTATTCACCCCTGTGCCCAGCTGCGGGAATGCGCCACGTGCATCTGCCCCGTGGCTGACAATGACGAAGGACGCCCCTTCGCCCGGTGTAATTTGATCGATGGTAGAAGGCGTCGTTGTGCGGTCCGTTGTGGAGGTGATGGCGTAGTTGACGCCGGTACGGTCGCCCGTGTTCACGGTAATGCAGCCGCTGCTTTGGGTGTAATCCACCGTTTGGTCGGTGCAGACCGCATAGGTGATTTTATTGCCCCACGCATCTGCGGCATAGGCATCCGGCAAGCCCAAGCTGCGCACGGGAACTGCGCCAATGAACACTTCCCCAGCATTCACCGATACTAATCCAGCACCACTTGCGGCACAGGCGCGCACTTCTTTACCAAAATTGCTATTGCTTGGTACCAGCGCGCGATTGGCCGGACAGGGCAAGTAGCCATTGGTTTTGGCATAGGACTCCAGCGCTTCTTTCAATGTCTCCAAACGCTCGCGCGTTTTCACGGAGTTTGCCGAAGCAATCGCATTCGCGCCCATGGTCATGCCTGCGCCTGCGAGCAACCCTAGAATCACCAACACAATCGAAAGCTCCAGTAAACTGAAGCCGCGCGTTTTGGGCTTATGACGCCACTGAATCATAGTGCGTCCTTACGTTTCCATGTGACGATATCATCGAAATAATTCGCATCTTGCGTTCCGTTATTAAACGTCGCGCTGTAGTATACATTGAGCGGGATGCCAGTGGCGGTCGCCATCGCGCCGGCTCGGTGGGTACAGTTTTGAACGTCGATCCTAAACGACGTGCCGCCGTTTGGATAACAATTTGAAAGCATCGCCCCAGAGGAAGAAACAGCGGCACGCGCATCCTTACCGCTACTGAAGAGGAAATAGGCAGCGCCTTCCCCCGTATCCGGATCGGAGTGCACCGAACAACTGGTTGTGCAGGGTTCTTCCAATTTGCCCTGACGCACTTCAATGGCCGCCGCATTGCTATTGTAGCTGGTAGAATCCACCGCCAGCAGGCGGCTTACCGAATAGTTGATACGGTTGCCATAGCCATCCAGCGCCCGACTTTTTTGCAGGTTCAGCGCGCGGTAAGGAACCAATCCCGCCACCACATCATCTGTCCCCGCACTGCATGCCGTGCCTTCCAGCCCGTCACTCGTCCCCGTTCCTGAGTTCAGTGGGCTTGGGCAAGGCAGCCTGCCATAGACCTTTTTAAACTTGGTCAGCGCCTCATCCACATATTCCAGCTGCTTTTCCGTGGTGGTGTAGGCGCGGCGGGCGATGAATTTTCCGGCCACTTCAAGGCCAAGCACCGCCACCGTGCTGGTCACAGTAATCACAATCGCCAGCTCGAGCAGACTGAAGGCAGCGCGGCGCTCGGCGATGCGGTTTCTCGTGAACGGATGGCGGTGTTTCACCTAGTCATCCCACAGTTTGGGTTGGGGCACGGCGTAGCTGGCAGGGGCGGCCGCCTTGGGGCGCGGCACATCGATCATGTTGTGCGTCACCGCCATTTCGGAGCGCATTTCGGCGCTTGGTTCCCCGCGGCCAGCGGCCAGCACCGTGCCATATTCCGCCGGCATGAAATCTTCGGTTTTGCGCATTTTGTCGCGCAGCTGCTGCAGGCTCTTCAGCGTCAGCTGCAGATAGGTAAAGATGCCGTCGCCGTAGATATTTTTACCCTGAAGCAAAATCACCACTTTTTCATTTAACAGTGCCTCGTCCAACTCCACCGGAGTCGAATTTTTACTGAATGCACTGGTTTTCCAAGTTGTGTTCATGGCCCCGTCATTGTTTCATACTAGCCAAGAACTATAAAGTCCGTTCGGGAAGTTGGAAAGATTTTTTGTGTTTTTATGCCGCCGCGTGGCGGATTAACCGAGCGAGATGCCACTATCACGCAACCCGTTGCCAATGCTTTGTGCATTCACCTCGTTTGCGTTGGCTTCACGCAGCGACCCCAGCGATTCGAGTGCGAAGGTAGCGTTCAGGAAGGCGGCCACTTTGGGGTTGGTGGTGCCGAACGACTGGATGGATGCCTGCCCACCTGCGAATTTTACTAGCGTATCGTTCATATTGGCCCCTTAACTTTAGTCTTCTGTGCGGTGTTGTCTGCTCTTATAGTTTCAGATTACCAGACAATTCCTAACAAAACGTTAAAGAAATTAACTTTTTTGTGAAAGTTTTGTGACAAAATTGGTTAATTTAGTAAACATCTTGTTTTCCTTCATTTAAGTGTATGAAAACCGCCTAGCGCAGGCAATCAAAACCACGCGTTAACCTTAAATCTTCACAGAACTGTCACAATTCTCCGGCCAGCCCCCCTCCCCCGCGCGTTCATGAAACAGGCGTTGCGTTTTCTGGCGGTGCGTGGTTGAATAGGGCCAGACCTAATGGCGGAGTATCTATGCGGCAAGTGATTGTTTTTATTTTGCTTTTTTCAAACGCAGCGGTTGCTTCCGATGTTTCTTCCGGCCTGCGTAGCGATGTACGCCGCGCCGAGGTTTTCCCTCCCACCGAAACACAAGCCCCTGTATTCCCGCCTACGGAAACGGTTCCCGCCCCTGCCCTTGCTCCTGTTACTGCTACTGCGCCTACCATGGCGCCCGCAGGCGCGCCCGTGGCCGCGCAACCGGTTGCGCCCGCGCCGCAAGCTGGCGTTGGCCAGCCCACCCCTACTGCCGCCCCCGCGCCTCAGCCAGCTGCCCCTGCGCCCAGCGTCGCCGCAGCACCGCCTGCGCCAGCACCAGAGCCAAAAATAAATGCGGATGGGCTGATTGAAGTGGGATACGACCCCAAGGTAAAGCGCGACCCGTACGGCCACCCCATCGGCACACCAAAAGCCGCGACCAAAACGCCAGATGCCGCGCGTAGCGACACCGCCAAACTGCGCAGCGACAGCAAAAAACCCGCAACCAAATAAACTTAAAGCTCGGTGCCGCCCACGGTCATGCCCGAGATGAGCAGCGACGGCTGCCCCACGCCCACAGGCACGGATTGCCCGCCCTTACCGCAGGTGCCAATCCCCGGATCCAGCGCCATATCGTTCCCGATGGCGGTGATTTTTTGCATGCACTCAGGGCCCGAGCCAATCAGCGTCGCACCTTTGATGGGCGCGGTGATTTTGCCGTTCTCGATGAGGTACGCTTCCGTGGCGTTGAACACGAATTTGCCGGAGGTGATATCCACCTGCCCACCGCCCAGATAGGCCGCGTAAATGCCGCGCTTCACACTGGCGATCATCTCTTCTTTCACGGCATTGCCACCCAACATAAACGTGTTGGTCATGCGCGGCAGCGGCCCGTAGGCATAGCTTTCGCGGCGGCCATTGCCCGTGGCGGCCACGCCCATGAGCCGCGCATTCATGCGGTCTTGGATATAGCCTTTGAGAATCCCATCCTCAATCAGCACATTGCGCTGGGTTGGGGTGCCTTCATCATCAATCGTCAGCGAACCGCGGCGGTTTTCAAACGTGCCGTCGTCGATCACCGTTACGCCTTTTGCGGCCACTTGGTCGCCAATACGGCCTGCGAAGGTGGAGGAGCCTTTGCGGTTGAAATCGCCTTCCAACCCATGGCCTACTGCCTCGTGCAGCAGCACACCGCACCAGCCTGCGCCCAGCACCACGGGCAGCTCGCCCGCCGGTGCGGGTTTAGCTTCCAAATTCACCAATGCTTGGCGCAGCGCCTCGTCGGCAATCGGTTGCCAGCCTTCGGGTTTTAATAAGGCGTCGTACAAATACCTTCCGCCCGCACCGCTGGAGCCGGATTCCATTTTCCCATTCGCGCCCACCACCACCTGAATGCTCAGGCGCACCAGTGGCCGCACATCGCGCGTGGCGCGGCCATCGGCGCGGATGATTTCGATTTCCTGCATGGTGGCAGCCAGCGTGGCGGAGACCTGTTTCACCCGCGCATCCTTCGTGCGCAGATAAGCATCAATCTGCTCCAACACATCCAGTTTTGTTGCAAACGGCACCGCGTCCAGCGGGTTTTCGCCCGTATATAAGCTATGGTTCGCGCCAAACGCTGGCTCTATCGCCGTGCGCGCCGAGGCTTGGCCAGCATCCACCGCGCGCACCGTTTGCGCGGCGCGTTTCAGCGCCGCATCGCTCAATTCCGCGCTGTGGGCATAGGCGGTGGTTTCGCCCTTCACCGCGCGCAGGCCGAATCCTTGGCTCACGTCGCCACTGGCTTGTTTCAGGCGGCCATCGTCGAACACATAGGCTTCGCTGGCGCGGTGCTCGAGGTAGAGCTCCCCATCATCGGCCGCGCCCAGCGCGTCTTCCAGTGTGCGGATAGACGCCGCGCGGTCAAGCGCGCCAGAGGCAAAAAATCGGTTGGTCGACTGCATGTTCTTATCCGTTCTAACGACCAGCTTCTTTTTGCTGTCTCTGTTTTTCTCGCTCTAATTCCGTTCTTTGCATTTTATTAATGATAATGTCTTCAAGTTCTGGATCCAGCTTTAGGTCGCGCACTTGTTGTTGCTCCTTTTCACCCGCACGCATCATGTCGGCAATTTTCGCGTAGGGTGCCAACTTTTTCATAATATCTCTGTCGGTTAGCGTCGCAACATGTGTATCCGCATGGCCACCAAAATATTCCTGTCTAATATTTTCTGGTTGAATGTCAGGATATAAGGCGCGAATGAACTTGTAAAACAGTGACGCCTCTTCACGACATGGCGTTACACGGATATACACCATGTCCTCTCCTTCGCCCTTGTTTGGTACCGCCATTATCTCACCATGGCTACGCACCAGCTGCCGCAGAAGATACTGTGCTTCACGGGGCGTCACGCTTAGCTGAAGTTCATTTTCGGCAGAATCTTCTACCATATTGCTTTCCTTTCGTGATTCCGCCGTCACTATACAATGCGCTAGAACATTATGCGACACAGAAATTCGATGGAATCAACTTGCATCCTCGTGCAGCATCGGCTACGCGAATCATCACCGTAACCTCTCAGTATGTTGACGATGATGACGCGCGCACTTTCTGTTGTTTCTCATTTTATTGCACTTAGCTTGTTTGCAGGCTCGGTGGCGTTTGCCAACCCTGCCGCCCCTGTGGCGGAAGCGGCGAAGGAAGCGGTGGCGGCTGTAGCCGCAGCTGCACCCGCGCCAGCGGCCGCACCAGCCGAACAGCCCGCTGCCGCACCGCTGAGCGAGGCGGAAAAAACCGCCGCCATTCATGCCGCAGACAGCATCGCCGCATTTGATGCTGCCAGCGTCATCGGCGCACCGAAAGACTGGCAAATTTACTATCAGGAAGCCTCATCGCCCATCATGAAGGCGGTAAAGCCTGTGCACGACTATGTGCTAGTGGTAATTACACTGATCACCACGCTGGTGCTGGGCTTGCTGCTTTACATCATTCTGCGCTTCAACAAAAAGCGTAACCCAAAGCCCGCCACCTTCACCCACAATAAAACGGTGGAAGTGATTTGGACGGTGATTCCTATCCTGATTCTGGTGTCGATCGCGATTCCGTCGCTGCGCCTGCACTATAACTACTACGAGAACCAAACCATCATCAGCAATCCAGACCTCACGGTGAAGGTGGTGGGTCGCCAGTGGTATTGGAGCTACGAATACCCCGAGCACGGCATCGCGTTTGATTCCAACATTAAAGCGGACAAAGAATTGGCAGCAGGTGAGCCACGCCTGCTCGCGGTCGATAATCCGCTGGTGGTGCCAGTGGGCAAGGTGGTGCGCGTGCAAGTCACGGGTGCGGATGTAATTCACGCATGGGCGGTGCCTGCGTTCGGCATCAAAAAAGGCGCCGTTCCGGGCCGCCTGAACGAAACATGGTTCAAAGCGGAAAAAGAAGGCACCTATTATGGCCAATGTTCCGTTCTGTGCGGCAAGTCGCATGGGTTCATGCCCATCGCGGTGGTTGCCGTCAGCCAAGAGAAATTCGATGCATGGGTGAAAGGCGCGAAGCTCAAATTCGCGTCGAACGACCTCATGCAATTCGCCTCCCTCAATTAATCGTAACGTACGAGAAGCACTATGGCACACGGTTCCCACGCAGCTGACCACCACGACCACGCAACGCCCACCGGCTGGCGTCGTTGGCTCTATTCCACCAACCATAAAGACATCGGCATTCTCTATTTATTCTATGCCGTGTTCGCGGGCTTGGTGGGTGCAGCAGCATCGGTCTGGATGCGGATGGAACTGCAATATCCGGGCGACCAGTATTTTGGTGGCAACTACCAACTCTATAACGTGGTGCTGACGGCGCACGCGTTCCTCATGGTATTCTTCCTCATCATGCCTGCCCTGATTGGTGGCTTCGGCAACTATTTCGTACCGCTGATGATTGGTGCGCCCGACATGGCGTTCCCACGCATGAACAACATTTCGTTCTGGCTGCTGGTGCCCTCCATTTTGCTGCTGGTTGCGTCGTCGCTGGTTGGCTCTGGCGAAGCGCGCGGGGTAGGCTTAGGCTGGACGGTGCAGACGCCGCTCTCGGTCATCGACGGTCAGCATCGCGGCATGGCGGTAGACCTTGCCATTTTCTCGCTGCACCTTGCAGGTATCTCCTCGATTCTCGGTGCGATCAACTTCATCGTGACCATTTTCAACATGCGCGCCCCTGGTATGACGCTGTTTAAAATGCCGCTGTTCCCTTGGGCGATTCTGCTCACCGCGTTCTTGTTGCTGTTGTCGTTGCCCGTGCTTGGCGGCGCCATCACCATGCTGCTGACGGACCGTAACTTGGGCACCAACTTCTTCAACCCCGCAGGTGGCGGCGATCCGCTGTTGTTCGACCATCTGTTCTGGTTCTTCGGTCACCCTGAAGTATATGTTCTTATTCTGCCCGCGTTCGGTATCATTTCCGAAGTGGTGTCCACCTTCTCGCGTAAAGCCATTTTCGGCTATCTGGGCATGGTGTTCGCGATGAGCTCCATCGGCGTGCTGGGCTTTGTCGTGTGGGCGCACCACATGTTCATCGTTGGCCTCTCGCCCGATACGGAAGCCTATTTCATGATTGCCACCATGGTGATTGCGGTGCCAACCGGCATTAAAATCTTCTCGTGGATTGCCACCATGTGGGGCGGTTCGCTCACCTTCGAAACCCCAATGATTTTCGCGCTGGGCTTCATCTTCCTGTTCACCGCTGGTGGCGTGACGGGCGTGATGATTGCGAACTCCGCGGTCGATATTACCTTCAACAACACTTACTATGTGGTCGCGCATTTCCACTATGCGATGTCGCTCGGCGCGCTGTTTGGCGTGTTCACCGCCTTCTATTACTGGATCCCGAAAATGTCGGGCTACATGTATAGCGAGTGGATGGCGAAAACCCATTTCTGGCTGTTCTTCATCGGCACCAACCTCACCTTCTTCCCGCAGCATTTCCTTGGTCTCGCGGGCATGCCACGCCGTATCCCTGACTATCCGGATGCGTATGCGGGCTGGAACTACTGGTCGTCGATTGGTTCGTATATCGCGTTTGCTGCGTCCATCTGGTTCCTGTTTGTGGTGGCCGAGATGTTCGTGAAAAAACGCAAAGCCGACAAGAATCCATGGGGCGAAGGTGCCACCACGCTGGAGTGGACGCTGCCGTCCCCACCACCGTTCCACACCTTTGAAACCCAACCGGATTTCACCAAGGTTTCTTCGGCTTACCCAAGCCATCACTAAGATGTGCATGGTTCACGCGGCTAGCAACGGACAATAATGACTGACACAGCTACACTGAATCCGGACGCGATTCCCGCTGCATCGCTTCGCGACTATTTCACCTTGCTGAAACCGGGCATCATGCTGCTGGTGGTGTTCACGGGTGCCGCTGGGCTTTGGATGGCGCCGACGCATCTTCATCCGTTCTATCAACTGATTACCATTCTGTGCATTGCGCTGGGTTCTGGCGCGGGTGCCGCGCTGAATATGTGGTACGACCGCGACATCGACGCGGTGATGGCACGTACAGCGAAACGCCCAATTCCCAGCGGCCGTATCGCGGCGGATGATGCGCTTGCGATGGGTATCATGCTTTCCGTGGCGTCGGTGGCGTTGCTTGGCCTTGCGGTGAGTATGCTTGCCGCGGCGTGGCTTGCGTTTGCCATTTTCTTTTACGGCGTGATCTACACCATGCTGCTCAAGCGCGCGACGGCGCAAAACATTGTGATTGGCGGCTTAGCAGGCGCACTGCCTGCGCTGATTGGTTGGGTGGCCGCTTCGCCCGAGCCTGCCCTCATGCCATGGCTGATGGTGGCGATTGTGTTTTTCTGGACGCCGCCGCATTTCTGGGCGCTGGCACTTTACCGCCACAGCGATTACGCGCACGCCAACATCCCGATGCTGCCTGTGGTGGCGGGCATTGCCTCCACCAAGCGCCATATTCTTGCCTATTCGTTCATTCTGGTGGCCGTGTCACTCAGCCTTTTGGCTGCGGGTGCGGGCTATATCTACGGCATCGGCGCCGCACTGCTTGGGGCAAACTTCATTCGTCACGCCATCCTTGTGCTGCGTTCCGATGAGCCAAAACTCGCGATGCGGATGTTCGGCTTCTCGATTCTCTACTTGTTCTTGCTATTCGGGCTGCTGGTTGCCGACCACATGATTCTGGGCTTTGCAGCACAGTAATTTGCGCGTATAACACCATTATCATCTTGTTGGAGCACGCCGCTATGAAGCAAATTGCCATCAACCCCGTCATGGAAACTACCCCGATGGCGCACCTCACTGAAAACATAATCTATTTAATGGGACTCAGCTTTGTGCTTGGCAGCTTATTTACGATCTTCACGCTGCTGCTGCTCGATTTCATGCGCCGCGATCAGGTAAACCGCTAATGGCACGCAGCTCCACCCATGCGCGCCAGCGCGGTAAAAATCTGTTTTTGCTCGTGGTGCTGCTGCTGCTAGTGGCTGGCTTCTTCTATCTCTCCATGCTTAAAACCGGTGGCCACTAGGCCAGATATTTTGTGAAAACCAACCGCACGATTGCTCTTAACCTTGCCGCTATTGCCCTTGGCATGCTGCTGCTTGCCTATGCGTCGGTGCCATTATACCGCATTTTCTGTGAAGCAACGGGATTTGGCGGCACCACGCGCCGCGTGAGCGAGAATTTCACCACCACCGTGGGTGAGCGCATCATCAACGTGCGTTTCAACGCGGATACAGACCCCAAGCTGCCATGGAAATTCGAGCCGCTTGAAAACTCCGTGAATGTCCGTCTTGGCGAGAACCGCTTGGTGGCCTTCCGCGCCACCAACCTTTCAAACGCCCCCACACGCGGCACCGCGTCCTATAACGTGACCCCGTTTGCGGCAGGAAAATATTTCAACAAAATCCAGTGTTTCTGCTTCGAGGAGCAGCATCTCGCCGCTGGCCAAAGCGCCAACCTACCTGTGTCATTTTTCATCGACCCCGCCATCGTGAACGACCCGTTGGTGGGAAAAGTGGTAAATATCACTTTATCTTACACGTTTTTTAGCTATGAATCGGCTAATAAATCCAAACTGCGAGCGAACCAATGAGCGGACACGTAACTCACCCTTACCATCTTGTGAACCCAAGCAAATGGCCAATCCTCACCGCCTTCAGCACCATGCTGCTGCTGGTGGGCGCGGCATTCGCGCTGCACAAACACGCGGCGGGCTTGCCCATGGTGTTTGCGGGCTTTGCGGCCGTGGTTGCCTGTGTTTTCTTCTGGTGGCGCGATGTGATTCGCGAAGGTATCCACGACCATGCACACACCAAAGCGGTTAGCCTTGGCCTGCGCTACGGTATGGTGCTGTTCATCACTTCGGAAGTGATGTTCTTCGTTGCGTTCTTCTGGGCGTATTTTGGTGCGGCCTTCTTCCCCAAACTACCGCTGGAAGACATCTGGGCCATCAAAGACGGCGTATGGCCGCCCGCGAACATTATTCCGTTCGACCCGTTCGACCTGCCGTTCATGAACACCCTCATCCTGCTGCTCTCGGGCACCACGGTGACATGGGCGCACCACGCACTGCTGGAAGGCAACATGCGCGACGTGATTCGTGGCCTTGCCTGCACCGTGGCGCTGGGCGTGTTCTTCTCCATCTGCCAAGCGTTCGAGTATTCGCATGCCGCCTTCGGCTTGCAAGACGGCAAATACGCCGCCACCTTCTACCTCGCCACGGGCTTTCACGGCATCCACGTGATGATCGGTACGGCGTTCTTGGCCGTGATGCTGGTGCGCGCAAAGAATGGCACGCTCGACCCAAAACAGCATCTGGGCTTCGAATTCGCCGCATGGTACTGGCACTTCGTGGATGTGGTGTGGCTGTTCCTGTTCGTTGGTATCTACTGGTTCACGTCATAGGCGTGCCCTCACTCCTTCGCCAAATGCTTCATCCGCGCTGCCCGCGTTGCGGCACGGGTCGCTTGTTCAAAGACTGGCTCAGCATCGTGGATTCCTGCACAGATTGCAGCCTTGTGCTTAAGCATCACGACGCGGCGGATGGACCGACCTTCTTTGCGCTCATCCTTGTTGGGTTTCTCATCATCGGCCTTGTGGGGGTGGTGGAATATCATTTTGTGCCGCCGCTGTGGGTGCATGCCGTGCTGTGGATCCCGCTCACCATTCTCTTAAGCATCCTCTGCCTGCGCGTCTTTAAAACCCTGTTTGTCACGGTGGAATTCCGCCTCGCCCTCTTGAAGGAGAACGACCCTAATGCGTAACTCGTTTATTCGCCCACGCCCTGTGGCATGGTTATTTTTCATTGCCGCATTTGGCTTCACGCTGGCCGCGGGCACGTGGCAGGTGAACCGACTGGAATGGAAGCAGGGGCTGATTAAAACGCTCGCGGAGGCGCAGAAAAACCCGCCGCGCAATGGCCTGCCTGCGGACGAATCCGAACTCGCGGCGCTGCAATTTTACCCCGTCACAATTCAAGGGACATGGCTGGGCGATACCGAGTTTCACATCACCCCGCGCTATGTGCACGACCAGTTCGGCTACTGGATTATCGCCCCGCTGAAGCTGGCGGATGGCCGCATTGTGCTGGTCAATCGCGGGTGGATTCCGGGTAAGAAAAAAGCGCCCGAGTTGCGCCCTGAAACCCGCGTGCGTGGCCGCGCAAGCATCACGGGCCTCATCCGCATCGGTGCGGAGCGCAATTATTTCACGCCCGCCAACCAGCCCGAGAAAAACATCTGGTTCGGCCGAGACATCGCGGAAATGGCCAGTTTCGCGGGGTTAAAAAATGTGGTTCCCGCGATGGTGGATGTGGTGGAAGCGCCCACCCCCGTTGCAGCGAACAAAGCGCCCGTTGCGCAAACACTCCCCGTTGCTTCCGATGGCGTCATCCGCCTGCGTAACGACCATCTCAGCTACATCATCACATGGTACGGCATCGCGCTGGGCATACTGGTGATTTTCGTCCTCTATCACCGTAAGAAACGCTAACCTTTAAAGCCACCACCCCATCGAACGACGGGGTGACAGCTCGTAAAAGATACGCTATCCCACTCCTATGCACTACATCTCCACACGTGGGCAAGCGCCCAAGGTTGATTTCAAGGGCGCGCTGATGGCGGGGCTCGCGAGCGATGGCGGGCTGTATGTGCCCGAATCCGTGCCCACGCTTTCCACCAGCGACATCGCCGCGATGGCGGGGCTAAGCTATCCCGAGCTCGCGCTCAAAATCATGACGCCGTTTATCGGTGACTCCTTCACGCCCGATGCGCTGAAAGCGATGATCGACCGCGCTTATGGCAGCTTCCGCCACGCGGCGATTGCGCCGCTTACCCAGCTGTCGCACAACCATTTCCTGCTCGAACTGTTCCACGGCCCCACGCTGGCGTTCAAGGATTTTGCGTTGCAGCTGGTGGGGCAACTGCTCGAAGCCGCACTGCCCGCTGGCCAGCGCGCGGTGGTGCTGGGCGCCACCTCGGGCGACACGGGCTCCGCTGCCATTGCAGGGTGCATGGGCCGCAAAAATCTTGATATCGTGATTCTCTATCCGCATGGCCGCACGTCCGACGTGCAGCGGCGGCAGATGACAACGCTAGGCGAAAAAAATATCCACGCGCTGGCGGTAGACGGCACGTTCGACGATTGCCAAGACATGGTGAAAGCGCTGTTCTCTGATTCTGCGTTTCGCAGCAAAACCCATTTATTGGCGGTGAATTCCATCAACTGGGCGCGGGTGCTGGCGCAGGTGGTGTATTATTTCTATGCCGCGCTGGCCTTGGGTGCGCCTGCGCGCCGCGTCAACTTCACCGTACCAACGGGCAATTTTGGCGATATTTACGCAGGCTATGTGGCGCGCGCCATGGGGCTGCCCATCGGCAAACTCATCATCGCCACCAACAAAAACGACATTCTCGCCCGCTGCCTGAACACGGGCGAATACGCCATGAACGGCGTCACCCCCACCCTTTCCCCCAGCATGGATATCGAGATTTCCAGCAATTTCGAGCGCCTATTGTTCGACCTGCACGGGCGCGACGGGGCAGCGCTGGCGACGCGGATGCTGGATTTCCGCCGCACCAAAGCGCTGACACTCACCCCTGCCCAGCTGGCGGATTTCCAAGCGCTATTTAGCGCCTTCACCACGGACGACGCCCTGACCCTTGCCACCATTAAGCAAACCTACGGCGAAAACGGCCTCCTGCTCGACCCACACACGGCCACTGGGGTGGCGGCAAGCCGCGCGCTGGCGCTTTCGGACATCACCGTTACCCTTGCCACCGCGCACCCCGCAAAATTCCCTGAAGCGGTTGAAAATGCTACAGGAATCACCCCTGCACTGCCCGCGCATCTGGCCGACTTGTTTGAGCGGCCAGAAACAATTACGCCACTAACGCATGACATTGAGGCGCTGAAGGGCTATATCAGCGCGCTATGACCTATACCCTGACGACCCTGAATAACGGTTTACGCGTGGCTTCGGAGCGCGACGATAGCTGCATGACCGCCGCGTTTGCGATTGCGGTGGATGTGGGCGCGCGCCACGAGGAGCTGCACCAAGGCGGCCTGTCGCATATGCTGGAGCATATGGCGTTCAAAGGCACCAGCAAACTGAACGCGAAGCAAATCGCCGAGGCGTTCGACCTCATGGGCGGCAATGTGAACGCCTATACCAGCCACGAGCACACGGTCTATTACGCCAAGGTGCTGCGCGAATATGCCGATGATGCGTTGGCGCTGCTGTGCGATATTGTGGCGGATTCGATTTTCGATGTGGAGGAGCTGGAGCGCGAGCGCCAAGTTATCCTGCAAGAAATCGCAATGCATCACGATACGCCGGACGATCTGGTGTTCGACCTGTATCAGGAAATGGCGTTTGGCGATGCGCCGCTTGGCCGCAGCATTTTGGGCAAGCCCGAGCGTGTGTCCAGCTTCACGCGCGACGATTTGATTGGCTATACCCGCACCCATTACCAGCCCGAGCGCTTGGTGATTGCAGGCGCAGGCGCCGTGAACCACGACGCCACGGTGAAAACCGTCGATGCATTTTTCGGAAAACGCAAAAACGAACTCGCCAAAAAAATGCCCGTAGCGGCACGCTACCATGGCGGCGAGAAAACGCTGGAGAAAGAGCTGGAGCAAGTGCAGCTCGTGCTTGGCTTCGACGGCATTTCCATCACCCATGACGACTATTACCCCGCGCAAGTGTTCTCCACCATTCTAGGCGGCGGCATGTCCTCGCGCTTGTTCCAAGAAGTGCGCGAGCGCCGCGGCCTTGCCTATTCCGTCTCGGCCTTTGCTTCGGGATATCAGGATATCGGCCTTATCGGTATGTATGCGGGCACCACGGTGGAGCATCTGCCCGAACTCACGGTGGCGCTGAAAGAAGTGCTCGCTAGCTGCAAACGCGACGTGACCGACGCGGAATTGCTGCGCGCGAAAAACCAGCTCAAGGCCAATATTGTGATGACGCGTGAATCCAGCGGCGCGATTGTGGAATGGATGGCGCGCCACCTACATGTGTATGGCCGCTACCGCACGGCGGAGGAATTGATCGGCATTATCGAGAACACTACGGCGGCGGATGTCGCGCGGATTGCCGAGCAGTGCCTTGCCACCGCCACTCCCGTGGTTGCGGCGCTGGGCCCCATCGGCAGTGTCAACAACGCCCACATTGCCGCACGGTTGGCGGCGTGAATAGAGAATCGTCATTGCGAGGAGCCGTAGGCGACGCGGCAATCCAGACAAAAGAGAATACTAGCGCCACAGACGTGGCGCGCTGGATCCTCACGGCCTTCGGCCTCAGGATGACAAGGAAAAAACAATGAACGCACAACACACCGTAACGGCGGACGAAGACCATGTCGGCATCCGCCTCGATAAATTTCTGTCGCTCATGCTGCCGGATATCAGCCGCGCGCGGTTTCAGGCGTTGGTGGATGCAGGCGCAGTGACGCGCAACAGCGCCGTGGTCAGCTCCGTCACCTACAAAGTGAAAAGTGGCGACACATTCACCGTCACCATTCCGGATGTCACCGCGCTCGACCTCACGCCCAGCAACACTGTGCTCGATATCGTGTATGAGGACGACGACATCCTCGTGCTCAACAAACCCGCGGGCATGACGGTTCACCCCGCCGCAGGCACCAAGGAAGACACGCTGGTGCATGCGCTGCTTGGCCATTGCGGCAGCTCGCTTTCGGGCATTGGCGGCGTGGCGCGCCCTGGTATCGTGCACCGGATTGATAAGGAAACCTCTGGCCTGCTGGCGGTGGCGAAGAACGATTACGCGCACCAGCATTTGTCGTCGCAGCTCAAGTCGCGGCACATGAAGCGCACCTATATCGCCTTTGCGTGGGGCGCGCTGAACCCGCGTGAGGGCACGGTGGATGCCCCCATTGCCCGCCACCCGCGCCACCGCCGCCAAATGGCCGTGGTGCAAGGTGGGCGCGACGCCGTTACCCATTACGAGACCGAAGCGCTCTACCGCGTGGCGGGCACCATCACCCCGCTGGCCAGCAAGGTGATTTGCAATCTGGATACGGGGCGCACGCATCAAATTCGGGTGCACCTCATGCACAGCAAATGCCCCATCATCGGTGACCCAACCTATGGCGCGACCACGACCACGCGCCTCAACCGCCTGAAATCGTCCGACATCACGGTGCCGGAGCCGCTCATGGCTGCATTAACTCTTGTTCATCGTCAGGCGCTGCATGCGCACAAGCTGGTGCTGATCCACCCAAAAACCAGCAAAACCATGCAGTTCGAGTGCCCCTTGCCCGACGACCTGCGCGCCCTTGAAACGGCGCTCGCCACCTTGACAAATCCCGAGCTGTAAGGTAGGGTTTTTCTCATAAAAACAGCGTTCGCACCGCGCTTGGGCGAACCAAAACAGTATCGGTAAGTTTATGAGCACACCACGTAGCATGTCCCTGCCCGTTATCTCGCCCGATCAGGGCTTGCGCGCCTATTTGCAGGAAATCCAAAAATTCCCGATTCTGGATGCGGACGAGGAATATATGCTCGCCAAGCGCTGGAGCGAATATACCGACTACGACGCAGCACATACACTCGTCACCTCGCATCTGCGGTTGGTGGCGAAAATCGCCTCGGGCTATCGCGGCTACGGCTTGCCGATGGCGGAGCTGATTGCCGAAGGTAATCTCGGCCTCATGCAGGCCGTGAAGAAATTCGAGCCGGAGCGCGGCTTCCGCCTTTCCACCTACGCCATGTGGTGGATTCGTGCGTCGATTCAGGAATTCGTGCTGCGCTCGTGGTCGCTGGTGAAAATGGGTTCCAGCGCAGCGCAAAAACGCCTGTTCTTCAACCTCAAGAAAATGCGCAAGCGCCTGCATACGGTGGATTCCGGCAAGCAGCTCACGCCGGATGAAATCCGCACCATCGCGAACGAGCTTAACGTGAACGAACAAGACGTGATCGATATGGATCAGCGCATGGGCGCGCACGACCAGCATCTCAACGCCCGCATGGGCGGCGAGGCGGATGGTGCCGAGTTCGGCGACATGCTCGCCGACCCTGCCGAAAGCCACGAAACCCTGCTGGGCGACGACCAAGAACTGCAGCAAAAACGCGCCTTGATGATGAGTGCGATTAGCACCCTGAACCCGCGCGAGCGCGACATTATCGAAGCGCGTCGCTTGGCCGAGGAACCCGCTACACTGGAAGATCTATCCCAGCGTTTCGACATCAGCCGCGAACGCGTGCGCCAGATCGAAGCCCGCGCGCTGGAGAAAATGACGCAGCATGTGATGGCCATGGCCGCCGCCGCTGCGAAAAAATCCGAAGAGGCGGTGTTGCCCGCCCATATCAAAGCCGCGTAAGGCTTACGCGGCGCGCGCTGCCTGCTGCCAATGGTTGGGCAGCGCCGTTACCTGCAGCACCGCAAGTTCCTGCTCGCGCGTATCAATCGTGCCCTCGATGCGCCGCAGCACGGCCTGCACAAAATCCCAGCCTTCCATTTTGGCGGCCATGGCGCGCAGCATCAATTCGTTCAGCGGTGAATTCAGCAAATCGCGGTAGCCTTTGGCATAGGTATCCGCGGCGCGGTTCACTTCATGCAGCGCCGATTCAAGCGCGGCAGTGGCGCTGAAATCAATGTCGCAGAGCTTGGTCAATTGCAGTTGCGCTTCCAGCTTCAGCAGCGCCGCAAGGTCGCCGCGTTCATAGGCTTTGGTGAGGCTGTGCATGTTCTCGGCGCTGGCGCCTGCACCTTCCACTATCATCGCGCGGTCGGGATGAATTTCTTTGGCGATGCTGCGGTAGCGGGCTTTCAGCTCGCGTTTGCGCGCGGCTTGGCCTTCGCGGTGGAGGGTCACTTCTTCCAGCTGCGGGGCAGCATTCACAATGCTCATGCCGCAGCGGCTAATTTGGTCTTCCAGTTGGGCAAGGCGCGCGGCAGGTTCACCCACCACCGCATAATAGTGCGCAGCAAAGGCCGCCAGTTCTTCCTCCAGCTGCAGCATACGCCGCGCTTCGGATTCGAGTCGCTCGATGGTTTTGGTCACGCGCACCCGCCAATAGGTTGCCAATTGGCGCTGCACGCGTTCGTCCACCCCGCTGCGGGTGTGGCGTTCCATGGTTTCCGGCGAAGGCTGCGCAACTGTCATAAAACCACCACTATTAGTGAATAGGATGGTGTTTACATACTAGATATTGTGGGTTGCAGCAAGGCAGTTAGCAAGGCTGTGGATGGCCTAAAGCCCGTTCGCCAAATCGATATCTAATGCAGGCGGTTTAGCAACGCCTTCTTTTTTGCCTTCCGAAGGCTTGGGAATGATATGGGCAGGCCGCCCCTGCGTGCCAGACTCAAACTGGTTATCCGCGCGGCCATCCTCTTCTACGCCCCTATGAAGCTTACCGGATGGCATGTTCTCCAGTTCTTTCATGATTTCATCTTCATTCGGTATATCGTCCATATCAAACCTACTATTTCGTTTACTCTACCACAAATGCCGCGCCCTTCATATTACGATTGCGCGGCATTTCCGCTGATGACCTTCACCACGCGGCTTTCAGGGAAAATCAGTTTCACTTTGGTGCCCACGCCCACTTCGCTGGTCAGGGTTAATTTGCCGCCATGCAGCTCGGTGAACATCTTACATAGCGGCAAGCCAAGGCCAGTGCCTTCGTGGCTGTGGTTGCGGTGCACTTGGCCAAACACCGCCAGCGCGGTCGGGATATCGGCTTCCGCAATCCCAATCCCCGTATCGGTGACCACCAGTTGCAGCTGGCCGTGGCTGTCGATGCGCGCCTGAACGGTCACCTTGCCATGGTTTGGCGTGAACTTAATCGCATTGCTCAGCAGGTTCAGCATGATCTGGCGGATTTTGCGTTTATCCGCGTTGAGAATCATCCCGCCATCTACCTCGGTAATCAGGTCGATATGTTTGGTTTTTGCCCGCTCCGCCACAATGCGCACAGATTCTTCAATCGCCCGCGCCACATCGATTTCCTCCTCGCTCAGCTCCAGCTTGCCGGCTTCCCCTTTACTGAATTCCAGAATGTCTGAAATCAGCTGCAGCAGGTGCGAGCCACACAGGTTAATGTCCTGCACGCGTTCTTTTTGTTTGTCATTCAGCGCCCCGAAATAACCCGCGCCCAGCATTTCCGAGAAGCCGATGACCGCGTTCAGCGGCGTGCGCAGCTCGTGCGACATGTTGGCCAAGAATTCCGATTTCGCTTGGCTGGCCAGAATCGCCGCGGATTCAGATTCCTCCACCCGCACAATTTGTTTGGCCATGTTGAGTGCAAAGAACGACAGCACCGAGCCAAAAATCATGAAGATGGCAAGGAACGATAAATCCTTCACCCGCGCCGCGCGCCACGCGCCCAAAAAGTCCTTTTCATCCATCACAATCGCTGTAATCAGCGGCAAGTGGCGGTGCCCCTGATAGGCATAAATCGTCACGGAGTCGTTGAAGGTTTTGGTCTCAACCGCAACTGTCGGAGTTTTGTTCGCCACTGCCTGTTCGCGCACATGGTCAAGAATCACACCGTGGTTGGGATTGTCGTCCGGCGCGCTATAGAGCACACCCCCCGTATCCAGCATCAGCGCCATGAAACGGTGCGAAGCAATATCCACCGCCGTGAAGAAATCGATAAAAATCTTAGGATCGATCGCCGCGATAATCACCCCGCCAAAGCTACCATCCAGATTGTTAATGCGGCGGCTCATCACCATCAGCTTGGGGTGGGTGGTGCTGCGGGTGCGCCGCTCGCCGATATAATAGGCACGGTCGGTTTCATCCATCATCGCGGTGAATGCAGGGTCATCCGCCGTCGATTCTGTGTAATCCGCCCAATCGTCATACCCTGGTTGGTTGGCGGCCACCTGCACCTCGCCTTGGGCATTAACCAGCACCAGCGCCACAATCTGCGGCGTTTCCTCCACCCAAAGGCGAAAGTTATTTTCAATATCGTGCGGCAAATTGCCGCCGAACATGGTGTTGAAATATTGCCGTTCCACCGCGCGCCGCAAGGTGAGGTCTACGGCAAGGAAGGTCAGCTCCACTTCGTCGGCCAGAATGGTGGTCAGGCGCACGGCGTTGGCTTTGCCGTCTTCAATCGCCCGCGAATAGGCCTTGCTGGCCTGATAACCGACGAACACACAGAACAGCAACATAATCAGCGCCGAGAACGCAATCAGCGTCCGCGCTTTGGGAATGCGACCCTGTGTACCAATCGCCGAAGCGCTTGGTACAGCAAGGTCTTTTTTATGTCCTGCCTTATCCATCGTGAGGTCACTATGCCTGAAACGCGTTAAGAAAACGTGAATAAAAGATTAGGATAGGGTTAGGAAAGTAAGAATTTCGGCCATCTCCGAACGATTCGTTTCTATTACAATGGGTTAAATGGGTATAATCGCGCCCAATTTCACGCCATATTCCGTAGCGCCCCGTCATTTTTTGCTAGGTTTTTTACGAATGGCCAGTAATGGTTGGGTATGATCACCCGCATCCACACCGTGGCATTTCAAGGCATCGAGACCCTTCCCGTGGAGGTGCAGGTGCATCTTGGCGCGGGCCTTCCCGCCTTCACCATCGTGGGGCTGCCCGACAAAGCCGTGGCCGAATCGCGCGAGCGGGTGCGCGCGGCGCTTTCTTCCATGGGCATTGCGCTGCCTGCCAAAAAAATTCTGGTGAACCTTGCCCCCGCCGATGTGCAAAAAGAAGGCTCGCATTTCGATGTGCCGATTGCGCTTGGCCTGCTCGTGGCGCTGGGGATGATTCCGGCGGATGCACTAAGTAGTTTTGTCGCGCTGGGCGAGCTGGCGCTGGATGGCCAATTGCAACCCGTGGCAGGCGTGTTGCCCGCCGCCCTTGGCGCCAGCGAGCAGGGCAAAGGCATCATCTGCCCTGAGGGCAACGGTGCCGAAGCCGCCTTCGCGGGGGATGTGGATGTGCTCGCCCCGCCGTCGCTGCTTGCGCTCATCAACCATCTCAAAGGCCAGCAGGTCATCGCGCAGCCCGAGCCGCAATCCATGCCCGCCACGGCGCACGGCCCTGATCTTGCCGAGGTGCGCGGCCAAGCGGTCGCGCGTCGGGCGTTGGAAATCGCCGCCGCCGGTGGCCATAATTTGCTGATGATCGGCCCTCCGGGTTCGGGCAAATCCATGCTCGCCGCCTGTCTGCCCGCCATTTTACCGCCCATGACGCCCGAGGAAATGCTGGAGACCAACCTCATCGCCTCCGTCGCGGGCAAGCTGCTGAAGGGCAGTTTCACGAGCGCCCGCCCGTTTCGCGACCCGCACCATTCCAGCTCCATGGCCTCGATGGTGGGTGGCGGCAGGCGCGCGGTTCCGGGGGAAATTTCCCTCGCCCATCATGGTGTGCTGTTCATGGACGAGCTGCCGGAATACCCCCGCGGCGTGCTCGAATCGCTGCGCCAACCGCTGGAAACGGGAACCATTTCCATCGCCCGCGTTGAGAATCACGTGACCTACCCTGCGCGCTTCCAGCTCATCGCCGCCATGAACCCCTGCAAATGCGGGTACTTGGACGACGCCTCACGTGCCTGCGGCAAAGCGCCGCGCTGCGCGGGCGATTACCAGTCGCGCATCTCTGGCCCCCTGCTCGACCGGATTGATTTACACGTGGATGTGCCCGCGGTGGAAACCATGGCCATGCTCAGCCCCGCCGCGGCCGAATCCTCCGCCGAGGTGGCCGCCCGCGTTGCCCGCGCCCGCGCGCACCAAACCCATCGTTTCGCCGCCATGAATTTGCGCGCCCGTACCAATGCCGAAATCAGCGGCGAGGCCCTGCAACAGATCGTCGCGCTCGACACCGAAGGCCGCACGCTGCTGGAGGACGCCAACACCCGCCTCAAACTTTCCATGCGTGGCCTCACCCGCGTGCTGCGCGTCGCCCGCACCATCGCGGATTTGGCGAATATGGAACAGGTCAGCCGCATCCATCTCGCGGAAGCACTGTCCTACCGCCAACAACCGCAAGGGCGCTTCCTCGAAGTGGCGTAGCGTTGCTAGCGGCTTTGCCGCGTGGGGGCGTCCCGCCCCCGCTACTCGCGCATGTCCGTCTAACGTCTTTCCGGCGGATTGCGCAGCAATCCTTGAAAAGCCGAAGACTCCCATGATGCTTGTGAAATTCGATTCTCAATCGAATTTCCCTGCGCATCCCCTCCTTCGCGGAGTTTAGCCCGTCGTATGACGGGCCTCGGGCTCGCGCCATAAAGCGCTACGCACCGATAATCCCAAACGACTGAACAACTCCAACTGTCACCCCGTGGCATGACGGGGTCTGCGCCGCGCGGGAGCGCTAGAATTATCGAAATACAGGCAAAACGAAGCCCCCGTAATCCTTGCTGTTTGCTGCAATTTTTGCTATTCTGGGCGTATGCTTACACCCACGATTACTCAGGCAACAATTGAGGATTGCAACGCGGTGGCGGCACTGGCGGCAAAAACCTTTGCGGCCACGTTTGGGCATCTCTACACACTCGAAAATCTCACCGCCCACCTCACCAGCCAATGCAGCGCATCGTATTTTCGCGCCGCGCTGGAAGAGGGCGACAGCGTATTCCTGATGCGGCATGAGGGCGACCTGATCGGCTACGGCAAATATGGCCGCGTCGCCCTGCCCGTCACACCACCCATTCCCGCCGGTGCGGTTGAAATCCACCGCGTCTATATCGACGCGCAGCATCAAGGCCACGGCCTTGGTAAACAGCTGATGATGCATATGCTCGCGCAGCCACTGGTGGCGCTTGCGCCCGTTATCTATATCGGCGTGTGGGAAGAAAATATCCGCGCGCAGGCACTCTATGCGCGCTACGGATTCAAGCAAGTGGGGCGCTATCTCTACCATGTGGGCACGCAATCCGACCGCGAACTCATCATGGCGCGCACGGCGATACGCCACGCCTAATTTTCCTGCCCTATGGATAACTCTGTGGGCGAGTTGTGTACCGTGATTTGCGTGTTGACGCTGGTGGGTTTTACCGTTGTTAGTGATTGCCCGCCACTTCAAGGCAACAGCGCGCTGTTGTCCCCATGTGGCAAAAAATCGGGCGAATCGGCAACACTAGATGTTGTGGGTGCGCCCCACTGGTGCATTTTGGCCATCTGGCGAAAAAGTCACAGCGAGAAATAAAATTAATACACTGAAATTCAAAGGTAAAAATATAAGCAACGAAAAAATATAACCTGTGGAAAAATTTTCTATCTAGACAGGCGAACCACAAGATGTAGTAATCACAAACCTGATGCGAAACTGATGAGCCAGATTCGAATCAGCGCCAGAAACGAACGAAAAATAACCGTGACCACGCCGTTTAACGGTCACTACAAGGGATGTGAGATATGACGACCAGCGCTATTACCGTCGACTACAGCCGTGATAAGTACCTAACCGATTTCGGGAAGGCGACGCTGGATGACCGTTATCTTCTGCCGGAGGAAAAATACCAAGACCTGTTCGCCCGCGTGGCCAGCTTCTATGGCGACGACGAAGCGCATGCGAAACGCATCTATGAATATATCAGCCAAATGTGGTTCATGCCTGCCACACCGATCCTTTCCAACGGCGGCACCAAGCGCGGCCTGCCCATCAGCTGCTTCCTGAACGAGACCGAAGATTCGCTGCAAGGCATTGTTGATTTGTGGAACGAGAACGTGTGGCTCGCATCGCGCGGCGGCGGGATTGGTTCCTACTGGGGCAACCTGCGCGCGCTGGGCGAAAAAGTCGGCCGCAACGGTAAAACCTCGGGCGTGGTACCCTTCGTACGCGTACAGGATTCGCTGACGCTCGCGATTTCGCAAGGCTCCCTGCGCCGCGGTTCCTCGGCGGTCTATCTCGATATCTGCCACCCAGAAATCGAAGAATTCATCGATATCCGTCGCCCAACCGGTGGTGACCCGAACCGCAAAGCCCTCAACCTGCACCACGGCGTGGCGATTACCGACGCGTTCATGGAAGCGGTTGAGAAAGACGAGAAATGGGATCTGCTCTCGCCGAAGGACAAACATGTCGTGGAAACCGTGAAGGCGCGTGATCTGTGGGCGAAGCTGCTCACCACCCGCATCGAAACGGGCGAGCCTTACATCATCTTCATCGACACGGTGAACAAAGCGATTCCGGACCACCACAAACAGCTGGGTCTGCATGTAAAAATGTCGAACCTCTGCTCGGAAATCACCCTGCCAACCGGCTTCGACCATCTGGGTCAGAGCCGCACAGCGGTGTGCTGCCTCAGCTCGCTCAACCTCGAATATTACGAGGACTGGAAGTCGCACCCAACGTTTATTGAAGACGTGATGCGTTTCCTCGACAACGTGCTGCAAGACTTCATCGACACCGCGCCAGACTCCATGGCACGCGCCAAATACTCCGCGATGCGCGAGCGTTCGGTGGGCCTCGGTGTGATGGGTTTCCACTCCTACCTGCAATCGAAAATGATTCCGTTTGAATCGGTGATGGCGAAGGTGTGGAACAAAAAAATGTTCGAGCATATTCGTAAAGCAGCAGACGCGGCTTCGCTGAAACTAGGCGAAGAGCGTGGGCCATGCCCCGATGCGGCCGAGTGCGGTGGCAAAGACCGTTTCTCCAACAAAATGGCGATCGCGCCCACGGCGTCCATCTCCATCATCACGGGCAACGCATCCCCAGGGATCGAGCCATACGCCGCGAACGTGTTCACGCAGAAAACCCTTTCGGGCAGCTTCCCCGTGCGCAACAAATACCTCAAGGCGCTGCTGGTGGAAAAAGGTCAGGATACGCCAGAAGTCTGGTCGTCTATCACCATCCGTGAAGGTTCGGTGCAGCATCTCGACTTCCTCGATGAAAACGAGAAGCTGGTGTTCAAAACCGCGTATGAAATGGATCAGCGCTGGGTGATCGAGCATTCGGGCGACCGTGCGCCGTTCATCTGTCAGGCCAGCTCCATCAACCTTTTCCTGCCTGCGAATATTCATAAGCGCGACCTGCATATGCTGCATTACATGGCGTGGAAAAAAGGTGTAAAATCCCTCTACTACTGCCGCAGCGCGTCCCTGCAACGTTCCGAAAAAGTCTCGAACAAAAGCGAGACTACGGAAATCCAGCTAGAGATGTCGCTGAAAGCGAAGCAAGCCTCCACCTACGAGGAATGCTTGGCCTGCCAATAGAACTGTGCCGCACCGGCGAATGCCGGTGCGTCTACATCCGAAACAACCCCCTCTTCACGGAGTGAAGTCATGAGCCTACTCGACGCTAAACCAATCTATAAACCCTTCGCATACCCTTGGGCGTATGAGGCGTGGCACATGCAACAGCGCATTCACTGGCTGCCAGAGGAGATTCCATTGGCCGACGATGTGCGCGACTGGAAAAAGAACCTCGAGCCCGCCGAGAAAAACCTGCTCGCGCAGATTTTCCGCTTCTTCACGCAGGCGGATATCGAAGTGAACAACTGCTACATGAAGCATTACAGCCAAGTGTTCAAACCCACCGAAGTGCAGATGATGCTCAGCGCCTTCTCCAACATGGAGACGATTCACATCGCGGCGTACAGCCACTTGCTCGACACGATCGGCATGCCCGAAACCGAATACCAAGCCTTCATGAAGTACAAAGAAATGAAGGACAAATACGACTACATGCAGCAGTTCGGCGTGGAAACGAAAGAAGACATCGCGATGACGCTCGCCGTGTTCGGCGCGTTCACCGAGGGGCTGCAACTGTTCGCCTCGTTCGCCATCCTGCTCAACTTCCCACGCTTTGGGAAAATGAAGGGCATGGGCCAAGTGGTGACGTGGAGCGTGCGCGACGAAACCCTGCACTGCACCTCCATCATTCGCCTGTTCAAAACCTTCTGCGACGAAAACCCAGAAATCTGGACGGACGAGCTGCGCAGCAAACTCTATGTGGCGTGCAACACCATCGTGACGCATGAAGACGCGTTCATCGACCTCGCCTTCGGCATGGGTGCGGTGGAAGGACTGACGCCAAACGAGGTGAAGAACTATATCCGCTACATCGCGGACCGCCGCCTTGGCCAGCTTGGCCTACAGCCAATGTACCAGATCGAGAAGAACCCACTGCCATGGATTGATGATCTCATGAACGGCGTGGAGCACACCAACTTCTTCGAGAACCGCGTGACCGAATACGCCAAAGCCGCCACCCAAGGCACATGGGACGACGCCTTCGTCATCCACGAAACGCCTGAAGCTGCATAGCATCTCTTCTTGCCTCTCCCTCGGGAGAGGCAGCGAGGCTTAACGAACGCAGAGCGTTTAGCCGCAGCGGTGAGGGCGTCATGGCGCCTCACCCAAGCCCTCACCCTAAATCCGCTAAGAGGCGGATTTAGACCTCTCCCATAGGGAGAGGTTGCGCAGGCTAATGCGCCTTCTGCTTATCCTGCAGCGCTTGTGCCCAGTGCGGCAGATGCTCATCTTCCGGCGTGGCTTTGAACACGGGGAGCTGGCGCGGCAGCAGCGCTTTCGCGAACAATTCGCCTTGTTGTGGATGTGGGGTCGATGTCAGTTGCTGTGGCATTGGCAATCCCTTCCCTTGGTTGATAAGGTAATGATACGCCCCAAAGGTTAAGCGAAGATTACTATCCACAGGGAAATGTTGGGTGGGGGCCTGCCCCCACACCCCCTGCGCATGCGCGGCGGCTCGCGCATAGCGCTACGCGGATGAATGGTTTCGTTATCGCCCTGCCCCTATGAAAACTTCTGTGCGGGGCGGTTCTTCTGCTATGAGGGAGGGATGGACACGAACAACGAACTCACTTTCGCCGCAGGCGCGCACGCGTTTGGGGATGGCTCGCACCCCACCACCGCAGGCGTGCTCGCCGCGCTGGAGGCGATCGACCCTGCCGTGTTCACTCCACGCAGCGCGTGCGATATTGGCTGCGGCTCTGGCCTGCTCACCCTTGCGATGGCGCGGATGTTCGGCTGCCCCGTGCTCGCCACGGATATTGCCGCCAGCGCCGTTACCACCACCTGCCAGAACGCGGCGCAAAACGCTGTTTCCCAACATGTCACCGCCGTGCAGGCCGATGGATTCGCCCACCCCGCCATCACCGCCGCTGCACCGTTCGACCTTATTGTGATGAACATCCTCGCCGCGCCACTACTGGCACTGGCGGCGGATGCAGAAGCGCATCTGGCGTCCGGCGGCGTGCTGATTTTAAGCGGGCTGTTTCAGTGGCAGGAACCGCAGCTGCGCGAGGCGTATGAAAGCCTGGGGCTTGAAATCGCCACGCGCCTCACGCTGGGCGATTGGGTCACGCTAGTCTTTCAGAAAGCTTAAAACTGCGGCGAAACGCCCATGCCGGACAGGGCATTCATCGCCGCCAAACTGCGCGGCGTCATGGTGATGGAGTTTGCATCCACCCGCGGTGAGGGCGTGCTATCGAGCACGCAGGCCTCTGCCGTTTCTTTATGCGTAGGTGCGGCGGGCTGTTCTTTCACTTTCTCGTCTTCACGCAGTTTGGGCTGCGACTCCACATCCCCATCCACCGCCGCTTGAGCGAGGGCTTTGGTCGCGTCGCCCGCACCATGTTCCAGCCCGTTCAGCACACGCGACAGATGCGGCAGATATTGCTTCTCCCACACCTGATTGAGCCCTGGTGCCAAGAACTGCAAGAACTGCGGCTCGCCGCGATATTTCACCTGTTTCAGCTCGGCAAAGCGCGAGATCACTTCGCGGAACCGCTCCTCCGGACTGTTATAGCCGCTGCGGTTATAACGGTCGCCTTCAATGCAGAGCGTGTCGTTGGCATGCTTCACCGCGAATTGGAAATCATGCGCCTCGCGCAGGTAAGGGAACAGCCCTTCCGCATTAAACCCATAGGCCGCAAATTGCTGGTTGGTGGCCGCAATCACCGCTGCTTTTTCCTCAGCATTTCCTGCCTTATAGGCATTAAATAGCTTTTCAAATTCGGGGTAATGCTCCGTCATCAATTTCTGGAAATTGGCGAAACGTTTGGCGTCGGATGCGGCGTTGGCATCAATGGTTTTCACATCCTCTGGCGTGAATTGGGCGGGCCACAGATTATGCGCAATCTCATGCACCATGGTGCGCATCGAGGCTTCTAAATCGCCATGGCCGGAGAAATAAATACGGTATGTGCCGCGCACATCCTGCAGGTTATTGGCCGCTTTGCGGTGCAGGCCGTAGATATTGTTATAGAACGCAATCGCGTCCGCATTCACTTCGGGGGTGTAGCACAGCTCGTAGCCCAGCTTGAACAGCAGCGCGCGCTGCACAGGGTCCACCAGCTTGAGCGACTCCGCAATGCGGTTCTGTTCTTGTTGAATCGGCTTAGGCACCTCGAACTGGTGATGCACTTTATTACGGAACTCAGCGATTTTCGCGGTGATGCGCGCGTCCATGCCCACCGCCAGCTTTTCCTGAAGCGGTGCAGCAATGCCTTGCAGCTGGCGGCCCAAATGCCAATGTTCCACCAAATTATAGCTGAAATCCTGCGTCGCGGCATAGTCGGCCAGCTGCTTCACATCCGCCACATAGCGCGCATCCAGCCCAAGCAGTTGGCCCACGCCTTCCAGCCCGCCTTTGAGCGCGGCTTCACGCATCGCCAGTGGCGATACGCCGATTTTGCTGGCCAGATCCGCCAGCACTTGATCCGTCGTGCCCGCACGCACCACATAGCTGTCGAGTGGCTCAAGATAGCCCAACTGCGTCAGTTTCTCGCGCACCAGCAGATAGACCGAAAGGCCGTTTTTCAGCACTTCCAGCCCCACAGGGTCGCTCTTTGGCTGGTCGGTAATGCTCTTCACGATGGAGGCGAAAGGCGCGTTTTTGCGCTCCAAATCCTTCTGCAAATCGGCGTCTTGTCCCGTCTCCAGCTGGGTGTTGAACTTGTTCACTTCCTCCAGCAATTGCGAGCGTTTGGCGTCGGGCGATACGGGCATCAACTGGCCAAGGTTCAAGGCCACCGCCATGCGTTTGCCCGATTCAAAAAAGGAAGGGTTATTGATGGAATAGGTCAGCTGCAATTTTTGGCGCAAGGCCGCTTCATTCTCAGGCGCCAATTCCCGCGGGTGCAGCGCCAGATAGCCATCCACGAACAGCGAGCCGTCTTTCACATGAATGCGGTTTGCGTTCACGAAATCCTGTGGGTTCACTCCCGCCATCGCCGCGCCGCCTTGTGCGGGTGCAGCCATCGCAGGCATGCGTTTCACCATATTTGCTTGCGCCATGGGGGCGGCAGCAGCAGTTTCTTCGGTCGCAGCCTGAATGGATGTCGTCATGCGCGTGCCATCTGTTCGCTAGCGTTACCCATCCCGCGCGATTCATAGCTCACGGGGCCGCTGATGCGGGTGTCTGGCATATCAGGGGTTTTGGCCAGTGGCGCATCCAAATCCGGCGCAACGGGCTGGTGTTTATTGGCGTGAGCCGCACCCATGCCGAATGGTTGGCCATGATGATGCTGCGTCTCCACCGTTGGCTGCGCCGCATGTTCCACCCCGCGGCCACGGGTGACGGCCGCAATCTTTTTCGCCTGCGTGGTTTGGTCAATCGCCACGGCCTGCGATACATATTTCGCGGCCATGTAAACACAGCCAAGCCCCAACGCCCCAACCGCCGCAATGCCCAGCAGCGACCCGCCGAGCAATGACGTCGTCACCACACCCACGAGCGCGAACAGCATCCCACCGCCTACGCTGGTGAAAATCTGCTGCTTAAACCGCACGTCAGCAACGCGCTTCATGTTCGCTGCTTCGTCGTCGGCGGAATAGTGTTGTTGGTGCGTATCCATATATCTCCACGTTCCATTCTAGCTAATTCTTAGAAAAGTAATGTGAAGATTCGATGACAATTGCAGCTACCACTCCCAGCCCAGCCGCGCCACCACCCATTGATTTATAATGATAATTTATTTAGCCCACGCCGATATGCGGGTCAAAATGGGCGAGATGCTAGGAGCGCCCGTGCGCAGAACCGGAGTGTAGCAGCGCTACATGAGGATTCGAGCACGGACGCGACGACGCAGATCGCCCGTTTTCACCCGCATCAGATCTTCATGGGCATGATGATCAGGTTCTGGCTCTTGTTATGCAGCTTCTTCTGAATCATGTACGCTGTCTGGTTATGGAGGATTTGGGTGAACATGTTTTCGCGCTCGAAAATCAGTTTCGCGGCGAAGAACACACAATGCGGGAAATCCGCCGCAATGCGCTCTGTCAGGTTGCTCACGGTGGTAATCACGTCCGTGCCATAATCATGGTAATAGGTCGCGGGCAGTTTGCGCGCCGTGCAGAAATTCACGTATTGCTTCAGCATGGTTTTGGTGTCGCTGCGCAGGGCGTGCCAGCGCGATTCATCGCCGAATTCTTCCGTATCAATCTCGCCCACGCTGGCGAACACAAAGTTTTTGAATACCCCCGGAAACAGGCGCTGCACCCACAGGAAGGTGTGCATCCCCGTCGCTGCCGAACCGCCCACAAGGAACACCGCCGTTTGCTGGCGCGGATCCATTTTGGGTTTATCTGCATCGTCCGTCGGTTTCAGATTGGCAAACATGGCACTGCCCAGTTCGTCCTCAATCTCCGCCATCCGCTTGCGCACGCCGTCGTAATGGCGGCGAATCATCAGGCCGATGGCGATAATGATGCTCGTCACCATCACGGTTTTCCATGCACCGTGCGAGAATTTTTCCAGCACCGTAACCACCAGAATCGTGCCGCATAACAGCATGGCCACCGCAACGGTCAGCAGCTTCGGCCACGCACGCAGGCTCTTGCGGTCGCGCCAGCGATAGCGCGTAATCCCCGCCAGCGACAAGGTGAAGGTCAGGAACACGTTAATCGAGTACATCACCACCAGCACATGCACTTCACCGCCCGTCATCACGAGCGCACCCACCGCCATACCGCCCATCATCAACACGCCGTTTTTGGTCACCAAGCGGTTACTGAGCGCCGAGAACATATGTGGCATCCAGCGGTCCACCGCCATCGAGGCCATCACACAGGGGCCCGCAATAAAGCCCGTATTGGCCGCCACAAACAGCAGGCCGGCCGCAAATATCAGTGAGATTGCGGTGAATTCGCTTGAGATATTCGCGCCAAACAGGGTCCAGTCGGCTGTCACCATGCCAAACGCCGTTGCGTTCAGCGTTTCGCCTTCCACTTTCTGCACGTCCCACAGCAGATACATCGCAATGATGCCCGCCGCCATGAACGCCAGCGAGAACGCAATCGCCCACATGGTGGCCTTACCCGTGCGCACCCGCGGCTCCGCAAGGCTACCCATCGAGTTCGATACGGCTTCCAGTCCTGTATAGGTACCGCCGCCCAGCGAGAAGGCCTTGAAAAACAGCGCCAGTACCGCAAACCAACCGATACTATCCGCCATCACATGCGTTTCTTCCACCGCGCTGGGCACCAATTCCGCCAACCCTTCCGAGTGGCTCACAATCGCCGCAATCACCAGCAAAGCGTGCGTGGCGACAAATCCCAAAAAGATCGGCAGCAAAATCTTCACCGATTCCTTCATCCCGCGCAGATTCATATAGGTAAGGATGCCCACCACTACAAAGGCTACAGTCAATTTCAATTCTTGAAAGCCTAGTGGCAGCATAGAGAACAACGCGTCCACACCACTGGCAATCGAAATGGCGATGGTCAGCACATAGTCAATCAGCAGCGCGCCGCCTGCCACCAATCCCGTTTTGGGCCCAAGCAGGTTCGAGGCAACACGGTAGCCACCGCCACCGTTGGGGAATAGTTCGATCACCTGCGTGTAAGCCGCCGCAATCAGAAATACCGTAAAGGCCGTGGCAATTGCCAGAAATACCGCCAAATGCGTGTGGCCGGAAAGCGCCAAGAACGCTTCTTCAGGGCCATAGTTCGCAGAGGAAAGTCCATCCGCGCCAATGCCCACCCACGCAAAGAAGGTAATCAGCGCCATGCTGTGACGCGTATCGGCACGGAAGGGATCAAGCGGGGCGCCCATCAGGCGCTGTTTCACTTTAGCAAAGTTCAAAGCCATATTTCGTTCCTACTCCTATGACACCCGTTCGGGTAGCCCCAATCGCAGACTGAACGCCGCCCTAATCCTGTTTTTGTGCAACTGCAACATATTTATCATTCCAGCCTTGCCTTAAATGGGCTAAACCCCCTTCCATGCACCCCGCCACCGCCCATGTCCCCCTGCCCGACCTCGAAATGCGCGATGGCACCCCCGTTTCCGCCATGTTCGACGACGTCTATTTCTCCCGCGCCGGCGGCATCGCCGAAACCACCCATGTTTTCCTAAACGGCAACGAATTACCGCAACGCTGGAATATGAAAAACGCCGCTTCAGCCCGCGTAGCCTCCCATGGCGAGCCGCTTGCGGCAGGGGTCAGCAACGTAGTTGCGAAGGGGACAAGGTCCCCTTCAAGAAATAGCTTCACCATCGCCGAAACAGGGTTCGGCACAGGGCTGAATTTCTTGGTGGCGTGGAAGGCCTTTGTGGAATCCGCGCCTGCGCACCAGCATCTGCACTATATCTCTGTCGAGAAATTTCCACTCACGCCTACCATGCTGCGCGAGGCGCTCGCCGCCTATCCCGAGCTTTCCCCCTATGCCGACCAGCTCATCGCCGCCTATCCGCTGCGGCTGCCCAATTTTCACCGCATCCATTTTCCGCGCGTCACCCTCACCCTCGGCTTTGGCGATGCAGTGGCGCTGCTGGCACAGCTCACCACCTCAATCGATGCATGGTTTTTGGATGGATTCTCGCCCGCAAAAAATACCGAGATGTGGAGCGACGCGCTCTTCACCGAGATTGGCCGCTTGAGCCAGCCCAACACCACATTCGCCACCTTCACCTCCGCCGGCTTCGTGCGCCGCGGCCTCGCCGCCTGCGGCTTCACCGTCAAAAAAATCGCCGGCTACGGCCACAAACGCGAGATGAGCGTTGGAATTTTTGATGGGGGCCTGCCCCCATGCCCCCTGCGCGTGCGCGGCGGCTCGCCTTCGGCTACGCGGCCAGAATCTTCTGACGGTTGTTCACGCCGCGTAGGGTTCCATCCCGAGCCCGAGGGGGTCAGCGCCGCTTGGCGCGAAGGGGGCGAAACGCCCCCTTCAAAAATTATGATTCTCGGCGGCGGCATTGCGGGCTGCACGCTTGCACATGCGCTTGCCGAGCGCGGGCTTGCCGTGACGTTGCTGGAGCGCGGCGACATTGCAGGCGCGGCCTCTGGCAATCCTGCGGGCGTGTTATTCCCCCAGCTCACCAAACGCTGGGCGGTTTCCGCCGCGTGGTATTTTTCGGCCTATAGTTTTGCGCTACAGCAGCTGGCGCGCTGGCGGCAATTGGGCCTTGCATTCGCCTGCCACGAAGTGGGCATGCTGCGCGTGCCGCGCCATGCGGAGGAGGAAAAACAACTGCGCCAACTCACCGAAACGCTGGGGTTGGATGCCGCCATTGTGCAGTGGGTGGAACAGGCAGAAGCCGCCGCCCGTGCGGGGGTGGAGCTTGCCACAGGCGCTGCATTTTTCCCGCGCGGCACATGGGTGGCGCCCGCCGAATTATGCCGCGCCTTACTCACCCACCCCAACATCACCCACCACACGCATTGCGCGGTAACATCCCTGCAGCAACAGGGCGGGGAGTGGCAGGCAACCGCGAGGGATGGAACCGTATTTGCTGCAGAGCGATGCTGCGTGGCGGCGGCCTATGAAACCGCAGCATTTTTTCCATCCGTCCCGCTGCGTGTGGCACAGGTTGGCGGGCAAATTAGCAGCTTTGCTGCGCGCGATGTTGCCGCGCCGCTCTCCACCATTTTGTGCCATAAAGGATACGTGATTCCGCGCGGCGATGCGTACCTCATTGGCGCGACCTATAATCACGGCGATCCCTCCTGCGCTGTCACCGACGAGAACCATGAAAAAAACATCGCGGATGTAAAAAACTTCCTACCCGATTGGCTGCGCGGCGCGCCCGTTTCTGGCCGCACCTCGCTGCGCACCACCACACCAGATCGCTTGCCCTATATCGGCGCAATTGCGCCGAATGCATGGATCAGCGCTGGCCACGGTTCGCGCGGGTTACTCTCTGCCCCACTCGCCGCCGAAATCATCGCATCCGAAATCTGCGGCGAGGTTTTGCCCATCACGCATGAGTTGCGTAGCGCGCTAAATCCATTGCGATTCTCCCCAAAAACCTCTCCCTTGGGAGAGGTCAACGAGCCCTCGCGAGTAGGGTGAGGGCTCGCCCGCATTTAAACGCCCTCACCCTAAATCCATAGAGAATGGATTTAGACCTCTCCCAAGGGAGAGGTTAAAAAAAGGCCGTGCCTTAAACCGTAAGCGCCTTCACCGCATCAAACCCTTCGCGCAAAAACACTGCGCGGTAGCGGTCAATATCCGCCTCAGCCGTGACATAGGCGATGGAGCGCAGCGGTGCCTTATCCCCCTCCACCAGCGAGAGGGCGCGGCGCGCAATCGCCTCGCCGGAATCGATCCACTGCACAGGCCATGGCGCATGCTGTTTCAGCTGCGCGGCAATCAACGGATAATGCGTGCAGCCCAGCACCACCGCGTCGGTGCGGCCACGGGCGTCGTCGCAAAAAGCGGGGGCAAGTTCGGCGCGCAGCGCTTCGTCCGTCACCGGTTCGCCCAGCAATAGTTTTTCCGCCAGCTGCGCAAGGTTCGGCGCGCCCACTGCATCCACCACACAGCCTTCCGCAAATTCGGCGATGAGATCGTTGGTATAGGCGCTATGCGCCGTGTTGGGCG
>JACCDH011137107.1_pt1 | contig 53397 bp, 47 predicted proteins | sample 7442481 | NCBI WGS metagenome assembly JACCDH01 (sample SAMN15323433, study PRJNA562643) | freshwater metagenome | isolation source: river surface water | place: USA:Blue River Watershed | collected 2017-08-15
CAAAAATGCCCCGCCGCCGGTCGAGATGTAGCCGACCTGCTGCTCGATGCCGTACTTGGCAATCGCCGCCAGGGTGTCACCGCCCCCCGCAATCGAAAACGCCGGCGAATCCGCAATGGCACGGGCAATGGTCGCGGTGCCTTGGGCAAATGCGTCGAATTCAAACACCCCCACGGGCCCGTTCCAGACGATGGTGCCAGCGGCTTTCAACTGCTGGGCCAGGCGTTGCGCCGTTTCGGGCCCGATGTCCAAAATCAAATCATCGGTGGCCACCTCTGTGGCTTTTTTTAGCGTGGCCGGGGCATCGGCGGCGAAGGATTTGGCCACCACCACATCGGTCGGGATCGGCACCTCGGCGCCGCGTGCTTTCATGGCTGCCATCACTGCGCGCGCTTCATCCAGCAGGTCTGGCTCGGCCAGACTCTTGCCGATCGGCAAACCCTGCGCCAGCATGAAGGTGTTGGCAATCCCGCCACCGACGATCAGTTGGTCCACTTTGTCGGCCAGACTTTTCAAAATGGTCAGCTTGGTGCTGACTTTAGAGCCGGCCACGATCGCCGCCAAGGGCCGCTTGGGGCTGGCCAAGGCCTTGCCGATGGCATCGATTTCGGCCGCCAGGAGTGGACCCGCACAGGCGATCGGCGCATAGCGGGCCATCCCGTGGGTGGTGCCCTCGGCGCGATGCGCGGTGCCAAAGGCGTCGTTCACATAGATGTCGCACAGCGCGGCCATCTGGCGCGACAAGGCTTCGCTGTTTTTCTTTTCGCCCGGGTTCACCCGGCAGTTTTCGAGCAATACCACCTGGCCGGGTTGGACGTTCACGCCCGCCACCCAATCGCGCATCAGGGGGACATCACGACCGAGCAATTCGGCCAGGCGTTGCGCCACCGGCGCCAGCGAGTCTTCGGGTTTGAACTCGCCTTCGGTGGGGCGCCCCAGGTGCGAGGTCACCATCACGGCAGCGCCGGCCTCCAGCGCCATGCGGATGCACGGCACCGAAGCTCGAATGCGGGTGTCTTCGGTGATGTGTCCGGCATCGTCTTGGGGCACGTTCATGTCGGCGCGGATGAACACACGGCGACCACGGGCCTGGCCCGAGGCGCACAAATCGGTAAAGCGGAGGATTTTCATGACCCGAGATTGTAGGTGGGGCTACCAACCCAGGCTGACGCGCAAAGGCAAAAAGACCCACATGCCGACCACCATGGTTCCCAGCACCGCATGCCGATGGTGGCGGAACCTTAAAAAAAACAGGGCCGACGCCAACACCGCCCAAGGCCGGGCATCGCGCCAGGTGTCGATGACTTGGCCCTGGGTGGTCAACACCTCAGGCGCAATCACCGCTGCCAGCGCTGCGATCGGGGCATAAATCAGGCCGCGTTCCAACCAGGCTGGCAAACGCCAATCGCGCGCTGACCAAATGAAAAAACCGCGGGTGAACACCGTGACCAAGCCGAGCGCCAAAATCGTCAGCCACACCACCCCTTCGCGTTCGTTCATGCGGCTGACTTTCGAGGGGCTCGGGGCGCCACCAGCAGGCAGATGGCTACCGCCACGGCAATCGCCAACAAAATGTTGAGCTTCAAGGGCAACGCGGCGCAAGCGACCGCTGCGCTGGCGGCCACGCCCGCCGAAAGCGACTTCAACCGGTCTTGCGCCAGAGAAAGGGTCAACCCCGTCAGGGCGCAGATGCCGGCAAACCCCAGCCCCCATTCGGTGGGGATCCACTGCGAACTGAGGACGCCGGCCCAACCCGCCAAAGTCCAGCTGATCCAATTGAGTCCGGTGTTGCCCAGCAGATACGCTTTTTGCTCTCTTTGCTCGGCCTGATCGCGTGGGGGTTGGGGGAAACGTCGAACGAACTGCACATAGCTCAGGTCAGCGGTCAGATACGCCAGCGACATCCGTTGCCATCGGGGGAGGTGCATCAGGTACGGGCGCAAATGCGCGCTGAACACCACAAAACGCAAATTGACGCAAAGCCCGGTGGCCAGCACCACCCACATCGGTGCTTGCTGCGCCAGCAAGGGAATGGCCGCCAGCATCGAGCTGCCAGCAAACACCCAAGTCGCCATCAACAGAGCAGCCCCGGTGCCGATTTGTGCATTGGCCATGGCCACGCCGGTCATCAGGCCCCAGGCCGCAATCCCGATCGACAAACCCGAAATGTCGCGCACGCCTTGCCAGAACGCCGGGTGGTGCCAGGGGCTTGGGACTTTCATGCCGGATCAGCCTGGAACACTGAACCCGGGCGCACCGGGTGACCGCGCAGAAAATCCGCGCAGGCCAGGCGCTTGCCACCCGGGCGTTGCATTTCGGTCAGGCGCAGCACACCGGCGCCACATGCCACGTCGATGCCGTCGTCGTGAACCGCCAATACCGAGCCTGGCGCAGCGCCGCCCGCGTCGTTTTTCGCCAGCGCCACCCAGACCTTCAACGCCACACCGTCGAGCACCGCTGCGCCACCCGGAAACGGGTCAAACGCACGCAACTTGCGCGCCAGCAGGTCAGCGGGTTGGCGCCAGTCCAGCCACGACTCCGCCTTCTCGATTTTGTGGGCGTAAGTGACGCCCTCGGTGGGTTGGGGCCGGGCCGGCCAAGGTGCGGGTTGAGCCAACAGGCGCACCATCATGTCGGCCCCCATGTCCGCCAGACGGTCATGCAGTTGACCTGTGGTCTCTGAGGCCCGGATCGGTGTGCGTTGCACCATGAGCATCGCCCCGGTGTCCAAGCCGGCATCCATTTGCATCAGGGTCACGCCGGTTTCGGGATCGCCGGCCTCGATCGCACGGTGGATCGGTGCTGCGCCGCGCCAGCGTGGCAAGACCGATGCGTGAATATTCAGGCAACCGTATTGGGGTAAATCCAGCACCCACTGGGGCAGGATCAGGCCGTAAGCCGCCACGATCATGGCATCCGGTTGAGTTTGCAACAGCGCGTCGTGCGCAGAGGCCGCATCTTCGGGATGACGCCCCTCCCGCTTCAGGCTGCGCGGCTGCGCCACTGCCAAACCGTGGGCCAGCGCATATTGCTTCACGGCCGATGCTTGCAGTTTCATGCCTCGACCTGCCGGTCGATCAGGTTGGGTCAGCACCAGTCCGATCTCGTGCCCTGCCTCGTGCAGGGCTTGCAAAGCCACCCGCGCGAATTCCGGCGTGCCCGCAAAAGCCAGCTTCATGGGGCGAGTCAACGCGACTGTTCCCGCTGGGCCTTGAGCATTTTGGTCTTGATGCGGCCTTGCTTGAAAGGCGAGAGGTATTCGACAAAGACTTTGCCCATCAGGTGATCCATTTCGTGTTGCACGCACACCGCCATCAGGCCTTCGGCTTGCAACGTGCGCTCAGTGCCGTGCTCATCCAGCGCTTTCACATGCACCGCGGCAGCTCGTTCGACCCCGTCGTAGATGCCGGGCACGGACAGGCAACCCTCTTCGCCCTTGACGCGCTCGGGGCTGGCCCAAACGATCTCGGGGTTGATCAGCACTTGGGGCTGGTTGCGCTCTTCGGACACGTCCATCACGATGAGTCGCTGGTGGAAGTTGACTTGGGTGGCGGCCAGGCCGATGCCGTTGGCTTCGTACATGGTTTCGAGCATGTCGGCAATGAATGTCCGCAGTCGGTCGTCCACCTCGGTCACCGGCTTGGCGACAGTGTGCAAACGGGGGTCGGGGTAGCAAAGAATGTCTAAAAGTGCCATCCCGCTATTGTCCCCTGTTTTGCCAGGTAGGCAAACCCAAGCACCCTGTCATTCGCCGTCCTTAGCATGGTTTTTTTGTCGAGGAAAGCATGACCACCGATCTCTGGCGCTCCGCGTTGCGCCTGCATCTCACACCCGGTCTCGGGTTGCGTCGCAACAAACTGCTGGTCCAGGCCTTGGGCGGCTGCCCGGAGGTGCTGGACGCGCCCGACTTGGGGTTGCGTGATCTGTTGGGCGAGCGGCTCTGGATGGCTTTGCGGTCCGAGCCACCCGAATGGGCGCAAGCCACCGTGGCGGTGTCGAATTGGCTGGGGTCTGCCCCCGCTGGCTTGCGCCATCGCGTGCTGGCCTGGGGCGATCCTGACTACCCCACTGTGTTGGCCGATCTGCCCGACCCGCCACTGTTGTTGTTCATCACGGACGCCGAGCCGCAGGACGCGCCGGTGCATTGGCCCGCCGGCGTGGCCCTGGTGGGCAGCCGTGGTGCCACGCCGCAAGGTCTGGCCATCACCCGTCAATGGGCCACCGAATTGACTGACGCGGGCTGGTGCGTGGTGTCGGGTCTGGCGCATGGCATCGACGCTGCGGCCCATGGCGGCGCCCTGCAGTCGAGCCGCCCCGGGCTGCTGACCATGGCGGTCATGGGCACGGGCCCGGACCTGGTCTATCCGTCGGCGCACGCCTCGCTGAAGGCGCGCATCGCAGCCCGTGGTCGATGCGTGACCGAATTCCTGCCCGGGGTGCGTGCCCGCAAGATGCACTTTCCCCTGCGCAATCGGCTGCTGATTGCCCTGTCTGCAGGTGTTGTCGTGGTGGAGGCCGACTTGCAATCCGGTTCACTCATCAGTGCCCAATGTGCGCTCGACCTGGGGCGCGAAGTCATGGCCGTCCCCGGTTCGATCCGTTCGCCGCTTTCGCAAGGCTGTCACGCACTCTTGCGCCAAGGGGCCAACCTGGTCACCTGCAGCGCTGAGGTGCTGGCGGCTTTGCCGCCGCTGGTTGGGCAAGCCAGCCCCTGGCCCGCGAGCCCGCCCCCGACCCGGGAATCCGACACGGCGCTGTTGCCCCCGCTTGATCCTGCGTGGGTGCAGCGGGTCAGGCAGGCTCTCGGTCACGACCCCTGGACCCTTGATGAATTGCAGGCCCGATTGGGTGACCCTTGGACCGAGTTGCAGGCCGGCTTGGAAGCCTTGGAGTGGCAGGGCTTGCTGGCGCGACTGCCTGGCGACCGGGTGCAGTGGGTGGGCCATGGGGTTGTGTAAAAACCAACTTCAATGACTTTGCAACATTCCCTAAAAACAGGTTATATTGGGATCATGTTCGAAGTTCTGGTCTACGTTTACGAAAACTACTGGTCTGTTGACGCTTGTCCCCAGTTGGATCAGTTGGGACGCAAACTCAGTGCTGCCGGTTTTGAGCCCGAAGAAATCGAGCAAGCCCTGCAGTGGCTGGCCGGCCTGAACCTGATCTCCAACCAGGCTGATCCCATCGACATTTCAGATCCGTTGCCGGCACTTTCGCAGGCACCCTCGGCGCAAAGCTTGCGCGTCTACTCGGTGCCGGAACAAGACCAACTGGGTGCCCAATGTTTGGGCTTCATCAGTTTTCTCGAATCGGCCAACGTCTTGCCGCCTCCCATGCGCGAGATCGTCGTCGAGCGTGCCATGGCCCTGGGCGGGCGACCGATCTCGCTGGAGGACCTCAAGATCATCGTCCTGATGGTCTATTGGAGCATGGGCATCGAGCCCGATGCCCTCGTGCTCGATGAATTGTGCGACGACCCCGACCGGGTCGCCCACTGAATTCACGGCGTCAATTCGATCGGTTGTCCGTGGGGCGTGCGCTCGGCCGCCTCCGCCCAGGCGATTTGCAAGTTGTGCAGATCGCTGGCGCTTCCCAATTGGCAGCGTTCAATCATTTCTTCAAGCGCCGCCAGCCAATGCGCGTAGTAGCGCCGGCCGTCATCGGCTTCATGGGACAAGTGCCGGCTCAGGGTCGCCGCCCAATCCGGCCAACTGAACACACCGCGTTGATGCAAAGCCACCGTGAGGGCAAATGCGGTGGCTTGCCAAGGCTCTTCAAACACCCCCTGACCGGGGCGTGTTTCAGGTGGCACAAAGCCACTGCCGCACTCGGCGGCGATCTCGGCCAACGTGGCTCGCGGATCAGATTCACCTCGCATCAAGCCTGCTCCAGATAAGACTCCCACGCATCCACGCTCACGCTCAGGCCGGGTTCGGCATGCGGGCCCCACAGTTCGGCGCCCTCAAAGCGCACGTTGTACAGCCATTGCCCGGCTTCATTCGAGGCCTCATGCACCTCGAAGCGGTCACGCGCGGCCGCGTCGGGCCAGACATGAAAACCTTGCACCGCCATGATCACCCCCACATGGCCACGCACATAGCGTGGCAGACGGGTGTGCCCCGCTGGATGCATGGCGCGCGCTTGCACCCGCTGGCCGATCGCATAGCGCGGCAAGGTTTCGGTGGGTCGGTTCGCTGGCGATCCGCGTTGGAGCGCCGCATCCACGGCTGAGCGGGCCAACACCCGAATGCCGGCCTTGGGCGGGGCGCTCATTTGCCCGGCACGCAGTTCGTGGGCGGTCACCAACCCGCGCGCGACCATCATGTCGCACAGCGCCTGAACCCAGATTTGGTAATAACTGAGCCCCAGGTATTGGGCAGGCGGCAGCGACTCGCGTGCGCTGCGCATCTGATCGATGTTCCATTGGCCGGTTGCCCCCATGGCCACCGTCAGTGCCATGGCCTCGCGCCCCCAGGCGGCGTGAAAAAACGGCTCATTCGGCTCGGGTCGCACGGGTCCGTGACACTGCATGCCACCCATGTCGTGCACGCCGTTCATGCCGCCCCCTGGGTCGTGAGAGCCTCGGGGCGCAACGCCAGACCGGTACCGATCATGCTGTCGCGTGTCACCAGCCGTGCCAATTGGTCTGCAGGCCAACCTTCGGTACCCGGCGGGCGTTGCGGCACCACCAGATAGCGCACTTCGGCGGTTGAATCCCAGACCTGAACCTTTTGATTCTCGGGCAGTTTGACCCCGAACTGGGCCAAAACCGCGCGTGGCTGCATCACCACTTGGCTGCGGTAAGGTGCGCTTTTGTACCAGACGGGGGGCAGGCCCAGCACGGGCCAGGGGTAACAACTGCACAAGGTGCACACCACCATGTGGTGCGTGGCTTCGTCGTTGAATACGGCCACCATGTGCTCGCCTTGGCGGCCGCTGTAACCGAGGTCGGCGATGGCGGCGGTCGCATCGCGCCGCAACCACTCGGCATAGGCTGGCTCGGTCCAGGCTCGCGCCACCACCCGCGCGCCATTGTGCGGTCCGACCTCGTGTTCGTAGGTTTCAATGATCCGGTCCACCGCAGCCGGATCCACATACCCCTTTTGCGTCAGCAAAGTGTGCAGGGCCCGCACCCGGATCTCCATCGGATCCAGGTGCGAATGGTCATGGTCATGATCGTCCATGACCCCATGTTATCGAAATTGGGGTCTGACCCCAATTAATGGTTGTTTTTTGGCCACGGGGGGAGGTTGGGGTCGGAAGGACCGAACCAACCCCGATGCGGGGAGGGTTTGTGCCCCAATTACAATAGAGGATTATCCAAACACAGGAGTGAGTCCGTGCTGATTTCCAATGCTTTTGCCGAAACTGCCCCTGCCGCAGGCGGAGACCTGGGTTCTTCTCTGATGGGGATGCTGCCCCTGGTGCTGATGTTCGTGGTGTTGTATTTCGTCATGATCCGTCCCCAGATGAAGCGCCAAAAGGAGCATCGCGCCATGATCGACGCCTTGGCCAAAGGCGATGAGGTGGCCACTGCCGGTGGCATGCTGGGTCGCATCACGCGTGTGGGCGATCACTCACTCGGCTTGCAAATCGCCGAAGGGGTCGAGGTCGAGATTCAGCGTTCTGCCGTGGTGCAGGTGTTGCCCAAAGGCAGTCTGAAGTCGGCATGAATCGTTACCCGCTCTGGAAATACCTGCTGATTGGCTTGGCCCTGTTGCTGGGCTCGGTGTATGCCTTGCCCAACCTGTTTGGCGAGTCCCCTGCCGTGCAGGTTTCGCCGGCCAAGAGTGCGATCAAGCTGGATGCAGGCGTTCAGGCCCGCGCCGAGCAGGCCCTGAAAGCCGAAGGCCTGAGCCCGGTAGCGGCCAGCCTGGAGCCCACCACCCTGAAACTGCGGTTTCTGAGCACCGATGATCAGCTCAAAGCCAAAGACGTGGTGCAAAAGACCCTCAACTCCAGTGCCGCCGATCCGGCTTTTGTGGTGGCGCTCAATCTGGTGTCCAGTTCGCCCGACTGGTTGACCGCACTGCGCGCTGCGCCCATGTACTTGGGCCTGGATTTGCGCGGTGGCGTTCACTTCATGCTCCAGGTGGACATGAATGCGGCCCTGACTCAGCGCGCCGAGGGGCTGGCCGGTGACTTGCGCACCCAGTTGCGGGATCAGAACATCCGCCACGGGGGCATCACGCGCCAAGGTGAAGGCATCGAGTTGCGACTGCGCGATGCGACGCAGCAGGGTGCCGTGTTGCGGCTGCTGACCGAGCGCTTCCCCGATCTGATCGTGAACCAGGGCACGGCGGGCACCGACATCCTGCTGGGTTTGCGGCTCAAGCCGGAAGCCGCTCGCAAGGTGCAGGAGCAAGCGATCAAGCAAAACATCACCACATTGCACAACCGAATCAACGAACTCGGCGTGGCCGAGCCGGTGATCCAGCAACAGGGCCTGGATCGCATCGTGGTGCAATTGCCTGGCGTGCAAGACACGGCCAAGGCCAAAGACATTCTGGGACGCACCGCCACGCTGGAAGTTCGCATGGTCGATGAGTCCTCCGAGGCGCGCGCCGCCGAGATGGGTTCGGCCCCGGTGCCTTTTGGCAGCGAAAAATTTGCCGAGCGCAACGGTCAACCCCTGGTGGTAAAAAAGCAAGTCGTGCTGACGGGTGAAAACCTGACCGACGCCCAACCCGGCTTTGACAGTCAAACCCAGGAGCCGGTGGTCAACCTGACGCTGGATGGCAAAGGTGCTCGCATTTTCCGCGATGTCACGCGCGAGAGCGTGGGCAAGCGCATGGCCATTTTGCTGTTTGAAAAGGGGCGTGGTGAAGTGGTGACCGCGCCCGTCATCCGCAGCGAAATTGGCGGCGGCCGGGTGCAAATCTCGGGCCGCATGACCTCGGTGGAAGCCAACGATGTGGCCTTGCTGTTGCGTGCCGGTTCATTGGCCGCACCGATGGAAATCATCGAAGAGCGCACCATCGGCCCCAGTTTGGGCGCCGAAAACATTGCCGAGGGCTTTAACAGCGTGACCTGGGGTTTTGTCGCTGTGGCTGTGTTCATGTGCATCTACTACATGTTGTTTGGCGTGTTCTCGAGTGTGGCTCTGGCGGTCAACCTGTTGCTGCTGGTGGCCATCTTGTCGATGTTGCAAGCCACCTTGACCCTGCCCGGCATGGCGGCCATGGCCTTGGTGTTGGGCATGGCCATTGACGCCAACGTGCTGATCAACGAGCGGGTGCGTGAAGAGTTACGCAACGGCGTGTCGCCACAAGCCGCCATTCACGCCGGTTACGACCGCGCCTGGGCCACCATTTTGGACTCCAACGTGACCACCCTGATTGCGGGCCTGGCCTTGTTGGCTTTTGGCTCTGGCCCGGTGCGTGGTTTTGCGGTGGTGCATTGCATCGGCATCGTCACCAGCATGTTCTCGGCGGTGTTTTTCTCGCGCGGTCTGGTCAACCTTTGGTATGGCCGGCAGAAAAAGTTGAAATCAGTCTCCATCGGCACGGTCTGGCGCCCTGATCAAGCCACCGCCCGACGCGACATCGAAGCGAACTGAAGGACAGCTCAGCATGGAATTTTTCCGCATCCGTCGCGACATCCCGTTCATGCGCCATGCCCTGGTGTTCAACGCGATTTCCTTCATCACTTTCGTATTGGCCGTTTTTTTTCTGGTCACCCGGGGTCTGCATTTGTCGGTTGAATTCACCGGGGGTACCCTGATTGAAGTCGCCTACACCCAGCCCGCCGATCTGGAAAAAGCCCGTTCGCAAATTGCCAAGCTGGGTTTGACCGACGTGCAAGTGCAAAACTTCGGCAGCGCCCGCGATGTGCTGATTCGGATGCCTGCCATCAAGGGCGTCAGCTCGGCGCAGCAAACCGAGCAGGTCATGGCGGCCTTGAAAGAGGCCGACGCCACGGCTGAGTTGCGTCGCAGCGAGTTTGTCGGCCCGCAAGTGGGGGATGAATTGGCCGCCGATGGTCTGCTGGCGCTGGCCTTTGTGGTCATCGGCATCATGATTTATCTGGCGTTTCGCTTCGAATGGAAGTACTCGGTGGCGGCGATCCTGGCCAACTTGCACGACGTGGTCATCATCTTGGGCTTTTTCGCATTCTTCCAATGGGAGTTTTCGTTGCCCGTGCTGGCCGCCGTGTTGGCCGTCTTGGGATATTCGGTCAACGAGTCGGTGGTCATTTTTGACCGGATCCGCGAAAACTTCCGCCGCTATCGCAAGATGAGCACGGTCGAAATCATCGACAACGCCATCACGTCCACCATCAGCCGCACGATCATCACCCACGGCTCGACTCAACTCATGGTGTTGTCGATGCTGATTTTTGGCGGCGCCACGCTGCACTACTTTGCCTTGGCGTTGACCATTGGCATTTTGTTTGGCATCTATTCTTCGGTGTTTGTGGCGGCCGCCATCGCCATGTGGCTGGGCATTCAGCGCGAAGACCTGATCAAGGGCCCCAAACGCAACCCGGGGGATCCCGACGACCCCAACGCGGGCGCGGTGGTTTGATTGGCCTTGATCCCTGACCCCCTCCCGCAGGGAGAGGGTTCACTCAGCTCCACTGTTTCAGGACCGGCGCCAAATGGCGAGCCTTGACATGGCCAAAGCCCTTGATGGCTTCGGGTGAGCGTGCGAAGGCCAGGGCTTCTTCGCGCGTCTCGGGAGTCAATCGACTCAACCGCGACAACACCCCTTCGCGGTAACGCCCGATCAACGCCCGCTCGGTTTGACGCTCCTCGGTGTAACCAAAGGGATCCAAGGCGGTGCCCCGCAAAAACCGCAACTTGGCCAACACCCCAAACACCGTCAGCATCCAGGGCCCGAAGGTGGATTTTTGCAACTCGCCGCGCTCATTGCGGCGTGCCAGCAACGGCGGTGCCAGGTGGTAGTGGAGGCGGAAGTCGCCCTCAAACTGCTCACGCAACCGCGCCAAAAACGCCGGATCGCTGTGCAAGCGGGCCACCTCATACTCGTCTTTGTAGGCCATCAGTTTGTGCAGCCCTGCGGCCACCGCACGGGTGAAACTTTCCTGGCCCGGCAGAGCGGTTTGTTCGGCCGCCCGCACCTGCGACAAGAAGTCGGTGTACTGGCGCGCATAGGCGTCATTTTGGTAAGCCCGCAGGTGCTCGGCCCGGCGCTGAATCAGGTCATCGAGTGAGGGCGGGCGGTGCAGCGTGATGGGAGTTGCCGGCTTGAGCAAGGCTTGCACGGCCGCCCAATCGTGGGCGCAGCGGCGGCCCCATTCGAACGCCGCCTTGTTCTTTTCGACGGCGACCTCATTCAATTCGATGGCGCGCAACAGCGACTCGCGACGCAACGGGATCCAGCCCTTTTGCCAGGCATAGCCCAACACCATCGGGTTGATGAAAATGCTGTCGCCCAGCAGCTGCGTGGCCACCCCGTTGGCGTCAAACACGCCCAGCAGCGTGGTCTGCTGATCGGCGCCGATGGTCTGACCGATTTGCGTCACGCAGTCTTGCGAAGGGTCGCGCCAGCCGCCGTCTTTGACAAACGCCGCTGTGGGCGTGCTGTGCCCGTTGAGGGCCACATGGGTGCGCCCCGCCAGCATGCGCTGCACGGTCTCTTTGCCGGCCGTCACGATGGGGTCGCAGCCCAGCACCAAATCGGCGCTGGCCATGCCCACCCGGGTGGTGCAAATGTCGTCTTGTTGCGCAGCCAAATGCACATGGGCCCAGGTGGCGCCGCCTTTTTGGGCCAGCCCGGCGGAGTCTTGTGTGACCACGCCCAGGCCTTCGAGGTGCGCCGCCATGCCCAACAATTGACCGATGGTGATCACACCCGTGCCGCCGACGCCAGCCACCACGACACCCCAGGGGCGACTCAGGGTCATCGGTGGCGGTTCGGGCAGATCGAGCTCGGGCAAGGCCGTCGACTTGGCCGGTTTGACTTTTTTCAGCTGTCCGCCGCGAACGGTGATGAAGCTGGGACAAAAGCCCTTGAGGCAGCTGGTGTCCTTGTTGCAGGTGCTTTGGTTGATGGTGCGTTTGCGCCCCAAGTCGGTTTCGAGCGGCTCGATGCTCAGGCAGTTGCTTTGCACGCCGCAGTCGCCACAGCCTTCGCACACGGCGGGGTTGATGACGACCCGCAGCGCCGGGTCGACCAGGGTGCCACGCTTGCGGCGACGCCGCTTTTCGGTGGCGCAGGTTTGGTCGTAGATGATGACCGTGCAACCTGTGATCTCGCGCATTTGGCGCTGGATGGCATCGAGCCGGTCGCGGTGTTCCACCGCCACCCCTTGCGGCAAGCTCCGGACCCCTGCGTATTTGTCGGGCTCGTCGGTGACGATGGTGACCCGTTGGGCACCCTCGGCGATCATGCTCTGGGCGATTTGCACGGGGGTGTGACCCTCGGGGCGCTCACCCACGGGTTGACCGCCGGTCATGGCCACAGCGTCGTTGTACAAAATCTTGTAAGTGATGTTGACCCCGGCCGCCACGCTTTGCCGCACGGCCAGCAAGCCGCTGTGGAAGTAGGTGCCATCGCCGATGTTGGCAAACACATGGCGGTCGTTGCTGAAGGCCTGCTGCCCCACCCAGGGCACGCCTTCACCGCCCATTTGGGTGAAGCCGGCCGTGCTGCGGTCCATCCACAGGCTCATGAAGTGACAACCGATGCCGGCCATCGCGCGCGAGCCTTCGGGCACTTTGGTGCTGGTGTTGTGGGGGCACCCCGAGCAGAACCAGGGCAGCCGGTCGGTTTGCACGGTTTGTGTTTGCAGGCTGCGCTCTTTGGCATCGAGCAACGCCAGCCGGGCTTCGATGCGGGCCCGGGTGTCGGCGTCCACGCCCAGGCCCAGCAAGCGCTGGGCGATGGCGCGTGCCACCAGGCCAGGGTTGAGCTCGTGGTGGGGGCGCAGCAAATGCGGGCCTGCGGTCACGCCAGCGGGCCATTTGCCGCTGACGACGGGGCGCTCGGTGTCGGGCCAGGTGTAGAGCTGCTCTTTGAGTTGGGGCTCGATGATCGGCCGCTTTTCTTCGATCACCAGCACCTCGCGCAGGCCGCGGGCAAAATCGGCCACGCCCTGTGCTTCAAGCGGCCAGACCACACCCACTTTGTGCAACCGGATGCCCAATTGGTTGCAGCGCGCTTCGTCCAGACCCAGGTCGACCAGGGCTTGTCGGGTGTCGTTGTAGGCTTTGCCGCTGGCCATCAGTCCCAGCCGGTCGTTGGGCCCCCGGATGACATCAAAGCTCAGGCGGTTGGCGCGCAAATAGGCTTGAATGGCCGGCACCTTGTGCTGAAACAGGCGCGCCTCTTGCGCCAGCGCCTCATCGGGCCAGCGGATGTGCAAGCCGCCCGGTGGCCGCTCGATGTCGGGCCACACAACTTGCACCCTTTGGGGGTCGATCAGGGCGGTGGCGCTGGACTCGACGATTTCCTGGATGGTTTTCATGCCGGCCCAGACGCTGGCAAAGCGGCTCAGGGCGATGGCGTGCAAGCCATGGTCGAGCACGTCTTGTACGCTGGCCGGAAAAAACACCGGGGTGCCGCAAGCCATGAAGATGTGGTCGCTTTGATGCGCCGCTGTCGAGCTTTTGGCCACATGGTCGTCGCCCGCCACGGCCAGCACGCCGCCCCAAGGCGTGGTGCCGGCCATGTTGGCGTGCTTGAACACATCGGCGCAGCGATCTACGCCGGGACCCTTGCCATACCAGATCCCGAACACCCCGTCGAACCGGTTGTTGCCGGGCGGCGCGAAGCCCAGCTGCTGGGTGCCCCACAAGGCCGTGGCCGCCAGCTCTTCGTTGACCCCGGGCTGGAACACGATGTGCTGAGCTTGCAAATACTTTTTGGCGCGCCACAAGGCCTGGTCGTAGCCGCCCAGCGGCGAGCCCCGATAGCCACTGATGAAGCCGGCGGTGTTTTGGCCTGCCAGCGCATCGCGCTGGCGTTGCAGCATGGGCAACTTCACCAAAGCCTGCACCCCACTCATGAAGGCTCGCCCGTGCTCGAGGGCGTACTTGTCGTCCAGCGTGATGGTTTCAAGGGCCTGTCGGATGTGTTCAGGCAAGGGGGCGTTCATGCGCAACTCCGGTGGATGGGATCTGATCTTACGGCCAAAGCCTGTTTTTTGCACCCTGCCCCGTCAGCGCGGCCACAGCACCCACAGCCGCAAGCTCTGGCGCACCCGCCCGGCCCAATCGCCGGCGGCATCGCCGCTGCCGGCAAAGTAGTCGGCGCGCACTGCGCCGACGATGGCGCTGCCGGTGTCTTGCGCCACCACCAACCGGCGCAAAGCCGTGGCCCCGTCCGAAACCAGCCAGACCGGTGTGCCGTAAGGCATGCTTTGCGGGTCCACTGCGATCGAGCGACCCGCTGTCAGGGGCACGCCTTGGGCTCCGGTGGGGCCTTGCTGTGGGTCGTTGAGGGCCACTTCGCGAAAAAACACATAGCGTGGATTGGCCCATAACAATTCGTTGCGCCGGTGCGGGTTGGCGGCCAACCAGGCTTTGATGCCCGGCCAGCTGGTGTCCTGGGTCAAGCGCCGATCCAGCAGCCAGCGGCCGATGCTCTGATAGGGGTGCTGGTTGGTGGTCGCAAAAGACAGGCGCACGGTGCGCGTCTGGCCGTCGGGTTCTTGGACCATCAGCCGCCCCGAACCCTGAATGTGCAGGACCATGGCGTCCACCGGGTCACGCAAAAAAGCAATCTCCCGGCCCCGCAAGGCCGCCTGGGCGGCTGGCAAGGTCTCGATGTCGCGCCGGGTGAACCAGGGGGCGCCATCCCGGGCGCGCGCGACTTCCGGGGGGGGCGCATACAGCGGCACTTCAAAGCCTGGCTTGCGCACCCGGCTGGCTGCCAGCACGGGCTCGAAATAGGCGGTCAGCAAGCCTTGCGCCCGACCGTCGGTCGACTCGACCCGATAAGGTGCAAAGCGACGGGTTAAAAACTGCTCCTTGTGCACCGGGTCTGCCGTTTCGAGCTGACGCAATTCGGCGCACAGCCGGACCCAGTCGGTTTTGGGGCGCTGGCAATTGCGCAACAAGGCCGGCCAGGCTTCACCCAGGGCATCGGTACCCCAACCGGGCAACTCTGCCCAAGTGGCCGGTACCCATCGGCTGTTGGGCATGGCTGGCGGCGGCGCCGCCGCCGAGGCGACTTCGGGCATCGGCGCTGGCGATGCCACCACCTCGGGTGCGGGCATGTGCACCCGGGGGGTGCTGCACCCCGCCAGCATTCCTACAATGATCAACCATCGCCACATACTCAGGACATTGAACATGGGACTCATTTTGCTCGAAGCGCTGGCCGCCGGTGGCATTTTGGTGCTGATCGTGTGGTGGACCATGTTCAGTGGGCGTGACAAGGGCGAGTTGAAGGATCGGGACGAGGATCGTTGACCACGGACTCAGGCACCTGAACGGACCAGGTTCGACAGCTCCACCGCTGACTTCACCCCCATTTTTTCGAACACCCGGGCCCGGTGGACTTCGACGGTGCGCACGCTGATGCCCAGTTGGTCGGCGATCAGTTTGTTGGGCAGACCCTGAACCACACGCTCCATCACCTCGGCTTCGCGCTCGGTCAGGTCTTTCAATTTCTGCTGTTGCGCGGCTTGCAACTCGGCCTGTTCGAGTTGTTGCTGCGAATGCGCCAGAGCTTGCTCGATGCGGTCGACCAGCGCGTTGTCGGAAAACGGTTTTTCATAAAAATCAAACGCCCCGCGCTTGACCGCGTCGACCGCGGTCGGCACATCGGCGTGGCCCGTGAGAAAAATGACCGGGCACAGGTGGACCAGATCGCGCTCGACCCACTGGTCAAACAAGGCCAGGCCACTGGTGCCCGGCATGCGCACATCGAGCAGCAGGCACGAGGCTTGACCCAGGCCGCGCTGGGCATCCCAACAGGACAAAAATTCATCGGCGCTGGCGTGGGCGGTGCTGGTCAAGCCGCGCGAGCGCAACAGCCAGGCCAGCGCCTCGCGGACGCTGGCATCGTCATCGATCAGGTGAACTTGGGCGTGTCGGCTGGGTTGCATTCAAACCTCGGTCGTGCGTTCGGTGGCGCGGTACGGCAAAGTGAAACGAAACAAGGTACCACAAGGCAGGTTGGGCTGGTGCGACAGATGCCCACCGTGTTGTTCGACCACAGTGCGGCACAGGCTCAGGCCCAAGCCCATGCCTTCTTCTTTGGTGGTGAAGAAAGGGGTGTAGAGTTTGGACGCCACCTCGGGCCCGATGCCGCAACCCAGGTCGGCCACCTCGACCAGCAAATGGGGTGTGCTGTCCGATGGCGTCTCAGCGCGCAGGGCCAACGTGAGTTGGCGCAGACGACCCGTGTCGGTATCGGCCATGGCTTGCATGCCGTTGCGCGCCAGGTTGAGGATGACTTGCTCCACCATGGCCCGATCGCACCAAACGTTGGGCAGTCCTTCGGCGACCTTCACTTGCAAGTCGATCATCAGCTTGCGTGCTTGCAGGCGCATCAGGGGCATCACGCTTTCGAGCAAGTCTTTGGGCGCAACGGGCTCGCGCGCAGGGTTTCGGCGGCGCACAAAATCATGCACGCTTTTGATCACCTGCCCGGCACGCTCGGCCTGTTGGGCGATGCGGCTCACGGCATCGGCCAATTGCACTGCCAACTCACGCGGTGCCAGCCCGAGGTCATTGTGGAGCAGGTTGCGGCTGCCACTGGCATAGCTGGCGATCGCCGCCAAGGGCTGATTGAGTTCGTGGCTGAGCAACGAGGCCATTTCGCCCACACTGGCCAAACGGGCCGTGGCCTGCAACCGTTCTTGTGAAGCGCGCGACAGCTCTTCGATGCGGCGCTGCTCGCTGATGTCCAGGATCGCGCTCATCCAGCCGGTTTGCTGGCCGGAGGCTTCGATCAGCGGGGCCTCGAAAATCAGCACCGGGAAGCGCTCGCCGTTTTGTCGCATGAACACCGATTCGATGCCTTCGCGGGTCGGCGAGTTGCTGGCCAGCCGCAGGGCTTGGCGCCGGCCATATTCAGAAATCATTTCGGGCGGCCAATAGGGTGGCGGGTTGGAGATCCCCAGCAAGTCCTCGGCCGGCCATCCCACCATCTCGCAAAATGCCGGGTTGACATAAGTGATGCGGCCTTGCAGATCGCGCGCGCGCAAGCCGGTGACCAGTGAGTCTTCCATGGCTTTGCGAAACGCCAAGGCCTCGGCCAGTTGGCGTTCGGCCTTTTGGCGCCGGCGCGTGTCGCGCCCCAGCAAGGCCAGCACGGTGAGCAGCGCCAGACTCAGAGCGGCAACGGCGGCCGTCAGCACATTGGGGAACACATCGGGCCCCATGCGCCGGCTGTCGACGCGCAAGATCAGTGAGGAGCCCGGCAAACTCAGCAATTGCTGGCCCATGAAGGCGCGCCGGCCTTCACGGCTTTGACCGACCATGGCCAGCCGGGTGCCGTCGGCCTCTATGAACGACAGTTGCTGACTGCGGTAAAGGTTGGGGGATACCAAGGCGGTCAGCAGGTCCGGCAGGGCGTAGGTGGCGATCAAAAAACCTTTCAAATCGCCGTCTTGCGTCCACGGCAGGCACATTTGCACCACCTCGGTTCCCACCCCGTCCTCGGGTGCGATGTAAGTGCTGGGCGAATAAGTCGCATTGCCCCAGCGCTTGGCCTGGCTGCAAGCCAGGTTGATTTCAGGCAACAAGTGGTCGGTGCCGAGCCGGTTCATGAGGGCTGGGCGCGACGGGCTGTTGACCCCGGCCAGCAGTTGCAACTGGACATCGCGCCACTCGAGCCGCAGCCATTCACGCCGTTCACGCAGCAAGCCCTCGGCCTGCGCTGCCCAGCCTGCGGGCGCGCTGCCAAATGGAATGATCGCCTCCAGCTGGTGCAGGTTGCGTGCCAGGCCCACGCGCAGGTCGCTGATCGCATCGCTGGCGTCGCGGTCGGTTTGCAGCTGCAGTTTTTCGGCTTCGTAGCGCCCCGCCAGCCAAACCAGGGTCAGCAACAAAGACAACACCAGCCCCACCAGTGCCGCCCACAGCAAGCCCCGCCGGCGCGGGCGCAGGGGCAATTCCAGCGACCGCAGGCTCATGGTTTGGCGTCGGACTTGAAGGGCACCTGGGTCACGCGCGGCTCACTCCAGGTGCCATCCACATGGAACTGCTGGGTGTTGGTTTCCATCAGGGGGCGGCGCAGCACATACTGGGCTAAAAAAGTGGTCAGGCCGACCACCGGGTTGATGGCCGAATACACCAGGGACGCGCCACCGGCGTTGATGTCAGGGATCACCAGCACTTTGATGTCCTGGGTTTCCTGGGCGATGTTGGCTTGACCTTCCATCAACACCGCCACATTGACGCCTTTCATTTGCAGGTTTTGCGAGCTGGCCAGGCCTTGTTCGATTTTGATGTCGCCGCGGAAAAAGTCAAAGGCGAAGCCCTCGCTGAAGACATCCCGGAAATCGAGCATCAGCCGGCGCGGCAACGATTGCAGGCTGAGCACCCCCAGCAAGCGCGCTGCGCCAGGCTCGGTTTTCAGAAACTGCCCGCGCTCGATGTCCACTTTGAACTGCCCATTCATGCTGCCCACGGCGGGTGAGATCGGCGAGCCGCTCCAGGTGATCTTGCCATTCAAGGATCCGTTGCCGTTGCGGATGGCGTCGGGCAGGCCCAGTCGGTGCATCATGGCTCCGGCATTTTTGACTGTCCACTTGAAGTCGAGGCTGGTTTGGCTGTTGCTCTGGGCGGGCAATTTGCGCCATAGCCCGTCGGCCTGGAAATGGCCGTCCTCGTTGCTGATCAGCAGTTTGGACAATTGCCACTCGCGCAAGCCGTCGGGGCGCAAGCGGTTTTGCGCCAGCAACTCCAGCGCACCGAGTTTTTTGCCTTTGAGCTCGAGTTCGCGGATCTGGATGTCCAGTGTGGGCAGTTCTTTCACCGGGTTGTCGAGCCAGGGTTCCGGGTCGGTGCTGGCGTTGGCGGGCACGGTCAAACGGGCCAACCGGGCTTGCAAGCGGGCAGGTTCCGGACCGCGTGAGGGCTGATAAGCCAGATCGCCTTCCAACTCGCGGGTGCGCACTTGCCCCTGCCAGGACTCGCCGTTGCGCTGGGCCGTCAGCGACACCTGGTTGAGCTGGCGGTTTTGTGCGGTCACCAGTCCGGACTGGAACTCCAGCCTTTGCGGCGCAAAATCCCAACCGCCACCAGTGGCGGGTTGGCCGGTGAAAGGCTGCATCCAGTCGGACCACTCGTCCAGGTTGAAGGCCTCCGATTGCACCCGCAGGGCCACGCCTTGCGCGGGCCAGGTGTTGGGTGTGCGGCTGCCCCAGCGGATCAGGCCGCGCAAGACCTTGGGTTGGCTCCCGGAAAGATCACGCAGATAGCGGGCCTCCAGGGCGGCGCCCAGGCGCAACGAAATCTGCTCTTGCAACACGCCCGCGCCTGCGGCGGTCTCAGCCGTCAGGCTGCTTTCCCAACGCAAGGGCAGCGGCTCGGCGGCCGATTTGCCCAGTCCGCTCGGGGCCTGAATGGACAGCCCGACCAGATCGCTGCTGATCAGGGTTTCGAGCTGACCACGGCGCCACTGCAATTGGGCCTGATAGGGGGCAGTCCCCTGGATTTTTTTCAGGTGTGCCGCCCAGTCGCTCAACTCGGGGGCGGCCCGCAGGCCCTGGGCGCTGAGTTCGCCGATGGCCTTGATCCGGGCCGTTGGAGCCAGTGCACCGGTCAAGCCTTTTGTGCCGCCTTCCAGCCGGACTTCGCCGCCCCACAAGCTGGCCTGTACGCCGCTGAGATCGAAGCCCGATTCTGTGAAGGCCAAGGCGCCCCGCAAGCGCGACAGGGCGGGTGCGCCCGGTGCCATCACCACGTCGTTGCCCAGCCAGTTGACGCTGCCTTTGGCTTGGGTTTGATCCGGCTTGGCCAGCGGGATCGACAGGCTCATTTTGTATTCGGCCAGCCCGCTGGCGCGGGTGCCTTCCAGCACCCGGTCGGTCATCGGGTGCAAGGGTGAGCCCCGCCAAAGTGTCAAGGCTTCCGCCGCCGGGCCTTTGCCCTCGGCCTGGATCTCCACCACCGCATCGTCAAGCTGACGGATCTTGGCCTCGAGCCGACTCCAGGCGATGTTCGGGGCTTGCGACAGTCGCGCTTTGACCTGACTCAGTTGCAGGGATCCGCCACTGAAGACCAACTCACCGCTGAGGTCTTGCAACAACGGCCACTCGCCGGCGGTGCGGCTGTCCATCAAGCCGCGCGGCACGGTCTGATAGCGCACTTTGGAGAGTTGACCGCCGATCCGAAACTCACCGCTGCCTGCGCGGCTGAAGGGAAAGTCTTGCAATCGGCCCGCCACCTTGGCCTTGATGTGCCGCACCTCGCCCTGGGTGATGGCGGTCTTGACATACTGCCGCACGCCATCCGGCAGCGACAGGGGCAGCCAGCGCACAATCTGCGCGACCGACGCTTGTGGCACATCGGCGCGCAAATGCAGTTGCCCCAGGGGGTCTGACGGTGTGTTGGACCAATCCAGCTCCCAGTCGGCCCGTGCCTGGTCGAGCAACAGTTGCGCGCCTTTGACCTTCAGCATCAGCTCTTCGGGTCGGACCGCAGCCTCGAGGTCGGCCTTGAACTGCGAGATCGGGCGGGCCGGACCGTCCCAAACGCCGGGCCAGCTGAGTTGGCCATCCTGAACCTGCACCGGCCCCATGAGCTGCAGTCCGCGCCCCGACCATTTCCCTGACAAGCCGGAAATTCCGGGCCAACCCGCCACAGGATGGCCCGGACGGGTCGATCCGGCTTGCAGCGACAGGTCGTTGAACTGGGCTTGCCAATCCTGCAGTTGGAGGTTGTCCCAAGAGCCTGACCATTGCCATTGGACCTGTTGCAAGCGACCTTGCGGTGCGGCCTGCAGCCAGCGCGCCTGCCACTCGGTCGGTGCCAGGTGCGCCCAAGCACGCAAGCTGGCCAACTCCACCCGATCGATGCTTGCCGTGCCCGAGGTCATGCGCCCTTGCCGATCGCGCCGGATGGACATCGATGCCTGACCGATCGGCCAGCCCGGTGCGTCGTGCGGGACCACCAGCGCATTTTGCAAGGTCCATTTTTCCTGATCGCCACCCACCCATGCCCAACGGCCCCGAAGCTCGGCTGCGCGCCAGTGGGCGCGGTCGTTGGCCGCGCCAGTCATGAGGTCTACTTGGCTGAAATGGACATCGGCGGTCCAGTCGTGCAGTTGTCCCTCGCGGACCTCCAGCCAAGCGCGTGCCCAGCCACGTCCTTGCAAGCGACCGGGTTCGCCGGCGATCAGATCGGACCAGGGAGCCAGATTCAGTTGACTGGCTTGCACGTGAGCTTGCCCGCTCCAATCTTCCCACCGCCCGGGCTGGTTGCTGAGCAGGGGTTGTCTGAATTGGCCGCGCACGCTCAGTCGCTCGCCCCAATGGGGTTCGGGCGAGAGGTCGATGCGAAACCGATGGTCGCGCAAACCGTTGCGCAACACCGCTTCGAGGTGATGCCAACTCACGGTCGCTTGTCCCCGCGCCTCGTCGGTCCAGTGAACCGTGCTGTCGCGCAACACCCATTCCCATTGGGCAAACACCCAGTTGCGCAAGCGGTCGTCTTGGCTGTCTTGCAAGGGGATGCCGGCGACCCGAATCCGGCCTTGGGCGTCGCGCACGACTTCCAGGTCCAGCGCTTCCAGCGTGATCTGGCTGAACTCACCTTGCACCAGCGACGTCGGGGTCAGCGAGAGCGTGACCCGATCCAGCGCCAGCCGGGTCTGGCCTTGTTCGTCCAGCAGCTGGATGTCGCCCAGCACAAACTCGGGCACCCAACGATGCGACTTGGCGGAGATGGTGCCGATGACCACCCGATGGCCCAAAGTGGCGCTGGCCCGTTCTTGCAGCCACGGGCGGAAATCTTCGATTCGGGGCACAATGAATCCATGCACCACCATCCACAGTGCCAACAGTGCCAACCAGCCACCGACAACGGCCCAAAACAGCCCATTGACGATGCGGGAGTACCACGGGACCCAACGCGCTGGCAGCTGGATAGCAAGCATTCGAATGTTCAAATCTGAAGAGGTTTTCTGCTTTGAGCCCGATTATCCCCGGCTTGGACCTGCCCCGTACCGACGCTGAGCCCTCAGCTGCACTACAGGGTGATATTTTGCTCGCTTTGGCCAAGCATGCGCGCTTTGTCCAGCGCATTCGCCGGCGTTATGCCGAGCATCTGGACAGCTTGCCCCCCGGCGCACCCGATCGGGCCAGCATGACGCAAGCCTTGCAGGCCCTGGCGCTGCCCTATCCCCAGCTTGGAGACCGTTTGCGGGTCTTGCGCCAGTTGGTGATCGAGCGGCTGGTGGTGCTGGACTGCGAGCAAAACGCCGACCTCGACGTGGTGACTCAGGCCATGACCACCCTGGCCGAGTTGGCGCTGGATGCGGCTTGTCAGCAGGCCATGGCGCAGCTCGATGACCAGCACGGCGCGCCCTTGCGTGCCGACGGCCAGCGGGCGGTTTTTTGGGTCATCGGCATGGGCAAATTGGGTGCGCGCGAACTCAATGTGTCGAGCGACATTGACCTGATTTATGTCTATGACCAACCTGGCGAAACCAGCGGCCGCGCCGACGGCGGTGGGCGCATCAGCCACCAGGATTATTTTTCCCGGCTGGTCAAAGCCATCTATACCCTGATCGGTGACACCACCGAGCACGGCTTCGTGTTTCGGGTCGATCTGGCCTTGCGGCCCAATGGCCATTCGGGCCCCCCGGTGGTTTCGCTGGCGGCCCTGGAGGAGTACTTTCAGGTGCAAGGGCGCGAGTGGGAGCGCTTCGCTTGGCTCAAAAGCCGGGTCGTGGCACCCGCCGAGGCGGTGGCTCAAGGTGACGGTTTGCGCGATGTCGTGCTGCCCTTTGTGTTTCGGCGCTACCTCGACTACAGCGTGTTTGAGTCTTTGCGGCATCTGCATCGGCAAATCCGCGATCACGCCGCCAAGCGCAGTGCGGGTCGGCCCGAGCGCGCCAACGATGTCAAACTCTCGCGCGGGGGCATCCGCGAAATTGAATTCATTGTCCAGTTGTTGCAGGTCGTGCGCGGTGGCCAGTTCCCCGAATTGGCCACCCGGGCCACTTTGCACGCGCTGCAACGCGTGGTGCGGGCTCAACTCATGCCGGAAGAGACCGCCCAGGCGCTGGCCCAAGCCTATGTCTTTTTGCGCCGTGTCGAGCACCGCATCCAGTATCTGGACGACCAGCAAACCCATGTCCTGCCCTCGGAAGACCCGGACCTGACCTGGATCGCCCTGACCCTGGGCTATGGCGACTCGAGTGACTTTCTGGCCGATTTGCACACCCATCGCGAACGCGTGGCGCAAGAGTTCGATCAATTGCTGGGTCAGCAGTCTGCAGCCGACAGCACCGATTGCAAGGGGTGCCAGCGCTCGGTCGCCGCTGACCTGGAGGGGCTGCTCGACGAGTTGGCCCCGGCATTTCGTGAGCGCATCAGGGCGTTGGCCGAGAACCCCCGGGTCAGTGCCCTGCGCGAGGAGGGTCGTCAGCGGCTGACCCAATTGGTGCAACGCACCCAGGCCTGGCTTGATGATGGTCGGGTCAGTGAGGGGGCGGTCTTGCATTGGGTCGATTGGGTCGAGCCCTTGTTGCGCCGTGAAAGTTATTTGGCCTTGCTGGTCGAGCGGCCTCGCGTCCATGAGCAACTGTTGCGCTTGCTGGGGGCGGCACGGTGGCCCGCGCGCTATTTGCTGTTGCACCCGGGCGTCATCGATGAGCTCGCCAGCCCGGGCCTGCTGGCCGAGCGTTTTGACCCGATGGCCTTCGAGCAAGAACTGGAATACCGGCATCGCTCGCTGGTCGAAGTGGGGCAAGAGGACGAGGAGGGCCTGCTCAATTTGTTGCGCCGGGCCCAGCACGCTGAAGTGTTTCGCACCCTGGCGCGTGACGTCGAAGGCCGATTGACGGTCGAGCAAGTGGCCGATGACCTGTCGGCCTTGGCCGACGCCGTGTTGCGCGTGGTTTTGCGTTGGGTCTGGGCCCGCTTGCGGCAAAAGCACCGCGACGAGCCGCGCATCGCCGTGATCGGCTATGGCAAATTGGGCGGCAAGGAACTGGGCTACGGCAGCGACCTGGACATTGTTTTTGTGTACGACGATCCGCACGAGCAGGCGGGTGAAATTTATGCCGCCCTGGTGCGCAAGATGATCAACTGGCTGACCGTCAAAACCGGCGAGGGTGACCTGTACGAAATCGACACCGCCTTGCGCCCGAACGGCAATTCGGGCCTGTTGGTCACCTCGTTCGAGGCCTTTGCCCAATATCAGACCCAGCGTGGCAGCAACACCGCCTGGACATGGGAACATCAGGCCATGACGCGCGCGCGCTGTTGCGTGGGGCCCGCCGATCTGGCCGAACGGCTGGAGCAAGTGCGTTGTGAAGTGATTGCCGCGCCCCGTGACGAACCCCCGTTGCGCCAGGAAATCGTGGCCATGCGCGAGCGCATGCGAGCCGCCCGTCCCGTGCCGGATGGCCTGTTTGACGTCAAACACAGTCCGGGGGGCATGGTCGATGCCGAGTTTGCCGTCCAGCACCTGATTCTGTGCCACGCAGGTCGCTACACCGGATTGCTGGCCAATGTGGGCAACATCGCCTTGTTGCATCGCGCTGAGCAAGAGGGCCTTTTGCCGGCCGGTGTAGGCGCTGCCGCTGCCGATGCTTACCGGGACCTGCGGCGCGCCCAACACAAAGCCCGCCTTGACGAACAGTCGACCCAATTCCCGCAGAAGCAGTTTGCACCGCAGGCGCAGGCGATCAGTGCCCTGTGGCGGTCGGTGCTGACTTGATTTTTTTCACCAGCCCGGTGGTGGAGTAACCGGTGACAAAGGGCAAAGCCATGGCTTGCCCCCCCCAGCGCTGGACCAAGGCGGTTTCAGGCAGGCGGCTCATGTCGTAGTCGCCCCCTTTCACGATCAGGTCCGGACGCAACGCCTCAATCAGCGCCAGCGGCGTATCCTCATCGAACCAGGTGACTGCACTCACCGATGCCAGTGCAGCGATCACCAGAGCCCGATCGCCTTCGGCGTTCAGGGGCCGATCGCTGCCTTTGTTCAGGCGCCGGGTCGAGGCGTCGGTGTTCAAGCCCACGATCAACCGGTCACCCAGCGCCCTTGCTTGCGCCAGATAGGTCACATGGCCGCGGTGCAAAACATCGAACACCCCGTTGGAGAAGACCACGCGCTCGCCAGCAGCGCGCCATTGAGCCGCCTGCCGCACGATCGCGTCGCGGGTGCCGATTTTGTCCAGAAATGCGATCGGCAGGTCCATCGGCCGATGTTAACCCTGCTCAGGCGGCTTGATGCTGACGCCAGTCGCGCACCTGTCCAGGGATCAGTTCTAGCGACCCCAGCACCAGCACCCCGGGGATGGGGCGTCGCCGCAACACCGGGTTGCGCCCGCCGGCCCACAACTGCACCGACGCCGGCAATTGCTGGCGCAACTCAAGCAGTCCGTCGGCCACCTGGTTCGGGTTCAGGCTCATGCTGAAACTCAGCGCCACGATGTCGACCTGATGCGCACGGGCCGCTTTGACGATATCGCCCAACGGGGTTTGCGTGCCCAGCGACAGGCAACGGCAACCTTCGAGCGAGAGCAGGCATTCGACCATCAGCAAACCGAGTCCATGGGATTCTTGCGGGAAAGTGGTCAGCAACACGCTGGGCCGGCTTTGCTGCTGGGCCTGAGGCACATTGCCGATCGCTTGGCGCAACACCGAGGTCACGCACTCGGTGTAGAGGTGCTCTTCAAAAATTTCCAACTCGCCGCGCACCCAGGCGTCGCCGATCATTCCGTTGAGCGGCGCCACCAAGTCGGTGATGAAACGATAGTGACCGAGGCTGACCACCGCCTGATTCAAGCGCCGGCGCAGGCTTTCGGCATCGTGTTGCAGCACACAGTCCAAAAAGTCGCGCAACTCGGTGCCACCGCCAGGCTCCATCTGGAGCTTTTGGGGTGTGCTGGTCTGACCTTGGCTCAGGCGCACCAGCGTTTCCATCGGCAGGGCCACAATCCGGCCGGGGCGGTGACCCTGGTCCAGCAGGCGTTTGATGACGCGCAACTTTTCCACCTGTTCCAGGGGGTAGCTTCGTTCGCCAAAACTGTCGCGCCCTGGCGTGGGAAATCCATACCGGCGCTCCCAGATGCGCAAAGTGTCTTTACCGATGCCTGTGTCCCGCTCCACGGCGGCGATCGACACCGACATGGGTTCTTGGGGGGTTCGTTGATTCATGATCGCAAAAAAGGGGATGCCAAGGGGGTTTTCTATTTTTGTCCTAGACAAATCGCCCGTCTTGCGACATCATCGGTCAATATGAGCACAAAATCAATCCATATCCGCTGGCCCAGAGGGGTCGTTGCCAGCCTGTGGTCATGGGCCGGTCTCGCTTTGGTTGGGGCTTTGGGCTCGGCGTTGCCCATGCCAGCGTGGGCGGCCTCGCCCGCCTGCCCCGCCGTGTTGCAGCACATCCATCCGCGTTTGCAAGATGAAAAACCGCAGAACCTGTGCCAGTACGCCGGTCAGGTCGTGGTGGTGGTCAACACCGCCAGCTATTGCGGGTTTACCCCGCAGTACAAGGGTTTGGAGGCGTTGTATTCGAGATACAAATCCAGGGGGCTGGTGGTCATTGGTTTCCCCTCCAACGACTTCAGTCAAGAGCCTGACAGTAACGACAAAATCGCTGATTTCTGTGAAAACACCTTTGGCGTCAAATTCCCCATGATGGCCAAGACATCGGTGCGCGGCTCGCAGGCGGCCCCGATCTTTCAACAACTGGCGCAGCGCAGCGACACCACGCCGAAGTGGAATTTTTACAAATACGTCATTTCGCGCGATGGGCGCGAAGTCAAAGCCTTCAGCAGCATGACCGGCCCCTCCGACCGATCCTTCGTGGCCGAAGTCGAAAGGATGCTGCAACAACCATGAAGACCCCTGACCTGAAATGGCCCCGCATCGCCGTGGTGGGATCGGGCATCTCCGGCTTGGCAACGGCTCACGGGCTCAAGGAGCATGCGCAGATCACGCTGTTTGAGGCGGGTGACTATTTTGGCGGTCACACCCACACGGTGGATGTGACCCTGCCCGATGCCGAGGGTCGGCCCGTGACGCACGGGGTCGACACCGGTTTTTTGGTCTTCAATCAAAAAACCTATCCGGGCCTGATCCGTCTCTTTGAGGCATTGGGGGTGACCATCGCCGCTTCGGACATGTCGTTTTCGGTGCAAGTGCCCCATGCCTTTGGTTCGCGCAGCCTGGAATGGAACGGGGCCGACCTCAACACCGTTTTTGCCCAACGCGCCAATCTGTTGCGACCCCGCTTTTGGCGCTTGCTGCGCGACATTTTGCGCTTCAATCGACTGGCGACCGAGCTGGCGCTGAATGACGCCGATGAATCGCTGATGTTGCCCTTGCAGGACTTTTTGCGCCAGCAAGGCTTTGGCCAGATTTTTCAGGACTGGTACCTTTTGCCCATGTTGGGTTGCATCTGGAGTTGCCCCACCGATCAGATGCTGCGGTTCCCGGTGGCGACCATGGTGCGCTTTTGCCACAACCACGGCCTGATCCAGGTCAATGGCCGGCCTCAGTGGCTGACGGTGCAAGGCGGCGCCAAGCATTACGTGGACAAAATCCTCGCCGGCCTTTCGGACACCCGCCTGCACACCCCTGTGACCCGCGTCGAGCGTGACGAGCAGGGTGTCTGGATTCACACCCCCCACGGCTCGGAGCGATTTGACGAGGTCGTGCTGGCCACCCATTCCGATCAGGCCTTGCGCCTGTTGGCGCAACCGACCCGGGCCGAACAGGAGGTGTTGGGTGCCATCGGCTACCACCCCAACCGGGCCGTGTTGCACACCGACACCTCGGTCATGCCGCGCAGCGCACGCGCCTGGGCCGCCTGGAATTACGAGCGCCCGGTCCGGACCACTGAAACCGGGCAGCATGTTTGCCTGCATTACTGGCTCAACCGGTTGCAGCCGTTGCCGTTTCGCGACCCGGTGTTTGTTTCGCTCAACCCCTTGCGCCCGATCCGGCCCGATTGCGTGTTGCAGACCTTCGAATACGACCACCCGGTGTTTGACCTCGGTGCCATCCGGGCTCAGGCCCGCATGCCCGACTTGCAGGGCACAGACCGAATCTGGTTCGCCGGCGCCTGGATGGGCTACGGTTTCCACGAAGACGGCTTGCGTGCCGGCCAAAGCGTGGTGCGGCAATGGCTCGCTCGCCATGCCAACAGCCCTGTTGGAGGCCTGGCATGACGGCCTGGTTGGGCCATGGCGAGGTCAGGCACACCCGTTTGCGCCCGGTGCGGCACGCTTTTGCTTACCCGACCTGGTTTCTGATGTTGCCCATGCGCCAACTGTCCACTGCGGGCGATCTGGTCGTCAACCGGCGGGGTTGGGTGTCGTTCCACGATGCCGACCATGGCGATGGCCGGGGGCCTGAGCAAGGCGGGGCTTTGGCCTGGTTGCTGGAGATGCTCGCCGAGCAAGGCATCACCGATGCCGACGGCGAGGTCTGGTTGCACTGTTACCCGCGCGTGCTGGGCTACGTCTTCAAACCCGTCAGCTTCTGGTACGCCCATCGCCGCGACGGCAGCTTGCGCGCCATCGTGGCCGAAGTCAACAACACCTTTGGCGAGCGACATTGCTATTTGCTCGATGATCCGAAAGAGGGTCATGTGCTGCACGCCCGCAAAGTCTTTCATGTGTCGCCCTTTTGTGACACCAGCGGCAGTTATCAATTCCGCTTCATGCGAACTTGGCAAGCCCCCGGGCAGCCCAGTCGAACCGTGGTGCGCATCGACCTGTTTGACGACCAAGGCCCCCTGTTGCAAACCAGCATCAGCGGGCGCCTGCAACCCGCCACGGCCGCCAATCTGCGCCGTGTCATTTGGCGCCACCCCCTGCTCACGCTGGCGGTGGTGGCGCGCATCCATTGGCATGCCTTGCAGTTGTGGCGCAAGCGCGTGCGTTTTTTCCACAAGCCGACGCCACCGGCCGACTTTGTGACCCGCTGATCCCATGAGAACTCAAACCGACACCGCCCCCGCGCGCGCCATCAGTGCCGACGAAGCCTCTTCATCGGCCATGCGCAAAATCCGGGCTTTGCTCGCCAACGCCCGCCACGGCACCCTGACCTTGCAGACCCCCGACGGGCAAACCCGGGTCTATGGCTCGGGTCAGGCCCCGCACGGCATGATCACCGTGCACGACAGCGCCGTGTTCGAGATGGCCCTGAAGTCGGGCGACATCGGCTTTGCAGAAGCCTACATCCAGCGCCTGTGGAGCACCCCCGACCTCAGTCAACTGCTGCAATGGGCCCTGGTCAATCGACGCGCCCTGGAAGACGTGATTTACGGTCACTGGTGGGGCCGCCTGTACTACCTGTTTCGCCACTGGTCGCGGCGCAACACCCGCGCCAACAGCGAGCGCAACATCCACGCCCACTATGACCTGGGCAACGAGTTCTACCGGCTGTGGCTGGACCCCAGCATGAACTATTCGTCGGCCTGGTTCCAGGGCGATACTGCGCAGCCCATGCAACAGGCTCAGCACGCCAAGATGGCGCGCGCCCTCGAGCAAGCCGGCGTGCGGGCCGGCACGGGGCAGCGTGTGCTGGAGATCGGTTGTGGCTGGGGCGCCGTGGCCGAAATGGGCGCTGGCGTGCTCGGTGCCCGCATGACGGGCGTCACCCTCAGCCATGAGCAGCTGGCCTGGGCGCAACAGCGCTTGGCGGGCAAGGGCTTGCAAGCCGATTTGCGACTGCAAGACTACCGCGACATTTCGGACGGTCCCTACGACGCCATCGTTTCGATCGAAATGCTCGAAGCCGTCGGTCAGGCCTTTTGGCCCACCTACTTCAAGACTGTGCATCACCTGCTCAAGCCAGGCGCTCGTGCTTGCATCCAGACCATCGTGATCCAGGACGAATTGTTCGAGCGCTACATCCGGGGCACCGACTTCATTCAGCAATACATCTTCCCCGGGGGGTGCTTGCCCAGTCCGGCCCGCTTCAAGCAGGCGGCCCAAGAGGCCGGGCTGGTGGTCGAAGAAAGTTTCGGCTTCGGTCGCGATTACGCGCACACCCTGCGCTTGTGGCGGCACGACTTCATGGCGCGTCGCGACGAAGTGTTGGCGCTGGGCTTTGACGAGCCGTTCATTCGGACCTGGGAGTTTTATCTGGCTTACTGCGAGGCGGCGTTCGAGCAAGGCAACACCGATGTGGTTCAGTACACCTTGCTGCGGCCCGATGCCTCATGAGTCGACTGGCGCGCCGAGCTTGCCTGGCCTGGTGTCTGAGCGGGGTCTGGCCGGTGCTGGCTCAGACCCCATCTGCCACGCGCTGGTTGGACGCCCTCGATCGCGAGCAAGGCAAACACCGTTTCCGTTTTTGGGGCTTTGACGTCTACGAGGCCCAACTGCGGGTGGCAGCAGGGTTTGACCCGCAAGCTTGGGAGCAGCACCCGTTGGCGCTCAGCCTGACTTACGCCCGCGCTTTTAAAGGGGCCGACATCGCCCGCCGGTCCGTCGACGAAATCGCCCGCCAAGGCCCCCTGTCAGACGCCTTGCGCCAGCGCTGGCAGACCCAGCTGACCGAATTGTTTCCGGACGTCGGCCCTGGCGACACCCTGATCGGCGTTTATCGCCCCCAAGCCGCTTTGCAGCTTTGGCGGCGGCAGCACAACACCCAGTGGGTTGGCGAAGTGGCCGACCTCGAGTTGTCGCGCCGCTTCATCGGCATCTGGCTGTCGCCCCAGACCAGTGAGCCGGCCATGCGACAAGCGCTGTTGCGATCACCCTGACCCCATCGAGGAGCCCTGAATGAACCGAAGACATTGGATGTTGGCCGCAGGCGCGGCACTCACTGCGCCCGTGCTCACCGGCTGTGCCACCCCGCAAATCACCGACTACGCCGGACAAAAGCCCGTGCTCGATTTGCGGCAGTATTTCCAGGGCAAGGTCGACGCCTGGGGTGTCTTCACCGATCGCTCGGGCCAGGTGGTCAAACGCTTTGTGGTCGACATGGACTGTCAGTGGCAAGGTGACGAGGGCGTGCTCGATGAGCGCTTCACCTACTCGGACGGCACCACCCAACGCCGCGTGTGGCGACTCAAGCACCTGGGCGAAGGCCGCTACAGCGGACGCGCCGACGATGTGATCGGCGAAGCCAGCGGACAAACCAGCGGCAACGCCTTTCGCTGGGGCTACACCCTGGCCCTGCCCGTCGATGGCCGGGTCTGGGAGGTGCAATTCGATGACTGGATGTACCTCATGGACGATCGGGTCATGCTGAACAAGGCCCGCATGAGCAAATGGGGCATCTTTTTGGGCGAGGTGACGTTGTCCTTCACCCGCCGAGGGGTCTGACATGGGCTGGACTGCCCTGAACCCTCCTGTCACCGATTGGCGCGGCCGCAGCGTTTGGCTGATCGGCGCCTCGACCGGCATCGGTCGCGCTTGCGCCGAGGCCCTGATCGCGGCGGGTGCGCGCGTGGCGGTTTCGGCCCGTCAAGCCCCCTTGCTGCAAGAGCTTTGCGCCGGCCACGATGCCCTGCCCGTGCCCTGCGATGTCACCGACCCCGATTCCTTGCGCCAGACTGCCGAGCGGGTGCGCATCCATCAGGGCCTGGACTGGGTGATCTATTGCGCCGGTCATTACAAGGCCATTCGGCCTTTGAACGGCATCGACCTGCCCGAACTCATGAAACACCAGGCGGTCAACTACCATGGCGCCCTCTACATGCTCGATGCCGTGCTGCCCACCCTGGTCGCCCAAGGGCGAGGTCACATCAGCCTGCTGGGCAGTGTGGCCGGCTATCGGGGCTTGCCCATGAGCATGGCTTACGGCCCCACCAAAGCCGCCCTGCATCACTTGGCCGAGATCCTGCACATGGAGTTGCGACCGGCCGGTGTGGGCGTCAGTGTCGTCAACCCGGGTTTTGTCGCCACCCCGCTGACGGCCCAAAATCAGTTTCACATGCCGGCCCTCATCCAGCCCGACGAAGCGGCGCGCGAGATGCTGCACGGTTGGCAGCAGGGCCGCTTTGAAATTCATTTTCCGCGACGCTTCAGCCGCTTCCTCAAATGCTTGCGTTGGTTGCCCGATCGGCTTTATTTTGCGCTGGTCTGGCGCGGCACCCAGGGCAGTCTGAAGCGATGAACCCCAGCCCTGCCTTGCCGACTCAGGCGGCCGACCCCCAGGCGCAGGCCTTGGCCGCCCTGGTGCAATTTTTTGAGCACCTCACCCCTGACAGCGTGGCGCAGTTGTCGCGCCATTACGCCACCGACGTGCGATTCAAAGACCCGTTCAATGAGGTTCAGGGACTGGCGCAAGTCGAAGACATTTTTCGCCACATGTTTGTGCAACTCGAGCAACCCCGATTTGTCGTGCGCGAGCGGGTGTTGCAAGGGCAACAGGCCTTTCTGACCTGGGACTTCGTCTTTCGTTTTCGCCGCTACGACACCACCACGCTGCAGACCGTGCGTGGCGCCACCCACCTGGTTTTCAACGACCAGGGGTTGGCCACTTTGCACCGTGATTACTGGGACGCGGCCGAAGAGTTGTACGAGAAGTTGCCGGTGGTCGGCGGCTTGATGCGCTGGCTCAAAGCCCGCGCCCGCTCATGAGGGTCGGGTGTCGATGAAGCTGGGGCGCTGCATCAGGCGTTCGTAAAGGCGCTGCAAGTTGGGGTAGGGCGTGCGCCAGTCGACCTCGGGGAAACGGAAATCGAGGTAGCCCAAAGCGCAACCCACCGCGATGTCCGACAACGACAAGTGGATGCCACTGCACAACGCGTTGTCGCCCAGACCCCGGCTCATGGCGCTCAGGCTGTCTTGCACCTTGCCCATTTGTCGATCGATCCAGGCTTGCGAGCGTTCTTGTGCCTGACGGTGCGGCCAGTGGCGCTCGAGGCGAGCCAGGATGCTGGCGTCGAGCAGGCCGTCGGCCAGCGCCTCCCAGGTTTTGACGGCTGCCCGATCGCGGCCCGTGGCCGGGATCAGCTTGCCGACCGGCGACAGGGCGTCGAGGTATTCGACGATCACGCGCGAGTCAAACACCGCCTCACCCCCTTCAAGCACCAGGCAAGGCACTTTGCCCAGCGGGTTGGAGTCGGTGATGCGGGTTTGGGCCGACCAGACGTCTTCGGGAATGAACTCGTAGTCGAGTTTTTTCTCCGACATCACCACGCGCACTTTGCGCACATAAGGGCTGGCGACCGCACCAATGAGTTTGAGCATGATGTTGTTCTGTGAAGCTGAGGCTAAAGCGTGTCATTTTATCGCCGATCGTGCGGTCGCATGACTTAAAATGGAGGCATGACCGATCAAGCCGTGATGGCCCTCTCCCCCCTCGATGGCCGCTATGCCGGCAAATTGTCGGCCTTGCGCCCCCTGATGAGCGAGCACGGCTACATGCACCGCCGCGTGCAAGTCGAAATCACCTGGTTTTTGGCCCTGAGCCAGGCGGGTTTGGCCGAATTCCCGCCGCTCAGTCTGGCCGCCCGCGCCCACTTGCTGGGGCTGGTCCGGCATTTCTCGCTGGCTGATGCCTTGGCCATCAAAGCGATCGAAAAGACCACCAACCACGACGTCAAGGCGGTCGAATACTGGATCAAGGACCAGTTCAACGCCCCCGCGCTCGATGCCGCCACCCGCGCCGAGTTGGCCCGCGTCAGTGAATTTGTACACTTTGCTTGCACCAGCGAAGACATCAACAACACCAGCCATGCCTTGCAATTGCAAGCTGCGCGCGAACAGGTGCTGTTGCCGGCGCTGGATGCCATCGTGGCGCGTTTTCGCGATCTGGCGCACCGCCACGCCGATGTGCCCATGCTCAGCCGCACGCACGGCCAAACCGCCAGCCCGACCACCGTCGGCAAAGAGCTGGGCAACATTGCCGTGCGGTTGCAACACGCCCGCCAACGCATCGCCCAAGTCAGCCTGATGGCCAAGATGAACGGCGCCGTCGGCAACTACAACGCCCACCTCAGCGCCTGGCCCGAGGTCGACTGGGAGGCCTTCAGCCGCAGCGTGATCGAAGCGCCTGCCAGCACCGACGCCAGCGCCCCCCGAATTGGCCTGGGTTTGGTGTTTCAGCCCTACAGCATCCAGATCGAACACCACGACTACATGGCCGAATTGTTCGATGCCGTGGCCCGTGCCAACACCATCCTGATCGACGCCGCGCGCGACATCTGGGGCTACATTTCTCTGGGGTATTTCAAGCAAAGGCTCAAAGAGGGCGAGATCGGCTCGTCCACCATGCCGCACAAGGTCAATCCGATTGACTTCGAAAACGCCGAGGGCAACCTGGGCCTGGCCAACGCCCTGCTGCGCCACCTGAGCGAAAAGTTGCCCGTCAGCCGCTGGCAACGCGACCTCACCGACAGCACCGTGTTGCGCAACATGGGCGTGGCCTTGGGTCATGCCCTGCTGGCGTATCAGTCCATGGGCGTGGGCCTGGACAAACTTGAGCTCAACCCCGAAGCGCTGGCCGCAGACCTCGATGCCGCCTGGGAGGTGTTGGCCGAGCCGATCCAGACCGTCATGCGTCGTTACGGCGTGCAAGGCGCTTACGAGCAACTCAAGGCCGTGACGCGCGGCAAAACCGTGAGTGCCGCCGACCTGCAGGCCCTGATCCGTGGGTTGGACATCCCGGCCGAGGCCAAAGCGCGTTTGTTGCAACTCACCCCCGCCACCTACACCGGCATGGCCCAAGCCCTGGCGCGCCGGGTCTGAGCGCCCGTCGCGGCTTCAAGGCCCGGACGGGCCTGGCTCGTGGGCCCGTTCGGCATAACGATTGAATCGCCAGGCGTCACCCGAGAGCGTGATGCGGCGCCAGGTGGCGCGTTTGGCGTAGGGGCTCATTTCGGTCCAGCGTTGCACCTCATCGAAGCTGCGGCCACAACCCTTGCACATCGGGTCCCCTTGGCTGGTCGAACAAATCGCAATGCAAGGCGTATCGGGCGTGGTGTCGTACCAGGCCAGCCAGGCCTGCAACGCTTTTTCAGGAAAGCCCTTCACGGCCACCTCGTCCTCGTGGTGAAACACCATCAGCGCGTAAATTTCGGCCAAGGCCCGCAATTCAGCAGGCAAGGTCACGCCATCCGGGGAGGGGTTTTTGTGGCGCCAGTGGTTGATGGCCGCCTCGATGTCGCTGATGTGAATCGACTGCATGGGGCAAGCATCATAGCGCTCTGGGGCGGGGTTGCGTGGCGCAGTGGTATTCTCGTGACATGAAACTTTTGTTGAAATGGTGCCTGAGCGCCATGTCTCTGATGGCCCTGGCCCAGATCGATGCCGGCATCGTGGTGGCGGGCTTTGGCAGTGCCTTGATCGCCGCCCTGGTGATGGGCTTGCTCAATCTGTTTGTGCGGCCTGTGCTGGTCGTGCTGACGCTGCCGGTGACCCTGGTCAGCCTGGGCTTGTTTTATTTTGTCATCAACGCTTTTTTGTTTTGGGCTGCCTCAGAGGTGCTCGAAGGCTTTCAGGTGGCCGGCTTTGGCCATGCTTTGTTGGGCTCGCTGATCTATTCGATCATGGGGGTGGTGATTGACTCAGCGCTGGAGCGTTTGTTCGCGCCGCGACTGTCTTAACTGGCGCAAACGCGTGTCGATGATGGCGCTGTCGTATTCCTGCGCCCGCGACAACCCGGATGTTCTGGCCATTTCGCGCGCCAACTCTTGTGCCGCTTGCAAGCGGTCGATGGCGGCAGTCAGGTCAAATTGCACCGCACGACTCTCGGCTTCGGCCCGCAAGCCACGCAGCCGCTCTCCCATGGCCATCTGAGCCTGCGCACTCAGTCCCCATGCCATGGCATCACGCGGGTGCTTGCCCAGCCAGACATCCATCGCCCAGGCGGTTTGTCGGATCAGTTCCGGTCGACCGGTTGCCAGTTGGGCTTGCGCCCGCCTCATGACCTGGGGCCGCGCTTGCGCCGAAGCCGCGCTGACCTGCGCCAACTCCTGCAAGGCCGCGTCAGGTTGTCCTTGTTGGAGGCGCAACTCGGCCGCCAACCCCAGCACGACGTCCTTCAGCGCCGGTTGATCTTGGGTGCTGCGACGCAAAGCGCTGAGCAGCGTTTCGGCGGCGTCGAACTCGCGCGCTCGCGCGTGCGCCAGCACACCGGCATACCAGGCGGCCCAAGATGGGGGCTGGGTGCCGCCTTGTGCGAGTTGCTCTTTGGCGTTCATCATCAACCGGCGTTGGGCGTCGACCTGGGTCTCGGTCAGGGCTTTGGCCCGAGCCGCCATCAAGGCGTGCAGGGCATCGGGATCGCTGGGCTTGTCGGTCGGGTTCAACTGTTGCGCACGACCGGCCATGTCCGCCATCCGCTCGGTGCTCATGGGGTGGCTGCGCAAATAGGGGTAGGCTCCCGAATCGTTCAGACGCGAAGCCTGGATCAGTTTGTCAAACAGCGTGATGGCGCCATGGCTGTGAAAACCCGCCGGGGCCATCAGGCCAAAGCCCACCCGATCGGCTTCCCGTTCCATGTCGCGAGAAAAGCTCAGTTGGTTTTGCAGTGTCGCGGCCTGTCCGCCAATCATCAGCGCACTGGCCGCGTCCGGGCTGCGCCCAGCCACCAACACCCCCAGCAACAAGGCGCCCATCATCAAGGGGGCATTGCGGTTTTGCTGGGCCAGCATGCGGGCGATGTGGCGTTGGGTGATGTGGCTGGTTTCGTGCGCCAGGACTGCGGCCAGTTCGTCGCGGTTGCTGGCCACGGCGATCAGGCCCAGGTGAACGCCCATGTAGCCGCCCGGCAAGGCAAACGCGTTGACGCTGCGATCGCGCACCAGCACCATCTCCCAGGCCAATCGCTGATCCAGCTCGCCGGACAACTCGCCACGCGCGCGCGCAGCCTTCAAAATGGGCGCCCACAGGCTTTGCACGTATTGCATCAACACCGGGTCATCGATGACATCAGGGTCGCGCCAGACTTGCGTCATGATGCTGTCGCCCAGGGTGCGCTCCTCGCCCAGACTCCATTCGGCGCCATCGCCCAGCGCCGGCAAGCGCAACGGGGCCTGGGCTTGAGAGGCCATCCCCAGGCACAAAGCCCCCAGCCAAAGCCAAGACCGGCCCAAGGGGCGGAGCAATCGATGTAGCATGTGGCTTATGATGCCTCAAAACACGTGGACACACCCATGACGCTGACCCATTTCGATGCCCAAGGCCAAGCCCACATGGTCGATGTGGCTGCCAAAGCGGCCACCCATCGGGTGGCGGTGGCCACCGGCCAGATCGGTATGCTGCCCGCCACGCTGGAGTTGGTGCGGCAGGGCAGCGCCAAAAAAGGTGATGTGCTGGGTATCGCCCGCATCGCCGGGATACAGGCGGCCAAAAAAACCAGTGACCTCATTCCTTTGTGCCACCCTTTGGCGCTGACCCGGGTGGCCATCGACCTTGAACTTTTGGCGCAACTGCCGGGCGTGGGCGTGACCGCTACCGTCGAAACCGTGGGGCCCACCGGGGTCGAAATGGAGGCCCTGACGGCGGTTCAAGTTGCCCTGCTCACCATCTACGACATGCTCAAGGCGGTGGATCGGGGCATGACCATCACCGATGTGCGGCTGCTGGAAAAGCACGGGGGGAAGAGCGGGAGTTTTGTGGCGCAAGAGAGAGCAAACAAAACAAGCCGATGATTTAGCCAACTCTTAGCATATTCCGCCATTCAAAATATATCGATTCACGCAAAGTGAGAGAGTAATTTTTCTGTCAATTGACGAACACTTGAATCATAATTTAAAGATAAACTAACCCCTCGCTTTATAAATTCAATTCTATAAGCTTTAAAGGCCTCATCTAGATCTTTCGGGTTTTTATATTGATCCGGCTTTGGTAGTTCCACACTTACTTGACTGGCTTCATCGAACTTCGCTTTGCCAAATGGCTCATATGTCATCATGACTGGTAAAGCACCGCAAAGTACAGCATCGCTATAAACTGCCGTTACAGAGTCCCACATATATATATAGCGCGTCTTTTTTAACAGATCAAGATATTCACGCTTTACAGCCGGCTGTGTTCTGGTAATCTCAAAAGTACCAGGTATGACATGACACTTAATGTACTTTTCGCCTTTACCGATATACGTGCAGTCAATTTCTCGCTCAGATAGGTCATTCGCCTCAACATCGAAAGTTTCAGTAAAATCATAACTCAATACGAAATCAGGATTTGAGTGATAAAGTTCAGACCAAGACAATATGAAATCCTTGGGCCCTGCATTAACTTTTAAACCTTTCTTAATGATTCCTTCTCCATTAAGGAAATATCGTACTACCATCTGGGCATTCAAAGGGTTGCCTGAAATGATTTCAGGATAAATAACTGTGGCATCCTCTAAAAAAGCACTTGCGCTAAATGCATTTGAACTCACATAAGAATAGGAAAACTCTTGACAGTAGAACTCTGGTCTATCAGAGTAGAACCATTCAGGATTGGGGCCATGGCCATTAAAGAAGAGCAAGTAGGCGGTATGGCCTTGTCGATTAAGAGCGTCTGCAAGGCGATGCAAGGCGATACAACCATTCGACTTGCTGTTATAGACTCTTGTTGCAATGATGAACTTCATAAAAGTTGAAAAGAATTTGGTTTCAGATAGGATAACTCAAACTTCTATGGGCGGACAGACCCCCATCGAAAAGCTATACTTATCTGACTTGCTGACACTCAATTCCATGTATGCTGGCCAAAGAATTTTAGATCGAGGAAATTAAGATATGCAGCACTTGCATTGGTTGCTCCCTGGAGAGTACAAAAGCGAAGTAAATATTTTTGCAGCAGAGTTGGCTAGTATCCGGATGAGGGCCGGTCTTGTAAAGCGTCACGCTGCAAGCATAGGTTTAGACATGACAGCTGGTGATGCCGTTCATCCACTTGCAAACATCCTGATGGTTGGAAAAATTGGAGCTGACTGTGCCCTCGGTCGCAGCGAGAATTGGCTAGGGCAAATGCAGCATGCTAATGCCAAAGGGGTTAAAATTATTCTTGATTACACCGATCATCATTTGGCGAATCCCCAGACACCAATGGGTATTTTTTATAAAAAGTCTTTGCCTATGATAGATGAGGCCGTCGTTCCATCCGGAAAAATGAAGTCATTTTTATCGGATTTTTTCCCTAAAAACATAGAAGTCATTCAGGATCCGCTTGAGGTCGAAGTGAAACCGAGGCGATTGCTAAAAGAAAATGAGAAGCCGGTTGTGCTATGGTTTGGGCATGCAAGCAATATTTCATATTTGATTAACTATTTAGAAAACCATGAACTTTGCGATGCCTCATTTAATCTCATCGTACTATCAAATAAAAATGGACTGTCATTATTTTCATCTAGGCCATTGAAAACAAAGTCGACCATTGGAATAAAAATGGCCTTGTGGTCTATACCAGCTATGCAGAGTGCTGCTGGCATCAGTCATGCGTGCATTATTCCATCAGATGCAGCGGATATAAAAAAGGCTGGAGCCAGTTCCAATCGATTAATCACGGCACTGGCAATGGGGTTGCCAACTCTAGCAGAAGGCCTTTCCGCATATAATGAATTTGAAAATTATTTTGATCAAATAAGGGAAGTAAAGATCTCGAACTTTTTCAAATCGATTGTACAAAGCAACGATAAAGTATTTGAAGCGCAGCAGATTGTAATACCTGAATTTTTATCTGAAAATTTATGCAGAAAATGGAAAAAAATATTAACTGGTAATTCAATGTAATCAATTCTAGTCAATATCTAATTTCAAAATCAGTGCTGGACTTGGCGAGATGAAAGTTAGTGGCTCCCCTCGCTGTAGCCAGCTGAAGTTAGTTAAGTCCGTCAAACTGCAGCAACACAGATATGAAACCAAGACGACAAACGGTCAGTGATTCTGTCTTATCAACCCTCAAAATAGATTGGCCTTCAACCTGACTTGTTACTTAAAATAGTATAGTAAATGGGGAGCAGGCCAATCAGGATCATTGCATAAACTATATGATATTAAATTAGCATTCAAAAAGAGATAGGCCGCCAGACCACTGTTCGGACACTTGTTTAATTTTAGGGGTTAACATTTGTGTCATGCACCAAAACTCCAAATGGGGACCGTATGATTTTACAATTAACGCAAGACGATCATCAGAATGAACATAAGCAGATAAACACAAAATAGGTGAATAATCATTGGGATTAATTAGCAAATCTGGTTGACCAATTATTGATGCAGCAATATCATGACCGCCGGATAAACAAAACTCAAAACCAGTAGGGTCAGGCAGATCAATCATTTGACGCCTTTGAGAGTCTATGTCAAATTCTTGTAAAACCTGTGGAAAGTACCAGCCAATTGTGCATTCGGATTTTATTTTGTCAATTAATCTGTCATGTCGCGAGTTTGGGTCTAAAGAAATATTACCCAAAAGTTTAGTATCACTCTGCAAAATAGCTTTGAAATGACACTCAGGGTATTTATGATTGAATGAACTTTTAATACTGGGTAATAGGATATTTTCTAATTCGTAACCAATATCCACATTGTTCGTTTTTTTAGGCAAAATAAATGGCACATGAATACCATTTAAAAGATAATTAAAATTATCATCACTTTGAATTTTACGTAAAAGAGCAGTTGCTCGTGATTCGAATTCATCGGGCGAAAGAATTAGATCGGCGCCATAAATAAACAAGAAATTATTATATATGTCAAGAAAATTAATTTCTCTGCGAACTAACTTATAGTAATAGCTAGGATTCGGTGAAAAAACACGATCAAGAGATGTAGGGATTCGTCTTCCGTTATTCTCGAAATAAATCATATGAACTCCTTATGCCTTTTTAATTTCTACAGTTTTCCCAAAACCGTATTCATATGGAACTGGTAATAAGGGACTTACATCCAAATAATCGTTGACAGCTTTATTGTGAAATTGAATAAAATCTTTATGTTCACCAATAATGCATTCGTCACGATAGGGTCCTAGCCAACTATTAACCATTCCGCGATCTAGAATATCCGCCAATGGCTCTTTCATGACATTTCCTATTGAAAGATCCATATAAGGGCAAGGAATAATTTCACCGTCGTGATTAACAGTATTTATCCCTTTAACAGTAATGCAACGGCCAGGTTGACCGTATGAGGGACTCATGTGTGTAAAAACATTGTATCGATCTTCCAAAAATTTCAATTGATCAACATCCTTTTTTGTACACACCCACGATTCTTGTTCACGGGCCGTACCTACAGGTTTGGCAAGAGTAACATATAAAGGAATGTCATGCTCCTTACAATACTCGCACATGCTCAAGAATTCAGAACTGAAAACACGATCTCTAACGATACAAGTCGATATCAATAATTCAAGATTTGCATTTTTAGCGGCATCTAGTGCTCGTATCACACGCTTATAAGAACCCTTTTTGCGACGGAATTGATCGTGCTCCTCTTCAATCATGCTATCAAGAGAGATCTGAGCCTTATAACCACCCAAAGAAGCGAACCATTTGGCTTTTTCATCATTGAATGTCCAACCATTGGTGTCAAGAATGATCAAATGCTTCATAGGGTCAAGAGCTTCAATCAATTTGTCGAGATTTTTATCAAGTAAAGCTTCTCCACCTGTAAGAACAAAACGAAAGAGACCGTATTCATCCGCTTGGCGAGATAGTTCTTTATAGTCTGACAAAGACATTTGCTGCCTTGGATCAATAGTACCAGTTCGCTTTTTAAGATCTCGGCTCATGTATGGCTCTTCACAGCAGTGGGCGCAACTAAAATTACACAATGATCGGTTAATCTTGAGACGAAGAATCGGACTAATTTGTCCGTTAAGCATACCTTTGAAATAATTTTGAATTTTCTGATGAACATGAGGTCTAAGTACGCTCTGATCTTTACGCTTATTTTTTTCAATTAAGGATAATGATTCTTGTTCGGCAAGAATTTGTAGAGAGTGCGACATTTTAGAAGCTACCTTTCATGAAAATTTGACAATGAGATCAGGAAACTCTGAGTGTTTTAGAAACGATTTCTTCAATAGAAGTCCACTCTTGTAAGTGGGGATACAGGATTCTTGTTTTTTGAGTAGATGGAGTATAGTTGATTCTTCGGAAGTTACCAACTTCATGGCTTTTATTCAGAGTTTGGACATTGGTTCCGGCGGACTTGGCAAACATTCTTGCTAAGTCAAGTATCGAGATTGACTTTTCTGAACCTACGTTCAAGATTTGATTATAAGGAGACTCTATCAAATTTAAAAGCCAAGCGACTGCATCCCCTATGTACATATAAGCCCGCTTATCAGTACCATCGCTGGAGACAGTGATGCCCGTTTGATTAAGAGCACAATTGGCGAAGTTGCCGAAAGCATAATGTAAATTTAACGGAAGATACTGCCCAGCAAATGAAAAACAACGAGCTATTGAGAATTGATAACCTAACTGTTTGGCATAATATGATATAAGATATTCAGCTGTCAATTTACCTATTGCTAAAGATGAGTCAATTCTTGTTGAGTCTAGATAGCCCGGTTGATCTTCAGATATCAAATCAGATTGACATAATCCGTAAGCAACACCAGACGAAGTAAACAAAACATTTTTTAGCTTTTCCGAACACTGTCGAAGAATATTGTTAGTCCCTTCATATAAAACCATAAGTTTGTTTAATTGGTCTTCTCCCTGGAAAGTTTCTGAAGCACTTGTGGTTGCCATATGAATGAGATGTGTGAAATCTGATCCATTAAAATTAATATCTTTTACGTCTCCAGTTAGAAATGTTATACATGACAAATCGAATGGTAGTTGATAGTTGTTAGTAAAAAAATCAGGTGAACGGCTTATGACAGTGATATCAAGATCATTTTGTAGAAGTTGCCTTATATAGACCAAAGAAGAAAGCATCCACACACCAAAAAATCCGGTTCCCCCAGTTACTAAAATATTTTTTCCTCGAAAGCTTTCTGCATTAATACGCGATCGATTTATGAGATCAATAACATCCAGTTTAATATTGTAATTAAAGATTTGGTGTTTCATCGATAAACTTTCGAAAAGGTTCGTGAACTTTTAATAGATTGACAGGTGCTCCAGCATGCCACGACCACTGTCCGTTAAGAGGATTTGAGTAGTCTGCCTCCAAGATGGGGTCTGGATTTGACGTTAGTTCGCATAGAAAGAGTAGTGAAATGAAATGACCACGGATATCACGTTCGTTATTTATCAAACCACGAACATTAATTGGTTCTGGCTTAAATCTTACAGTGGCTCCTAACTCATCTGCTGCAACTTTTAATATACGATCTTCAATCTTTTCTTTAAATCTAATTATTCCTCCGGGTATATGCCAAGCTGGACCGTAGAATTGATCAGATCGCCATGTAAGAAGACAACGACCAGATTTATCCTTTATCAATAAATCGACATTAATAAGAGGCGTTAATTGACTAACAAAAAAAAAATATCTTGTGGCAAGCCTTTCCTTGCATCAGGTATACGTAGTAGAACTTCGTTTAAATGATAACTTAAATCAGTTGTCTGTGCCATCTTGAGACCCTTCATGAAAAAATTAACTCCATCTCAATCAAAAATCAATATCTTTACAGATAATTTCAAGATTATTCTCGCGCAAAACGGCAATATTTTTTATAAATGAATACTTTTCGAGCACAATCTTACATACCTCATCAGAATACGATGCAGCAATGATAAGCAACGCCGAAGGTCTGTCTGTTAGTAAACTATCTGGATGTTTGATTAATAGATCAGAACCCGGCGTGTAACGATTTTGTTTGAATTTCGCAGAGTCAACAATGTGTGATATTTTAAATCCCAAATCAGCCATACTAATAACTGCTAGTGCTTGATGCCCTGCTCCCCAAACCACAATATTCGATTTTGAAAAGCTTGAAACATAATCAATAATTTGCTCAATAACATGGCTTTGACGCTTTACAAAGCCAGAAGAGTCGATCGGTTTACGCTTTGAAACTGATGCACTTAATATATAATCATGCCAAATGGGTTCAATAAATTGAACAGAGAAGCCATTTGATTCTAACAAATTGCATAAACTTGATTTGTTAAAGTAAAAAATATGATCAACTATAAACTCAGAATATAAATTATTACTTAAAATGAAATCAAAATTTGGTACTTCTATAATCCCTTGGGCGCCGTCATTAAGAAATCGATTAAGTTGCAGCAGAGATTTACTTGGATCAGGCCAATGCTCCAAGAAACTAAAGATTGAAAAGGCGTCAAACTTACCTATTTCTAATTTTTCTGAGGATTCATCAAGGTAACCATGAAATACTGAATAGCCACTGTCATTGGCATATTGAACATTAGTAAGTGAATACTCTAATCCAAATACATGGGCAGCACCAGCTTTTTGAAGTAGGTTCATATACTCACCTCGACCACAACCTATTTCAATGATTCGCTTATCTTTAAGGTGGTGAGCGTTAATCCATCCTCGAAATTGATTAATCCTAAATTGCTCCATTTCAATTGAAAAAGCAATTGCTCTAATGACTTCGCGATAGTAATTAACTGGAGGAACAGTGTGTTGTACTAAGCCACATTTCACACATTGGTATATCTCAAGAGATATGCCGCTTGTTTGACCACGTGACTCGATTTCAAAGCCTTGTGCTGATGAGGGAGAGTTAGGTTGGATAAGTAGAGGCGGGCTGAAAAAATTTCCAGTACAAACTCTACAGCAGAGCGACTTGTTCAAAACGCCAGAACTAGCCATTAATTTACCTTCTCAGATGCAGGGTCTAGAGCGACAATCATTTGATTTTTAAATTCCTCTCGGTCTAGTAGAGGTGACATATCTTCTAATGGCATAGAAGTGATTGAGCCATCAGGTTGAGGTAAGGCTGAAACCTTCGGGGTCAAGGTTTCATCTTCTTTTAGTATAACCTCAATTATCTTTAGACTACCATCAAATAGTTGGGGTGTAACTTGTTTGATGTTGGTCAAGCGAATGCATTCGATATCAAGTGATTTGGCTAACTTCATAAAATCGGGTATCCATAATCCCGACTGAATACCACTGGCTATATAGCGATGATTAAAATAATTTCTCTGTGTGTTTCGAATAGATGCATACCCGTTATTGTTCATGATCACTAAGGTTATTGGAAGATTAAGGTGCTTTAAAGTAGCTAACTCTTGTAGATTGAGCATTAAACTGCCATCGCTTTCAACGCATACAGTTGGCCTTCTTTGAGAACCTATACAGGCTCCGATTGAGGCAGATAAGCCATAACCCATAGAGCCTAAACCTGATGTGAGGAAAATCCTTTGATTCAATTTATTTTTAAAAGCAGTGTAAAAAACTTCAATCGCTAGTCCTGAACTTCCGGTAATCACTTGTGAGCCAGAAGGTATGGCGTGACTCAATTGATCAACAAATTGAAAATGACTCATAGGTCCAGATCCATCAAAGATCTTACCATCCAAAGGTGGATACTTATTTTTCCAATAAGTACACCGATTGCGCCAATCAGTTAGATCATCAAGTAAAGGTAACTTAGATTGCCATGCAATTAGAAAAGATTTGGCATCTGAACAGATTTTAACGGCATGATTCATTTCATGGCGAGCGAGTTCATTTTGATCAATATCGATTATTACTTTTACTGCTTCTCGAGCGAAACCTTTTGGATTGTACGCAGTGATAATATTATCTAATCTGCAACCAATTACTATAAGGCAATCACAATTTTGAACGGCAAAATTAGGTGACCGAGCAGCAACTACTCCCGGTCTACCAATATAAAGTGGATGTTCCCAAGGTAAAGTATCACTGGCGTTCCAAGTAAAAACACTCGGAATATTTAAATTCTCGGCAATCATTCTGAAAAGGTCAGTAGCCCCAGAAATCCTAACTCCGTGTCCAATCAAAAAGAGAGGCCTCTTCGAGATAGATAACAGATTGTTTAGTTGATCAATGTAATCATCTATTTTGAAAGGTTCAACAGTGGATGAAGGTGGTACAAATCCGTCAAGGAGATCAACGTCAATCATTGCTGCCTGTACGTCAAGAGGAACGTCGATCCATACAGGTCCTTTGCGTCCTGTGTGCATACACCAAAGTGCCTCCTCGATGACAAGGCGTACATCTTCAGGACGACTAATAGTGGTTGCTAATTTGGTGAGCGGACGGACGACAGAAATAATGTCTACTTCCTGAACCCCGCTTTGTCTTAACATTCTTCCATTGATAGCATCAGATCGTTTGACTTGACCTGACAGAACCAATAGGGGTAAAGATTCAATCCAAGCACCCGCAACAGGAGTGATGATATTTGTGGCTCCTGGGCCAGTGGTAACTACAGCAACGCCAAATCCGGATTCACTCACTCTCCCGTAAGCTTCCGCAGCTATTCCGCAAGCTTGTTCATGATGACAGGCAATAGGATTTATGCGACTCTCGCAGGCAATGGCATCATCCAGATACATCGCGCCACCACCGGGAAGAAGAAAAATATCTCGAATACCTTCATCAGCAAGTCGTTGCATGATGTAGTCAACGACTCTAACTTTCTGTTTTTGCATTTGGTTATTAATAGACATAGTTAAGAGATATACGGATGTTCATACTTAGCCCATCCAATAAGTAAGGTGAGTCTTACGATTTGGGTTATTGGTGATTGATTGATCTGTATAGAAGGAGTCGTCTTTATGGTGGGTTGAAGAAATTTCTTCAATAATGCATCCAGTGTCAGTTTCAAAAGCGTGACGAACACCAGGCTCTACGACCACGACATCACCAGGGACACATACGCGCTTGATACCGTCCAAATAAAGATGGACACTTCCGTAAAGTACATGAAAAGTCTCTTCCTTTTTTAGGTGATACTGCTCAGGATGCCTCTGACCAGGCAATGATACAAGGAGTTTTTTGCAATAGCCTCGATTGACAATGGTGAGCATTGTTAAACCGAACTCATCAAATCGATCAAGCCCATAGTGATGTGAGATTTCTAAATCTATGCCGCCTGGCACAGTAATATTACTTTCTAAAATTAATTTTTTCACTTTATGAGAGATTTCCCAAACTTTTTCACGAACATCTCGCCTTACACAATTTTTCAAATCAAGAGGAGAGTCCTGATCAATGCTTTGTGTTGAAATAAACTGAGAATATTTAGACCAGTCATTGGCAGTAATCTGGTCATCATGCGGAGGAAAAGCAAAATAAATATCTGATTCGGAAATAAGTTTACCTGCGGGAATAGAGTGTCTTAAGAATACTCCTCTACGCAATGATCTCAAACTGGCTTTCTCAATAATGTTTTCTGGTTGTCTTTGATCCCCGACTCCACAAACGCTGATTGCATATCGAGCTGCAGTAAGCCATTTCTTGATTTGATCCGGATTGGCTGAATATGCATTTATCGAATATTTATCTGTTTCTAAGCCTACGTGCTTCTCAAAAACACGAACGCCTTTTGCAATAGCCATTTTTATAATGTCTGTATTATCTGGGTTCTCGTGCGTCGAAAAGCCGATTCTAACGTTTGGATAACGAGTTTTCAGGAAATCAATTTGATTAATGTGCAACTTATCATCTGCGGTTGGATATTCTCCGACACAGTGCATTAGAACAAATTCTTTATTGCGATGCGTAAGAAAACTAACTACACGATCTATATCCTCCAGGTCTGCGCCAGCAGTAGAAGCAATTATCGGTAGCGGTGTACGTACCGCCTGTTCAAGCAATGGCCAATCGTTAAAAGAGCAACTGGCTATTTTCAAAATGTCTAATTTTTGCTCGATAATTATTGGGATAGAGGCATTATCAAAAGGAGTGGCCATTGCCAAAAAACCCTCTTTTCGCATCTTATCTACAAGAGCATCAAAATCTGAACGACTCAAGCGTGTTTCTGAGAAACGTTTTATATATTTAATATCATCGCGAGACTTCATCTTGGGATGGATGAAGGTATCTAAATCACGATATTGCAATTTAAAAGCAAATTTGAATTCAGGAAATTCACGACAAATTTCCCCGAAAGTTTCAATGACCTTAAAACCATGCGTAATGTCACCCATATGGTTGTTTGCCATTTCCAGAACAAAAAGGCTATTTGGAATCATCTGTTACTCCTAGAAAATAATGCCCAAATAAGTTTCAATTGTACTGCCTGCATAGTCCAGCATCTCTTGCGTCAACGCAGGCTGAACGCCAATCCAGAAGGTGTCGTTCATGACCTTGTCGGTGTTCGTTAACTCGCCGCTTACACGGTACTTCCGCCCCATCATATAGGGCTGGCGCGTCAGGTTGCCCGCAAAAAGCAATCGTGTGCCAATCTTAAATTGATCCAGGTATTGCAATAGGTCAACGCGGCTACAGGGGGCATTGTCACGCAGCGTAATTGGAAAACCAAACCACGAAGGATCGGACTTGTCAGTGGCCTGAGGCAAAATTAAAAATTCTTCGCAACTCGTCAAACGATCTTTCAGGAAGTTGAAATGATCTTTGCGCTTCTGTACAAATTCTGGCAACTTGCCCATCTGAGCTAAACCACACGCAGCCTGCATATCGGTGATTTTCAGGTTGTAACCCAGATGCCCATAGGTGTATTTGTGGTCGTAGCCCTCTGGCAGATTGCCCAGCTTCCAACAAAATCTTTTGCCGCAGGTGTTGTCTTTGCCGGGTGGGCAGTAACAGTCGCGACCCCAGTCCCTGAAACTCTCGGCGATCGTGCGCAGTTCGTCGTGGTTGGTGAAAACGGCCCCACCTTCGCCCATGGTGATGTGGTGGGCAGGGTAAAAGCTGACTGTGCCGATATCCCCGAAGGTTCCCACCAAGCGCCCATCGTAAGTGGAACCCAGCGCATCGCAGCAATCCTCAACCAGCCACAACTGATACTTATTGCAAATGGCCTTGACCACATCCAGGTTGTAGGGGTTGCCCAAAGTATGCGCCAGCATGATCGCCTTGGTTTTGGGGCTGATGGCGGCTTCCAGTTGAGCGACATCGATGTTGTAGGTGCCCAGTTCGACATCCACAAACACGGGAATCGCTCCAAATTGAATGATCGGGTTGACCGTGGTCGGGAACCCTGCGGCCACGCCGATGACTTCATCACCCGGCTGAATGGCGCGATCACCCAATTTAGGCGAGGTCAATGCGCTAAAGGCCACCAAATTGGCCGAAGAGCCTGAATTCACGGTGATGAGATGCTTAACGCCCAGATACTTGGCCAACTGTGATTCGAAAGCCTCGTTGAATCGGCCTGTGGTCAGCCACCCATCCAGTGCAGCATCGACCATCATTTTCAGCTCTTCGGCGCCGATCAATTTGCCTGAAGGGGGTACGACCGTCGAGCCTGGTGTGAAAGCTGCAGGTTTTAAGGCTTGCACGGCATAGGCCTCAACCAAACGGCTGATTTCGGCGCGGTACTGATTTAGGTCGGTCATGGTGTTGTTGATTGATATTCTTGAATTTGTTGCAGGCAAAATGCTTTGAGGTCTGCTCCGGACACCAGAGCCCGGTGCCAAGCCACAGTTTTCGACAGCGCTGTCTCAAGGTCCCAGCGCGGTTGCCAGCCCAAATGCTGCTGTGCCTTGGAAATGTCAAGCTTCAAATACTGGGCTTCATGCGGGTGAGTGCCCGGGCTCAATTGCCATTGCGCCCCATGACCCCATTGGCGTGCCAGACAGTCAACGATCCAACTCACGGGGCGTGCATCGGTTTCGCGCGGACCGAAATTCCATGCTTGGGCATGTTGCCCCGGCTCTTGCCACAAGTGTTCGGCCAGGGTCAGATAACCAGACAGGGGTTCGAGCACATGCTGCCACGGTCGTATGGCATTCGGATGTCTGATTTCAACCGGCGCAGCTCGCTCAAACGCACGAAGGATGTCGGGTACCAAACGGTCCAAAGCCCAATCGCCTCCGCCTATTACATTGCCGGCGCGGGCGGAAGCCAAGGCAATGCCCGCCGCTTGAAAAAATGAGTTCCGATAGGCCGACGTCACCAGCTCAGAGCACCCCTTGCTGTTGCTGTAAGGGTCGTGTCCACCCATGGGCTCATTTTCGCGATAAGCCCAAGGCCATTCCTGGTTTTCGTAGCATTTGTCGGTGGTGACATTGACCACGGCACGCGCTGAACCTATTTGACGGATGGCTTCGAGTACATGCACCGTTCCCATCACATTGGTCGCATAGGTTTCCACCGGGTGCTGATACGAATAACGAACCAAAGGCTGTGCGGCCATGTGGATGACGATTTCAGGTTTGAAATCGTTCACGGTCTTTTCAACGGTTGGGTAGTCGCGGATATCTCCCAAATGCGAGGCCATGCTTTCAGCGACGCGCGCCTGCACAAACAAACTGGGGTTGGTCGGCGGCTCTAGTGCCAGCCCTTGAACTTCGGCCCCCAAGGACTGAAGCCATAACGACAACCAGCTGCCTTTAAAACCAGTGTGCCCAGTCAGCAAAACCCGCTTGTTTTGCCAAAATTCAGGAGTCACGGCCAAACCTTCCAAGGGGCTTTGCCAGACTGCCACAAATCTTCCAGATGCATTTTGTCACGCAGCGTGTCCATGGGTTGCCAAAACCCATCGTGTTTATAAGCTTGTAACTCCCCACAGGCGGCCAGCGATTCAAGCGGCATGCTTTCCCATATGGACTGGTCACCTGCAATCAGATCAATGACACTGGTTTTTAGAACAAAGAAGCCGCCATTGATATACATGCTGTCACCACGAGGCTTTTCTATAAAACTGGTCACGCTCGTGCCCGACAGCTCCAAAGCGCCAAAGCGCCCTGGTGGTTGAACAGCAGTTACGCTGGCCATTTTGCCGTGCGATTTGTGAAAACGAATCAACTCGGTCAAGTTGACGTTGCCCACTCCATCGCCATACGTGAAACAGAAATCATCCTGTCCCAAATAAGGACGCACACGCATCAATCGCCCGCCGGTTTGGGTGTTTTCGCCGGTATCGACCAGCGTTACTTTCCAAGGTTCGGCTTTCTTTTGGTGGATTTGCATGTCGTTGTTAGACATGTCGAAAGTCACATCGGACATGTGCAAGAAATAATTCGCAAAATATTCCTTGATCATGTAGCCCTTGTAGCCGCAGCAAATCACAAACTCATTGACACCATGCGCTGAATACATTTTCAGGATGTGCCAAAGGATGGGCTTGCCGCCGATTTCGACCATGGGTTTGGGGCGGGCAGAAGTCTCTTCCGAGATGCGCGTGCCCAAACCACCTGCCAAAATGACTGCTTTCATGCAAATATCCTATAGTGGCTTGATTTTAATGAATTGTCTGTCAGGTCATGCGAAAAGCCCCGCCGAAGGGCGGTATAGATGTCAATTCCATACAACAAAGTCGTTGTGTCCAGTTTGGGGTGTTCGCTCAACGACACTCCCCCGGCGCATACTGCGATTTCAGCCGCGTCACGGTGGGCAGCGCGACGCTACCTGGTGCCGTGCTGCGCTCTGACAAGCACTTCCAGAGCAGATTGCCCTGACTGGGCGGTGTGAACGCCGCTGTGCCCAGGGGCAACGCTTGAGGGGCTGCCGCGGTGCCCAGGAAGGGCACCAGCAACAAGCTGCCATTGCCAGCCGCTGCTGTGGTCTTGATGGTGATCACCCCCGTGTCGCGCTCGATCGTGACCGACTCGACATTGACGGTGGCTGTGGGGGCCACATGGCCCAAGGCATAACCGTCTGCCGAGCCCCCCGGATTACCCCCTGACAAATTTTCGAGGACGGTGTTTTTGGCTCCGCTGGCCAGGGCCAAACCCTCGGACACACGCGTCCTGACCAAGTGGTCCTGGTAGGCCGGGATGGCAAACGACGCCAGCAAGCCGATGATGGCGATCACCACCATCAACTCGATCAAGGTGAAACCGCGTTGCAAGTGAAACATGGCCAGCTCCTGGAAAGTGAGCTGACCATGTTAAGGAAAAAAAGCGCGAAAAACCGGCCTGAATGTGTGACCCATGCACCTGGTCAGGCGGTCGTTTCGTCCTCGGACTTTTTGCCCATGAATTTGCCGATGCCGATCACCAAAATGGCACCAGCGGCAGCTGCCACATAATGCAAAGCCGGATTGGCTTCGACCAGATCTTTCAGCGCCACATCGCTGATCAGGGTTTCGCCACCCACCCATCCGATCAGCGCTGCACCCAGCGTGACGATGATCGGATAACGCTCCATCAGTTTGATCATCAGCGTGCTGCCAAAGACCACCAGCGGGATGCTGATCGCCAAGCCGATGATCAACAGCGTGGTCGAGCCTTTGGCCGCAGCAGCCACGGCGATCACATTGTCCAGGCTCATCACGATGTCAGCGATCAGGATGGTGCGCACTGCGGCCATCAAGCCTTTTTGTTCGGCGTCGCCTTCATCGTGTTCTTCTTCGCCGCCCAGCAGTTGCACGCCGATCCACAGCAGCAACAAGCCACCGATGATCTGCAAATAAGACAGGGCCAGCAGTTGCACGGCAACCACGGTCAACACGATGCGCAGCACAACCGCTGCACCCGAGCCGAACAGGATGGCTTTCTTTTGCTGATGGGGAGGGAGCGACCGGGCTGCTAGCGCGATCACCACGGCGTTATCGCCCGACAAAATGATGTTGATCCAGATGATCTTCATCAGGCCGATCCAGAAATCGGCATCGTTCAAAAGTTCCATGTGCTGTTTCTTTCCTGACGGGTCACCCCGCAAATTTTTGTAGTAGCGGCGCAGAGTTTAACGGCTTTCCCCGCAAATTTTTGTGGGTATTCATACTTACCACCCTGGTGGCTTGTCGCTCAAGTGATAGGCAATGGGCGGCAAAAAAAACGCCCCGACGAGCGGGGCGTTGGGATGGCGGGCCCCGCAGGGCGACCCTGACCCGATCAGAGCAGGGCTTTGAGCAACTTGCCCATTTCGGACGGGTTGCGGGTGACTTTAAAACCGCACTCTTCCATGATGGCCAGCTTGGCATCGGCGGTGTCGGCGCCGCCCGAAATCAACGCGCCGGCGTGGCCCATGCGCTTGCCCGGCGGGGCGGTGACGCCGGCGATGAAGCCGACCACCGGTTTTTTCATGTGGGCCTTGCACCAGCGGGCGGCTTCGGCTTCGTCGGGGCCACCAATTTCACCGATCATGATCACGGCGTCGGTGTCGGGATCGTCGTTGAAAGCCTTCATCACATCGATGTGTTTGAGGCCATTGATCGGGTCACCGCCAATGCCGACGGCACTGGATTGGCCCAACCCGATTTCGGTCAGTTGCGCCACCGCTTCATAGGTCAGCGTGCCCGAGCGCGACACCACACCAATGCGTCCTTTGCGGTGGATGTGACCGGGCATGATGCCGATCTTGATTTCGTCGGGGGTGATCAGGCCGGGGCAGTTCGGGCCAAGCAGCAG
>JACCDH010149718.1_pt1 | contig 53360 bp, 50 predicted proteins | sample 7442481 | NCBI WGS metagenome assembly JACCDH01 (sample SAMN15323433, study PRJNA562643) | freshwater metagenome | isolation source: river surface water | place: USA:Blue River Watershed | collected 2017-08-15
AGCCGGTGAAGGTCACTTACTCCAGTCGATTGATCCCGCCAAAAATCAAGTGATTTGGCAGGGCCTCTGTGCCACTGAATCGCAAGTGGATGCGGCATTTCGCGCTGCACGTGCTGCTTTCGCGCCTTGGGCAGATTTAACATTTGAAGACAGGGCTGCGATCGTGCAAGCCTTCGGTCAGCAACTCAATACGCACAAAGAAGCACTCGCACTAACGATAGCCAAAGAAACTGGCAAACCATTGTGGGAAACCCGTACTGAAGTCGCGGCGATGATTGGCAAAGTCGATATCTCGATTCGCGCTTACCATGAGCGTACTGGCACCAAGCAAAGCCCAATGCCACAAGGGGTTGGCATGTTAAGACATAAGCCGCATGGGGTAGTTGCGGTGTTCGGCCCTTATAATTTCCCAGGGCATTTACCGAATGGCCATATTATCCCTGCGCTCTTAGCAGGCAACACTGTCGTATTCAAACCCAGTGAAATGACTCCGATGGTCGCCCAAGAAACCGTCAAGCTTTGGCAGGCTGCTGGACTCCCTGCAGGCGTGCTGAATCTGGTACAAGGGGAAGTAGCAACAGGCAAAGCAGTCGCAGCGCATCCTGAACTTGACGGCTTGTTCTTCACAGGCAGCTCTCGTACCGGGCATTTCCTGCATCAACAATTTGCGGGACGTCCTGATAAAATTTTGGCGCTCGAAATGGGGGGGAACAACCCGCTGATTGTCAACCAAGTCAGTAACATTGATGCGGCGGTCCACGATATTATCCAATCAGCATTTATCTCTTCAGGCCAACGCTGTACTTGCGCCCGTCGTTTGTACCTGCCACAAAATGCGGAAGGGGATGCGATCCTGGCGCGTCTAGTGGCGGTGACTGAGCAAATTCAGGTGGGGGAGTACGATGCAAACCCTCAGCCATTTATGGGCGCCATGATTTCGCACAAAGTTGCACAGGGCATGCTGGCAGTGCAACAACAGTTGGTTGACTTGGGTGCGAAGCCTTTGGTGACGATGCGCTTATTGCAAGAGAATACAGGGATGGTGTCGCCAGGGATTTTAGATTGCTCAACGCTTACTGAATTACCCGATGAGGAGCATTTTGGCCCATTGCTCAAAGTCTTCCGTTTTACTGATTTTGACAGTGCGTTAAACGCGGCGAACCACACCAATTTTGGCTTGTCAGCAGGTTTGCTTTCAGATGATGCTGCCTTGTATCAAACCTTCTTGCGGCGTATTCGTGCGGGCATCGTTAATTGGAATCGCCCAATTACTGGCGCCAGTTCTGCAGCACCTTTTGGTGGCATTGGCGGCAGTGGCAATCATCGCGCAAGCGCTTATTATGCAGCCGATTATTGTGCCTATCCGGTGGCTTCAGTGGAGCTTCCGCAGGTAGAAATGCCAGCTCAGTTATCGCCAGGCTTAAAGTTCGCCTAATCTGAATAGGGCGATCGCTGGGTAATTTGCTATCAATTGCAATATTTGCCAGCTTTAGCCCCTTGCGCAAAGCGAAGTCGCGATATATTTTTACTTCAGTGCTTTACGCTTTGCCTTATTCTGTGGCAGATTGAGCGCCCCAGACTAACATTCGGTGGGATATGGTTACAGATAAACCCGGCTATGAGCATCTGATCCAGTTTTTAACTGAACATCTGATGTTATTCGAACAAGCAGGAACTCCGACAAGTCATCAAAAGACTTTGGGGGTAATTATTGAGGAGCAAATAGCCGAGCAAATCATCTCGCTTTGCACTCAGCATACTGAGCTTGAAACTATCCACCGTAGCCAAATTATCCGTGAAGTCGATGGCATCATGTATGATTTTCAAGAGGTGCTTGCCTCAGTATTAAATCGGCCTGCGACGATGGAACAAGTTGAACTCATCAACGAAGTCGCGTTACTGATTAAAAATCTATTTGATAATGCCATCGCGAATTTGATGGATTAACTTGCTTCACTCGACGACCTTCAGCAGAAAACTGCCATAACACTGGCAGTTTTGTTATTTTTTTTTATAAAATATCGGTTTTGAGCAATAGGACCTATTTATGGCTGGCGATAATCAATTACAAGCCACTGTGGCTTGGGCAGGTGACAGTAGCTTTATTGGCCGTTCGGGCACTGGGCATGCGGTCGTATTTGACTCCAACAAGGACTCTGGCGTGGCACCAACGCCGATGGAAATGTTGTTAATGTCTGCAGGAGCTTGCTCTTCAGTTGATGTAGTCAGCATTTTACAAAAAGCCAAGCAGCAAGTGACCGGGTGTCGTGTGGTATTAAGCGGCGAGCGTGTGGATACCATTCCACGCGTCTTTAAAAAAATCCATTTGCATTTTGAAGTCACAGGCTTTGCGGTCAGTGAAAAGCATGTAGAAAGAGCCGTGAATCTGTCTGCTGAAAAGTACTGTTCGGTCTCTATCATGTTGCAGCAAGCGATGGAAGTTAGCCACTCATTTGCAGTTTTAGAATCTGAGGTACAGCCACAAGGCTGATTGATGTTGTATACACTATACTTCGGTGAACGTGCATGCCGAAGAGGAAGGAAAAAGCGTGGTCAAACCTTTTGAAAAATTGAAGCTGCATGGCTTTAACAATTTAACCAAAAGCCTAAGTTTTAGCATTTACGATATTTGTTATGCGCCAACCGAGCAGCACCGCCAAGAGTACATCTCTTATATCGATGAACAATATAACGCCGACCGTTTGACCGATATTCTGAGTGAAGTGGTCAGTATTATTGGTGCCAATATTCTGAATATTGCGCGGCAAGACTATGATCCGCAAGGTGCGAGCGTGACCATTTTAGTGTGTGAAGAACCGATCGAGGGGCCTGCCCCTGAAGCTGTTGTCGCCCATTTAGATAAAAGTCATATTTGTGTCCATACCTACCCCGAACATCACCCGCATGATGGCATTTGTACCTTCCGCGCCGATATTGAAGTTTCAACCTGTGGGGTGATTTCACCGTTGAAAGCGTTGAATTATTTAATTCATAGTTTTGAATCCGATATTGTGACCATCGATTATCGGGTCCGTGGTTTTACGCGCGACGTCAATGGCGTGAAACATTACATTGATCACCCAATCCATTCGATCCAAAATTTTATGGATGATGCGACCAAGCAAGCATTTCAAATGGTCGATGTGAATGTGTATCAAGAAAACTTGTTCCACACCAAAATGATGCTGAAAGAATTTGATTTGAGTAATTATTTATTTGGCGCTGGCGCAGTGACGCAAGATGAACATCAGCAAATCACCAAAAAAGTAAAACGTGAGATGCGTGAAATTTTTTACGGCCGTAATTTACCCGATTTAGCTTAATCACCTAAGGCTATGGGGAGTTTCTCGTTGCGAGATCTCTAAACTCAAGAGGTAGATGCATCCTCTGCATCTACCTTTTTTACAATCGATAACCTTATTCCAACCAATTTGTTTGCCCGCGAGCTTGCCGGCGTTTGAGCATCAAATCTTCAATCAGGGGCGTGAGGATTAATTCCATTGCCAGGCCCATTTTGCCGCCAGGCACCACTAAGGTATTCACCCGCGACATAAAAGAGCCATTAATCATTTGCAAATAATAGGGGAAATCAACGTGTTTGATGCCGCGAAAACGGATCACCACAAAGCTTTCATCCAATGAAGGGATATCTTTGGCACTAAATGGGTTCGAGGTATCGACGGTGGGCACGCGTTGAAAGTTAATGTGCGTTCGTGAAAATTGTGGCGTGATGTGATTGATATAATCGTCCATACTGCGCACGATGCTCGACATAACCGCTTCTCTGGAATGGCCGCGCTCTGAAGTATCACGGAAAATCTTTTGGATCCATTCCAAGTTGACGATAGGCACCATTCCAATCAACAAATCGACATGCCGCGCGACATTGTGCTGGTCGGTGACGACACCGCCATGCAAACCTTCATAAAACAATAAATCGGTATCTGCCCGTAAATCTTGCCAGGGCGTGAAAGTCCCGGGCAGCTGATTGTAAGGGACTGCTTCATCAAATGTGTGTAAATACCGTCGCACTTTGGCGATGCCGGTTTCCGCATAGCTGGCAAAACAAGACTCAAGAGCGCCAAAATCATTGGCTTCGGCGCCAAAATAACTGATGTGCTTGCCTTGCTCTTTGGCTTTTCGCACGGCAACATCCATTTCTGGCCGACTAAAACGATGGAAACAATCTCCTTCGACAAAAGCGGCATCTATATCCAGACTTCGGAAAATATGGGAAAAAGAATTCAGGGTGGTGGTGGTCCCAGCGCCCGAGGATCCCGTCACCGCAATAATTGGATTTTTCAAAGACATATCAGTTCCGCCATCACAATTGCTCTTCTGCTACCTTAAGGATAAAGTGCTGCAGAGGCAAGTCAGCTTTGACGGCGATAGCGTTTAATTTCTAAGGATTTTATGAAAGCACTAGTATTGACTGGGCTGTTATTGGCCCAAACCGCGACTGCGTCGCCCTATACCTTGCTCTATGGCGATTGGCAGCAAAAAGCCGAGGGGCCACAATCGTTTAATTTACAAGGCGCTTTACAGCGCAGCCATTATCTCAATCAGCCTGAATTTAGCGCCGATGGCAAAACCCTGTTATTTACTGAACAAACTGGTTTGAAACCGCTAGAAACTGATATTTTTTCTTTAGAACTAGCCAATGCCGCCAAAGTTGCTCCCAAACCATTGCGGCAAACAGCATTCGGGGAATTTTCTGCAACCCCTTATCAGCAAGGCTATTCGGTCGTGCGAGTGGAGGCTGATGGCACGCAACGGTTGTGGTGGTTATCTGCAACCGCCGAAAAGTTGCTCTTGCCAGAGGTTGTTGGCGTTGGTTATCACGTTTGGGGCAAGCAAGATGATCTCATGCTGTTTTTATTAGCAGATGATACACAGCCGCATCGGGTCGTTTATCGGGATAACACAGGCAATATGCGCTTACTGAATGCCAATCCAGGTCGTTCTTTTGTTTATGATGCGCAGCAAGATTGGTTTTATTTTACAGCGCCCAAAGCAGACGCTGCACCAGAAAGCGCATTACAATTATGGCGTTATCGCGCTGGCGCCGCCAAAGCAGAATGGGTTGCTGCATTGCCAGACGCAGGCAAAGACCTCGCTTTAACGCCGCAAGGGGCGTTGGTCGTCAGTGCCAAACAGCAATTATGGCATTGGCAGCAGGGGCAGTGGCAGTTATGGCTGGATGCGAGCAAGTATTGTGAAGGGGTGGTCACTCGTTTTAAATTTAATCTGACTAATCAACAACTCGCTTTAGTTTGTGAAGAGGTAAAATCCTAATGTTAAGTTTATTGTGGGTGCTCCTCATCACTGTGCTCTTGCCGTATTTCGCGCGAATTCCTGTGCTAAAAGCCATGCAAGAACTGGGGGGCTATGACAATCATCAACCGCGGGTGCAACAGGCGAAATTGGCGGGGTTTGGCGCGCGAGCGAATGCTGCACATTACAATAGTTTTGAAGCTCTGCAAGTTTATTTGGCGGCTTTTGCCGCTTCGGTTGCCGCAGGGGTTATGGATCCGACTCAGCAATTGCTTGCGTGGACTTTTGTGGTTGCACGGGGTTTGTTTATTGTCTGCTATTTACTCGATAAAGCTATGCTGCGTTCAATCGTCTGGACAGTGGCGATCGCTGCAGCGCTGGCAATGATCGTTCGTTGTGTACTGGTCATCGCCTAAATAATATGTGAACTGCAAGTGGCGCAACCTTGAGGTGGAAGCAACCTTGAAGTGGCAGCTTCCTGCATGGTTGCTGCCACTTGCCGCTGTTAGAACTTGAAATCCATGTAAAGTGGGTCGTGATCGGAAGACCGATAAGGATCCGGTTGATACCAGCTTTCTATCTGCGCCTTGCTCTTATGTTCCATATTGTAATCCAGTACTTCAGGTTCATCAGCATTGATGTGCCAATGCGAGAATTGCTGTAATTTTTGCTGCAATGCTGGGCTTGCCAAGGCATGATCTAAACTGCCAGAACGCCCTTTGAATACATAGGATGTATGGATTTCTCCAGCTTTGGCTAAGTGCAGCCAACCGTCTTGTGCCAACTGTTGTAATGGTTGTTCTTGGCGATAAGCATTCAAATCGCCCATGATCAGTTTTAATTCTGTCGCATGGCCTGTTGGGTTGGTGTTCAGCCATGCTGTCAGTGCTTTGGCTGCAGCCACTCGGGTTGGTGTCCAGCAGCCTTGACCATCGCCTAGATCTGAATCCGCGGTCTGTTGTTTGGGGCAACTGCCTTTTGATTTGAAGTGATTAATACTGATCGTCACCACTTTGCCTGAGGCTTTATGGCTGAAACTTTGCGCCAAAGGTGGGCGAGAACCGCGCTCAAATGGCGCTTTCGTGATGACAGCGGCTTTACCCACTTCGCTGACAGCCGCGGTCCGATAAATCATCGCGACCATGATATCGTCAGTGCCAGGACGTTCGCTCGGTTGCACGGCTTGATAGACGTTGCCACCCACATGCGTATTCAGAGCGTTTACTAAGGTTGCAATTGCACTGCCTTGGTCAAAGCCATTGTTTTCAACTTCCAATAAACCAATCACGTCAGCATCCATTGCAGCTAATGCAGCAATCATCTTCGCTTGCTGCCGGGTTAATTCTGCTGGAGAACTGGCTCCCCGTTTGGTGGGGAATGCACTCGACGAACCATCGCCGGTGAAGAAATTCAGCACGTTAAAGCTGGCAACACGCAGTGCACCTTCGGTTTTAGCTGCGGGCGCAGGCGGGCGTGGATTGCTGCGAGTAAACACAGGATCTTTAGCAACGACCAAACGGAAGCCTTGCTTGGTGTGTAATAGGTGGCCCTCCACTTGTTCAACTGTATCGCCCACCCGGACTGAGTTTTGTGCAGATAAGCCGCCAATAGGGAAACGAACTGGATAGACATTTTGGCCAAATTTGCCGTCATCAATCACCAGTTCGCCCAGTTTTTGCTGTTGCTCGAACGCGTTGGCTTTTTCACCAGGAGTGGTCACTTCCGTCGCAACGAGGAGGCGTTTGTCAGCCAAAGTCAACTCGCCAAAACGCGCTAAAGTGTAGCTATCGTTGACAATTAATGGTTGCGCAAAATTTAACAACATCCCTTCGTACTGTTCCCATTCCGCTAAAGACGCGAGTGGGAGTTTAACCGCTGTGGCCGGATGCAGCGGTTTTTCACCGCAAAGCAGATTGTTCGTAGGGTTCGTCAGTGTCGTTAAGCCATCAATTTCTCTGACAGTACCGGTTAACTGCCAGTGTTGGCCGACTTTTGCCAAGCGGGCCATTTCGTGATCAATCAACACGATGGCTTCAGAGGTTTTTGGATTGTTATCAGCTTGCACACTACCGAGCAGGACCCGAGGTTGTTTGGATTCAGGGTAGAGAACAGCTTGAATCACCCCTTGGGTTGTCAGTGTTTGACCCACTAATGGACTGACTTGCTCAGTGCCTTGGATCTCTGGGATCCCAGTAAAAGTGCTGTTGCACTGCGCGGCTTGCGCCTGGGCAGTCGTTAAAATTGATAAAGCAATCAAACTTGCGATTTTATGTTGCATAGGGCTGCCAAAAGACATTAAAAATTAACGTTAGCATAAGGCTTTACCAAAGTTCTAGCAGCCTTCTGCGATTAAGTTTTTAAAGCTTGCGATGAAACCTCGGGTGTCATCGTTTTAATCCAGCCATTTCAGCGGAAAAAAACGCCAGCGAAGCTGGCGTTGTTTGAAGGCTGGGGTTGTTTGAAGGTGCGATGCAATCGATGTTACTGTTGCTGTTCGCGAGCCACCGCACGGTAACCGATATCACGACGGCAAAATACGCCTGGCCATTGCACTTGGTCAGCCAAGGCATACGCAGCTTTCTGGGCTTCAGTCACCGAATTACCAAGGGCTGTTGCACACAACACGCGTCCACCGTGGGTGAGCACTTGGCCATTTTCCAGCTTAGTGCCCGCATGAAATACTTTGGCTTCACGACTGTCATTGGTCGGCAAGCCAGAAATCACATCACCTTTGCGGTAATCATCTGGATAACCGCCCGCCGCTAGCACAACACCCACAGCAGCGCGGTCATCAAAGGCAATCGCGGTTTCTGCTAAACGGCCAGCCACTGCAGCTTCACAGAGTTCGACCAAATCAGATTGCAAACGCATCATGATCGGCTGAGTCTCTGGATCGCCAAAACGACAGTTAAACTCTAATACTTTCGCTGTGCCATCCGGAGCGACCATTAAGCCTGCATATAAAAAGCCTGTATAAACAGTGCCTTCAGCGGCCATGCCATTGACGGTTGGGTAAATCACATTGGACATCACCCAGTCGTGGACTGCTGGCGTCACTACAGGGGCAGGAGAGTAAGCGCCCATCCCGCCTGTATTAGGGCCTTTATCGCCATCATCGCGCGCTTTGTGGTCTTGCGAAGAGGCAAACGGCAGCGCTGTCTTGCCATCGACCATCACGATAAATGAAGCTTCTTCACCGACTAAGAATTCTTCAATCACCACGCGGCTTCCCGCACTGCCGAACTTATTGCTCGACAACATATCTTCGATGGTCGCAAAAGCTTCTTCTTGCGATTGGGCGATGATCACGCCTTTGCCTGCGGCAAGGCCATCCGCTTTAATCACGATGGGAATTGCTTGAGTCGCGACAAAAGCTTTTGCTGCGGCAATATCAGTAAAAGTGCCGTAATTCGCTGTTGGAATTTGGTGGCGCGCGAGAAAGTCTTTAGCAAAAGCTTTGGAGCTTTCTAATTGAGCTGCGGCTTGAGTTGGCCCAAAAATCGCCAGACCGTTTTGCCGGAAGGTGTCAACAACCGCTTTGGCGAGTGGCGCTTCTGGGCCTACAATCGTGAGCTCTATGCCTTCCTCTAAGGCAAAGGCGGTTAAGCCAGCGACATCATCTGCAGCAATATCAACATTTTGCAGGTTAGACTCTAACGCAGTGCCTGCATTGCCTGGCGCCACAAAAACTTGTGTGACTTTCGGCGATTGCGCCGCTTTCCATGCCAGAGCATGTTCGCGGCCACCGCCGCCAATTACCAAAACTTTCATCGCTGTTTCCACTTAATTACGAATTACTGGGCTTTAGGTTTACGGAATTTTAAAGTCATCCGGTCGCTTTCACCAATTGCTAAGTACTTAGCTTTATCGGTTTCTTTGTTAGCGAGGGTTGGCGGCAATGCCCAAACCCCTGACGGATGGTCTGCTGTATCTTTCGGATTGGCATTCACTTCACTGGTTGCCTCCAAGACAAAACCGGCTTGTTCAGCTAATTTGATGGCTAAACTTTGCGGCATGTACCCCGTTTTTTTCCAGTCAGTGCTGAGTTTGTTTTCCGGCAGACGATGTTCAACAACCCCTAAAACACCACCTGGTTTTAACGCGGCATAAAAACTTTTATAGGCATTTAATAAGCTTTCATCGCCTTTTTGCATATACCAGTTGTGTAAGTTACGGAAGGTCACCACGACATCTGCGCTTTCATCTGGGGCAATTTTTTGGCCGGCGACAGGGGCAAATTCGGTTACGACAACTTTGCTAAACACAGGATCGGCAGCAAGTTTGGCTTTGTAGCTGGCAAGGCTTTTTTGGGCGTATTCTGACTTAGAATTGGCAGGCTGATGCGCAGCATAGTACTGGCCTTCCTTTTGCAGTAACGGGGCCAGAATTTCAGAATACCAACCGCCACCCGGTGCGACTTCAACCACGGTACTTTTTGGGGTGACTTCAAAGAAGCTCAAGGTTTCTAGCGGATGACGATATTGATCGCGTGCTTTATTGGCAGTGCTGCGGATCGGATGATCGATTGCTGCTTGAATTGCGCTGGTGTGATCAACGGGGGCAGCCATAGTAAAACTACTAAATACTAACGTAGAAATTGCAAGAAATAACGGTGTTGCTTTCATACGGACAATCCTTAGCGGTTAAAAGACGGCGGTAGTTTAGCAAAGCTGCGCCATGATTGCAGAACCATTTCGTGGAAAAAAACGGCTGGATTCGATTAAGCGTGGTTAATTTGCGAGGAAATCACAGCGCGGTTGCTGCGCTGTGTGTCGCGAACAATATTTAAGGGCGGTCGTGAGTTATCGGCGCTTCACCCATTTGCAGATAGATGGCCAGACTTCCCAATATACTGCGATAAAACCTTGTGCTAACATAGCCGCCCCAAAACGAAGTTAGCACTGGATGACTATGTTAGAGCAAATCCGCATCATTTTAGTTGGCACCACTCATACCGGTAATATGGGGTCTGTTGCTCGCGCGATGAAAACGATGGGACTGAGTCAGTTGTGGTTAGTCGCACCAAAAGAAGCGCCAGATGGCCAAGCTTACGCTTTGGCGGCCGGTGCTAGCGACATTTTAGCCAAGGCACAGATTGTTGAAACTTTGGAAGAGGCGATTGCGGATTGTGGTTTGATTGTTGGCACCAGCGCGCGCTCTCGGACTTTGCCTTGGCCGATGCTCGATCCGAGAACTTGCGCGCAGAAAGCGATACAAGAGTCGCAAGACAAGCCTGTGGCCATCATTTTCGGCCGTGAGAGTAGTGGCCTTTCCAATGAAGAGCTCCAGCTTTGTAATCACCACCTATGTATTGCTGCAAATCCTGAATACAGTTCATTGAATTTAGCGATGGCGGTACAAATATTGACGTATGAAGTACGGATGGCGGCTTTAGCGGTACAAGAGCAACTAGTGCCTGTTTCAGAGACTGTCTATCCAACCGCAGACCAAATGGATAAATTTTATGTACACCTGGAGCAAACGCTCAATGAAACAGGGTTCATCATCCAGCAGCACCCCGGCATCGTAATGACTAAGTTGCGTCGATTATTTACTCGAGCCAGACCTGAAGAGGCAGAGCTCAACATTTTGCGCGGTATTTTGACTTCGATCCAACGTAAATATAAACAAAGCGGCAGCGAGCAATAAATCGCTCTCTTTTTAAAGGGATCTCCTCATGTTTGCAGGCATTAAAGAAGACATTAAAAGCGTATTCGACCGTGACCCAGCGGCGCGGAGCTTTTTTGAAGTGCTCACCAATTACCCAGGTCTTCATGCCATCTGGTGGCATCGTCTGAATCATAAGCTGTGGTGCGCAGGTTGGCAGTGGTTAGCGCGCTTCTTCAGCACCATTGCTCGTTGGTTGACCGGCGTTGAAATCCATCCAGGCGCAAAAATTGGCCGTCGTTTTTTCATCGACCACGGCATGGGCGTGGTGATCGGTGAAACTGCAGAAATTGGGGATGATGTCACTCTTTATCATGGCGTTACCTTGGGGGGCACCAGTTGGAATCCAGGAAAACGCCATCCAACTTTGGGCAATAACGTGGTGATTGGTGCCGGCGCTAAAGTGCTCGGTCCGTTATATGTTGGTGAAAATGCTCGGATTGGCTCGAATGCTGTGGTGGTGAAAGATGTGCCTGCTGGCGCCACAGTGGTAGGAATTCCAGGTCGCATTGTGGCCAAAGCTGATGCTGCTGTGAATGAACAACGGCAACATCTGGCGAAAAAGTTTGGCTTTGATGCTTATGCCGTGTCGAGCGACAATCCAGATCCAGTTTCTAATGCCATTGGGCGTATGTTGGATCATATTCAATTGCTTGATAATAAAGTGGCCGAACTTTGCAAGAGCGTCAATCAACTTGGCGGCAATGTTTGTTCAGAAGTGCCCAGCATGGAAATTGACGATGAGGCATTTCGTGAAGCGGAGCGGCTCGCGGCACAGCAACGAAAAAAAATGTTGGATGAGTTCGACCCAACCATCTAACAGCCTGAAGAACGAATAGTTGACTAATTTAGTCGGATTAATACTTGACTAAATCAGTCGGGAATGTACAATTTGCGCCATTCTAATTCTTTTGCTTCGGAGCTCAGATGAGACTTACTTCCAAAGGTCGATATGCCGTTACTGCGATGCTCGATGTGGCACTGCATGCAAGTGCAGGCCCAGTGCCATTAGCCGACATTTCTATCCGTCAGGAAATTTCCTTGTCTTATCTTGAACAATTATTCGCTCGCTTGCGTAAACATGGGCTAGTGAGCAGTGTTCGCGGTCCTGGCGGTGGTTATCAGCTGGGGAAAGATGCGCATAAAATTTCTGTGTCTGAAGTGATCAGTGCCGTAGACGAATCTGTCGATGCGACTCGTTGCCAAGGCAAATCTGATTGTCAAGGCGGCGCAAAATGCTTAACCCACAGCTTGTGGAGTGATTTAAGCAATAGGATTGAAGACTTCTTAACCCAAATTACTTTGGGTGAGTTAGTCAGCCAGCATGAAATTCAAAGTGTGGCGAAACGGCAGGACAGCCGTCATTTAAAAAACCTTGTAACTGAAATTGAAGTCAGTTGCCAGTTGTAAGCAACAGACGGAGCAGACCATGAAGCTACCAATTTATTTAGATTATGCCGCCACAACGCCAGTCGACCCTCGCGTTGCTGAAAAGATGATGCAATATCTGACAATGGATGGAGAGTTTGGCAATCCAGCTTCTCGTTCACATCGTTTTGGCTGGCATGCCGAAGAAGCGGTCGAAATTGCTCGTAGTCAGATTGCTGATTTAGTGAATGCAGATCCACGCGAAATCGTTTTCACCTCAGGCGCGACCGAATCAAACAATTTGGCTATTAAAGGTGCAGCCCAGTTTTATCATAAAAAAGGCAAGCACTTAATCACGCTCAAAACTGAGCATAAAGCTGTGCTCGATACTATGCGTGCTCTGGAGCGTGAAGGTTTTGAAGTCACTTACCTTGACGTGGAAGCTAATGGCTTGGTTGATTTAGCGAAGCTGCAAGCGGCGATGCGACCAGATACTGTGGTTGTCAGCATCATGATGGTGAACAACGAGATTGGCGTTGTGCAAGATATCGCTGCCATCGGTGAGATGTGCCGTGCCAATGGCACCATTTTCCATGTCGACTCCGCGCAAGCTGCAGGTAAAGTGGACATCGACTTACAGGCGCTGAAAGTGGATTTAATGTCGTTTTCTGCGCACAAAATTTATGGCCCTAAAGGGATTGGCGCTTTGTATGTTCGCCGTAAACCGCGGATCCGCTTAGAAGCTCAGACTCACGGCGGTGGCCATGAACGTGGCATGCGTTCAGGCACATTACCCACTCATCAAATTGTTGGCATGGGTGAGGCTTTCCGCATTGCGAAGCTGGAAATGGCTGAAGAAAATCAACGTTTTGCCACATTACGTCAGCGGTTGTGGGATGGCATCAAAGACATTGAACAAGTGTTTTTAAATGGTGACGCTTCAAATCGCGTGCCAGGCATCACCAATATCAGCTTCAACTATGTTGAAGGTGAGTCATTGATTATGGCATTAAAAGATATCGCCGTGTCATCAGGTTCAGCCTGTACTTCTGCGAGCTTAGAGCCATCTTACGTGTTACGCGCTTTGGGCCTTAGCGATGAATTAGCGCACAGTTCAATTCGTTTCAGCATTGGCCGTTTTACGACGGAAGAGCAAATTGATCATACGATTAAGATCGTGCATGAAGCGATTGCCAAATTACGTGAAATGTCGCCACTTTGGGATATGTACAAAGACGGTATTGATTTGAATTCAGTGGCTTGGGTTGCTCATTAATAGAGTCCTAAACCGATGATGTCGATGTGTCATCGACAAACCAGTTAAATGAGGTAAATTTTCATGGCATACAGCGAAAAAGTCATTGATCACTACGAAAATCCACGCAACGTTGGTGCTTTTGCCAAAGACGACCCAACAGTTGCAACTGGCATGGTAGGCGCCCCAGCATGTGGCGACGTGATGAAGCTGCAAATCAAAGTGAACGACCAAGGTATTATTGAAGATGCCAAGTTTAAAACTTATGGTTGCGGCAGTGCGATTGCATCGAGCTCTTTAGTGACTGAATGGGTGAAAGGCAAAAGCTTAGACGAAGCTGCGCAAATCAAAAATACCGATATCGCGCAAGAACTTGCGTTACCACCTGTTAAAATTCACTGTTCAATTTTGGCAGAAGACGCGATTAAAGCGGCAATTGCAGATTATAAACAACGCCACGGGAGCTAACAGTTATGGCTATTTCGATGACCCCAGCGGCAGCTGAACGAGTTCGTACCTTTTTGCATAATCGAGGCAAAGGTCTGGGTTTGCGCGTTGGTGTGAAAACTACCGGTTGTTCGGGGTTGGCCTATGTTCTCGAATTCGTTGATGAATTAAACGAAGATGATCAAGTATTTGACCACGATGATTTAAAACTCATTGTTGATGGCAAAAGTTTGGTCTACATCGATGGCACCCAATTGGATTTTGTGAAAGAAGGCTTGAATGAAGGCTTTCAATTCAATAATCCGAATGTCGCCGGCGAATGTGGTTGTGGCGAAAGTTTTACCGTATAACTTGGCGGTCGAATGAACTATTTTCAGCTGTTTCAGCTGCCAGTCGGGTTTGATATCGATTTAACCGAACTCGGCACTCGTTACCTCGAACTGCAGCGCAATTTTCATCCAGATAATTTTGCTGCAGCGTCCGAGCGTGACCGCATGATGGCGGTGCAACAAGCTGCGAACATCAATGATGCGTATCATTCTTTAAAACAGCCGTTACTGCGAGCCGAGCATCTGCTCGCGTTGCGCGGGGTAAAACTCAGTCACGAACAGCGCAGTTTTACCGATACTCATTTCTTGATGCAACAGATGGAACTGCGGGAACAACTTGCTGAGATCACTGAAGCCTCAGATCCTTTCAGTTTGATCGATGATATCGAACAGCAAATTAGTGCCAATCGTAAAAACTTATTGCAACGTTTAGCGACCGCTTTAAGCGCCAACAACCCTGAGCAAGATTTAGCAGCAGCTGATATAATCCGCAAACTTAAATTTTTCTTTAAACTTCAGCATGAGCTGGAGTTAATCGAACAGCAACTACAAGACTGATCCCAATTATGGCTTTATTACAAATCGCTGAACCTGGTCAAAGCGCTGCGCCACACCAACATCGATTGGCAGCAGGTATTGATTTAGGCACTACGAATTCATTGGTTGCAACTGTGCGCAGTGGCGAAGCAAAAACCTTGGCCAATGCGCAAGGTGAAGATATGGTGCCTTCAGTTGTCCGATACACGCAAGACGGCGTTGTTGTGGGTAAACAAGCGCAAGCAGATGCTGCACTCGACCCTGAAAATACCATCGTCTCAGTGAAGCGATTGATGGGGCGTGGTTACCAAGAGACCGTGAATAACCGCCAACATCTGCCTTACCATCTGGTTGATCAACAAGGTCTTGTTGCTATTAATACTGTGCGTGGCATTAAAAATCCAGTCGAAGTGTCGGCGGAAATTTTGGCAACGCTTGCTGATACTGCAAGCCAGACTCTGGGCGGCGAATTGAATGGCGTGGTCATCACAGTTCCCGCTTATTTCGATGACTCGCAACGTCAAGCCACCAAAGATGCAGCCAGCCTCGCAGGTTTAAAAGTCTTACGTTTATTGAACGAACCAACGGCAGCAGCACTGGCTTATGGTTTAGATTCAGGGCAAGAAGGCGTTGTTGCGGTTTACGATTTAGGCGGTGGCACTTTTGATATCTCTATTTTACGCCTCAAGCGCGGTGTATTTGAAGTATTAGCTACAGGTGGCGACTCTGCGCTCGGTGGCGATGACTTCGACCATTTGATAGTCGATTGGCTCAAGCAACAAACCGGAATTACTGAAGTTTCGCACCAAACACTGCGCCAATTTTTGCAATTAGCACGCCAAATCAAAGAGCAATTAAGTCAGTTGGCAGAAGTGCAAGTAAGTGTAGAGCTGGCCAACGGCCCTGTATCCCTTACCTTGACTCGCACGCAATTTGATGAGCTGATTAGTCCTTTAATTCGCAAAACTATTCGAGCCTGTAAACAGACGCTGCGTGATGCAAATGTTGAAACCGATGAAATCAGCCAAGTGGTTTTAGTGGGTGGTTCTACCCGGGTGCCATTAGTCAGAACTTTAGTGGGTGAATTTTTCGGTAAAGAGCCATTAACGTCGATTGATCCTGACAAAGTGGTCGCAATCGGTGCGGCAATCCAAGCCAATGTGTTGGTTGGCAATAAATCGGATACCGACACCTTGTTGCTAGATGTGATCCCATTGTCGTTAGGGTTGGAAACGATGGGCGGGTTGGTCGAAAAAATCATTCCGCGCAATACCATTATTCCTGTTGCCAGAGCGCAAGAGTTTACCACCTTTAAAGATGGCCAAACCGCGATGTCGATCCATGTTTTGCAAGGCGAACGTGAATTAGTCAGTGATTGCCGTTCGCTCGCGCAATTTAATCTCACGGGTATTCCGCCGATGCCAGCCGGTGGTGCGCATATTCGCGTGACCTTTCAAGTGGATGCGGATGGTTTGTTAAGCGTGACGGCTCAAGAAAAATCAACCCAAGTCAGTGCAAGCATTCAAGTGAAGCCTTCTTATGGCTTGAGTGATAACCAAATTGCCGACATGATCCAAAGCTCAATGCAATTTGCCCGGCAAGATATGCAACAACGCTTGTTGCGGGAGCAGCAAGTCGAAGCTAAACGCGTTTGGGAAGCCGTGAGTGCTGCGATTGCCGTTGATGCGCATTTATTAGATGCCACTGAACTCGCAGAAATTGAGCAAGCTTTGCAACAATTACACACATTAAGTGAAGGCACTGAAACGCACGCTATCAAAGCAGCGATTGAACATACTAACCATTTAACTGATGAATTTGCCGCGCGGCGGATGGATCAATCCATTCGCAAAGCATTGCAAGGCCACAAAGTCGACGAGGTGTAAGATGCCACAAATTATTTTCCTCCCCCATCCTGAGTTATGCCCAGAAGGGGCTGCTTTATCAGCGAAGTCAGGTGAAACCATTTTAGATGTGGCACTGCGTAACGGCATTTCCATTGAGCATGCCTGTGAGAAATCTTGTGCTTGTACGACTTGCCATGTCGTGGTGCGTGAGGGGTTTTATTCACTGAACGAAAGTGATGAACTGGAAGAAGACATGTTGGATAAAGCATGGGGTCTTGAACCTGAATCACGCTTAGGTTGCCAAGCGAGAGTCAGTGACGAAGATTTAGTGGTGGAGATCCCTAAATATACCGTCAATATGGTCAGTGAAGGCCACTGATTTGAAGGATCACGGAGTCTGCAGCAAAGGCTCCGTGATAACTATGTATTGCTGCAGCCTTGTTATCAAAGGGTGATTTCTTGCTAAGTCTTTGCCACGATTAATAAAAAAACCTTCTGTCTCAATTTTCCTCTAGTTCATTTCCACTGACTCCGCTAAAATTCGCCGGAAATTTATTTCTGATCAAAAGGAACTAAATTTTAGACTTCTGAATTTGTTGGTTATTTTTGATTATTCAACTAGGCTTATTGAGAAATTACCTGGTCATGTGAGGAGTACTTGGGATGAGATTAACCTGTATTGCAGCCATGGTTGCGTTAGGTTTAGCGGCAGGTTCAGTATCTGCTGAAGTGAAGATTAACGGATTTGCTTCAATTAAAGCAGGGATGACAACATCAGCGGACGATACTTTGTATGGTTATGACGATAGTATCGATTTAAAAAATGAAAGTTTGTTCGCTCTGCAAGCCCAAAGTGATTTAGGTAATGACTTATCGGTCACTGCACAATTGGTCTCCCGGGGTAGCGATGATTTCTCATTTGATTTTGAATGGGCATTTTTAACTTACCAAATTAATGATGAATGGCGGGTCAATGCTGGTCGCCTGCGGACTCCGTTTTATAAATACTCTGACTTCCGTGACGTGGGTTATGCCTATGATTGGTTAAGAACACCACAAAGTGTTTATGATCTGGGTTTTGATCGGATTTCAGGGGTGTCGGTCTATTACAACACCTCCTTCAAAGACATGCAGTCCAGCATGCAGTTTGTCTATGGTTCTTATGATGGGGATGTGACTCTACAAGGGGCTGAATCACCCACTAAAATCGATGATATTATGGGGATGACTTGGGAGTTGAGCCAAGATTGGTTCGGCATGCGTATGGCCTATTTACGCGGCGATGTCACCATCCAAGCGGATGCATTAAATCCGTTATTTGCTGGTTTAGCTGCAACCGGCCAAGCGTCAGTGATCAAAGCCATCGATTTTGATAAAGATCGCGGGAGTTTCTTTGGTTTTGGCATGAACTATGACCGAAATGATTGGGTTTCAGTATTTGAATATACCTTTGTTAAAGTGGATGATAGTTTCTACGCTAATCAGGAATCATCTTATATTTCTTTAGGTCATCGTTTTGGTCATTTTACTCCTTATGTCTCGTTAGAGTGGGATGATGATGAAATCAAACCTGAGATTTATGAGGCGATGCCAAACGGCCATCCGTTAAAAAGCACCGTGACCGGCTTAGTCGCTTCGCGCTTTGTGGATACCAATACTACGAATTTAGGGCTGCGCTATGATTTTCACTCTGCTGCTGCCTTTAAATTCCAGCTTACCAAAGCGAAGGATCGGGTGACGGATGCGACCACTAATCTAGTGTCTCTTGGGGTTGATGTGGTTTTCTAAAACCACAATTGGATGTGCTTGTTGCTGAGATCTGCGTTTTATTAGGCTTAATGGTTGCTAAATCTAATGCGCGGATCTTCGAACAAATACGTCTATTAAGCATTGAATTGAATGAGTTTATAACTGGAGATAACCATGAGTTGGTTCAAAATTTTATTAGTGCCTCTGGCGTTAACCAGTCAGTTAGTCACCGCTGAAGTTGCTGTGATTGTCCACCCATCCAACGCAGCTGCTGTGGATCAAGCGGAAATCACTCGCCTGTTTACCGGCCGTGGAACCTCTTTTAGCAATGGTTCAAAAGCGACGCCGATGAATCTGGCTGAATCAGCAGCCACTCGTGCTGATTTTGATAGCAAAGTGCTTGGGAAGTCATCGAGCCAAATGAAAGCCTATTGGTCGAAGTTAGTATTTACCGGCAAGGGCACACCACCTAAAGAAGTCGCTGATGATGCGGCGATGAAAGCTGCGGTGGCGGCTGATCCAACCGCAATTGGGTATATTGATGCTGCTGCGGTCGATGCGAGTGTGAAGGTGATTGGCAAATTCTAAACAAGAATGGCATCAGCATCGAAGGAACAATTCTGTTCTTTCGATGTTTATTTTTATGTTGTTGTTATTGGCCTTGTTCTGTTCGCGAAATTTACCGCTCTTTTAGTCCCTTCTTGCCGCAAGAATCTTGCAAAAAAATAGTCAACACGAAAGCAATAGCGTATAATTCGCGACCGCTGAATTTTCAACATTTATCTAATCGGAGACCTTCATGGCCTTAGAACGTACCTTCTCAATCGTGAAACCAGACGCAGTTGCTAAAAATCTGATCGGTGCAATCTACCACCGTTTCGAATCAGCTGGTTTGAAAATCGTTGCTGCAAAGATGTTGCACTTAACTCGTGAACAAGCTGAAGGCTTCTACGCTGAGCACAAAGAGCGTCCATTCTTCAACGCATTAGTTTCTTTCATGACTTCAGGTCCAGTCATGGTTCAAGTATTAGAAGGCGAAGACGCAGTTCGCAAAAACCGTGAAATCATGGGTGCAACCAATCCAAAAGACGCTGCTGCTGGTACTTTACGTGCTGACTACGCTGCAAGCATCGATGAAAATGCTGTTCACGGTTCAGATGCTGCTGCTTCTGCTGCTCGTGAAATTGCGTTCTTCTTCACTGACGCAGAACTTTGTGCTCGTACTCGTTAATCGAGAGTAGCACTTGAGATGTTTCGACATCTCAATAGCAATAAAACTAGCAAAGGGGGCCGAGCCCCCTTTCTGTCTATAAAAACTATGGTTAATTCCATAGCGATGCTAAGGCTATTTAGGCTCTAAATCGCTAAATAGACCATAACCCAAATATTGGGGATGATTTTGTCTGTCTACGTTGACACGCACACAGACAAAATCGGCCCGTGGCGAGGAACTTGTTGATGAATACTGCAGTTGAAAAAGTCAATTTATTAGATTTGACCCGTGATGAAATGAAAGCCTTTTTAGTGTCATTGGGTGAAAAAGCGTTCCGCGCCGATCAATTAATGAAATGGATTTACCATTTCTGCATTGATGATTTCGATAAAATGACCAATATTAACAAAGAGTTGCGAGAGAAATTAAAGCAAAAAGCGGTCATTGAAGCGCCAGTTGTGGTCACCCGACAAGACAGTGCGGATGGGACAATCAAATTTGTCATGGGTTTAAAAGGTGGACAAGAAGTTGAAACCGTTTGGATCCCAGAGCGTGACCGTCGGACACTCTGCGTTTCCTCGCAAGTTGGCTGTGCATTAGATTGTTCGTTTTGTTCTACTGCGCAACAAGGCTTTAACCGTAATCTCAGTGTCTCTGAAATCATTGGCCAAGTCTGGCGCGTGAGCCAAATTATCGGTAGCTATGGTGACACCGGTGAAAAACCAGTCACCAATGTGGTGATGATGGGAATGGGCGAGCCCTTATTAAATTTAAATAACCTTGTGCCTGCACTGGAATTAATGATGGAAGACTTTGGATTTGGATTATCCAAACGTCGTGTCACTGTCAGTACTTCTGGCGTGGTTCCAGCGCTTGATTTATTAAAAGAAAAAATTGATGTCGCACTGGCAATTTCATTGCATGCCCCGAACAATCAGCTGCGTGATGAATTAGTCCCCGTGAACAAAAAATATCCGATGGAAGAGTTTTTGGCGGCTTCTAAACGTTATGTTGATGGTTCACGCGCCAATGACAAAGTCACCGTGGAATATGTCATGCTGGAAGGCATCAATGACAGTATGGAACAGGCGCATGAACTGGCGAAAGCATTAAAAGATACGCCTTCGAAAATTAATTTAATCCCATTTAATCCGTACCCAGGTTCGCCTTATAAACGCTCGAGCAATTCTCGCATCGACAGATTTAATAAAGTATTGCAGGAATATGGTTTTACCGTCATAGTCCGCAAAACTCGCGGTGATGACATCGATGCAGCCTGTGGGCAACTCGTCGGTGATGTTGTCGACAGAACAAAGCGTCTAGCGAAAAAACAGCTGAAAGGCGAGGCGATTTCCGTCAAGATAGTTTAAATTTGGGCAGGTTTTCTTACAAGGAACGACAAAGTTTCATGGCAAATTTGAAAGTAACTGCGTTGGCATTCGCCCTCTCGGCAGGTTTAGTGGCTTGTGTATCTGAACAAACTGTTGTCGAAGGCACCCGGGGTGGGCAAACAGAAGTCGGTTCTGAACAACAAGCTCGCACTCGAATGTCGCTGGGCTTGACCTATTTGCAACGCGGCGAAAATGCGCAGGCAATCTTTAACCTGGAAAAAGCCAAAGAGCTTGCGCCTAATTTGCCTGAGGTTTGGAACGCTCTCGCTTATTATTACGAACAAGTTGATGAGTTGGAATTAGCCGAAGATGCCTACCGCACATCACTGCGTAAAGACGACAACAACGCAGATACTTACAATAACTTTGGTGCTTTTTTGTGCCAAAACGGCAAGTACAAACAAGCGGAAGAATTACTGCTGGCAGCGGTGAAACGACCGGGTTATATCCGGGTCGCCGATAGTTATGAAAACTTGGCGTATTGTGCGTTAGCACAAGAAGATTTTACCAAGTACAAACAATATTTACTGAATGCCGTGAAGCATAGTAGTAGTCGGCAGAATGCAGTTTACAACTTAGCCACACTCGAATACGCCATGGGTGATATGGCAGAAGCCAAAAAATGGCAAACCCGATTGCAAAATCTAGGGCAAGTTTCTGCTCAAGCCACTTTATTACGTTATTTGATTGCTTATCGCACCGGAGATGCTGCTGAGCAGCAGGTAGCGGAAAAGTTTTTAGTCTCTGTGTATCCGACAAGCAAAGAAACAGGCATGGTCCTCGCTGGAGATTTCCGCGAGAGTGAACCCGACAAATTGCGTCAACGTTATAAGGCCAGTGTGGTCGGTAGCCAAACGCCGGAAGTCGCTGAGACACAACCCGTTGCAACACCAAAAATGAAAATTGTGAAGCGAAAAAGCGCCGATGACTCTGCACCCCAGGCCATGGCACAAGAAGAACCATTACCTGCTGAGCAACAGTTCACGCCAGACGCAAGTCCTGCCGAAAGCACCATGGCAGCAGACACAACGGCTGTCACTGAGAGTCCGAATGCAGTGGCGTCAAATGCCAGCGAGCAGCCAAGCGATGTAACCAATAATGCTGTGAGCACTGAACCCGCTCAAACGAGCTATGTGGTGAAGTCGGGGGATACTTTATACCGGATCGCCAGCAAGTTTCGCTTAAGTGTTTCTGAGTTGCAGCAACTCAACCAATTATCTGATACGAGTCTGATCCGTGAAGGCATGACTTTAAAAGTGGCAAAAGCAGCCATTACCGAAGTTCCTGCGAAGTATACGGTTGGCGACGGTGAAACCTTGTTTTCAATTGCGTTCAAATTTAATTTAAAAATGGAACAGTTGTTAGAATTGAACCAGTTAGCACCAGGGCAAGAGTTAACCCCAGGTCAGTCTTTGATATTACGAGCTAACGAACCTGCGTTATGATGAACGTGAATGAATCGCAAGACCAAGCCAGTCTTGGTGCAATTTTACAACAAGCTCGTGAGATGCGCGGTTTAACGCAGGCTCAGGCTGCAAATCAGCTCAACTTAAAAGTCAGCGTGATTGTGCAAATGGAAACCGAACAATGGGATCCAAAAGTTGCGCCTACGTTTATGCGTGGATATCTTCGCTCTTACGCTCGTCTCTTGAAATTATCTGAGCAAGAAATCTTGCAGGCTTATGCTTTGCAAACGGCTTATCTAAAGCAACATCCTGAAGTGATGAAAAGTTTTTCTCATAAAACTCGCAAAGATGCTGCAGAGAACCGCTTCATGCTGGCCACTTATTTTGTGGTGGTATTGCTAATTGGTTTGTTTTTAGTGTCAGTTTGGCAGACCCACTTGATCGATGAAAAACCAGTGTCTGTACTGCCTGTCTACCCTGATGATGCAATCACTCACTCAGAAGTCGGAACGTCGTCTGCTTCTCAAGCACAACTTGCTACACAACCCGCAGTGACTCAAGTTGGCGTAGAACAACATTCGACACCAACTAATTCTGGCGCAGCTCAACCTGCAGAGCAGTCTGAGCTGTCAGCATTATCACCAGACCAAAAGCCTGCAGCTGCCAGTGCTGCTACAACAGAGCATGCAGCAAATTCAGTGGCACCAGCACAAACTCCAACTGATGATTTAACTGTGTCTGAGCAAACGTCTTTAGCGTCGTCAGGCGCTGAAGCCTCCCTAGAGAATCCAGCCAGTGAACAGTCTGCAGAACAGGCCAACCTTTCAACTAATTCTGCGGTCATGGGAACTATTACCATGCAATTTCGTCAGGGATGCTGGGTTGGTATCGAGGATAGGCATGGCAAACGTCTGGCTTATCAAATGTATCAAGCAGGGCAGGAAGCAAAAATCTCCGGGGAATTTCCGCTGAAAGTCACCCTCGGTGAGCCCACTGCGGTGACGCTGCAATTAAACGATTCGTCTATTGATTTATCTCAATATCAGCCTGGGCGAGTCGCTCGCCTCACTTTTAATGGACCCAATTAATATGTATTCAGACAGTCCTATTATTCGGCGTAAATCAAAACAAATTCGTGTCGGCAATGTCCTGATCGGCGGCGATGCACCGATAGCCGTGCAATCGATGACGAATACCCGCACGACCGATGTGGAAGCAACTTTGGCGCAAATCCGCTCGATTGCCAACGCAGGCGCCGATTTGGTGCGGGTGTCTGTGCCGACGATGGAAGCTGCGGAAGCGTTTAAATTCATTAAACAACAAGCGCCAATTCCCTTAGTGGCCGATATTCATTTTGACTATCGCATTGCCTTAAAAGTGGCGGAATATGGTGTAGATTGTCTGCGGATCAATCCCGGCAATATCGGGCGGGAAGACCGTGTTCGCGCTGTGGTCGATTGTGCTCGCGATAAAAATATTCCCATCCGAATTGGCGTGAATGGCGGTTCGTTGGAAGCAGATATTCAAGAAAAATATCGTGAACCGACGCCAGAAGCACTGGTCGAATCGGCGATGCGCCATGTTGAGATCCTCGACCGTTTAAATTTTGATAATTTCAAAGTTTCAGTCAAAGCTTCCGACGTGTTTTTGGCTGTTGGTGCTTATCGCTTGTTAGCGAAACAGATTGAGCAACCGTTGCATTTAGGCATCACCGAAGCCGGTGGCGCACGGGCTGGAGCCGTCAAATCAGCGATTGGTTTAGGCATGCTGCTGGCGGAAGGGATCGGCGATACTATTCGTATCTCGTTAGCGGCTGATCCAGTAGAAGAAGTTAAAGTCGCTTTTGATATTTTGAAATCGCTCCGCATCCGTTCGCGTGGCATCAATTTTATTGCCTGCCCGAGCTGTTCTCGCCAAGAGTTTGATGTCATCAAAACGATGAATGAATTGGAACAGCGCCTTGAAGATGTAGTCGATCCGCTGACTGTTTCTGTGATAGGGTGCGTGGTCAACGGGCCAGGTGAGGCCTTGATTTCCGATCTCGGAGTCGCAGGTGCGAATCGGAAAAGTGGCTTTTATATTAAAGGCGAACGGCAAAAATTACGGATTGACAACGATAGTGTTGCAGAGCAGCTGGAGCAACAAATTCGCGATTATATCGCGGCGCAGCGTCAAGCCATTGCCATCAAGCAAGTCGATTAATTTGTCGGCTCTAGCAAGTTTTAGTAAAGATATTGGGTAATTAACGTGTCGAAAGAAATTCAAGCGATCCGAGGTATGAACGACTGTTTACCAGGGGATACTCCGGTTTGGCAGTATGTTGAAGCCATGATCCGACGGACCGTCAGTAGCTACGGCTATGACGAAATTCGGTTTCCAATTGTCGAAATGACTGAGCTGTTTAAACGCTCGATTGGCGAAGTGACCGATATTGTCGAAAAAGAGATGTATACCTTTAGTGATCGTAACGGTGACAGCTTAACCTTACGGCCAGAGGGCACAGCGTGTTGTGTGCGTGCTGCCAACCAAGCGGGGTTGTTATACAACCAAGAACAACGCTTATGGTACATGGGGCCGATGTTCCGCCACGAACGGCCACAAAAAGGTCGGTATCGCCAATTCCATCAGTTCGGTTTAGAAGCTTTTGGCATGCAAGGGCCAGACATTGATGCTGAAGTCATTATTCTGAGCGCGCGTCTGTGGCGTGAGTTGGGGTTAACTCCTTATGTCACTCTAGAAATCAATACCTTGGGTTCAAATGCTGCTCGAGCTGCTTATCGAGACCTATTGGTGGCTTACCTTGAACAGCATATTGATTTACTGGATGAGGACAGTCGTCGCCGCCTTTATTCGAACCCATTGCGCGTATTGGATAGTAAAAATCCAGCCATGGCGGCAATGCTGGCAGGGGCACCGAACTTGCTGGATCATTTAGACCCTGAATCAGCGACTCATTTTAGCCAACTGCAACAACGACTGACCGCAGCAGGCATTGAATTCACCATTAATCCAAGGCTTGTTCGGGGTCTGGATTATTACAACCGCACTGTATTTGAATGGGTGACTACTAGCCTTGGCTCGCAAGGAACCGTTTGTGCAGGTGGCCGCTATGATGGTTTGGTTGAACAACTGGGCGGTAAGGCGACTCCTGCTGTTGGCTTTGCTTTAGGCATGGAACGGCTCGTGTTATTGTTACAAACGCTGGATTTGATCCCGGCAGTTAGCAATAATGCAGATGTTTATTTAATGCCTTTAGGCGAAGCTGCGGAACTTGCTGCAATTTCTGTTGCCGAACAGCTGCGTTCAGCATTACCCGGTCAACGAGTGATGTTGCACTGTGGCGGTGGTAATTTGAAGAAACAACTCAAACGTGCAGATAAATCTGGCGCTGCAGTCGGGGTGTTGCTTGGTGATGATGAACTTGCCAACAACCAAGTCACTATCAAGTGGTTACGTGCTGAAAAAGAACAACAAACAGTCAAGATTGCTGACTTAGCCGCCGTGCTCAAGCAGTTTTAATGGAGTAAGTGATGGAAATTTATAGCAACGAAGAACAGCAAACTGAAGCGCTCCTGCGGTTTTTAAAAGAAAATGGTTTGGCAATCGTCGCGGGTTTAGTGATTGGCTTAGGTGGTTTATATGGTTTTCGCCAATATCAAGCCAACCAATTAGAGCAACTCGAGGCTCAGTCAGCGACTTACAATGAGCTGCTTGAAAGCTTAGAGAAACCAGACACCAATAAAGACACTTGGTTGGTATCAGCCCAAAAATTCGTCGCTGAGAACGAGTCAAGTTCTTACGCGGCCTTAACTGCCTTGTTAACGGCTAAAGAAGCCGTTGGCAAAAAAGATTATGCGCTTGCGGAAACTCAATTACGCTGGGTCATTACCCATTCAAAAGAAGCGGAAGTTGTCGCATTGGCCCAATTACGTTTAGCTCGCGTTGAAGCTGAGCAAGGCAAATATAAAGAAGCATTGGCAACTTTAGAAGTAACGATGCCAACCGCTTTTACTGCTCAACAAAATGAACTGAAAGGGGATGCCTGGTTAAAATCAGGTGATGAAGCCAAAGCGAAAGCAGCTTACAAAGCTGCGCAGTTATTGACTGAGCAAGGAAAAAATCCACTGTTAGATGTGAAGCTGAACGAACTTGCCCACGTTGCTGGCTAAGAGGTTAGAGTGAAGTTATTGGTGAAAGGTTATGCCGTCCCATTGCTACTGGTGGTGGGTTTATTCGGTTGCGCCTCCAAAGATGAAGAAGAATTAGTACTTCCGGACATTGACAACAAAGTTGCGGTCGACACGGTTTGGAGTAGTTCGGTCGGGGATGGTGTGGAGCACTATGATTCCCAACTCAAACCTATTGTGGTTGGCGACAAGTTATATGCAGCAAGCCGAAAAGGCGTTGTGACCGCATTTAACTTGGCTGACGGCGATCAGTTATGGTCTGTTGATTTACGTGATGGAGCTGATGCCCCGTTATTTGGTGGTATTAGCCATTGGTGGAACGATCGGAATATCAAGATTGCTGGTGGTGTTGGCTTTGGGTATGACAAAGTGTTTGTCGGTACTGAAGATGGTGAAGTCATTGCGCTCAATCCTGAAACTGGCGAACGGGTCTGGTCAGTGTTCGTCGGTGGCGAAGTATTGGTACCACCAACTGCTGGTGAAGGTTTTGTTCTGGTGAATACTGGCGGGGGCCGATTATTCGCGCTGCAACCAGATACTGGCGAACAGCGCTGGATGCATCAATCGGAGAATTCGCTGTTGACCTTACGTGGCATTAGCCAAGTGACGTCTGCTGGCGGCGGTATTATCTATGGTACTGGCAGTGGCAAAGTGGGTGTTTTGATTGCTGACAAAGGCGTACCTGCTTGGGAAGAACCGATTGCAATCGCCAAAGGCTCTACCGATTTGGCACGGATCATCGATGTTGATGCGACACCGATAGTGCAAAATGGTACAATCTTCGCTATTGCCTATAATGGTCAATTAGTGTCGATGGAATTGCGCACTGGCCGGATTATTTGGAAGCGTGATTATGCCAGTTTCCGTAGCATGACTTTAGTCAATGGCATTATCTATCTGGTTGATACAACTGGTAAAGTTTATGCGATTGATGCGGCAAGCGGCACAGAAAATTGGTCACAATCTGTGTTGAACAAACATTTAGTCACAGGTCCAGCCGTCTACAAACAGTATGTGGTTGTGGGTGACAGTGAAGGTAATTTGCATTGGTTTAGTCGGGAAAATGGCGAATATCTAGCACGCCATGAATACGACGGTTCAGGATTTTATGCAGAAGCGGTAACGACCCCCGACTTTTTGGTGGTACAGACCCGCAATGGTGAAATCGAAGTGATTCGAGTGCCGGAATAAAGGCTAACTGTTTAAATTGACAGAAACAGGCCTGTTCGCAGGCCTGTTTTTTTATGGATCTAAGATCCGCCGCTATGTATAGCGGAAATTGAGTTTGAGGTGTGAAATGCTGCCGGTAGTTGCCCTAGTTGGTCGTCCGAATGTTGGAAAATCTACGTTGTTTAACCGTCTGACGCGCACTCGCGATGCGTTGGTGGCGGATTTTCCAGGCTTAACTCGCGATCGCAAATATGGTCAAGTTGACTATGAAGGTTTGCAATTTATTGTGGTTGATACCGGCGGTATTGATGGCAGCGAAGAAGGGATTGAATTAGAAATGGCGGAACAATCGCTCAAAGCGATTGATGAAGCGGATGTCGTATTGTTTCTCGTCGACGCGCGAGCCGGTGCAACAGTCGCTGATGTCGCGATTGCGAACCATATCCGTCGGGTCAACAAAACGGTGTTTTTGGTGGCCAATAAAACGGATGGTTTAGATGCAGACACCGCGGTCGCCGATTTCTACAGTTTGGGGATTGGTGAAGTGTATCCAATCGCCGCAGCGCATGGCCGTGGCGTGACAGCTTTGTTGCAACAAGCGTTAGTACCGTTATTGTCCGAAACTCAGCAAGCTCGACTGGCGGCATTCGAAGCTGGTGAGTCTTTAGATGAGAACTCAGCGGAAGATGAAAACGCTGAGCGTGATCAACATATCAAATTAGCGATCGTCGGCCGGCCGAATGTCGGCAAATCAACGCTCACCAACCGTATTTTAGGGGAAGAACGCGTCATTGTGTACGATATGCCTGGCACCACGCGGGATGCAATTTATATCCCGATGCAGCGCGGAGAGCGGGAATACACCTTGATTGATACGGCTGGGGTACGTCGCCGTGGCAAAATTGATGATGTGGTCGAAAAATTCTCAGTCGTGAAAACCCTGCAGGCGATTGAAGATGCCAACGTGGTCATTTTGGTGTTAGACGCCCGCCAGGGTATTTCTGACCAAGATTTAAGTATTTTAGGCTTTGTGCTCAATGCTGGCCGTTCGTTAGTCATCGCCGTGAATAAGTGGGATGGTTTGGATGACGGTATCAAAGACGATGTGAAACGTGAACTCGATCGGCGTTTAGGCTTCATCGATTTCGCCCGGTTACATTTTATTTCGGCCTTGCATGGTTCAGGCGTTGGCAACTTATTCGAATCGGTTGAAGAAGCGTTTGACTCAGCAACACGTCGCGTCAGCACGGCTTTATTAACGAAGATCATGAATATGGCGCAAGAAGATCACCAACCGCCATTGGTGAAAGGTCGCCGTGTGAAACTGAAATACGCGCATGCGGGTGGTTATAACCCGCCGCTGATTGTGATCCACGGTAACCAAGTTGAAGACTTACCAGACTCCTATAAACGTTATTTAATGAATTATTTCCGTAAGTCATTACAAATGATGGGAACCCCAGTGCGAGTTGAGTTCCGAGGTGGCGAAAACCCATTTGCCGAGCGTCGCAACACCTTAACGCCGAATCAGCAGTACAAACGTGAGCGTTTATTAAAAGCACGAGCGAATTTGGCCAACAAGAAAAAGCCAGGGCAAACTAAGGCTTAAAACATTGGCCCAAACGGAAATATCTGGCCGTGAAAACGTAGTAGCAATAAGCGAAATGGTGATGAAAGATGGACAGTCACGCAATCAATAACACAGACGAATTGATTGCTTGGCTGGCCCAATTACCAGCATTCGCGGCCTCCAGTGGCTGGGGCATTGGCGGTAGTTGTTTGCTCAAACACCTGGGCTTGGTTGAGCGCAGTCGTGATGTCGATGTGGTCTGCACAGAAGTAGATTTTCATTCGCTTTACGCTGCTTTGGCTGAGTGTCTGGAACCATTGCAAGTCGAACCACATCCGCGTTTTTGCAGCCGTTATTTTGCTAAATTCCGCTGTGGTTCTGGCCTAGAAATTGACCTAGAAATTGAATTGATGGCTGGAATTGCGGTTCGTGACGAACAAAGCCCGCACGGAAAAATTGATTGGCATTTTGACCCGACGCAAGTGCAAAAAAGTGGCGGGATCCCATGGATGCATGCCACGCAATGGCAAAGCCTGTATCAGCTTTTCGGTCGGACAGCCTCGGCACAGCTACTCGCCAATTATTTAGCAGGCCGTGTTACTTAGCAGGCCGTGTTATTTAACTGGCCGTGTTACTCAGCAGGGCGTGGCAACACCGCAGAATAAATTTCACCACTGGCAAGTTTAGTGGTCAGCACCTCTCCCGCCTGAACTTCATTCGCCTCTTTAATCACTCGCCCCGCGACCAGCGTAATGGAATATCCCCGTTCAAGAGTGGCGAGAGGGCTGACTTGTTGCAGCATGCCAGTGTGCTGTTGCCAATGTTGGCGCAGCTGGCGCAGACGCTGTTGCATGGCCTGTTGCAAACGATGCTGAAGTTGTTGCTGTTTCTGCTGTTGTTGCTGAATTTTTAGTGCGGGGCTGCAAAGCTCGAGAGATTTTTGCCAAAAGTGCCATCGTTGCTGATGACGGGAAATTTGTTGCAGGACTGCCCGTTTTAACCGCATCTCCAGTTCATCAAGGCGTTGTTGCTGCTGTTCAAGAATGCGAGCAGGATGTTGCTGTTGTAAGCGGTTTTGCAGGTGGCGCAATTGTTGTGCCTGTTGCTGTAACTGAACTTTGATTGCATTCGTTAACCGCTGAGTGCTTTTGTCTAAAAGCTGTCGTTGTTGTGTTTGATCGGGGGAGACAATTTCTGCTGCAGCCGATGGCGTTGCTGCACGCAAATCTGCAACAAAATCACTGATGGAAAAATCGATTTCATGCCCGACGGCGCTGACGATAGGGATAGGGCAGGCGGCAATATCTCGAGCTAAGCCTTCATCATTGAAACACCACAAATCTTCAATTGAACCGCCGCCGCGACCAATAATTAACACATCGCATTCATTGCGGCGAATGGCATGATAAAGTGCCGCACGCAAATCATTCGCGGCTTGCGCGCCCTGAACTAAAGAAGGATACACAATCACCGCTAAACCGGGGGCCCGCCTTGCAAGTACCGTCAGAATATCGCGAATTGCCGCGCCTGTTGGCGAGGTGATGACACCAATTGTGCGGACCTCAGCGGGAATTGGTTTTTTCCGAGCTTCGTCAAAAAGTCCTTCACTGTAAAGCTTGGCTTTCAGTTGTTCATATTGTTGTCTTAACAAACCATCACCCGCAGCTTCAATAAAATCAGCAAGTAACTGGTATTCCCCTCGGGGTTCGTAAACACTGATCCGCGCCCGGATCATCACTTGCTGGCCATTGCGGGGGGCCATTTGCTGGCGATTGTTTTGCTTAAACATTGCCACTTTCACTTGGGCTGCTTGATCTTTGAGACTGAAATACCAATGACCTGAGGCTGCGGCTACAAAATTAGACACTTCACCGACCAACCAAAGCTGGCGAAATTGCAATTCCAAGGTTAACCGAACTTCGGAATTCAAGCGTGAAACAGTATAAATATCCGGTGTAGTCATGGTTTGCCTTGTCTGTGAGTCTACCAATCGATTGAATAGTCTTTGGTGATTTTTCGCGATAATAAATCATTTATTGTGAATTATTACAGGTGCTTACTTTATTTTTTCGTTCAAAAAGTACCGATGTTTTTTATTGGATTGTCCCAACCTTCAAATCGCTTCTGCTGGCTAATCTAGCATAAAAGCAAAAAATGCGTTGTTTGCCAGCACAAAAGCGACTAAAATAGCGCCGCAACATTCCCCGAGTTTTAACCTTGATAGCGAGATTGTTGCAATGCTCAGGATCGTGAAAGAAGCGCTCACATTTGACGACGTGTTACTTGTACCAGCGCACTCCACCGTACTACCCCATACCGCAGATCTGCGGACTCAATTGACCAGCAAAATTAGCCTGAATATTCCGATGGTCTCAGCGTCGATGGACACTGTGACTGAAGCGCGTTTAGCAATTGCTTTGGCCCAAGAAGGCGGTCTTGGTTTTATTCACAAGAATATGACCATTGACGAGCAAGCGGCTAATGTTCGTAAAGTGAAAAAGTACGAAAGCGGTGTAGTTTCTGATCCAGTGACTGTGCATCCAGAACAGACGATCCGTGATGTTCAGCAGTTAGCTCAGCAACATGGTTTTTCTGGCTTCCCGGTTGTCGATGCTGATCACAACCTAGTCGGTATTGTGACGGGTCGCGATTTAAACGTCGAGTCCAATCCAAATGCAGCCATTTCTTCAGTCATGACGCCTCGCGAGCGTTTGGTCACCGTCCATGAAGATTCACCACGGGAAGATGCACTGACGCTGATGCATAAACACCGGATTGAAAAAGTGCTGGTGGTTGATAACCAATTCAAACTCAAAGGCTTAATCACCGTGCGTGATTATTACAAAGCCGCAAGTAAACCTAATGCTTGCAAAGATGAGTTTGGTCGCTTACGCGTTGGTGCTGCGGTTGGTGTCGGCCCAGGTACCGACGAGCGTATTGCAGCTTTAGTTGAAGCTGGCGTTGATATTTTATTGATCGATACTTCACATGGTCATTCCCAAGGCGTTATTGATCGCGTGAAACAAACACGTGCTATGTACCCAGATTTGCAAATTGTTGCTGGCAACGTTGCAACCGCTGAAGGTGCGAAAGCTTTAGCAGAAGCGGGTGCGAACGCAGTGAAAGTCGGTATTGGTCCAGGTTCTATTTGTACCACTCGGATTGTCACTGGCTGTGGTGTGCCACAAATTACGGCGATCGCTGATGCTGTTGAAGGTGTCAAAGGTTTAGATGTCTGCATCATTGCTGATGGCGGTATTCGCTTTTCTGGTGATATTTCCAAAGCGATCGTTGCCGGCGCTCATTGCGTGATGGTTGGTTCGATGTTTGCTGGTACCGAAGAAGCCCCTGGAGATGTTGAGCTTTACCAAGGTCGCTACTATAAATCTTATCGTGGTATGGGTTCTTTAGGCGCGATGGCTCAACGCAACGGTTCTTCAGATCGGTATTTCCAAGGCAGCAACAACGCTGAAAAATTGGTACCGGAAGGGATTGAAGGTCGGGTTGCTTATAAAGGCCCGATTGAAAATATCATTCATCAACAAATGGGTGGTTTACGTTCATCCATGGGGTTAACCGGCTGCGCCACTATTGGTGAATTACAAACTAAACCTGTGTTTGTCAAAGTGACGGCTGCAGGGATGGGTGAGTCGCATGTGCATGATGTGCAAATCACCAAAGAAGCGCCAAATTACCGCGTAAGCTAAGTTCAGACGCCGCAGCATCACTGCGGCGTAATTTTTCCGATCAGGCAACTGATCGCTACCGATCACAAGGTTTGTATGAGCAAAAATATCCATTTTCATCGTATTTTGATCCTCGACTTCGGTTCGCAATACACTCAACTGATCGCCCGTCGTGTGCGTGAAATTGGCGTCTACTGCGAATTGTGGGCTTGGGATGTGACTGCCGAGCAAATTGCTGAATTTAACCCGACCGGCATTATTTTGTCCGGTGGCCCAGAGTCTGTGACTGAAGCGGGTTCGCCGCGTGCGCCGCAGTACGTGTTTGAAGCCAACGTCCCTGTGCTCGGGGTTTGTTATGGCATGCAAACCATGGCTGAGCAATTAGGCGGTAAAGTAGCCTCCTCTGAGCATCGTGAATTTGGGTATGCCCAAGTTGAAGTGATTGCCAACAATCCATTATTTGCGGGCATTGAAGATCACCTCAATGAGCAAGGTCATGGTTTATTGGATGTCTGGATGAGCCATGGTGATAAAGTCGTTGCCATTCCAGCAGGTTTTGTCACGACAGGTCAAACGCCGACTTGCCCACATGCGGCAATGGCGAATGAAGCCAAACAATTTTATGGCGTGCAATTCCACCCTGAAGTCACCCACACCCGTCAAGGCTTACGGATGCTTGAGCAATTCGTGGTGGATATTTGTGGCTGTGAAAAACTCTGGACGCCAGCAACTATCATTGATGATGCAATTGCAAACATCAAACAACAAGTGGGTAATGACCAAGTCATTTTAGGTTTATCAGGCGGTGTGGATTCATCCGTCGTTGCGATGTTATTGCATCGGGCGATTGGTAAAAATCTGACTTGTGTGTTTGTTGATAACGGCTTATTGCGTTTAAACGAAGGCAAGCAGGTCATGGATATGTTTGGTGATCATTTTGGTCTGAACATCATCCATGTGAATGCAGAACAGCGCTTTTTAGATGCGTTACAAGGTGAAGCTGAGCCAGAAGCCAAGCGTAAAATCATCGGCCGCGTTTTTGTTGAAGTGTTTGACGAAGAAGCGAAAAAGCTGACGAATGCCAAGTGGTTAGCGCAAGGCACTATTTATCCAGACGTGATTGAATCTGCAGCCTCTAAAACCGGTAAAGCGCATGTCATTAAATCCCATCATAACGTCGGCGGTTTGCCAGCAGATATGAAGATGGGCTTAGTCGAGCCGTTACGTGAATTGTTTAAAGATGAAGTGCGTAAAGTCGGTCTAGCGCTAGGTTTGCCTTACGATATGCTGTATCGCCATCCGTTCCCAGGCCCAGGTCTTGGTGTTCGTGTGCTCGGCGAAGTGAAGAAAGAATACTGTGATTTACTGCGTAAAGCCGATGCGATTTTCATTGAAGAATTGCATAAGTCAGGTTGGTATAACCAAGTCAGCCAAGCCTTCACGGTATTTTTACCGGTGAAATCGGTTGGCGTGATGGGCGATGGTCGTAAATATGATTGGGTTGTGTCACTGCGTGCTGTGCAAACCATCGATTTTATGACCGCGCACTGGGCTCACTTACCTTATGAGTTATTAGGTCATGTTTCAAATCGCATCATCAACGAAGTGAATGGAATTTCACGGGTTGTCTATGATGTCTCGGGCAAGCCTCCAGCAACCATTGAGTGGGAATAGTTTATCCCCCTCGTTGCAACCGAAAACAAACGCCCATCTTGATGTTGGGCGTTTTTGTTTTGAAGCGAGTCGACAGCATTAACATACCGTGACTAAGCCTTACTATATCTGAACTGACCTTAGGCAGAGAAGCCAAGCAAGCAGCGCGAGACTCACTCAAAGCTGGTCGATTTGCTGTTTCAGTTGATACGATTTATCAGTCACAATCGCTTCGAGTGCGGCAACCCGCTGCTTCAGCGCTTCGATTTCTTTGGCTTGCTGTTCGTTGGTCCCATTGGTTTGGGCCAATTTCACTTTGGTTTTGGTATGCTGTTCAAAAAATGCGTAAGCAAATGCACCAATGACCGCCACGACACCGACATCAAAGACACCCATAGTTATTTCCCTTTTTGTTTAGTCAGTAAAAACTTGTTTTAGCAAAGCTTATGCCAAAGATTTTTCTATATGAATATCATAAACTTATTACAAAATACTAACTTTGTCGATGGCAATAAAACTAAATTTTAGTCAAATCATTTGGTGTTGAGTGGTAAAATTAGCCATCTTCTTAGAATGGCGAGTTTGAATTGCTCATGCAAACTGATGATTATTGGATGGCGTATGCTTTAGAGCTTGCCTCCAAAGCGGAAGCGCTTGGCGAAATACCTGTTGGTGCGGTCTTAGTGAAAGATGATGAGGTGATTGGGGAAGGGTTCAATCGCTCCATTATGCTCAATGATCCGTCAGCTCATGCAGAAATGTTGGCCATTCGCGCGGCAGGTGAAAAGATTGGTAATTATCGCTTACTCGATACAACCCTGTATGTCACCCTAGAACCTTGCGCGATGTGTACCGGTTTATTGGTGCATGCGCGGGTCAAGCGGGTGGTATTTGGCGCGGTTGATTTAAAAACAGGCGCTTGTGGCTCCGCTTTAAATTTGATCCATCACCCCAGTTGTAACCATCAAGTCGAGGTTGTCAGCGGTGTTTTGGCACAGCGGTGTTCGGAACAACTCTCCGATTTTTTCAAGCGTCGTCGCTACGAACATAAGGCCAAGAGAAAGGCGAAGCTGATGGCAGAAAGCGCTGAAAAAACGGAAGGTATGCCTGATTAAATCGTTGAAGATTCTGTTGGCGGAACCAGTAAGGGGGCTTGGACTAAGGCCATAAAATTGCGCTGACGCCGACGTAATTTTAAAACGGCAACGCTGCGTTTGATGCGACGACGGCTGGAGCCAACATCCATCAAGCGGCGCTTCTTCAGCATTTTTGGTTTTTTTCTACGTAACATGTTGGTTCCTCTTCATCACGCGAAACAAATTACATCTGCTTGGCGTTTGCTATTTAGCTATTTCAGGTATCTACCGGCAAGTGAGTCGAGCGTCCGTTAAGGTTGTTTTGACTTTGGTTTTTCTACGTTCTTGGTGTTGCCATTAGATTGCTGGTTAGGTAAATTTTTTGCCGCTGATTGCTCTTTTTCGGCCTGCTTTAATGCCATTTCTGTGCGTTTTTTCTCATCAACCCACAATAAAGTATCGTAATAACGCCGGACATTTTCGACATAATAAACGGCATGATCGCCCCGTGCAAAGCCGGTACGTGTTTGGCTGTAGTATTTGCGCTGTTTCAACAACGGTAACCGTTGTTTGACTTCAGCCCATTTGTCCGGATCACCGCCATCTTTTTCGGTTAACTTGCGTGCACTTTCGACATGCGAAAGACCGATATTGTAAGCTGCGATAGCAAACCAAAGCCGATCAGGTTGTTGAATTCGTTCAGGGATCAGGCCAATTAACTTCTGTAAAAACTTACTGCCGCCGCGGATACTCTGAGCTGCGTCCACTCGACTGGTGACATTCATCAATTCAGCAGTCGGCACTGTCAACATCATCATGCCCACCACACCTTGTGGGCTACGCGCTTTGGGATCCCACCGAGATTCTTGGTAGGCCATCGCCGCCAACAAACGCCAATCTAAAGGCCCTGCGTACTTTTCAAAGAGTGGCTGGTAGCGTGGTAATTTGCGGTCAATTTGGTCGATATACTCCAGGGTGTCCGCGTAATTAAAACGCTTCACGTGGCCAAAATATTTATCTTCCAGCGTTAATAATTCAGCGTTTTCATAGCTACGCCCGAAGAACTCGATCAGCACGGTAAACAAGGAATCATCGGCCGACCGACGCATTAGCCAAGCCACAGGTAAATCATGTTTTAAAGTAAAGGCAACGCCTAAAGAAGGATAAAACCGTTGATTGATGGCGAGCATATGCGAATCAGCCAGAGTGTAACGAATTTTACCTTCAGCGACGGCCTGTAATAATTCAGTACTATCGTCACTTTCGTTAAATTGTACTTCAAAATTGGGTTCTGTACTTCTTAGAGAAATCAGCGTTTCTGCTTGGCTTGAGCCTTTACTTACGACAATAGGGGCTTCCAATTCGGCCAACGATTTCGGTCGTTTTTTGCCAAGTGAATACACTAAGACTTCGTCGCTTTGTTGATAAGCAGGCGCTAAGCGAAATTCCTGTTGCAACTTCTCGGAGATAGTTGCACCGCTGGCAATTAGGTCGATTTCGTTATTTTTCAGTTTTAATAACAATTCTTCCAGTTGGAAACTGGGAACCAGTTCTAATTTCACGCCTAACTTGTTGGCAAAGGCTGCGGCCAACTCGTATTCATAACCAGTGGCGCCATCAGGGCCTTCAAAGTAGCTGGTTGGGCCATTTAAAATGCCAACTCTGATGCTATCTCTTTGATAAATCTGATGTAATTGCATAGGCTCAGGCGCCGGTGCACAAGACACCAAGCTTAAAATGAACATGAAACCCAGCAATAATTTTTGCATCAAACCCGCCTTTTTACTTAAACAGCGGGTATTTATATCAAATTTTATACAAAAAATCAGTCATCTCGAAAGAACAGACATTTGCTCTTGGAAACATCACTGGTCTAAGTTGGCTATTTTCATACCCAAAGCGCGGTTTTTTCTTTATAATATGGGGCCGATTTCAGGTTCCGTCCATGACCAACCCACGGGAAAAAAGTTTATGTTAATCCTGCGTGGTGCAGCCGCACTGTCCGAGTTCCGAGTTCAAAAAATCATTGATCTATGCGTGAATGCTCAACTACCTGTAGTTGGCGTCTATGCTGAATTTATGCATTTTGCTGATGTAAGTGCCGAACTTACTAGTGAAGAGCATTCGACCCTTGAGAAACTGCTGACCTATGGGCCATCACTGGCCAGTCATCAACCGCAAGGGCAGTTATTCCTCGTGACACCTCGTCCGGGCACCATTTCGCCATGGTCATCAAAAGCCACGGATATTGCCCACAACTGCGGTTTAGCTAAAGTTTTACGCTTAGAACGTGGCGTTGCTTATTATGTCGAAGCCACCTCGGCATTAACGCCAGCACAAAGCCAGCAAGTTGCGGCTTTGCTGCACGATCGAATGATGGAAGCTGTGTTTGCCGAAATGACACAAGCGCAGAGCTTGTTCCGCAAAGCTGAGCCAGCGCCGTTATCTTCAGTCGACATTCTCAATGGCGGCAGAGATGCCTTGGCCAAGGCAAATATCGCTTTAGGTTTGGCATTAGCGGAAGATGAAATCGATTATTTGGTGACAAATTTTACGGCATTAGGTCGCAACCCAAATGACATTGAACTGTATATGTTTGCGCAAGCGAATTCAGAGCATTGCCGCCATAAAATTTTCAATGCAGATTGGACCATCGATGGCGAACAACAACCGAAGTCGTTGTTCAAAATGATCAAGAATACTTTCGAGAAAACACCTGACTACGTGTTGTCAGCCTATAAGGATAACGCGGCAGTGATGGAAGGCTCAAAAGCAGGCCGCTTTTTCCCATCACCAGAAAACCAAGAATATCAATATCATCATGAAGATATTCATGTGTTAATGAAAGTCGAAACTCACAACCATCCGACGGCGATCTCGCCATTCCCTGGCGCTGCGACTGGCTCGGGTGGTGAAATCCGCGATGAAGGCGCAACGGGCGTTGGTTCTAAACCAAAAGCCGGTTTAGTCGGTTTTTCAGTTTCTAACCTCCGTATTCCAGGTTTTGAACAGCCTTGGGAAACCGATTTTGGCAAACCAGATCGGATTGTTTCTGCTTTAGACATCATGACTGAAGGCCCACTGGGTGGGGCAGCATTTAACAACGAATTCGGTCGGCCAAATATTTTAGGCTATTTCCGCACTTATGAAGAAAAAGTGCCTAGCCATAATGGCGAGGAAGTTCGCGGCTATCACAAACCTATTATGATTGCTGGCGGTTTGGGCAATATTCGCGCTGAGCATGTGCAAAAAGGCGACCTGCCTGTCGGTGCGAAATTGGTAGTGCTCGGTGGTCCTGCGATGAATATCGGTTTGGGCGGTGGTGCAGCTTCTTCCATGGCGTCAGGTCAATCTGCGGAAGATTTAGACTTTGCTTCTGTCCAACGGGAAAACCCAGAAATTGAACGCCGTTGCCAAGAAGTTATTGATCGTTGTTGGCAATTAGGTGCGGACAATCCGATTGTCTTTATCCACGACGTCGGTGCTGGTGGTTTATCGAATGCATTCCCCGAACTCGTCAATGATGGTGGTGTCGGTGGTCGTTTTGAACTGCGCAACGTGCCGAATGATGAACCTGGCATGTCACCTTTAGAAATTTGGTGTAACGAATCGCAAGAGCGTTACGTGATGGCAATTCCAGCCGACAAAATGGCCGTGTTCACTGAAATTTGTCAGCGCGAACGCGCACCTTTTGCCGTCGTCGGTGAAGCAACGGCTGAGCGTCATTTAACCTTATCGGATCAGCACTTTGGCAATACTCCGATTGATTTACCCTTGTCGGTATTGTTAGGCAAAGCGCCCAAAATGCATCGGGATGTCAAATCTGCCCACACCGAGGGCAAACCGCTTGATTTCTCTGGTGTAACCATCACAGATGCGACTGAACGTTTGTTACGGTTGCCGACGATTGCTGAAAAAACTTTCTTAATCACCATTGGCGACCGCTCAGTAACCGGCATGGTCGCTCGCGATCAGATGGTTGGTCCATGGCAGGTGCCAGTGGCCAACTGTGCAGTCACTACGGCCGCGCTGGACACTTATCATGGTGAAGCCATGTCGATGGGTGAGCGCACGCCAGTGGCTTTGTTAGATTTTGCGGCATCAGCCCGCTTAGCGGTGGCTGAGGCCATTACCAATATTGCAGCCACAGATATTGGTGAATTAAAACGCATCAAATTATCCGCTAACTGGATGTCTGCAGCCGGTCACCCGGGTGAAGATGCGGGTTTATATGAAGCGGTTAAAGCGGTGGGTGAGCAATTGTGTCCGGCCTTGGAAGTGACGATCCCTGTCGGTAAAGATTCAATGTCGATGAAAACCAAGTGGCAGCAAAATGGCGAAGATAAAGCCGTCACTGCACCAATGTCCTTGGTGATCAGCGCTTTTGCCCGCGTGGAAGACGTTCGTAAGACCGTCACGCCCCAACTGCGCACTGACTTAGGAGATAGCTCATTATTACTGATTGACTTGGGCTTAGGTGAAAACCGTTTAGGTGCTTCTTGTTTGGCACAAGTATATAAGCAACTTGGGCAAACAGCCCCTGATTTGGCCTCGCCAGAATTGCTGAGCAACTTCTTCAACGCCATTCAACAATTAACGAATGAACAGAAATTACTGGCTTACCACGATCGCTCTGACGGCGGTTTATTGGTCACTCTCGCCGAGATGGCTTTTGCTGGCAAAGCTGGTTGGTCAGTGGACGTAAGTGCATTAGGAACTGATAACCTGGCGGTATTATTCAGCGAAGAATTAGGCGCAGTTATCCAAGTGCGCAATAGTGATTTGGCCTATGTGCAACAGGTGCTGGCGAAGTTTAGTTTGGATGCCAATAGCCATCTGTTAGGTGCGGTGTCTGCGACTGATGAGCTGGTGATTACACGTGGCGATGCGTTTGTTTATCAAGACAGTCGCACTCGTTTACGGGCCATTTGGGCTGAAACAACCTATCAGATGCAAGCCCGTCGCGATAACCCAGAATGTGCTAAGCAAGAACACAATGCCAAGTTGGATCAGCAAGATCCGGGCTTAAACGTCAAATTAAGCTTCGATATCAACGAAGATGTCGCAGCTCCTTACATTCTTAAAGGTGCGAAACCACGCATTGCTGTATTACGTGAACAAGGCGTCAATTCCCATGTGGAAATGGCAGCAGCCTTTAACCGCGCTGGTTTTACTGCGGTGGACGTACATATGAGTGACATTTTGAGCGGTCGCCGTGCTTTGGCAGAATTTAACGGCTTGGTTGCTTGTGGTGGTTTCTCTTATGGTGACGTATTAGGCGCAGGCGAAGGCTGGGCGAAGTCAATTCTGTTTAATGACAAAGCCCGTGCTGAGTTTGCGGCATTTTTTGCCCGTGAAAGTACGTTCACCTTAGGTGTTTGTAACGGCTGTCAGATGGTGTCGAACCTGAAATCTATTATTCCAGGTGCGGATTTGTGGCCTCGCTTTGTTCGGAACAAGTCTGACCGTTTCGAAGCACGTTTCAGTTTGGTGCAGGTACAGCAAAGCCCATCATTGTTGATGGCGGGCATGGCGGGTTCGCAAATGCCAATCGCGGTATCGCATGGTGAAGGCCATGCTGAGTTTGCCTCAGCTGCGGCGCTGGCAGCGGCCGAGCAAAGTGGAACTATCGCGTTGCGTTTTGTTGACCACTACGGTCAAGTGACTGAACAATATCCACAAAACCCGAATGGTTCAGCCAATGGTATTACCGCATTGACCACCACGGATGGTCGTGTGACTATTATGATGCCGCACCCTGAGCGGGTCTTCCGGACGGTCAGCAACAGCTGGCATCCAGATGAGTGGCAAGAAGACAGCCCGTGGATGCGGATGTTCCGCAATGCGCGAGTGTGGTTGGGTTAAGCCGTTCTTACCACTGACACCATTGATAAAAACCAGCCTCGGCTGGTTTTTTTATGAGTGGTTTTTAATACATGATTGTACGCGCAAAATAAAAACAGCGACCGAAGTCGCTGTTTGGTTCGCCCTTATTTCTGCTGCACCGCTTATCTGACCGATAACTTCCGTGGCGCAATCGGCGATTGTGGGGTTACCCGGCCCTACAATCTTCCCTGCCTGTTGTCATGCAAGTGACAATCCGATTACATGCTAAAGCGCACGCCGACCATGACGACCATCGGGTCGATTTGCACGTCGACTTTTTGAATTGAAGCGCCGTTCACAGTGACGTTCGCTTCGGTATCAATGTCGATTTTGCTGACGGCAAAGTGTGCGCCCCAGTTGTCATTGATTTTGTAATTCACCCCTGCTTGTAATGCTAAACCAAAGCTGTCATCTAAATCTAAATCAACTTTGTCACTGGCGGTGGTAACATCAAGTGCCTGTAAAGTAGTTTTTAAAGTATTAGACGCAGAAGCGCTGAAAAATTTGGTGTAGTTCAAACCAACACCTACAAATGGGTCGATGTTGCTATTGCCCATATCAAAGTGATATTGCGCGACTAATGTTGGAGGTAAATGCTTGGTGCTACCTACATCTAAGCCATCAATGGCAGAACCTTTGACTTTGACATCATGAGTAAATGGGGTCGCTGCAATCAGCTCAGCTGTCCAATTGTTGTTTATTTTATAGTCAATAGTTAAACCTAACTGGGTGTTGTTATTGACTGAAACTTGGGTTGAGCCTGCAGGTAAACCAGCGACGGACTCAACCACATTTAATGTTGAGCTTGAGTCGTTAGGGGCCACAGTGATAGCACCGACGTTGACAGAGATGTTGGCAAAAGCTGGAACAGCTGATAAAGCACCAACAGCGAGTACGATTAAACGAAGTGTAGTTTTCATCTTGTTTTCCTTTAAGGTTTAGTTCTAAAGCAACTGCGGGCATTGTGCGCTTGTGGTGGTTGAAAACTTTGGGCTGGATCAAGGTTTTGCTGCACTCGTGCGAGCGATCGGTTGAAAGGTTGATGTAAAACAAACTTTGGCAGACTTGGCGAGGAACTTTTTATCGAATGGCTTTCAGTCGTAACTTTGCAGGCACCCCGGACACAGTTGGTTTCTTCTTGATCCCCGGAAGCGCGTCTATCCCGCAGAGCTTTGAGCTAGAAAGAATGAAATGTTGAAAAATTACAGAAATAATCAGTGGGAAGTGGGTTTGCTTTGGTCAGGAGCCTAGGTATAGTAAAGGGAATCTTTTTTGGATGTAGGCTTTGCTATTTCAGGTGTCATCGGGATAGTAAAGGGGGAGACCTGCAAATAACAATCAAGACCACACTTAGGATAGACATTTCACAATAAGAGAAAAATGTATGTCAGTAACAACAAATAATTCAGCTTCAGTCGATCCGAATGGGGGAACTGGCCAAAATTATACTTTTGCGCTCACCAGTTTGACCTTTTTGTTTTTTATTTGGGGATTTATCACCTGTTTGAATGATATTTTGATCCCGCATTTAAAAAATGTATTTGATTTGACCTTGTTGCAAGCGTCACTTGTGCAATTTTGTTTCTTCTTTGCCTATTTTATCGTGTCATTGCCGGCAGGCTTTCTGGTGAAAAAAGTCGGGTACCAGCGGGGCGCGGTGATTGGGTTAGTGATCGCAGCTGCTGGTTGTGTGTTATTTTATCCGGCTGCCCAACAGCAAGTGTATGGCATGTTCTTGTTCGCTTTATTTGTGTTGGCTTCTGGCATTACCATATTGCAAGTGTCGGCAAACCCGTATGTGACCGCTTTGGGTCGTAAAGAAACTGCGTCGAGCCGTTTAACTCTAACCCAAGCATTCAACTCATTAGGCACGACTCTGGCACCTTATTTTGGTGGTTTATTGATTTTATCTGCAGCAACCGCTGAAGTGGGTTCGGCTGAATATAAAGCGCAAGAAGCTGCGGCGGTGCAAGGCCCGTATTTATTTCTTGCGGGTGCATTGTTATTGCTGGCGGTCGTTTTCCAAGTGCTGAAACTGCCGAAAGTCGTTGAACACCATGACCCAGTGATCGCTGATGCTGATTCGGGTTCAGCTTGGCAATACAGCCACTTGGTTTTGGGTGCTTTAGGTATTTTCTTGTATGTCGGTGGCGAGGTGGCCATTGGCTCTTATTTAGTGAACTTCATCAGTCTGCCGGAAATCGCTGGTTATGATCATGCTGAGGCGGCGAAATACGTGACCTTCTACTGGGGCGGTGCCATGGTCGGTCGCTTCGTTGGCGCTTTCGTGATGCAATATATTCCGGCAGGCAAAGTTTTAGCGTTCAATGCTGCAGCTGTGATGGTTTTACTGGTGTTAACAGTAGTGACCACAGGACATGTGGCGATGTGGTCAGTGTTACTGATTGGTTTATTTAACTCAATTATGTTCCCAACCATTTTCAGTCTGGCGGTTACAGGCTTGGGTCGCCATACCAGTCAAGGCAGTGGCGTGTTGTGTTTGGCGATTGTGGGTGGCGCTATCATCCCAGTGGTGCAAGGCTTCCTTGCCGATATCGTGGGGCTGCAGCTCTCTTATGCCTTACCAATTCTGTGCTATGCCTACATTCTGTATTACGGTTTAAAAGGTTCAGTGCCAAAACAAGTTTAGTATTGGCCTTATACCGATTGCTTTAAAAAAACCGGCGCTTCATAAAAGCGCCGGTTTTTTATTTAAGTGATAAGTTAATTGTGTGTAAGCTCCACAATCGGCTAGTTTCTAACCCAGATAACGTTGCCTTTTTTGCGCTTTGAGCTTTGTTAAATCGACGAATACCAGGCCATCCAAGCAATTTGCAAATTCTGGGTCGATACCAAAAGCTAAGAATTCAACACCCCCAGCCTCGGTCAGTTCACTGTACTGCTTATACAAGGTTGGCACTGTCAGTCCCATGGTGGCAAGCAAACATTTTAACTGCACAAAATCTTCACTGTAATCATTGCCATGAAATAATTCAGACAACTGATTAAGGGTCTCATAGTCGAGTTGATATGGATTGTTAGCCTGTGCTCTACCATCTTCCTTCGCAAAATAGAGGCTGTAGAAATAGACCAGCATATCGCGGGCGGCTTTGGGGTAGTGGTTTGAAATGCTGACCCCACCGAATAAGTAGCGGATTTGCGGATTCAGCTTTAAATAGGCGCCGATACCACACCACAGATAATCTAAACTGCGCTTTCCCCAGTACTTGGGTTGAACAAAACTCCGCCCTAATTCAAGCCCTTGATGCAATAACGGCAGCATTTCATCGGCATAATGGAACAGTGAGGCGGTGTATAATCCCTTGATGCCACTTTCGGCGATCACCTTGCTACTGTCTGCAAAACGATATGCGCCGACCAACTCGAGTTCTTGCGCATCCCATAACAGCAACTGTTGATAATAACCATCGTATTTGTCGAGATCCCGCCGCATGCCGGTGCCTTCACCGACCGCTCGAAAACTATGTTCGCGTAAACGGCCAATTTCGCGCAGTAAGGCAGAACTTTGTTGATGTTGGTAGAGATAAATTTGTTTGCCGTCACTGGTTTCCCCCAAATGCTGACAGGCCATGATGGCTTTTTTTAACGCCATCCGATCTTCAGGATGAGCTATCGCAGCTTCCGTTTTAAATAATGCCGACTTATCTTTACCCAGTCGGTACAGATGTTTCTTGAAGAGTTTGATGAGGGCCGTAGGTTCCAGCTCTACTTTGCTGTAACTGCTATATGGAATAAGCTCACCAATACGGATGCCGATTTTTTTATGTTTCTGTTTAAACATTTCTTGCACCAATAACATGGTGGCAAGTGGTTTGTAGACCATAGAGGCGCCGTAGAATAATGCCGAGTTTTTGGCATCGATAAACACCGGTAAAATCGGTGCTTTGGCTGCTCTGGCGAATCTTAAAAAACCGCCATGCCATTTGCCATCGCGCACACCATTCGGTTTTAAGCGGGAGACTTCTCCAGCCGGAAATAAGATTAATGCGCCTTCTTGTTGTAAATGATCTCGAATATGATCGAGTTTGCGTTTCTCAGTGCCGCCCTGCAAGTTATTCACTGGCAACAGCAAGTCTGCCAGTGGGTGAATCGCATTCAACAGCTGGTTGGCGACCACTTTGACATCACTGCGGATGCTGCTGACGAGCTTAATTAAGGCAAGACCATCGAGGGATCCGATGGGATGATTGGCAATAATCACTACTCGACCAGTCACTGGGATGCGTTCTAGTTCATCATCGCGGACGGCAAATCTAAATTGGAAATAATCGAGAACTTGTTCTACAAACTCAACCCCTTGCAAATGAGGATATTGCCTTGCAAATTGCTGAAAATCATCTTCATGTAGCAGTTGCTTCAATGCGCCAGTGAGTGGCTTGGCGAGCCATGGCCTTTGCTGCAAATTGGGTAAGTGCTGCTGCATGACTTGTTCAACATTAATCATTCCATCATTCCTCTGGCTGGGCGACTTTGAGTTAGCCTAGAGTGGGCGTATGACAGTTTGGTCTCAAAATTATGGCAATTTTTAGAATCTTCTGGCTGAGTGCGCCTTGCTGATTTTACGGAGAGTCAGCGCAGTTGCTGGCAAGGGCAAAGACCTAGCACTTGCTCCCTGACTTCTCTACAATGAGCTCTCGTTAAACAGCTTGAGTGCCTTTATGTCGATTGTTTTAGTGATCCCCGATCGAAAATTAACGCAGTTAGTCACTGAGTTGCAGCAGCATTTACCTGATGTTCCGATTGAAGTTTGGCCTGAAGTGAAAGACCCAAGCGCTGTGACTTTTGCTGTCGTTTGGCGACAGCCCTCAGGCAGTCTGCAGCAATTTCCCAATTTAAAAGCGCTGCAATCGTTTGGCGCGGGTGTTGATAATATTCTGGCGGATCCATTGCTGCCGTCGTTGCCGTTAGCACGGATCGTCGACCCTGATTTAAGTGCTTCGATGGTGCAGTATTTGGACAGCGCGATGCATTTTTATCGCAGTCGATTTGATCAATTTCTTAGTGCACAGCAACAACAGCGCTGGTACCCGAAAAGCCGCAGAAATTTAGCTTCGGTGACGGTGTTAGGACTCGGTGAACTCGGTCGGGCTGCGGCGCTGCATTTTGCTTCACAGGGCATGCAGGTCAGTGGCTGGTCATTCAGTCAAAAAACAATCGCTGGGATCCGCTGTTACGCAGGCAGTGCAGAGTTGGCTGAGGCTTTAGCCGATGCGGATGTGATGATTTGTTTGCTGCCATTAACTGCTGCGACCACCGATCTTTTAAACAACCAAACTTTAGCCCTCTGCAAGCCTGGGGTCATCCTGATCAACGTGGCACGCGGTGCCATCATCGAGGATGAGGCTTTATTAGCCGCACTGCGCAGTGGCCATGTGGCCGGTGCATGTTTAGATGTGTTTCGCCAAGAGCCTTTGCCCCCTGAACATCCGTATTGGCATGAACCTAATGTGATGGTTACGCCGCATATTTCTGCGGTGACCAATGCGAAAACTGCGGTCGCTCAAATCGCAGCCAATTATCTGCGGGTGCAACAAGGGCAAACCATGTGCAATTTGATTGATCGGCAGCGGGGGTATTAATGGCGGCATTTACGCTGGAAAAACATGGACATTTGGCACTATTAACGCTGAATAGTCCACAGAATCGTAATTTGTTAACGCCCGAAATTGCTGACGAGCTCGCAGTTGCCGTCTCTGCGCTTGCTGCAGATATGACGGTCAAAGCATTAGCGATTACCGGTTCTGAGCGGGCCTTTTGCGCTGGTGCCGATTTGGGCGTGTTGTTGCAAGCCAGTGACGGCGAAGGGGATGCATTGCAGCGAATTTATGCGGCATTTACTTGTGTCTCGCAAAGCCCATTATTGACGATAGCGCTGATCAATGGCCCTGCTGTCGGCGCAGGGATGAACCTCGCGATGGCTTGTGATCTACGGATTGCAACGACTGATGCTTGGTTCGAGAGTCGCTTTTTCGGTTTAGGGATCCACCCTGGCGGCGGGCATACTTGGCTCTTACCGCAATTGCTGGGCTGGCAACAAGCGGCAGCAATGATTTTCAGTGGTGAACGGTTATCAGCAAGCGCGGCACTGCATGCGGGCTTTGTAAAAGAACTCGTGCCTACAGATGAGTTACTGACTCGAGCCAAAACGTTGGTAGGATCCTTAGCTGCAGTGCCTGCGGAGTTGGTCCGCGAGACGAAAACCTCGATGTTTGCGCTTCGGGGCTGCCCCACGCAAGCTGAAGCCGTATCTTATGAATTTAGCCGGCAACTGGCGTCACTGAAAACTGCAACAGCCAAGCAAAATATTGCTGATTTGTACGCGAAAATCCAAAGGAAATAACATGGCAGAGAAACTCGTCACCACTTGGTATTTAGATTATGAGGGACCATCGCTCGACATGCCGAGTTGGCCTGCAGGTGTGATGTTGCTGGAAGCTGAGGTCGCTAGCCCAGAACTAAGCCAATTTTTGTTTTGTGCCGTAGGAACTCCTTGGCATTGGTTTAGCCGGTTGACATGGACTTACCAAGATTGGCTGGACTATTTTGCAACGCAGCAGGTACGGACCTGGGTGCTTTATCAGCGTGGCACACCTGCGGGGTTTGTGGAGCTTCGCAAAGATGAAGCATGTAGTGTTGAGCTGAAGTTTTTTGGCTTGATGCCGCATGCCACAGGGCAGGGGTTAGGACCTCGTTTGGCGCAGGCAGCAGTGGCCTTGGCCCAGCAGTGGCAAGCGACTAAGGTGTGGGTGCATACCTGTAGCGAAGACCATCCTGCCGCCTTAAAAACCTATCAGGCCGCGGGTTTTGTCATCCAGCAGACTGTGACTGAGTTGGAGCAAGTGCCTGATGATTATTTACAAACTGCCTTGTGTCAGCCATTTGTGCAAACACGTTTGCAGCAGTTTAGCTCAGGGTCATAGATAGTCACGTAATCATTGATATGAATCGCAAAATAGCGGTTGTAGTGCTCGTATAAACTCAATACACTAAGTCAGTGTGACTAAAAAAGTAACACTGAATAATAAGAACAAAATTGAGGTTCCTTGAAATGAGTAAAGCGTCCAGTCGTGGGTTTGGCTTTACTGCAATCGCTATTTTAGTGATTTTAATGGCGCTGTCCGCCATGATGACCACTGCAGAGGCAGTTGCATTGTTATAAGCCCGTTGGTGTCGGCATTGACCATGCGAATGCATGGTCAATTGTCCAAATAAATCAAACCTTTAGCCTTCCTAATTCGCTGCTCCGTCACGATTGTGGTTAGCGCTTTTGGTGTCTTTCCCGATTTTCTCGTTTCTGCTCAGCATTCTTCGCCAGCAAAACATAGGTTGCAGCATAGCTGCCATGGTGTTTTTGCGCTGTATGACAAGCAAGCACTTCCGGGATTTGCATCAACCACTTGAAGGTGTAGCTTTTTAGGATGGCTGGGTGAGGTTTACTTTCGCGTCCCATGCCGTGATGGATCAATAAAGTTCGGATCCCTCGACTATGGCAATCGTTGACGAAATTGGCTAAAGCGGAGCGAGCCTCCACTAAATTTTTGCCTAATAACATCAGGGTCGCATCAATTTGGTATTTGCCAAGGCGCAGGTTCTTATACACACCGTCCTGAACCCCATCTTTCTTGTAGGCCAACACTTCATCGGGTTTCACTAAATCGACATATTCCAGCGAGAGATAATTGGCGTCGTATTCTGGTTCCATTTCAGCCGCTTGACGGCGAGCCAATTGCGCAATGGTTGGCGCATGCTCGCCATTTTCTGTGACCAATACATCAGGGGTGATCCTCTTCACATCAGCCATTTCTTGGAAAAATAGCGCCAGATCATCGTTTTGCATTTATGGTTACTCCCTATTACTTGTGCCAATTATAACGAGGGCAATGCAATGAACCCAAATGGATTATTTGCCTATTTTCCGATAGTGGGCTAGATTCAGTCTAGTTCCCGATGGAATGGGAACATCATCCAAATTGAGGATGTCAATTTACTGAACTAATTCTTCAGACAAGAGCTTAGTATGCAAGGAGGCTTAGGATGTTACCTAAAAAGCTTTACGAAACTCTCCCTTATTTATACATGGCAATCGGTGTTCTAGTTCTTTTTGCGATTGGTAATTATTTTGCATTATTTTCTGGTTTGATGTTTTTTATGGCAGGTTCGCTGATTTGGATCTTGCGTTCTGATCATCGACGCGCTTCTCGCAAACATCGAGGCCCACTTCCTCATTGGCTCTACGAATTATTGCCATTCATTTACGCTGCTGTTGGTTTAGTGCTTTGCAATTATGCGCATACTATTTATTTGTATCCATCAGCAGTACTATTGGTCGTTGCTGGATTACAAATCTGGTATTTGCGCGGTGCTCAGCGCCGTCACCAACAGCCAAGTGGAAATCGTGCCATGATTTAACTGGGGAAGTTTATTCGTTGAGAGGCAAATTATAGGGGGTTGTTATCACTATTGGCTGAATCAACCTCCTGGTGATACCCGTTTATAGTCAAATCCACGTATACCTGTTGAGAGTCTAAGTAACGGAAGTCATACCCAATTTCAGCCAACTCCTGCCAAATTTAGGCAGTGAGTTGTTATTGCAATAGATACTTGATAACGCCGACCAAGCCTTCTTGTTTTTCGATGTGATACTTTTGGCAGTTTTTATTCTGTTCAAAACATAAAGTCATTTCACGGCGCGCGTCATCAATTGTTACTGACAATTCGCTATCCAACAATTTTGCATCATGCCCCATAAAGCCTGGCCAATAGATACTTTGGGCTTGAATATTCATTTTTCGATAAACAATCAGTTCTGGTTTTGGGATCAGAATGAGCAATACAAGGCATGCCAACAATACCATCAGACCTAGTTTGCCTGTACGCTTTGGTAGGGGCTTACTGGCTAATTCTCTGGCTGAAGAGGCAGTACTTTTTATCGAGTCCGTCTGAGATGGCTGAGCTTGAGCCGGTGCTGTTTTTTTACTCGCACCGGCATCTTTTAATAAGCCAACTTTTTTGATTTCTTTGGTCATTATTGCCGTAAGTCAATCTTAGAATTTGCAATCATGTTGATCATAATAACCCAAGCTTTGACGTTTTGTTCAAGTGCCTTGGGATCAATTTTATCCAAGGTATCGTTTGGCGTATGGTGGAAGTCAAAGTAATCGGTACCATCTTGTTCTAAGCTGGCAACCGGAACACCATGGGGTTTTAACACAGAAACATCAGGTCCACCAAAGGCTTCGTTATTTCCGACTTCTATACCTAAGGGGGCCAGTTGTTTTTGGATCTCAGCGCCAAAAGCGAGTGCTTTGGGGCCAAAATTAGTATCGAATCGCCAAATTCTACCCGCACCAAAGTCCGATTCGCTGGCAAATACGTGATTTTTCATGTCTGCACTGTGTTTTGCTGCATAGGCACGAGCACCCACTAAGCCACCTTCTTCATTACCAAATAACACCACGCGGATGGTGCGTTTGGGTTTACCTAGTTGTTTCACTAATAACGCGGTGTTGATAACAATACCAACACCAGCACCATCATCGAGAGCGCCAGTGCCTTGATCCCAAGAGTCTAAGTGTGCGCCAATTAACACAATCTCATTGGGTCGTTCAGTCCCTTTAATTTCAGCGATCACGTTGTGACTAATGGCATCTTCAGAGCTATTTTGCATGGTTAAATGAATTTTGGTCTTCGGCGATTTCGCGATGATCCGAGCCAATTGTTGGGCATCAGGCACAGAAATTGCGGCAGCAGGGATTTTCGCTACGCCCTCTTCATAAGTCATTTTACCGGTATGCGCAAAACGATTATTACTTGTGCCGACAGAACGGATCACAATGGCTAGAGCACCTAATTTGGCCGCCTCGACCGCGCCTTTAGAACGGCCGCCAACCACTTTGCCATATTGCGAGCCCATGCGATCTTTGGTCATGGCTTTGTTAATGAAAACAATCTTGCCCGCAACCTTCGCTTTATCGGCAGTCATCAATTCTTCGAGACTATTAAACATCACGACTTCCGCGGCAATTCCTTGTTCAGAGGTGCCAATAGAACCGCCTAAAGCAGTTAATACCAAGGATTGCGGGAATGGGGATACCACATCGAGTCGAGCATGGCCACGTTGCCAGAACGGTGTTTTAAACTCTTCCGTCCATACCTTATCAAAGCCTAAACTATTTAATTTTTTGGCTGCCCATTCCACAGATTTTGCATCGCCAGCGCTGCCCGCTAAACGTGGCCCCACTTCCGTTGTCAGTTCTTCCACCAATTGGTAAGCGAGTTGTTCCGTCACCGGTTCTTTTGCCAAGCTTGAGGTCATGGTCAAAAATGCTGTACAGATTGCCAATGTTGGCAGGATTATTTTCATCAGAGTTGTTCCTGTAGTCACTTTAGCTTTTATGGTTTTCGTTGTACTCTACCACGCAATTTTTGCTGTCAACCAGTCATATGTATCTGATTTTCTACGGTGTTAATCTCATCAATGGTTGATCAACATCTGAAAGCTCGATGTTTTCGAAATGCCGTGAAAGTTATTGATGTCTTCGAATTGTTTTTTTTGCAGTGTCAGTATTTATTATTAATACATAAGGATATGTTTTTAATTGATTATTTGCTGGCTCAAAACTTCTTTTGTCAAAAAAGTGTAGAATAGAAAGCTTTCAAAAGTTAATGCCTTGGAAAAATAACCAGAGATCTGCTTCTTGGCTATTGTAAGACGAATAGCCGCTGAGAGATAATAAGACGTCTAGACATGCATGGTAATCGCATTATGAATTTACAAGATATGGTGAATAACTCAGCAAAAGCGGTCAAACTGCTCAAAGCTGTGTCGAATGAGCGACGTTTAATGATTTTATGCCATTTACTCAATGGTGAATTGTCTGTCGGTGAGATGAATGAAAAACTGGGGTTAAGTCAGTCTGCGTTATCTCAGCATCTCGCATTATTGCGTCGTAACAAATTGGTGAAAACTCGCAAAGAAGCGCAAACGGTATTTTATAGCCTAAATAGTAAAGAAGCTGAAGCGCTGATTGGCTTATTACATTCCTTGTATTGCCCAAAACTCTGATAATTTTTAGCTGACTCAATTAGAGCATTTATGGCTTTAGCTTCATGTTTTAGCCAAACGATTTGTGGAATATTTTCGGCAAATTGTGGGAGTAATATTTCGCTCACAGCAATAAAAAAAGCCAGCATTGCTGGCTTTTGTATTATTAGATTCTGGATACAAAAAAACGCCTTTCGGCGTTTTTTTGTTGGTGTCAATTAAGCAGCCGTTACTAATGCTTTAACATGAGCATTTAAACGTGACTTATGACGTGCAGCTTTATTCTTATGGATCAGACCTTTGTCTGCCATACGGTCAATCACTGGAACCATTTTTTTGAACGCTTCTTGCGCAGCTACTGCATCAGAAGTTAACACTGCTGCGTAGGTTTTCTTGATGAAAGTACGCATCATTGAGCGCTGACTTGCGTTTTGCTGACGACGCTTTTCTGATTGAATAGCGCGTTTCTTAGCAGACTTAATGTTAGCCAAGGTAACACTCCTAAAAACTAAACCGGGACTCTTTAAAGGCCGCATAATATGCCTATTTTGTGCACCCTTGTCAAATGATTTTACCGAGATTGC